>ERZ824978.169-NODE-169-length-101738-cov-12.455022_pt1 | contig 101738 bp, 90 predicted proteins | sample MGYA00519860_ERZ824978 | MGnify/ENA primary metagenome ERZ824978 (study PRJEB31778, sample SAMEA3449184) | human gut metagenome | biome: human gut; feature: human-associated habitat; material: faeces | place: United Kingdom | collected 2010/2012 ... | reverse complement strand
AACCCTTAAAAGTTTAAACAAAATGATTAAAGTAGGTATTAATGGATTCGGACGTATCGGACGTTTCGTATTCCGCGCTGCAATGAAGAGAAACGATATTCAGATCGTAGGTATCAACGACCTTTGCCCGGTAGATTACTTGGCTTACATGCTGAAGTATGACACTATGCACGGCCAGTTCGACGGTACTATCGAAGCTGATGTTGAAAACAGCAAATTGATCGTTAACGGTCAGGCTATCCGCATCACTGCAGAAAGAAACCCGGCTGACTTGAAATGGAACGAAGTAGAAGCTGAATACGTTGTTGAGTCTACTGGCTTGTTCCTGAGCAAGGACAAAGCTCAAGCTCACATCGAAGCTGGCGCAAAATATGTTGTAATGTCTGCTCCTTCGAAAGATGATACCCCGATGTTTGTTTGTGGTGTAAACGAAAAAACTTATGTAAAGGGTACTCAATTCGTTTCTAACGCTTCTTGTACAACCAACTGCTTGGCTCCGATTGCCAAGGTATTGAATGATAAATTCGGTATTGTGAATGGTTTGATGACTACTGTTCACTCTACTACTGCTACTCAGAAGACTGTTGACGGCCCGTCTTTGAAAGACTGGAGAGGTGGTCGTGCTGCTTCTGGCAATATCATCCCGTCATCAACCGGTGCTGCAAAGGCTGTAGGTAAGGTTATTCCTGAACTTAACGGTAAATTGACTGGTATCTCTATGCGCGTTCCGACTTTGGATGTTTCAGTTGTTGACTTGACTGTAAACTTGGCTAAGCCTGCATCTAAAGAGGCTATCTGCGCTGCCATGAAAGAAGCTTCTGAAGGTGAATTGAAGGGCGTTTTGGGTTACACTGAAGATGCAGTTGTTTCTTCTGACTTCTTGGGTTGCCCGTTGACTTCAATTTTCGATGCAAACGCTGGTGTTTATTTGACTGACACCTTCGTAAAAGTTGTTTCTTGGTATGACAATGAAATCGGTTACTCTAACAAGGTTCTTGATTTGATTGCTCACATGGCATCTGTAAACTGCTAATTTATTATTCGCAATTTGTTTTTAAATCAGGAGGGGTCGTGTCATAGAGTTGACATGGCCTCTCTTTTTTATATGGAGCGTATGGCAGATATTGATTTGCTAACTATAATAGGACCGACTGCTTCCGGAAAGACGGCGTTGGCTGCAGCTTTGGCATATCGGAAGGGGGCTGAAATTATCAGTGGCGATAGCCGGCAGGTGTATCGTGGAATGGATTTGGGTACTGGGAAAGATCTTGAGGACTATATTTTCGATGGCTTTCAAGTACCGTATCACCTTATTGATATAGTAGATCCCGGATATAAATATAATGTATTTGAATATCAGCGTGATTTTCTGTCGGTCTATGAAGGCATTCGTAATCGGGGAAAGCTGCCAATTTTATGTGGTGGTACCGGGATGTATATTGAGTCGGTTCTAAAGGGATATCGCCTTCTTCCTGTCCCAGAAAATCCGGAGCTTCGTGAGCGGTTGGCAAAATATTCTCTTACAGAACTGACAGACATTCTTTCTTCCTATAAAAAGCTCCATAATTCGACGGATGTAGATACGGTAAAGCGCGCGATTCGTGCTATTGAGATTGAAGAGTACTACAGAAATATGCCTGTTAAAGAAAGGGAATTTCCTGAACTGAAGAGTTTGATCATAGGGGTAGATATTGACCGGGAGTCACGTCGGGAGAAAATATCACGTCGTTTGCGTCAACGCTTGGAGGATGGCATGGTAGATGAGGTACGTCATTTGCTGGATCAAGGTGTTTCTCCAGAGGATCTTATGTATTATGGGTTAGAATATAAGTATCTTACCCAATATGTGATTGGAGAGTTGACCTACGAAGAGATGGTGCATGGATTAGAAATTGCAATTCATCAGTTTGCTAAGCGACAAATGACTTGGTTTAGAGGGATGGAACGTCGGGGATTTACAATCCATTGGATTAATGCGGCATTGACGATGGAAGAGAAGCTGGATAAGATAGAAGAGTTGTTACGTTAGTTGAGAATTGAAAGGTCTCCAAAATTAAATCTTTCAATCCTCAACTGATAGTTTATCCGATTTTGCTTATCTTTTTAAGCTTGTCTTCATTGATGATTTTAATTTTTCTCCCGTCTATGATAATTAATTTCTCTGTAGAGAAGTTGGATAGTGTACGGATGGCATTGGATGTAGTCATATTTGACAAGTTGGCCAGGTCTTCTCGGGAGAGGTAGATGCTCAATGTGCATCCATCTTCTTCTACACCGTAGCAGTCCTTTAGAAAGAGAAGAGACTCAGCCAGTCGTCCCCGTATGTGTTTTTGTGTCAAGTTGACGGTGCGTTCGTCTGCGATACCTAAGTCTGTAGCTAACTGATGGATAAAGAACATGGCCAGGCGGTTGTTTTCCATGACCATGTGATTGATGACATCCATCGGGATATGGCAGATGAGTGACGGCTCAAAAGCAGCAGCGGCTGTTACAAAATTTCCTCCAGAAAAGTAGGCACGATAAGCAAAGTATTCTACAGGTTTGATGACTCTGATTATTTGGCTGCGTCCACCAACACCATCTTTGTAGATTTTGACTTTGCCGTTAAGCAGACACAGCATGTGAGTAGGAGTTTCTCCTTCACAATAGATCGTCTCATTCTTTTTGTATTTTTGGATGGTGAAGTTCTGCCTCAAAGTGACGCGTTCTTCATCAGTGAGAAGCGTCCATATATCAGCAATACTTTCAATGATTTCTGCTTCTGTGATATCTTTTTTAGCCATATCTGTGTTACAAAACTATGTTATAGGGCACAAAAATAGCAAAAACTTTAGCTTCTCAATCTTTCTAAACGACAAGAAAAAGTGTTCCATTCTCTATTTATAGATAAATTAACGTAAATTCTGACTTATAGGAGTGTCACCTTCAGTCTTTTCTATATTTTTGCTACTACATGAGGCTTTTATAAGCTTTAAGTGACACAAATGTCTCTTTAAATTGGTCGAAAAGTGCGACGCTTGCTACATATTTGTTGGCTCCTGTGGTTCGTAATTGTTCCGTTAAGAGGGCAAACGACCTTACAACCTCAACTGGGTGAGCCTTTGACGGGCGACTCCATCATTCATAATGTGGTGGCGTCCGCCGATTGGTATGCACGCATTGTGGGAGACTATCGGGCAGACCTCTATGTAAAAGGGCATTTCAAGGCATATCGTCGTAATATACTTTTACGGGTTGTCCCTTCCATGTTCCGGTTTGATAAGGGGGTAAAAGATTATATCATAGAATCAAAGAATGAAGTACATTATTCTGCTCCCGATATCTATGATGTTAAAGTACAGGCACTGACCGGAACATTTCGCCGTAATAATGGAGAAGTGGGTAACGCCATGAAGTATTTTAATATGAATATCTATTCCAATGATTTGTTGCCTGACAAACTGATTTCCCCTTTTACTTCAAATGGACACCGTTACTACTACTATATTCTTGATTCGATTTTTACGGAGCGCACTCCTGTGGAATATAAAGTACTCCTTGTTCCTCGTTATAAAAGCAATCAGTTGGTAAATGGCTATGTTACGGTGCGTGACCGTAGCTGGACTGTATCCGAAGGCTATATGGCTGGACAAGTCGATCAGGTCAAGTTTAAGGTTCGCGTCAAAATGGGGGCGGAAGGTAGTGAGATGTATCTTCCTCAGCGGATAGATGTCAAAATGCTTTTCAACTTTATCGGCAATAAAATAGGTGCCGACTATACGGCTTTATATACCTATAAGGACATAAAGCTTTCCGGTTCGTTACCTGAAACATTGCCTCGTAAACGTGACTACAATTTGTCAGACCTATATCGTTTGAGTGTGAATACGGATACGACTAACACGCATATTGCTAATATGGATACCTTGCGTCCGATTCCTTTGACTGGCATTGAGAAGCGTTTATATGACGTATTTGCTGAGCGCGAAGAATATCGGCGTAATACTCCTCCCGAGCCAAAGTCGAAAAGTCGGGTGTTTTGGGGGGAAGTAGGAGACATGTTGATTAGCGATTATACCTTCCGTTTCAATGATTTGACGAGTGTGAAGTTCTATCCGTTACTGAATCCTTTGCAACTTCGCTATAGCCATTCGAACGGAGTGTCTTATGTACAGCGGTTCAAATACAATCAGTATTATGCGAATGGGCGAAGCCTGTATGTGTCGCCGCGTATTGGCTACTATTTTCGGCATAAGGAATTTTATTGGCGGTGTGATGCAGACTTTACCTACTATCCGGAGAAACTGGGGCGTATAACCCTACACATGGGTAATGGAAACCGGATCTACAGCAACGAAGTAGTGGACCGGCTGGATTTACCTTCGGACAGCGTGCTGGATTTTAACAAGCTGAAACTTGATTACTTTAAGGATTTGTATGTACAGCTCAGTAATGATATTGAAATAACCAATGGGTTACTGCTAAGTGTCGGCTTGTCTTATCACCGTCGTACTTTGGTTGACAAAGTCAATTTGTACAATCCCGACTTACAACAATATTTGTCAGGTAAACTTCGTGACACGTATTCAAGTTTTGCCCCTCGTATTCGTGTGGAGTGGACTCCTGGACAGTATTACTATATGGATGGACATAGAAAGATCAATTTATATTCTCATTACCCGACGTTTTCAGTCGATTGGGAACGAGGTATACAGGGCGTATTCGGTAGTAGTGGAAAGTATGAGCGTATAGAGTTGGATATGCAGCAGAAATTCCGTTTCGGAGGCATTCGATATCTTTCTTACCGAGTCGGATGTGGGGCATTTACGGATCAGGAAGATATGTATTTTGTAGACTTCTTTAATCTGCGTAGAAACAATCTCCCGGACGATTGGAATGATGATTGGGGAGGAACTTTTCAGCTGCTTGATTCTCGTTGGTATAACTGGTCTAATAAGTATGTACGCGGACACGTGTCCTACGAGACTCCTTTTCTCGTATTTCGTCATTTGAGGAAATATGTAAATCTTATTGAATCGGAGAGACTTTATGGTGGAGTCTTACTTATGCCACGCTTGTTGCCTTATATTGAGGTAGGTTATGGCATCGGAACCCATATTTTCGATTGTGCGGCATTTGTTAGTTTTGTCAATGGAAAATACGAATCATTCGGCTGTAAATTTGCTTTTGAATTATTTCGCTGATTGATTACTCCAGTTAGCATATGTATACTCTTATTGGGTGTTAATTTGTATATTTCTATCCAAATGGTCGTTTTTTCGAAAATAAATCCAGTCCTTTTCTTTTTTTTTATATGAAAATTGTTACTTTTGAACACTCCTACATGACGGGAGAAAAATAATATTGATTTACGAAAATGAATTCGAGAACCTTAAAATATAAGCTATGAGTTATTTGAGATTTGACAAGACTCTGATGACCAATTTGGAGGAATCTTTGCCCAGAGAGATATTGCGGACCAATCGTTCGGGTGCGTATCATTGCTCGACGATTGTGGATTGTAATACGCGCAAGTATCACGGTCTGCTGGTAATACCGGTTCCTGAATTGGATGATGAAAACCATGTCCTGCTATCATCTCTTGATGAAACGGTGGTACAGCATGGTGCAGAGTTCAATCTTGGGCTTCATAAATACCAAGGAAACAATTTCAGTCCTAAAGGACATAAGTACATTCGGGAGTTTGACTGCGAAAAAGTGCCGACAACGTTTTACCGCGTTGGTGGCGTTGTGTTGAAGAAAGAGAAGGTGTTCGTTCATCATGAGAATTGCATTCTGATTCGCTATACATTGGTTGATGCCCATTCAGACACAATATTACGGCTTCGGCCATTTTTGGCTTTCCGCAGTGTACGGCAGTTTACTCACGAAAATGCACAAGCCAGTCGCGATTATCAGCAGGTAGAGAATGGCATTAAAACATGCATGTATCCGGGATATCCGGAATTACACATGCAGTTTAGCAAACCTGTGGACTATCACTTTGATCCCAACTGGTATAAGAATATAGAATATCCCAAAGAGCAGGAGAGAGGTTATGCAGCAAATGAAGACCTCTACGTTCCCGGTTATTTTGAGATGCCTATAAAGAAAGGAGAGAGCATTATATTCTCCGGTGGAATTGCTCCGGCTGATATAGCAACTCTTGGAACCGTTTTCCAAACAGAGGTAGACAAACGTATTCCGCGCGACAGTTTTCTCCATTGCTTATATAACTCTGCTCACCAGTTCCATAACCGTCAGGGTGACAAACGTTATATTTTGGCTGGATATCCCTGGTTCAAATGTCGTGCTCGCGACATGTTTGTTTCTTTGCCGGGCTTGACATTGGCAATTGAAGAAAATTCAGTGTTTGATGAAATCATGAACACGGCCCGTGAAGCTATTTACGAGTATATTGAGGATCGTCCGTCGACCTGCAAAATCAGTGAGATGGAACAGCCAGACGTGTTGTTATGGGCTATTTGGGCGTTGCAGCAATATGCTAAAATGCTTTCGCGTGAACAATGCCGGGACAAGTACGGTAAATTGATAGAAGACATTATAGAATATATCCGGAATGGCAAACATGTCAATCTGTTCCTGCATGATAACGGGCTTCTATATACGAATGGTATCGAACGACCGGTGACTTGGATGAATTCCACTGTCAACGGACGTCCTGTAATTCCACGTACAGGTTATATAGTAGAAATAAATGCTTTGTGGTATAACGCCTTAAAATTCACGGCAGACCTGGTGCGTGAAGGTGGTAATCCGACCTATGCCGATACGCTGGATGCATTGGCAGCTACGGCTGGAAACTCGTTTGTTGAAGTGTTCCTGAATGAACACGGGTATTTGTTTGACTATGTTGACGGGACGATGATGGACTGGAGTGTACGCCCGAACATGATTTTCCCGGTAGCCTTCGATTACTCTCCTTTGTCACTTCCACAGAAAAAAGGAATTTTGGATATTGTCACTCGCGAATTGCTTACTCCTAAAGGACTACGTTCTCTGAGTCCTAAGAGTGGAGGTTATAATCCTAACTATGTGGGACCACAGACACAACGTGATTATGCTTACCATCAAGGTACAGCTTGGCCCTGGTTGGAAGGTTTCTATCTGGAAGCTTACATGAAGATACATAAGATGAGCGCCATCTCCTTTATAGAACGACAACTCATAGCCTATGAGGATGAGATGAACCTTCATTGTATTGGTACAATACCCGAATTATTTGACGGGAATCCTCCTTTTAAAGGTCGAGGCGCTGTGTCTTTTGCCATGAATGTGGCTGAACTGTTGCGTATCCTCAAGCTGTTGACTAAATATAACCAAATGTATAACGAATCATTAAAGGAGGAATAGAACTATGAAAGTATTAATGTTTGGTTGGGAATTTCCTCCTCACATCCTTGGAGGACTGGGTACAGCAAGTTATGGTCTGACAAAGGGACTGGCCCAACAATCTGACATGGAAATCACCTTCTGCATCCCTAAACCGTGGGGTGATGAAGATCAAAGCTTTTTACGTATCATAGGTATGAACAGTGTCCCTATTGTATGGCGTGATGTACAATGGGACTATGTAAAAGGCCGTGTAGGTTCCTATATGGATCCGCAGTTGTATTATGATTTGCGAGACCATATTTATGCCGACTTCAATTATATGAACACCAACGATTTGGGTTGTTTGGAGTTCTCCGGACGCTACCCGGATAATTTGCACGAGGAGATTAATAACTATTCCATCGTGGCAGGTGTTGTGGCACGTCAACAGCAGTTTGATATCATTCACTCGCACGATTGGCTGACTTATCCGGCAGGTATTCATGCCAAGCAGGTATCGGGGAAGCCTCTTGTTATCCATGTACATGCAACTGATTTCGACCGAAGCCGTGGTAATGTGAATCCGACTGTATATGCCATTGAGAAGAATGGTATGGATCATGCAGACCACATTATGTGTGTGAGCGAACTGACGCGACAGACTGTTATCAATAAATACTTCCAGGATCCGCGTAAAGTATCTACCGTACATAATGCAGTTTCTCCTTTGTCGGATGAAATCCAGGCTATTGTTCCGCAGAAGTTCCCACATGAGAAGCTGGTGACTTTCCTGGGCCGTATCACGATGCAGAAGGGACCGGAATATTTTGTGGAGGCAGCGAACATGGTTCTTCAGCGCACACATAATATTCGTTTTGTTATGGCGGGTAGCGGAGACATGATGAATGCCATGATACAGCTGGTAGCTGAACGTGGCATTGCGGATCGTTTCCATTTCCCGGGTTTCCAGAAGGGGAAACAGGTTTATGAATGTCTGAAGGCAAGCGATGTGTATATAATGCCTTCCGTATCGGAGCCATTTGGTATCTCACCGTTGGAAGCCATGCAATGTGGTGTGCCCTCAATCATCTCCAAGCAGTCGGGGTGTGCTGAGATTCTTGATAAGTGTATTAAAGTGGACTATTGGGATATTCATGCCATGGCAGATGCCATTTATTCACTTTGTACCAACCAGTCACTCTATGAATATCTTAAGGACGAAGGGAAGAAAGAAGTCGATGCCATTACTTGGGAGAAAGTGGGAGTGAAGATTCGTGGAATCTACGAACAAGTGATAAGAAATAGCTGACAACACATATCAAAAACACACGAAGATTATGAAAACAATTTGCCTTTATTTCGAAATACATCAGATTATCCATTTAAAACGGTACCGTTTTTTTAATATTGGTACCGACCATTATTACTACGATGATTATGAAAATGAACGTTCCATTACAGAAGTAGCTGAACGTTCTTACATCCCGGCCTTGAAGACGCTCATTGAGATGGCGCGTGAGCACGGCGACTATTTCAAAGTTGCAATTTCAATTTCCGGTGTAGCTTTGGAACAATTGGAAATTCATGCGCCCATGGTCATCGAACTTTTGCACCAGCTCAACGGGACCGGATGCTGTGAGTTCCTGGCGGAGCCTTATTCGCATGGTTTGTCTTCACTGGCTAATGAAGAGTGTTTCCGGGCTGATTTGGAACGTATGCGCAAGAAAGTGCGTCAGCTTTTCGGACAGATGCCTAAAGTATGCCGCAATTCCAGCTTGATTTATTCGGATGAGATTGGTGCTATTGTTGCCGATATGGGATTCAAGGGCATGTTGACAGAAGGAGCTCGTCATATTTTGGGTTGGAAGAGTCCTCACTATCTCTATCACTGCAATATGAATCCGAATCTGAAACTTCTGTTGCGTGATTATAAACTTTCAGATGATATCAGCCTGCGTTTCTCTAATTCCGAGTGGAATGAGTATCCGTTGTTTGCAGATACTTATATGAACTGGATTGAAGCACTGCCCGAAGAAGAACAAGTCATCAATATCTTTATGGAACTGTGCGCTTTGGGCATCTACCAGCCGTTGTCATCAAATATACTTGATTTTATCAAGGCGCTTCCGGCAGTGGCTAAAGAGCGGGGCATTACCTTCTCGACACCGACAGAACTTTGCACCAAGTTGCACTCTGTAGCTCCTCTTGATGTCGCTTATCCGATGTCTTGGGTGGATGAAGAGCGTGATATCAGTTGCTGGCTGGGTAATGTCATGCAACGTGAAGCTTTCAACAAATTGTACAGTGTAGCAGAACGGGTACATTTGTGCGATGACCGTCGCATTAAGCAGGACTGGGATTATCTGCAAGCAAGTAACAACTTCCGCTTTATGACAACCAAGCATACGGGCTTGACGATGAACCGTGGTATTTATGATTCTCCCTATGATGCATTTACTAACTACATGAATATTCTGGGTGACTTTATCCGTCGCGTCAATGCTCTCTATCCGGCTGATATGGATAACGAGGAACTCAATGCTCTGTTGACAACCATCCGTAACCAAGATGAAGAAATCTCAGCATTGAAGAAGGAGGTAGAGAATTTGCAGATGAAGCTGCCTAAGGCTGAACAGCCGGTCCCGTCAACTGAAGAGACGGCTGAAAAACCGGCAGCTAAAAAGCCGCGCAAAGCTTCCACTCGGAAGACTACTACGAAAAAGGACTAGATAGAGGTTAGCCGTCTTTTCTGATGACAACCTGTAAGGACAGATACTTAACTATGAACTTCGGGGGCGGGCCATGGTGTCCGCCTCTGTTATTTATACGTTGTCCCTCATGAAGTCGGCTCCAATCTTTTATTCTTCTTTCAAAAAGTTCTACTTTTGTAACATCAATTCATCAAAATACAAATCATTATGACAAAGAAAATCCTTTTGTTAGGCTCTGGAGAGCTGGGTAAAGAGTTTGTGATTGCAGCTCAACGGCTCGGCCAGTACGTCATTGCCTGTGATTCCTATGCCGGTGCACCCGCCATGCAAGTGGCCGATGAGTGTGAAGTCTTTGATATGCTCGATGGTGACAGCCTCATGGAAGTAGTCAACAGACATAAACCGGATATCATTGTTCCTGAAATTGAAGCGATACGTACAGAACGTCTTTATGATTGTGAAAAGGAAGGCATACAGGTGGTTCCCAGTGCCCGCGCTGTCAACTTTACCATGAACCGTAAGGCAATCCGTGACCTTGCAGCTCAGGAATTAGGACTACGTACTGCCCGTTATTTTTACGCGAAGAGTCTCGAAGAATTGCGTGAGGCTGCCGCCAAGATCGGATTCCCGTGTGTTGTAAAACCATTGATGTCTTCATCTGGTAAAGGACAATCCATAGTGAAGAGTGCGGATGAACTAGAACATGCATGGGAATATGGTTGTAATGGAAGCCGTGGTGACATCAAGGAGCTTATTATTGAAGAATTTATCCGTTTTGATAGCGAAATCACTTTGCTTACTGTGACCCAACGCGAGGGACGTACGCTTTTCTGTGCCCCCATTGGACACGTCCAGAAGGGAGGGGACTATCGGGAGAGTTTTCAACCGGCACCCATCTCATCTGAGCATCTGAAAGAAGCTGAAGAGATGGCTGATAAAGTGACCCGTGCCTTAGGAGGCGCCGGTTTGTGGGGCGTGGAATTTTTCCTGAGTCATGACAAGGGCGTCTATTTCTCTGAATTATCGCCGCGACCACACGACACAGGAATGGTTACGCTCGCCGGTACACAAAATCTGAATGAATTTGAATTGCATTGTCGTGCCGTACTGGGATTGCCTATTCCGGCGATAACTCAAGAACGTATGGGAGCAAGTGCTGTTATCCTGTCGCCGATAGCTTCAAAAGAGAAACCGCGTTATGAAGGAGAGGCTGATGCTTTGTCAGAACCCTGTACGGACTTACGTATCTTCGGTAAGCCGTACACCAAGCTTAATCGCCGTATGGGAGTGGCACTTTGTTATGCTCCCCTTGGAAGCAATCTGACTGATTTGCGGGAGAAATGTAAGGCGACAGCCGCAAAGGTGAAAGTATTCTGATAAATTATACGGCTTATCAGGCAGCATCTGCATGACAGACGTATGAATTTTGAAACTGTATGAGTGACATAAGTAGATATATGGATACTTGTGTCACTCGTTTTGCTGAAGACGTAGTGGGCGTCGATTTCAAGCGAAAAACAAGATATTGGCAGAAAGCTTGGATTTGGCTGATTCTGCTTGACAGGGTTATCCGAATAGTCTATTTCTGCTAGCAGGTAATAGGAAAACTCCGGACAAAGTGCAAATAAAGTATTAATTTATATTAGTTATTGCCTTCTTTTTGGATGTATTATTTCAGAAAACTTAATAATTTATAGCCATAAAAAGTCGAAATCGTAGGGACGAATTTGATGATTCCCCGGCACGGAATTAAAAAATGCGACGACGAATGGATGAGTTTTTGCCTGTATAATGCCAAAAATAATATCAGGAAGAGGCAAAAAAGGGAGAGCGAAGATGGCCTGGGTGGGTTTTCTCTTCTGGAAGCTGCGTGGACTATGAATCCTGAAAACTGATAAAATGATATCCTCAAGCGGGCAGGTGTGTCGCCAATGTACCTCTGTCAACTCAAAGCTGACTACAGGAGCTGGAAAGGGAAATTATAACTTTCAATATGTAGATAGGCACTCAAGTAAAGAGCCCTGCTTTACTCACCAATTCGTTCCTAGGCACGTGGACGGAATGTTAGTAACATCCCATTTGACATTTTGCTATTTCTTCATCAGGTACAGGAATATATCTTGAGTTCTTTATCCTCCGTTTCATTTCTTGTCATGTTATTGTAAAACATGGATACTCGGGTTCATGAGAGAAATAGGGAGGGGAAGAAGAGAAAACACGATACAAGTGTCGAATCGTGGAGGGAATATCCTTTTATATGTTAAAAGCGAAAGAAAAACTAGCTTTAATACGTGGAAAAACTTAGGATATATTAATAGATAAAAGTCACTAAAATAATAAGGTATATAGCAAAGTGTTAGTTGAATATACTTTATTCATGTCCTAAAGGTAAGTATATATAGCAAGTGGAAAAATGAAAGTTAAGGGCATATACTTCATGTTTATTTTTTCTAAAAATGGTTTGCTTAAGGTAGCTTTATGGGAGAAATTTTTTCTATCTTTGAACTCGATAACGAAAAATTGATTCATTAATAATAAAAGATTGCTTATGTCACAACTAGTAGGACATATTTCGCAAGTTATCGGTCCGGTAATCGATGTCCTTTTTGAAGGAAAAGACGTGGATGCCGAATTGCGTCTCCCACGCATCCATGATGCTTTGGAGATTAAGCGTCCCGATGGTCGTATCTTGGTGGTTGAAGTACAACAACACATCGGAGAAGACACGGTGCGTACTGTCGCAATGGACCGTACCGACGGCTTGCGAAGAGGTATGGAGGTTGTCCCCACAGGACTGCCTATTACAATGCCGGTGGGTGAGCAGGTGAAAGGACGTATGATGAACGTCACCGGTGACCCTATCGACGGTATGAAAGAGCTGGATCGTCATGGTGCTTATCCTATTCACCGCGAGCCTCCTAAGTTTGAAGAGCTGTCAACGAGCCGTGAAGTGCTCTACACAGGTATCAAAGTCATCGACCTTCTTGAACCTTATGCAAAAGGTGGTAAGATTGGTCTGTTCGGAGGTGCCGGCGTGGGTAAGACGGTACTTATTATGGAGCTCATCAACAACATTGCCAAAGGACATAACGGTTTCTCAGTGTTTGCCGGTGTCGGTGAACGTACCCGTGAAGGTAACGACTTGTTGCGGGAAATGATTGAGTCAGGCGTTATCCGCTATGGTAAGGAGTTCGAAGAAGGAATGGAACGTGGCGAGTGGGATCTTTCGAAGGTAGATTATTCGGAGGTGAACAAGTCACAGGCAACATTGGTGTATGGCCAGATGAATGAGCCCCCCGGTGCACGTTCCTCTGTGGCTCTGTCCGGACTGACCATCGCCGAATCTTTCCGTGATCAAGGTGGAAAGGATGGCAAGTCCAGTGATATCCTCCTCTTTATTGATAATATCTTCCGTTTCACTCAGGCAGGTTCTGAGGTGTCGGCTTTATTGGGTCGTATGCCTTCTGCCGTGGGTTATCAACCGACTTTGGCTACAGAAATGGGACAGATGCAGGAGCGTATCACTTCTACAAAGAATGGTTCTATCACATCTGTGCAAGCTGTGTATGTACCTGCCGATGACTTGACAGACCCTGCTCCTGCCACAACATTTACCCACCTGGATGCAACCACTGTGTTAAGCCGTAAGATTACAGAATTGGGAATTTATCCGGCTGTAGACCCGTTGGAATCAACTTCCCGTATTCTTGACCCGCTTGTAGTCGGAAATGAGCATTACGAAACTGCACAACGTGTAAAGCAAATTTTGCAGCGTAACAAGGAACTTCAGGATATCATCTCTATTTTGGGTATGGATGAATTGTCTGAAGAAGACCGCATCACGGTTAACCGCGCTCGTCGTGTACAACGTTTCCTGTCGCAACCGTTTACTGTGGCTGAGAAATTTACGGGCGTTCCAGGTGTAATGGTGCCTATTGCCGATACAATCAAGGGATTCAAGATGATTCTTGATGGTGAAGTTGACCACTTGCCTGAACAGGCATTCTTGAATGTCGGTACAATTGAGGATGCTATTGAGAAAGGAAACCGTCTGTTGGCTGCTGCCAAGCAAAGTAATGACTGATTATGGAAACGAAAAACTTGCATTTAGTGATTGTTTCGCCTGAAAAGACATTGTTCAAAGGTGAAGTTACTGATGTGACATTGCCGGGATCACAAGGAATATTTATGGTATTGCCCAAGCATGCTCCTCTGATTTCGTCGCTTGAGAAAGGTACGCTCACTTATACTACAGCGGAAGGCGAACAGTCACTGGAAATTACAGGAGGTTTCGTGGAAGTAAGGAAAAATGAGGTGTCAGTTTGTGTAGAACAATAATCGGCGAGTGCTATGTTGTCAAAAGTAAAAAGAATATTTATCATTTCTTTGACTTTGCTGATGCTGGCATTCGGATGGGGTGGAGCCATGATATTCCATCATTTCTTTGAGGAATCCTATTCGCCCTATTATCCGCTGATTCCCTTGTTCTTTTATGTGTTCGGACTTATTTTTATCTATTTGTTCGAATATATGCACAAGCACATGCCTGACAAATCTTTGATGGTATATGTCATTAATAAGGGAGCCAAACTACTTATTGGACTGGTGTTCATGGTGCTTTATGGAATGTTTATTGGCATTCACACGAAAGCTTACTTATGGACATTCCTTATCTATTATGTCATATATCTGATATTTGAAAGTTGTTTTTTCCTCCGTTTTGAGATGGAAATGAAAAAAGTGAATAAGAAACAATGAAACTATTACGCCATTTTGGACTATTTCTGTTAGCCTGTCTCTTGGGTATCATGCCATTGCATGCAGCAGGAGAGGAGGTAGCCGGAGAAAAAAGTACGGTAGACGTACAGGAAATCGTCTTTGGTCACATTCGTGATGCCTATGAGTGGCATTTGTTTACTTTGGGCGAAAAGCATGTGTCCATTCCACTTCCTGTGATTGTCTACAGTCAGACCACAGGATGGCATGCCTTTTCATCTTCAAGGTTAGGACACGGGGCTGAATATGAAGGTTTCCATATAGCTTCTGAAGGTAGCTACGCCGGTAAGGTAGTTGAAACTACTCCCGACGGACAGGAAGTCCGTCCATTGGATATATCAATTACCAAGACTGCTTTGTCTTTGATGATTAACAGCTTGTTGCTGGTTCTTATCATGGTCGGCGTTGCGCGTTGGTACAAGAACCGCAAACCCAGTTCCGAAGCCCCCAAAGGTTTCGTAGGCTTCATGGAAATGTTTGTGATGATGATTCATGACGATGTGATTGTGAGTTGTGTAGGAAAGGATTACAAGCGTTTTGCTCCTTATCTGCTCACAGCCTTCTTCTTTATCTTCATCAACAACCTTATGGGACTGGTGCCGATTTTTCCGGGCGGCGGCAATGTAACAGGCAATATTGCCATTACCTTGTTCCTGGCCTTGATGACCTTCCTGGCTGTAAATATCTTCGGAACAAAGGAATATTGGAAAGAGATATTCTGGCCTGATGTTCCCACGTGGCTGAAAGTGCCTGTTCCCTTCATGCCTGTTATCGAGTTGTTCGGTGTCTTTACAAAACCTTTTGCATTGACAGTCCGTCTGTTTGCTAACATCATGGCCGGTCATGCCATCATCCTGTCATTGGTGTCCATCATCTTTATCACTGCATCTTTGGGTGCCGTGTTAAGTACTTCGATGACCATTCTATCTGTGCTGTTCTCCATCTTTATGTCTTGCCTGGAGATATTGGTTGCCTTCATTCAAGCTTATGTCTTTACGATGTTGTCAGCCGTATTTATCGGTCTTTCAAGAGTACGTCATGAAGAACATGCCTGATTAAATCATTTAAAGCATTAGAGAAATAAAACTTAGTAATAAACTTAAAAACTGAAAATTATGTTGTCTTTAATTATGTTGCAAGCTGCAGCTGCAGGTCTTTCACAATTGGGTGCCGCAATCGGCGCAGGTTTAGCTGCTATTGGTGCTGGTATTGGTATTGGTAAAATCGGTGGTTCTGCCATGGAAGCCATCGGTCGCCAACCGGAAGCAGCCGGCGACATCCGTATGAATATGATTATTATTGGTGCCTTGATTGAAGGTGTAGCATTGTTTGCCGTTATCATCTGTCTGTTGGCTCTCTACGCATAACTCTAAACGAGGCTTAGTTTATGGAACTACTTACACCGGATTTCGGTACGTTCTTTTGGATGCTGGTGTCCTTCATCATCGTCTTTGTCATATTGGCTAAATTCGGCTTTCCCGCATTGGTCAATATGGTAAATGAGCGTAAGCAATACATTGACGATTCGTTGAAGTCGGCACGTGAAGCCAATGAGAAACTATCGCATATCAAAGAAGAAAGTGAATCCATTTTGGTTGAAGCCCGCAAAGAGCAAGCACGTATCCTGAAGGAAGCCATGGACACTCGTACGCAAATCGTCAACGAAGCGCGTGACAAGGCCAAGGCTGAAGGAGGGCGTTTGTTGGAAGAAGCGCGTAAACAAATCCAGAAAGAAAAAGATGATGCCATCCGCGATATCCGTAAACAGGTGGCAGAGTTGTCGGTAGAAGTTGCTCAAAAGGTTCTTCGTAAACAACTCTCGAGCGAGGTGGAACAAAATGGAATGATCGAACGCATGCTCGATGAAGTTTCCGATTCTAAAAAGTAATGAGCCATGAACATAGGAGTAATCTCAAACCGCTATGCAAAAGCATTGTATCAGTATGCCGCTGAAGGTCAATGTGAGAAACAAGTCTATCGTGAAATGATGACTTTGGCTGACAGCTATCTGCAAGTACCCGCTTTGCGTAAGGCGCTGGATAATCCTTTGCTTTCGGTGGCTGAAAAGACTGATTTGCTTTGCAATGCTTGTGGAGGCAAAGTCAGTCCGCAGACCAAGCGTTTTTTCATGTTGGTCCTTACAGAGCACCGTGAGAAGTTCATGCAGTTCATGGCTGTTGCTTACATAGACCTTTATCGCAAGAAACACAACATCCTTATCGGACGGTTGATTACGGCGATACCGGTCAGTAAAGAAATCGAAGACCGCATGAGAGCCATGATTGTAAAAGGTACTCAAGCAACTGTCGAATTTGAGACACAGGTGGAGCCTTCCATCGAAGGTGGATTCATCCTTGATGTAGACTTCAACAGACTGGATGCCAGTGTGGCTACACAGTTCAAACGTGTTCATCGGCAGTTTATGGAGAAGAATAGAAGAATTGTATAATTAAACAAGTAAACATGTCTGAAAATATAAAACCCAGCGAAGTCTCCAGTGTCTTGCTTGAGCAGTTGAAAGGCATTGATACCAGCCTTCGGTTTGAGGAGGTGGGTACGGTGCTTCAGGTAAGCGATGGCGTAGTCCGTATCTATGGACTTCGTAACGCCGAGGCTGAAGAACTACTTGAGTTTGAAAATGGAGTAAAAGCCATCGTGATGAACTTGGAGGAGGACAATGTGGGCGCCGTGTTGCTCGGACCGACTGATAAGATTAAGGAAGGTATGGTTGTGAAGCGTACCGGACGTATTTCTTCCATTCTGGTGAGCGAGAACATGTTGGGCCGCGTTGTGAATCCTTTGGGTGAACCCCTTGATGGCGAGGGTGAGATTGGTGGCGAGATGATTGAGATGCCACTTGAGCGTAAATCGCCTGGTGTCATTTTCCGTCAGCCTGTAACTGAACCCTTGCAGACTGGCTTGAAAGCAGTAGACTCCATGATTCCTATTGGTCGTGGGCAGCGTGAGCTGATCATCGGCGACCGCCAGACGGGAAAAACATCTATTGCAATTGACACGATCATCAACCAACGTGCCAACTATGAAGCCGGGAAACCTGTTTATTGCATCTATGTGGCAGTAGGTCAAAAAGGCTCCACCGTGGCCAATATTGTAAACGTTTTGCGCGAAAAAGGCGCCATGCCTTATACAGTGGTGGTTTCGGCTACAGCTGCTGACCCTGCTGCATTGCAGTATTTTGCACCCTTTGCCGGTGCCGCCATCGGTGAATATTTCCGTGATACAGGCCGACACGCATTGGTTGTCTACGATGACTTGTCCAAACAAGCGGTTGCCTATCGTGAAGTTTCATTGATTCTGCGTCGTCCCTCCGGACGTGAAGCTTATCCGGGAGATATCTTCTACCTGCACTCCCGTCTGTTGGAGCGTGCTGCGAAAGTAATCCAACAGCAGGAAGTGGCAGAACAGATGAACGACCTTCCGGCAAGTTTGAAGGGACGTGTCAAGGGAGGCGGTTCACTAACCGCATTGCCTATTATCGAAACACAGGCAGGAGACGTCTCGGCATATATCCCGACTAACGTCATCTCTATTACCGATGGTCAGATATTCTTGGAGACTGACTTGTTCAACCAAGGTTTCCGTCCTGCGATCAATGCCGGTATATCTGTATCTCGTGTGGGTGGTAGTGCTCAGATCAAAGCAATGAAGAAAGTAGCCGGAACCTTGAAAATAGACCAGGCTCAGTATCGTGAATTGGAAGCATTCTCCAAATTCAGTAGTGATGTCGATCCGGTAACAGCAATGGCACTCGATCGTGGACGTAAGAATAATCAATTGCTTATTCAGCCTCAGTATTCACCGATGCCAGTGTCTGAACAGATTGCCATCCTTTACTGCGGAACGAAGGGGCTGATGAAGGATATTGAGGTGAGTCAGGTTCATGAATTCCAGGATGCCTTTCTGGAGAATTTGCGGGCAGCCCACCAGAAAGATGTGCTGGATGTGCTTGCAACAGGTGTAATAAATGATGATGTAACCAAGATTATCACAGACGTTGCAGCAGCCATTTGTCTGAAATTAAAACGATAAGTTATGGCTTCACTGAAAGAGATAAAAGGAAGAATAGGATCAGTGCAGAGTACGTTGAAGATAACATCTGCAATGAAGCTTGTCGCGTCGACCAAACTGCGACGGGCACAGACTGCTATTGAGAATATGCTTCCTTACGACCGACAGCTGAGCACCATCCTGCATAACTTCCTGGCAAGTGGCGTGACGGTGGAATCTCCTTTCACCGAAGAACGTCCTGTCGAACGTGTGGCAGTGGTGGTGGTAGCGTCGAATTCCAGTCTCTGTGGCGGATTTAATAGCAATATTATCCGCAAAGCTGACAGTGTGCTGGCTGATTACGTGCATAAGCTGGGGAAAGACCGGCTGCTGGTATTTCCTGTCGGACGTAAGGTTGCTCAGGCACTGGGTAAACGTTTTGATTTGAGCGAAGATTTCAAGATGATTGGTGATAAGCCGGCTTATAAACAAGCCTCGGAGTTGGCCGAACACCTGATGAATCTTTTTCTTCAAAAAGAAATAGACAGGGTTGAGCTTATCTATACACATTATAAATCAACTTCTACACAAATCGTGACCCATGAAACGTTTCTTCCATTAGCTCTCAATTCCGGTAGTGAAGGGGAGGAGAGTGCTTCGGCTCAAGATTATATTGTTGAGCCTTCTCCGGAAGAACTGGTTGCACGATTGCTGCCTAAGACTTTGAGAATGAAGATTTATACAATCTTGTTGGATTCAAATGCTTCAGAGCATGCAGCGCGTACAGTGGCAATGCAACAGGCTACCGATAATGCAAACGAGTTGTTACAAGAGCTTAATCTGATGTACAATAAGGGACGTCAGCAAGCTATTACCAGCGAATTGCTTGACATTATTGGTGGTTCAATGAACTAATGTATAAAAGCAGGAATATCGAATTGAAGGTGATTTCATGGTTGAAATCAGGCTGCAATTCATATTCCTGCTTTTATTGTGTATCTCTTTTTCCGTCAAAAGATGTGTTAGAGTAGGGGGCAAGGTTCTAGACTTTAAAATCCTGAAACATACGGGTGCTCAAATACTTCTCTGCACGATCGGGAAATACGACAACGATATTGCCGCGGTCAATCCTCTCAGCAGTACGCATGGCAGCCAGCATGGCTGCGCCACTACTCATTCCTGCAAATATTCCTTCACTGATAATAATGCGGCGTGCTGTGGCTATCGCTTCTTCACTTTCAATCATTTCCTGAATATCAATCTTTGAAGGGTCATAAATGGCAGGAACAATTGCTTCTTCCATGTTCTTCAGCCCTTGGATATAGTGTCCCTTTACCGGATGGGCGCACACAGTCTGAATATCTGGTTTCATCATTTTCAGGAAGCGGGAGAGTCCCATGATGGTACCTGAAGTTCCCAATGCGCATACCAGATAATCGATTTGTCCGTTCATCTGTTGCCAGATCTCTAAGGCAGTGCTTTCATAATGCGCCTGATAGTTGCATGCATTGGAGAATTGGTCAGGCATAAAATATTTATCCGGTTGTTCCTGTACCAATCGTCGTGCCATGCGGATGGCTCCATCGGTGCCTTCTTCAGCCGGTGTAAGGCGGACTGTGGCACCATAAGCACGAATAATCTGTCTCCGTTCGACAGAAACTGCACTACTCATGACTATTTCTACGGGATATCCTTTTATGACACCTATGATAGCCAAGCCGATACCGGTGTTGCCCGAAGTCGGTTCAATAATTGTTTTCCCTGGAGTGAGCAGTCCATTGCGCTCTGCATCTTCAATCATTTTCAGAGCAATCCGGTCCTTGATACTCCCTGTAGGATTAAATCCTTCCAACTTAGCAAATATCGAGACATTTGGATTGGGTGAAAGCCTATTGATGCGTACCATCGGAGTTTGTCCGATAGTTTCCAGAATGTTGTTGTAATACATCTCGTCAGTTCGTTGTAAAATTTATATTTAGCATACATTTATAGTCTCATAAATGCATGAGTCTTTTTCTCTCTTTTGAATGTTTACAGTCAATTGTCCACCACGATAGTTCCCAATTGCTTTCCCGTTTCTTTAGATACATAATGGTAACGGAAGGAAACATTGTGCTCTACAAAATAGCGCATATCAGGAGTATTGGCTATTTGTTCCGCCATTCGGCGACAACCTTCCGGACTATCATCCACACCACTTCTCAACACACTGTCAGGGGCCCCGTGTAAAGAATAGTAATAGTGGATTGCATTTTCATGTACCCAATAGGCTACACTGTCCAACTGCGTATATGCATCAATGGTTTTGGGACAGCCTCGGTTGACCTCATCTACAGAACGTGCGCAACGCTCTTGCGGGCTTTCCTTGCATGCTGCAAACATAAATGTCAGGCAGCCTAGCATGAAGAATGGTAATATTTTCATAATTATTTTCTATGATATGTATAAGGAATGGCTAAGATACAGTGTTTTTTGATATGTACATCCACAAAAATGAGTAATTTTGCAACTGTAAAATCATTTGGTTGCAATGACTGATGCAGGATTATTTCCTTTGTCTTGAGGTCATCTGCTTTATTTTTGTTTACACTATGGTATTTGATAAGGAAGCACGCATAGAACGTGCAAAAAGCTTATTTCTGTCAGGATTCAATTGTTCGCAATCGGTAGTTGGTGCATTTGCAGATATCTATGGTTTTACCCAGGAACAAGCCATGCGTATGTCTGCCTCCTTTGGTGGAGGAATAGGGCGTATGCGACTGACGTGTGGAGCAGCATGTGGAATGTTTATGCTTGCCGGACTGGAGACTGGAGCTACGGACCCTCATGACCGGGAAGGTAAAGGAGCAAACTATGCCTTGGTCCAACAATTGGCTGCGGAGTTTAAGTCACGCACCGGTTCCATCTGCTGTGCTGAGATGCTTCGCTTGCGTAAGGATACTCCTATCGTATCAACTCCAGAAGAACGCACTCCGGAATATTATGCCAAGCGTCCTTGTGTGCGGATGGTAGAATTGGCAGCTCGTTTATGGGCAGAATGTTACGAAAACATGAAAAAACAGGATAGATAATAGGGTATAGGTTGTTTTTGTTATTCTAATATTAGGTTATTAGTATTGAAATATCTAATTTTGAGGCGATTTTAGAGAAAAGGCAATTAATGAGAAGCCTAAGGAGCTTCTTTATGTATAACTAAAAGGTATAATTATGTTGAAAGAAAAAGCTGGAAACGTGGCTGGTATCATTTGGAATGCCCTTAATGGGACAGAAGGTCTTACACAAAAGCAAATCAAGAAAGCTGCAACTTCAAAATTGTTGGATAAAGATTTTTTTCTTGGCTTAGGCTGGTTACTAAGAGAGGATAAAGTGGTAGTGACAGAGAAAGACGGAGAACTCTTTGTTCAACTGACTGATAACGATTGATTCTGTAGAGCTTATTCTCTGCATGGTTATTAAAAGGAGTGTGCATGTGCACTTCCTTTCAAACTTTCTATCCAGATGTTTTAAACGGGAAGGAGACGACAGCTTTCTTCCCGTTTGATGTATCAGGATGTTTCATAATAGGATAGAAGCAATAAAAAAGGAGCTATCTACCATGATAACTCCTCAAATTCCTTTTGTCGGGGTAGCGGGATTCGAACCCACGACCCCCTGCTCCCAAAGCAGGTGCGCTAACCGGACTGCGCTACACCCCGAACTGTCGAAACACTTTATTGTCAAAAAGCGTCTGCAAAGGTAGGTGTTTTTTTGTAATATACAAACTTTGGTATGCTTTTTCTTAAGAACGTTCTGTAAATGTCTTAAAATGATTCTTGCAATACTGGACGATACCGTCTGTAAAGTGACTCAATACTTTCCCCAAAGAAACTTTATGGTTGCAGGAAAACACTTTCATGGTTGCAGGAAAACGTATCTGGCTTTCATCACATGTTTTATGGGATTTGCTGAATATCTTCATTTCAAATTATAATGAGTATTATGTTTAATATAAAGGCGGAAATAGATTTTTTCCCAGTATAAGCGCATCTCCTATTGCTCTCTCTAAAAACAAAACCGTATTTGGGTATTATCCCCAAATACGGTTAAATCAAGCTAGAACAATTCAATTGCCAATTGTTCTTCTCATTTTTCTTCTTGATAGTTGATATTCAATTCATCCAGAATTTTTAATGCCTTATCTAATACAGTCGTGTCATCCAATTGGACAATGCCTCCATTAGGTCCTGGTTCAATATGAAGTCCTACACTCTTACCATCTTTGAAGTTTTGTCCTCCAAAGAAATTGCGGACTGTATCGACAGACAAATTCAGTTCATCGGCAATTCTATGCATGCTTCCATCGGGTAATGAATCTTTGATTCTACGAAGTTCATTAAATGTAATTGTCCTTTCCATGATATTACAAGTTTAAAGAATAAATACTTGAGTGAATGAATTACGGAATAAAAATAGCAAAAGATTTATTGACATGCAAAGAAATGTGACAATATTATGTCTACCGGATGAAAAATCAGAAACTGGAAAGTTTCCACAATACGCCTATCAGTTGAACAAATCTTGTTAAAATCAGTATATTACCCAAGAAAAATATATCAGATATTGCATATCCACTACGGGTGTAACGCTCCGTAATCCACGTAGCCTTTTGTGAGGATAATTTATAATCGAGCAGGATAAACAGAAAATAAACAATTACGGCCAATATGCCACCATAAAGAATATCAAAAATAATTATAACCTTCAACAAAGGGAGCATGAAATAGAGCAGTATGCCTTCTAATAAGGTAATAAGCAACAAAGAACGACTGCGAAAAAGGCACAACGAAAATACCAATATTGCAGCACTCATGCCTACAGCCTTTGAATATTCAGAACTTTCAACTCCAATGATATATTCTTTTGCAAGGTCTGATGTATAATAGACAAGTAACAACAGCAATCCTATCATGCTTAAGATAGAAATTCCCCTTTTTAATGAATTGTTTCGGAGTAGTATTATGAACCATGACAGCAATAAAGGGATATACAAGTAGATGCAGGAAAGGAGTTCAATCAGCTCCTTTCCTATCCATCCACTTATATGTCCTAAAATAATCACTGCGTTATAAAGATTCAAATGATTTCCATAACTTCACGTGGTATCCATCCTATGCTGCCATCTTCCAGCTGAATTTCACACCACTCCTTCATTGTCGAGTCCTTGATGAGCACTTTATGTCCTTCATGGAGGATAAACAAATCGGTACCACCTGTATCCGGGGTGCTTTTTGCCGTCACGCTAGGACTCATAATGATAGCGGACTGTCTGTTGACCAACAGATCCTTTTGTTGGAACGCACACACATTTGCAGCAATTATTATTACTATGCAGACCGCAGTTCCTATAAATCCAACCTTCCGCCATACTAAATTCTTCCCAAATATATATATGCCCAAGCATATAAGTGCCAGAATGAACGTAATAACACCCACTCTAGCCCAGCCGTCTGTTCCCAAGCAGTTGCGCAGGGAAGTAAACCAGCTCGTCAAAAAGAATGTATTGACAGTATCAACTTTGTCTATCGTATTATTCCGCGCCATCTCCAAGTTAAAACGTATGTCGCTGTCTCCCGGATTGAGCAAGTGGGCACGTTCATAGTTTAGCACAGCATGTGCTATGTCCTTATGTTTATAATAGCTGTTGCCCAAGTTATAATAGATATCTGCCGATTCGCCTTGTTGTGCTAAAAGCTGCTCATAAAGCCCGATTGCCGAAATATAGTCTTGCTTTGCATAAGCGCTGTCAGCCAGTGCTTTTGTCACATTCTGATCAAATGCAGATTTCTCAGCTGGAGCAGATGCCTCTATTTGAGTCGAGTCTGTCTGTGCCTTTTCAGATGACTGTTCTTGTGCCTGTAAAGAAATCACAGGCAGACAAAGAAGAATAGCCATATAAATAATATTTCTCATATATAGGTTCTATCGATTTAATGTTTGAAACTGTCTTCTATTTTACTAATGATAGTTACTGCAGAGGAATATACTTTATCCATCGCTTCACTCTCATCTCCCGGAGCGTAACGAGCAAATTCACAGTCGTTCAGTGTATCCATAAATTCCTTAATCAGTTCATCTGATACCGCTGCCCGTTTTAGTTCTGAATCGATATTATCTTTCGACAACTCTGATACTGGGATATTAAGCTTATCGCTAATGTAGCCCCATAGCGCTTTCAGTACCTCATCATAAAACTCGTTTTTCTTGCCTTGGTTCATTAGAGAACCAGCCAGTTTCATCCGTTTCACAGCCATCTTATTGGCCTTCTTCGTACGGATCTTTGCTGTGTTTGCATTTTCCAATGCTTGTTTCCGCCCCATAATAATGAGAGCAATAAACAATGCCAATGGAATAATGTACCAAAGGTAATAAGCCATAGAGCCAAAGAAAAAGTCACCTCGCTGTTTGAATGTCGTGTCACCCAGCTTAATATAAAGAATGTCTTTTCCCAAGCGCTTGATGTCTTCTTTATTTGTAAAATCCGCAAGTACCTGACTGGCATCTCCCTTACCCTTCTCAACATTGAGTTCATAGGCTTCTGTCGTCAAGGTCTTGTAACTGTTGGTTTTCAAATCAAAATAAGAGAATTCAACAGCCGGTATAGTATATTTTCCCGGATGACGAGGTATAGCAAGGTACTCAAACACCTTATTTCCACTCAAGCCTGATTGGGTCAATGAAAATTTGTTATCTATCTTCGGATCATAAATCTCAAAGTCTGAAGGGAATTTGACTTCCGGAGTATCGATGAGTTTCATATTTCCTGTACCAGACAGGACTATCTTTACTGTCACAGCATCTCCAGTCTTTACATTCTTGGAATTGATGGATGATGTGAGTGAAAAATTGCCGACCGCTCCACCAAATGATGCCGGTTTATTGTCAGGCAAAGGAAGCACTTCAATGCTGACTTTCGGAGTGACAACTGGTTTGCGAACAGAAACATACGCTGAACTACCATTAAAGAAGGCATCAAAGGGATCGATGTTTCGATTAGGTTGTTCGATAACACCTGTGTAAGTTATAGATGGAACCTCTAACTTTCCTGTCTGTTGCGGAAAGAGAACATATTGACTCCATACAATGGTTTTGTAATTACGCCCCCGATAGTGCTCAAGCGAGAATGTTTTGTTCCGTGGCAATGGGACCTCTTGGGTATGAAAACCCTTCAAGTCCGGCATTTTCCCTCCTTGAAGCTCTGTCAGATTAAGAGTCGTATAAATCTTATAAGTCAATAAAACGGCTTCCTGTTCATGTACCTTTGATTTGCTAACCGTAGCCGTCATAAACAGGTCGTTGTTGGATATATTTTGAGAAACTGACGTCCCCCGTTGAGAATTGGAGTTCCCTCTTCCATTCCCTCCAATTCCATTACTTTGATCCGGAGGTAATACTTTAACTGTGACAGAATTGGATTTATACTCCTTCCCGTCTACTTTGATTGATGCACCAGGGATGTTAAAAGTCCCTTCCTTTGTAGCAGCCAATACATAAGTGTAGGTAATAGAGCTTGAAGAAGACATATTACCATTAATGATTTGTGCGCTAGTTTGTTGTGAGCGGCTAGGTCCCATCAGTACATCGAAGTTAGTGATAGAAGGTGCTCTGAATTCCTTCACGTTCATCGTATTTACAGTAAACGTGAGTCGGAACTGTTCACCATTCACCACTACATCCGGCGCATGGGTCGTGAACTCTACATTATCAGCCCACGTCGTACCGATGCTCACCATCCATAGCATTACAAGGAAGACTATTTTTTTCATTTCGCTATTACTTAATTATATAATTACCAATCTTTATCATATTTCTTACCTCGCATTTGAAGGTTCTTCTTTACCTTTTCCTGCACATTCTTTTCATCCTGCATGACTGCATTCAACAGTTGTTCAGCATTCTCTTTTGACATTTGATCTTTGTTTTCTTGCTGCTGTTGATTCTTGTTTTCCTGCTGCTTCTGGTCCTGATTCTGTTTGTCTTGTTTCTGTTCTTGCTGTTTCTGCTTATCTTCCTTTTGGTCCTGACCATTTTTATCCTGTTGTTGGTCCTGCTTTTGGTTCTGCTGTTGATCTTTCAACATCTTTTGAGCCAAGGCCAGATTGTAGCGAGTCTCATTATCCGTCGGGTTATTACGCAACGATTGTTTATAGGCTTCGATACATTGAGGATACTGTTTACCAGACTGCAAAATGACACCGGCATTATGATAGATTTTTGCCAATTTGGTTTTATTGGTCTCAATCTTGGATGCTGTCTCATATTGCTTCATAGCCTCTTGCGCTTTCTGTTGCATGAGCAAAGCATTCCCCAAGTTATATAAAGCTTCTGTAGATTTTGGATTTGCATCCAATGCCTTTCGGTATTCCACTTCTGCCTTGACAAATAAGCTGTCATTGTACAGTTTGTTGCCACGACGGATGTGGTCGCGTTCGCTTTTCTGTGCCATCACACTAGTCGACGAGCAGATGGCCAGCAGGAAGATTCCAATGTATTTTATATGTTTCATATCCTTAATATCCATATCTCTGTCAACGAAATAGTTTGATATTCTTAAATAGAGGATTCTTCTTATCAAGTACTACCACTTCAATGATGAGAAGCACTATAATAATCCATGCTAAAGCCGGGAACTGTTCATTATAATTCGAATAGACTGTACTTTCCAAATCGCGCTTTGTAAGCTTATCTATTTCTTTTTGCAATAAAGACTGTGCAGAACTGGAATTGTCTACTCGAATATAAACCCCATTACCTGCCTGCGCTACTTCCCGGCACATTTGTTCATTTAGCCGAGTTACGATAACATTTCCCTGGTTGTCTTTCCGATAATCATTACTGCCTTCCAAAGGTATCGGTGAACCATCAGGAGAGCCTATACCCAGTACAAAGACTTTCATCCCTTTGGATGCAGCTTCTTTCGCAGCTTCTACAGCCCCACCTTCATGGTTCTCACCATCCGTTATGACAATGATGGCTCTTCCAACTTTCTCTTGGGGAGTAAAGCTCTTTATGGCTAGTCGTATCGCTTCGCCGATGTTGGTGCCTTGGCTGCTGATTAACGAAGGCGTTATTGATTCCAAAAACATCTTGGCCGAGATATAATCACTTGTGATAGGCAGTTGGGTGAAAGCATCTCCAGCGAAAACAATTAATCCTACCTTATCATCATTAAAATTACTTACCAGACGTGATATCAGGCTTTTTGCTTTTTCCAAGCGACTCGGGACAACATCTTCAGCCAGCATGGAGTTTGAAATATCAAGGGCAATAATCGTTTCAATGCCACTTCGCTTCACCTTTTCCAGTCTCGTGCCGAATTGGGGCCTAGCCAACATGACTATGGAAAGTCCTAAAGCAATCCACAGTACCCAGAACTTAAAGACCGGTCGATGCGCAGAAGCTTCGGGCATTAACATACTCAAAAGCTCCGGATCACCATATTTACGCAATCGTTTAGTACGGCGATAGTTTGAATAGAAATAGAATATAGCCACAAATGGCAATATTATCAATAAATACAGGACGTTAGGATCTGCAAATCGAAACATAATCAGTTCTCCTTTTAATCGATTTTAAGGTATTCGTTTTAAGATAGAATTGCGAAGAATGACCTCCAGCAAAATAGATACAACCAATATCCACGCAAACAGCTGATAGTCATCTTCCCGTTTACTAAACTCCTTGACATTCAATTTTGTCTTTTCCAACTTATCAATCTCTTGATATACTTCCTCTAATTTAGCATTACTACCAGCACGGAAATAATTTCCATTGGTTGTTCCTGCTATCTGCGTTAGAGTCTGTTCATCAATCTCAACAGGAACCTGCATATACTGCACGCCTGCATAAGTCGGTACAGGATAGGGAGCTGTTCCATTTGTTCCTACGCCAATCGTATAGATACGAATCCCGAAGCTCTTGGCTATTTCTGCTGCCGTCAGAGGTGAAATATCTCCGGCATTGTTGGTTCCATCAGTCAGAAGGATGATAACCTTAGACTTTGCTTTACTGTCTTTCAAACGAGATACGGCATTAGCTATTCCCATTCCTATTGCAGTTCCATCAGATATAAGTCCTCGTTGAGCAATATCGCACTTTATGTTTTGAAACAAATTTAATAAAACAGCATGATCTATAGTAAGTGGGCACTGTGTAAAGCTTTCGCCTGCAAATATCGTCAAGCCAATATTATCATTAGGACGTCCATTGATGAATTGCGACGCAACTTCTTTCGCAGCTTCCAACCGATTAGGTTTTAAGTCCTCGGCCAACATACTGGTTGAAACATCGACTGCCAACATAATATCAATACCTTCCACTTCAGTATTTTGCCAGTTATCAGTAGTTTGTGGACGTGCCAATATGATTACTAACATCGTAAATGAAAGTAAACGCAACAGGAACGGTGCATGTAGAAGATAAACTTTATAACTTTTCGGCGCAGAAGCATACATGTGGGTGTCTGACACTTGAAGTGTCGGCGACGTCTTCCCTTTAGACAGAATGTACCATAATATATAAGGTATAAGTAAGAGAAGCAGAAACAGATATTCTATATTCGCAAAAGTCATGTCCTTCTAAATTAAAAGCATAAATTATAAATATCACGAATCACCACTACCAGCATACCTACAATGGCAACAACCAATATGATAATGGAAGACAACAATGCAATCTTGGCATATCGAGAGCGTTTCTCTTCTACCGTAATCTCTGTAGGGATAGGCTTGGCATTCGGATCTTGCTCAATCTTAGTCTGATTAATAAAATCAATGGCATTGATCAGGTTCATATCATTCTCATTCATCAAGGGATGATGTTTGGCAAACTTGACGAGATCAGCTGTTTCAAATAGGCCTTTCAGTTCGTCGATAAGCTTCTGATCCTTTTCTTGAAGCAGACGATCAATTATTTCCGAAGAAGTCATCTCCAAGGCATTGAATCCAAATCTTTCCTTAATATAAGTACGGATAGTATCAGTCAGTTCTGTATAATAAGCTTTTGATTCTCCGCTTTGCCGCCAACTCTTATCAGCCTTAATTCGTTCAATTTCGTTCAAAGCCTGTTGATGTGGTGGCAATTTGGGTTCAACCTTGATGGTACGTAGGATAGGCTTATTATCCTTATAGCGTATAACCAGATAAACTACCAAGATAACAAGAGGTATGACAAAGAGGGACAGCCAAATAACTAAAGCCCAATCACTCCATACAAAAGGAGCTTCCATAATCCCTTTCGGTCCGAAGAACTGTTCCGGATGAGCTTCATCAATAGGTACAGGCAGCGTAAGTACTTTTAATGCCAAACTCTTTGATTGATAAGGTTTTCCGTCAACAGCTACTACAAACGGAGGTATGTAGTAGAATGCTGAATCGAAAGAGGTTACCAGATATTCCTGCGTTACGAGTAAACGCTGTTTATTATTAAGGTATTGCGTATCCGGTTTAGCAATATCAAGCACCTCTATCCCATGTACTAAAGTATCCCGTATGACCGGTAAAACCATTTTCTGATGAGCATCAAGACTCACTTCGAGTCTAACTTTTGTCTGTTCACCAATAAGTATTTGCATCGAATCAATTGAAGCCTCTACGGTTACATTTTGTGCTTTAACCGATAAGGGCAAAAGCATAACCAAAATTCCCCAAAAGGCTTCTTTCAATCTCTTATGTAGAACTAGTCTATTCATGTCAGCTACGTTTTGCAAACAAGTTTAATAATGATTTCACGTAATCCTGATCCGTACGTATGGATACAGAGTCTACCTTACTTTTTGTAAATATCTCGTGCAAAGTTGTTTGCTTTGATATCCACCAATCATGGTGTGCTTTTCTTAAAGCTTTAGAAGAAGTGTCAATATACTGCATGTGTCCCGTCTCTGCATCCCGTACTTTCATCAAGCCCACATCGGGTAAGTCTTCAATTCGTCGATCGTAGACTTGTATGGCAACGACATCATGTTTACGATTTGCAACGACCAAGGCATTGCGAAAATCATCATTTGTGATGAAGTCACTTAATATAAAAGCTGTGCAGCGCTTCTTTATGACATTCGTCAGATACTCGACCCCCTCTTTCAAGTTAGTGCGTCTACTTTTCGGCTGAAAGTCGATAAGCTCACGGATGATATAGAGAATATGTTTACGCCCTTTTTTAGGTGGAATGAATTTCTCTATTCGATCTGAGAAAAAAATGACACCGATTTTATCGTTATTTTGAATAGCTGAGAATGCCAATGTTGCAGCAATCTCAGTTACCATATCACGTTTCATCTGTTTGATTGTTCCGAAATCCAAGCTTCCTGAGACATCCACTAACAACATCACAGTCAACTCTCGCTCTTCTTCAAATACCTTGATGTAGGGCTTGTGGAAACGGGCTGTCACATTCCAATCAATGTCTCGCACATCATCGCCATACTGATACTCACGAACTTCCGAAAAAGCCATACCTCTACCTTTGAACGCAGTGTGATATTGTCCGGCAAAAATATTGCTAGATAGCCCGCGAGTCTTTATCTCAATCTGGCGAACCCGCTTTAAAAGTTCGTTTGTCTCCATTATTTTTAAGTATCTGATTAGGGTACCTCAACTCGGTTCAATATCTTGCTGATGATTTCTTCAGATGTAACGTTTCCCGCTTCAGCTTCATAAGTTAAGCCTATACGATGCCTCAATACATCATGGGCAACCGCACGTACATCTTCCGGAATCACATAACCTCTGCGTTTGATAAATGCATAAGCACGTGCTGACAATGCCAAGTTGATAGATGCACGCGGCGAGCCTCCAAACGCAATCATATCCTTCAATTCCTTCAAATCGTATTTATCCGGATAACGGGTTGCAAAAACGATATCGGCAATATATTGCTCGATCTTTTCATCCATATAAACTTGACGTACAATGTTGCGTGCTTCCAAAATGTCTTCGCTGCGTAAGATAGGGCGTACCGTAATCTTTTCCCCTGAAATGTTTTGGCGGATAATCTTCTTTTCCTCTTCCAATTTAGGATAATCGATCACAACCTTCAGCATGAAACGGTCGACTTGTGCTTCCGGAAGAGGATAAGTACCTTCTTGTTCTATGGGGTTTTGTGTGGCAAGTACCAGGAAGGGTTCTGGCAATTGAAAAGTCTCTTTACCTAAAGTAACCTGACGTTCCTGCATCGCCTCCAACAGAGCACTTTGGACTTTTGCCGGTGCACGGTTGATTTCATCAGCTAAGACAAAGTTCGCAAATACCGGTCCCTTATTAACAAGGAAACGCTCTTCTTTTTGACTGTATATCATGGTACCTACCACATCGGCAGGCAACAAGTCCGGAGTAAACTGTATACGGCTATATTTTGCATCAATCAAAGATGCCAATGTTTTAATAGCCAAAGTTTTTGCTAATCCAGGAACGCCTTCCAACAAAATATGTCCGTCAGATAACAAGCCAATTAACAGTGATTCTACCAAGTGCTTTTGCCCAACAATCACCTGATCCATTCCTGTCACCAAATTTGTAACAAAGGCACTTTGTTTTTCGATTCGCTCATTTAATTCACGAATATCAATTGCTTCAGCCATAATTCTTTTTTGTTTTAGTGTTCTATTAGTCTTAAGTTTTCAATTCCTGTCAAGAGCCTGTTGCTCTTGTTAGGGTTGTCCAAAAGTATAGCTTATAATTAACAGGGACAACTAATTTTTACTAAAAAAGTTTCTCAAATACTAGATTTTAAAAGTATTTGCAATCCAACCATATAAACGTAAGAAAGTCTTAAAACCCTATCTAATGCTTTTACCAACCCGGACCTCGCATAAGAGGGTGCAATCCGAGACCGGATTGTACCCCAATTATTGCATTCTTTTTGATTAATTAGCTAGTTATCTTTGTTCATTTTTTAAAGAGGTCACTCTACGACTGTTCCATAGAGATCAAAATCATCAGCTGAGGTTATTTTAACCTGGTAAAAGTCACCTATTCGGAGCTCTTTGTTCTCAAGAGCTATGAGAACTTCCGGATCCACCTCAGGGGAATCATATTCTGTTCGTCCGACAAAATAATCTCCCTCGATACGATCTATAATAACTTTAAATATTTGACCGATTTTTGCAGCTCCTAATTCAGCTGATATATCCTCTTGTATAGCCATGAGTTCATCCAAACGTTGACGTTTGACATTCTCAGGCACATCATCCTCATAATGCTCTCCTGCATACGTCCCCTCTTCCTCTGAATAGGCAAATGCTCCCATTCGGTCAAACCGAACATCACGGACAAATCTTTTCAATTCCTCAAAATCATCTTCAGTTTCTCCAGGAAATCCAACCATTAAAGTCGTACGTAAATGAATCCCTGGGACTTCCCGGCGAAACCGTTCAATGAGTTGATAAGTCTCTTCCTTATTAACATGTCGGCGCATACGAGCTAAAACAGGCGTACTAATATGTTGTAAGGCAATATCCATGTACTTACAAACATTTTTGTGCTCACGCATCACACGAAATAGGTCGTCGGGGAAATGAGAAGGATAGGCATAATGTAAACGTATCCATTCGACCCCATCAACTTCGGCCATGCGTTCAACCAGCTCTGCTATTTTTTGTTCTTTATATAAGTCTACACCATAGTATGTCAGTTCCTGAGCAATCACTTGAAATTCTTTAACGCCCTGTGATACCAACCATTTAACTTCTTCTATGATATCTTCTATTGGGCGTGATACATGATGCCCAGTGATAATTGGGATGGCACAATAAGCGCATTGCCTATCACAGCCTTCTGATATTTTCAGGTAAGCATAATGACCTGGTGTAGTTAAGGTACGTTCCTGCTGAAGTTCCGGATGATACGCCTTACCTAGATCTTGCAGTAATTCTGTCCAATTAAATTTGCCATAAAACTTGTCGACTTGAGGTATTTCTACTTGTAGCTCCTTCAAATACCGTTCCGAAAGACATCCCATCACATAGAGATGACGCAATCGGCCCTCCTCCTTTGCTTCACAAAACTCCAAAATCGTATTGATGGATTCTTCTTTAGCATCCCCTATAAAACCGCAAGTATTTATTACGGCGATTTCACCAGTCGGATGCTCTGAATCATGAGTAACCTTATAACCGTTGGCACGCAACTGCCGCAATAACTTTTCTGAATCTACAAGATTCTTTGAACACCCGAGGGTGATGATATCTATCGTATTTTTTCTCATTTATTACTTCCAAATAGCGAATCAACAAACTCCATTCGATTAAATAACTGTAAGTCTTCCATTCCTTCTCCTAAACCTATATATTTCACAGGTATCTTAAATTGGTCTGATATACCTATAACGACACCTCCTTTGGCTGTACCGTCCAATTTAGTAATGGCCATAGCAGTTACTTCTGTTGCTAACGTGAACTGTTTTGCTTGTTCAAAGGCATTTTGACCAGTAGAACCATCCAGCACCAATAAAACTTCAGCCGGAGCATCAGGAATGACTTTCTTCATTACATTCTTAATCTTCGTCAACTCGTTCATCAAGCCAACTTTATTGTGCAATCGTCCGGCTGTATCAATAATTACAACATCTGCATTATTTGCTACAGCAGAACTTAAGGTATCAAATGCGACAGAAGCCGGATCGGCCCCCATTTTCTGCTTGATAACAGGTACACCGACGCGATCTCCCCAAATAACCAATTGCTCTACAGCAGCGGCACGGAAAGTATCCGCTGCACCTAGATACACTGATTTCCCAGCTTTCTTGAACTGATAAGCCAATTTGCCAATAGTGGTTGTCTTACCGACGCCATTGACACCTACTACCATAATAACATACGGCTTTTTATCGATTGGAATATCAAAATTCACAGCATCAACAGCATTATTCTCGGTCAATAACGCTGCGATTTCTTCTTTCAATATCTTATTGAGCTCTTCTGTGGTTACATATTTGTCACGCGCTACACGCTCCTCAATACGCTTGATAATCTTTAAGGTTGTTTCAACACCAACGTCAGAAGTTACCAACACCTCTTCCAGATTGTCTAACACTTCATCGTCGACCTTTGATTTGCCAGCCACAGCACGCGCGATTTTCGAGAACACGCTTTCCTTTGTCTTCTCCAGGCCTTTATCTAAGGTTTCTTTCTTTTCTTTAGAGAAAAAACTGAATAATCCCATACAAATGTTTTTAAGTGATACTTGCTACAAAGATAAACATTTTCAGCAAATGATACAATGAAGCAAAAACCATAATAAAAAGTGGGTGATTGGACATTGTACATCGGATAGTTCTCCATAAAACAACACTTGCCTGTAGGCCGGAGTGCCTTACACTCTGCCTGCAAGCAAGTGCCAATATTTTATCAGATGGAGAACTGTAATTTATGTTCTAAGATCCCCTTTCCCTTTCAATATTTAATATTCAATGTCTGTAAAATCTGTCGCATCTTCTCATAGGTCGTAATACGTGTAGGTACCAATGGCAGACGTAACCGATTTTCAATAAATCCCATAGCGTTCAACATGGCTTTTACACCTGCCGGATTCCCATCCACAAATAACAAATTAAACAGTTCTGTAAATCTATGATGAATAGTCAAAGCATTGGCATAATCTCCTTGTAATGCCAGACGCGTCATTCTACTGAACTCACGAGGAAACGCATTTCCGATAACGGAAATAACCCCTACTGCACCTAAAGTTATCAAAGGAAAAGTTATACCATCATCTCCGGATATAACATCAAAGTTATCAGGCTTATTCTTGATGATATCATCCATTTGCGTAATGTTCCCTGAAGCTTCTTTAATAGCAATCACATTCGGAAAATCACGGGCTATGCGTAAGGTCGTTTCTGCAGTCATATTTACTCCTGTACGACCTGGGACGTTGTAAAGAACGATGGGCAAATCTGTTGCAGTAGCTATTGCTTTATAGTGCTGATAAATACCTTCTTGAGACGGCTTATTATAATAAGGAACAACAGACAATATTGCATCAACACCCGTAAAGTCATCCTGCTTCAAGGAATCAATAATAGCTTGCGTATTATTTCCTCCGCAACCGAGCAATATAGGCACACGCCCATTAACACGTTCTATGACAAGACGCTTGATTTCATTTTTCTCTTCTGTCGTTAAAGTGGGGGTCTCAGCCGTCGTTCCTAAAACACAAAGGAAATCAGCTCCATTTTGCAGGAGGTAATCTACCAAACGAATTAAGGCGGCATAATCCACACTCCCATCCTCTTTGAAAGGAGTTATCAATGCAACCCCCATCCCTCTAAATTGCCGATGTATCATAAATATATTATAAATCCGTATTTAATTGACCGCAAAAATACTAAAAACGCTAAAATACTTACTCTATGAGCTGCAAAAAATCATCTTCATTGACAATTTTTATACCCAGCTTCTTTGCTTTTTCCAATTTGCTAGGCCCCATATTATCTCCGGCCAGTATAAAAGAAGTCTTCGAAGAAATACTACCTACGTTTTTGCCTCCATGTTGTTCAATCAGCGCTTTATATTCATCACGCGAATGATGAATAAATACACCGCTAATGATAATGGACATGCCTTTTAGTTTCTCGGTCTGTCCTTGCAGTGTTTGTTCGGACAAGCTCATCTGCACTCCGGCTCTTTTTAATCGTTCGATAAGTAAGCGGTTATTTTCATTGGAGAAATAAAGAATTACACTTCTAGCAATCTTTTCTCCAATTTCATCAACATGAATAAGTGTATCCAATGTGGCATGAGACAATTCCTCGATGTTTTTGAATACACGTGCCAGTTTTTTTGCAACCGTTTCTCCAACAAAGCGTATGCCTAATGCAAAAAGCACTCGTTCAAAAGGAACATTACGTGAATCCTCTATACCCTTGATAATGTTGTCAGCAGATTTTTTTCCCATACGTTCTATACGGCAAATAGCATCAGCTTGCAGATCATAAAGGTCGGCTATGTCCCTAATTAACCCATGTTGATAGAATTGGTCGACTGTTTCTGGGCCTAAACTGTCTATATTCATTGCCCGACGGCTGATAAAATGTTCAATACGGCCTTTAATTTGAGGAGGACAAGCAATATCATTCGGGCAATAATAGGCAGCTTCTCCTTCATAACGAATCAAAGGAGTCCCACATTCCGGACATGTAGTAATAAACTGCACTTTTGTACTATCTGATTGCCTGGAGGCTATATCTACACCCGTAATTTTAGGGATTATCTCTCCTCCTTTTTCCACATAAACCATATCACCGATGTGCAAATCCAGATTTGCAATAATATCTGCATTATGCAGGGATGCCCTTCTCACCACGGTGCCTGATAACTGTACAGGCTCCAAGTTGGCAACTGGCGTAATGGCTCCCGTACGGCCTACCTGAAAACTGACGGAATCCAAACGGGTTATCGCACGTTCCGCCTGGAATTTATAGGCAATGGCCCAACGAGGGGATTTTGCGGTGTATCCCAAATTACGTTGTTGGTGCAATGAATTTACTTTCAAAACAATACCATCTGTCGCTACGGGGAGATTCTTTCGTTCTGTATCCCAATATTTGATAAATGAAAAGATTTCTTCCAGCGTATGACATTTACGTGCGACATGGGAGATTTTGAATCCCCAACGTTCTGCCATCTGTAAATTCTCAAAATGTCCATCACTTGGCAAATTCTCGCCCAACATATAATATAGGTAGGCATCTAGCTTACGCGATGCGACTACAGCAGAGTTTTGCGATTTTAGCGTCCCAGAAGCTGCATTACGAGGATTGGCAAATAATGGTTCTTCCCTCAACTCTCGTTCTCGATTCAAGCTGTCAAAAACCTCCCAAGGCATTAAAATCTCACCACGCATCTCAAACGATTGCGGATAACCTTCACCTTTAAGTATTAAAGGAATAGAGTGTATTGTCTTGACATTATCCGTTACATCGTCTCCCTTTTCACCGTCTCCACGAGTTACAGCTTGCACAAGTCTGCCATTTTCATAAAGCAATGATATCGAAGTTCCATCATATTTCATTTCGCAACAAATCTCAAAATCTTCTCCTTCCAACCCTTTACGCACACGTTCATAGAAGTCTGTGACTTCCGCTTCCGAATAAGTATTTGCCAAGGATAGCATAGGGTACTTGTGATAAACTTGCTGGAAATCTTTATTCAAATCACTCCCAACACGCATGGTTGGCGAATTGGGGTCAGCTATTTCCGGATGTTTTGCCTCCAGATCCTGAAGCTCACGCATTAAGGAATCAAACTCTTGGTCGGTTATTACGGGAGCATTCAAAATATAATAGTTGTAATTATGTTCGTGCAATTCGTTTCGTAGTTGCAATATGCGTTCTTGTTCTGTCATAAAATTAGCAAATTGAATTTTAATGTTAGGTGAGCAAAGTTACAACAAAAAAGCCAACAGACTATGAGCTGATGAGAAAGATAGATGAATTTCCAATGAAGAAAATTCCCATTGACCGATATCTTTTTCGTACTTTTGCACGAAAAAGATTTTAATTGCGATAATGAGAATAGATATAATCACCGTTTTACCGGAAATGATAGAGGGCTTCTTTAATTGTTCGATTATGGCGAGAGCCCAAAAAAAAGGATTGGCCGAGTTTCATCTTCACAACTTGCGAGATTATACACTTGACAAACATCGTAGGGTTGATGATTACCCGTATGGGGGATGTGCCGGTATGGTTATGCAAATTGAACCTATTGATCGTTGTATCTCAGCGTTAAAAAGTGAGCGAAACTATGATGAAGTGATTTTCACAACACCTGATGGTGAGCAATTTGACCAAAAAATGGCAAACACATTATCACTAACTGAGAACCTGATTATATTATGCGGACATTTTAAAGGTATTGATTATCGCATCCGTGAACATCTTATAACCAAAGAAATCAGTATTGGAGATTATGTTTTGACAGGAGGAGAACTGGCTGCTGCCGTGATGGCTGATGCTATTGTACGTATCATTCCGGGAGTAATCTCCGACGAGCAATCTGCTTTATCAGATTCTTTTCAAGACAACCTGTTGGCTCCGCCTGTTTATACCCGCCCGGCAGAATACAAGGGCTGGCGTGTTCCTGATGTATTGTTATCGGGTCATGAACGTAATATCCGTGATTGGGAATTGCAACAGTCTATTGAAAGGACTCGTCTTCTACGACCCGATTTGCTTAAATAATATCTATTCACTTATATAGTACAGGTAAATTGCATGAGAGCATATTCAAGAATATATTTGATCATAAAATACAATAAGGTATAAAAAAGTCCCCCAACAACAGCTAGAGGACTCTTCATAAAATTCAGATGGTTAACATTCCAAAGCTCCAATAATGTCAGTGACTGATTCAAAATGATGACGATCCAAATAGTCATTAATACCATCAATCACTTTCAAAGAAACCGTTGGGTCTATAAAATTAGCTGTTCCTATTTGTACGGCGGTAGCACCGGCTAACAGAAATTCAATAGCGTCACGCGCATTCATGATGCCTCCTAATCCAATTATTGGAATCTTAACTGCCTTACTAACTTGCCAGACCATTCGGAGTGCTATTGGTTTAACCGCTGCACCACTCAAACCACCGGTAATAGTTGATAGTATAGGGCGACGCCGTTCTGCATCAATAGCCATGCCCAAGACAGTATTTATGAGCGAAACACTATCAGCTCCACCGTCTTCTACAGCGCGTGCAATCTCTGTAATATCAGTCACATTGGGGGATAATTTTACAATTAGAGTCTTATTATAGACTTTTCGTACAGCTTTTACTACTTCGTTAGCTCCTTTAGCAGTCACTCCGAAGGCCATGCCTCCTTGCTTTACATTAGGGCAAGATATATTTAATTCAATGGCAGGAATACCGGATAATTCATTGATAATTTCGGCTGTCTTCATATAACTCTCTATATCGGACCCCGATACATTCACAATCATATTAGTTTGTATATCTTTTATCTTGGGATAAATATGGTTTACAAAATAATCTACACCTTTGTTTTGAAGACCTACAGCATTCAACATTCCAGAAGGGGTTTCTGCCATGCGGGGATAGGGATTCCCTTCTCGATGATTAAGGGTAGTTCCTTTAACAATGATTCCTCCCAATTGTTCCAAACTAAGAAAGTCTGCGAACTCAATACCATAACCAAAAGTACCCGATGCCGTCATTACCGGGTTGTTCATATTAAGATGATTTATTTTTACATTTAAATTTGCCATAACAATCGTTTTATATTAAACACAGGACCTTCCTTACATACGCAGACATTGCCTTCATCCTTGAGATTCTCAACACAGCATAGACAAGCGCCTACTCCACAAGCCATATGGTTTTCGAGGGATACCTCGCATTCTATTCCATTTGCTTTGGCAAACTTAGCAACAGAAACCATCATCGGTTTGGGACCGCAGGTATAAATCATATCAAAACGTTCATTTTGGAGTATCGAATGTTGGGTCACGTAGCCCTTTTCACCCTGGCTTCCATCTTCGGTTGTTGTATATACCTTACCGTATTTTTCGAATTCTTCCAATTGCAATAAATCTTTGCTGGAACGTGCTCCCAAAAGGAATGTCGGCTCAAAACCTCTTGATTTGAGTTGCTCTCCCAAATAAAGCATGGGAGCAGTTCCAACTCCCCCACCGATTAACAGAGTCTTCAAATGTGTATTTTCTGGGATTGTGAATCCCTTTCCAAGAGGATAGACTACATTTATCAGATCTCCTTTTTTCGCTTGTGCGAGATGCTTGGTTCCTTCGCCCACGAGTTGGATCAGGAACCAAATCTCACTCTGCTTTTTATCAACAAAATTCACAGATATGGGACGTCGCAGAAAAGTAGCGGGAGAATTGTCTACGCGAATTTCTGCAAACTGTCCGGGGCACATCTCCGGTAAAGAACCTGTAGGAGTCAGTTTCAATAAAACATAGTTAGCATGTAGGCGGATATTTTCCGTAACCGATAAATCTTGAATGTATTTCTTCATCATAGAAAAAACTGTATTATATACTCTGTGGGCAAAGATACGTATTTTGCTTCATACCGTAAATATGCATTTATAACGAATGAAAGGTAATAAATCTCTATTTAGAAGGAGTCAAAGTTTCATAGGTACCATCATCATAAAAAATACGAACTTCTACAATCTTTCGAGGAGGTCGTTCTATATAGCGAACACTTTCCATCGAAGGGATATTTTCAGGCTTTCCGGGCGTATTTTCTATTTCATTTATATCATCTGCAGGGAAAAGTTCATTCATAACAGGCGCAATGATTTGCCCCTCTCCATTTTCTGGACTGTTTATCAAGTTACTTTCATGTACAGTTCCTTTTTCGCCTTTTCCATAGAGTAGCCATTCCAAATGGATTCCAGGATAAGCTTGATTAATCTTCATAATAACATCTAGACTAGGGTTATTTCTTCCTGTCAGAATGTGTGATAAAGAAGCCTGCTTCACTCCAATAATCTTGGCAAACTGAGAAGAAGTAACTTTAGCTTCTCTCATAATTTCTTCTATCCGCTCTTTCATTTTGCAAATTCTCTAAGATGTTACAAATGTAAATAGGAGAGATTAAATATCCAAATTTGTCTATGACAAAAATAAAATATATTTGTATTGACTAATGATTATATTTGTATTACATACTTAAATATTCAACTAATAACAAATCTATAATCAACTTATATTAAATTAAATATAGTGTTAGTATACAGTATGTTATATATAAAGAAAGGAGCATGCTATACAAATCTAAGTCTATATACATTTCATTTTTAACCCTACCTACCATACAACCTCACTGCTTAGGTACTAATATATTGGTATTCATTAAGATATTATCAGTCAAGAAGAGTGGATAAATATACATTAAAACAATTGTATTGTTGTATTATTATATATAGCGCAATATTTAAATGTTATAAATCAAGTTTTATTCTACCTATCTTATCACCTATTTGTTATATGATTGTAATATAATGTAGGGCATTTTATAATGATTATTACAATCATAATACAAAAAGTCCCTATAAGAAATAATATCTTACAGGGACATATTTAATGAAGGATTGTATAGACAAGTTCTTTGAGAAGCTCTCCATTTGTTATTGAAGAATTACCTACTCCTTTAGACTTGGCATCGCATTGGCGAATGGCCGCGATAATCTGCATAACCTTTACTCCACTGAATTTTTTCATTGCGAGCATGTATTCCCGAGATTGCCATTGATTTCGCAATCCTAATTGAATAGCTATTCCAGCTTCTGTCTTCTGAGGTGCATAATAAGCAAGCATCAAATTGGAGAAGAAGTTAAAGAGCACAGCCAATGTCATCTGGAGAGGATTATTTTTGGGATTTTCCTCAAAATATTTAATAATCTGGTTTGCCTTAAATACATCCTTCTCAATTAATGCATTTTTCAATTCAAAGTTATTAAAGTCTTTACTGATACCTATATTTCTTTCAATCTGCTCAGAAGTAATCCGGTTCATCCCTTTGGGTAAAGTGAGAATCAGTTTATCCAACTCACTACTCATTCGGGACAGGTCAGAACCAACAAAACCAGCCATCAGTTCACAAGCTTTAGGTTCTATATCCACCCGTTTTCGCTTCAGGTAATTTGTAATAAACGCAGGTAGCTGTGATTCCTTCAAACGCTTGGACTCATAAAGTACCCCATTTCTCTCAATCTCTAATGTAACTTTTTTTCTTCGATCCAAACAGCCGTTCTTATGGCAGAATACTAAGATAGTAGAGGGCTGTACCTTCTTCAAATAGTAAGACAGCTTATCGATATTCTTTAAGCCTTGGGCTTCCTTGACAAAAAGCAGTTGGTATTTACTCATCATCGGAAACCGTTTGGCTGCATTGATGATAGTTTCTATATCAGTATCTCCTCCATAGAAAATCATTTGATTGAACTCTCTCTCTTCAGGAGTCAGGATTGTATCTGCCATATAATCGGCAATCTTATCAATGTAATAAGACTCATCTCCCATTAAATAATAAATGGGAGCATATTGTCTATTTTTTAAGTTACGGATTATTTCCTCAATGCTTATTTCCTGCTTAGCCATCTTAAATTCATTTTTGATTACCATTCATATTTCAAGTGCTTCACCGTCCGTTTTTCATCAATAATCATGCGGAGGGATTCGATACCGATTCGTACATGTTCGCGCGCGTAATTGTGCGTAACCAGTGTGTCACTCTTTTCCGTCTTAACGCCCTCGGGAACCATTGGCTGATCTGATACCAGCAGCAACGCCCCTGTTGGTATATGATTGGCAAAGCCCACGCTGAATAGAGTTGCTGTTTCCATGTCAACAGCCATAGCACGGGTTGACAACAGATATTCCTTAAACTTTACATCATGTTCCCAAATGCGCCGATTGGTTGTATATACAGTACCTGTCCAATAATCCCGTCCATGATCGCGGATTGTAGAAGAAACGGCTCGCTGTAGCATAAAAGCCGGGAGGGCCGGAACTTCAGGGGGAAAATAATCGTTTGATGTACCCTCACCACGTATTGCAGCAATGGGAAGTATTAAATCTCCTAATTGATTTTTCTTGTCAATTCCTCCACATTTTCCAAGGAACAGGCAGGCTTTTGGTCGAATTGCTCCTAACAAATCCATAATGATAGCCGCATTGGGACTTCCCATTCCAAAATTGATTATTGTGATACCATTGGCAGAAGATGATCTCATATTAGCATCCTCACCTGCAACTTCAGAATTACATTCTTCTGCAAACAACTCCACATAGTTGTTGAAATTTGTCAACAATATATATTCTCCAAAGTCTTCCAGACGCCTGTGTGTGTAGCGCGGAAGCCAATTCTCGACAATTTCTTGCTTCGTCCTCATAATTTCTATACTTTTGTCTAAATGAATATGGCTTGATATAAACTCTCACAAAAGTAGCAAATGTTATCATTAAACTTACCTCCTTTCCAACCAAAAATAGAACTTCATGATGGGAAAACAACTATCTTCGACATTCTGCGCAGGCGATATGTAGTGCTAACTCCCGAAGAATGGGTCCGGCAGCACTTTGTCCATTTTCTTATTGAGCATAAGGGATATCCTCAAGCATTAATGGGCAATGAAGTCATGCTGAAGCTGCACAAAACGACCAAGCGCTGCGACACGGTCCTTTATAATCGTGATCTGTCGGCAAAAATGATTATAGAATACAAAGCCCCCCATATCGAGATAACCCAACAGGTCTTTTCACAAATCAGCAATTATAATATTGTCTTGAGGGTAGATTATTTGATAGTCAGTAATGGGCTGAAGCATTTCTGCTGTAAGATGGATTATGCCCGACAAACCTATACCTTTCTCCAAGAGATACCGGATTACTCGTCTTTATAAAAAATACAATAAGTTCTTCTTTGGATACTTCCCAAAGTTCTTAATAAATGAACAAGAAGAAGCGGTAGCACATCCTTTTCTATTCAGGGATATGCTACCGCTTTTATTAATTCTAGAGGAATGACAAGACTTATTCAACGCCAGCCAGTTCAGGATCGATCATGATACGGCCACAATATTCGCATACGATGATTTTTTTACGCATTCGAATGTCCAATTGACGCTGAGGGGGAATCTTATTAAAGCAACCGCCACAAGCATCACGTTGTACATAGACAATTCCCAAACCATTACGAGAATTCTTACGGATACGCTTAAATGCTTGAAGCAAACGAGGCTCAATAGTTGTTTCCAATGCCTTTGCTTTTTCACGCAGTTTTTCTTCTTCCTGTTTGGTCTCAGACACAATCTCATCCAATTCTGTCTTTTTGACCTCCAAATCTTGCTTACGTTCCTCAAGTAACTCCGTGTTCTTTTTCAACTCTTCGGCTTTAGCAGTTGCAGAAGCATTGTATTCTCTGATTCTTTTCTCGCATAATTCGATTTCCAAAGTCTGAAATTCGATTTCCTTACTCAACACATCGTATTCACGGTTGTTGCGTACATTATCCAATTGAGTCTTATATTTATCTACCGATGCCTGTGCCTCAGAAATCTCATTTTTCTTAGTGGTGACGTTCTCTTTCAGCTCAGCTATTTCCTTATTGATCTTCTCGATGCGGGTCGTCAGGCCTGTCACCTCATCTTCCAAGTCTTGTACTTCCAAGGGGAGTTCACCGCGCAAAGTCTTAATTTTATCAATTTCAGAGAGCATAGTCTGCAGTTGATACAGTGCTTTCAGTTTCTCTTCTACCGACAGATCTTGAGGGTCTTTCTTTACGTCTTTTGCCATATGATTATAAATATTTGATGGGATTTGTATTGATCTTTGTTTGTTCCACTTTAAGCCCGGGGAATTGTCTCTGCAGATATTCTGCAAGCAATTCCTTCGTGTATTGTTCACTTTCATAGTGGCCTATTTCAGCCAGAAGAATCTCTCGTTCATGTCCAAAATATTCATGATAACGGATTTCCCCCGTAATGAAAACATCGGCCGCAGCCGCAATAGCATCCGGAATCAGGAATGCACCGGCTCCTCCACAAATGGCCACACGTTGAATCTGACGTCCGGTCATTTTATTATGGCGAAGGCAACCGACCTCGAAGAGCTTTTTGATGCGTCGCAAGAAGTCGGTCTCAGTTTCAGGCTCCGACAATGTACCTATTATTCCGCTTCCGCTTATACCGTCATTCTGAGACGGAGTCAGGAAGGTAACATCCCTTAAACCAATCTTTTCGGCAATCTTGAAGTTTACACCTCCCACTGTATTGTCCAAGTTGGTATGTGCTGAGTAGATTGCTATATCATTTTTTATAGCTTTCAAAATACAGCGCTCCACATAAGTTGAACCGGAAATGGATTTTACTCCTTTGAACAACAGTGGATGATGCGATACAATGAGGTTAAACCCCAATGCTATCGCTTCGTCTATGACAGGTTCGGTGACGTCAAGACACAACAAAGCCCCTGTCGTTTCCGACTCTGTCAATCCTAATTGCAAGCCAGCATTATCATAGCTTTCCTGCAAAGGCAGAGGCGCGAAGCTTTCAAGGGCGCATACAAGTTCCTTTATTTTCATTCTATTTCTAAAATTACCGCAAAGATAGTGGAAATCTATGCGCTATCCTAGTACCAAATACATTTTTTGGTTGAAAAGACTTATCTTTGCCGCACAAACAAATACGAATGTCAATCCATGATCTCATTTTATTCGCAAAATCAGAACAAATCATGATCAGACATTCAATTGAACAAAAAACAGAATATTATAAATTGATAGAACACTATGGGATTATTTGTTAGCCTACCCCAAGGAGGCGGTACAGAAAAAACGTTGCAATTGAACTTTGGAGTCGAGACTGTTGCCGCTTTTCTTCCTGCTGAGTGGCATTTACAGAGTTTGATCCAACTGACTTGGCCCCATAAAAATACAGATTGGGCACCCATGCTTGGCGAGGTGGATGCCTGCTACATGGAGCTGGCTAAAGAGATTACTGACAGACAACCGCTACTCATTGTCACACCGGAACCGGAACGTGTACGAGAGCTTATATATAATAAGGTGAATATGGATAATGTCTACTTCCTGGAATGTCCGACCAATGATACGTGGGCACGTGACCATGGCTTCATCACAATGCTTACCGAACAAGGGCCTCTCCTACTTGATTTTTGTTTCAACGGATGGGGTATGAAGTTTGCTGCCAATGAGGACAATCAAATCAATCGTCGGCTGTTCGCTTCCGGATTATTGCATGGAGCTTATCGCAACTGCCTTGATTTCGTTCTGGAAGGTGGTTCGATTGAAAGTGATGGCAAAGGAACGCTACTGACGACTTCCACTTGCCTGCTGGCTCCCAACCGCAATGAAACCATGAATAGAAAGGACATCGAAAACCATCTCAAATCTCTGTTCCATCTCGAACAGGTTTTATGGTTGGACTACGGATATTTATCGGGTGATGATACAGACAGCCATATAGATACTTTAGTACGTTTTTGCCCGGAAGACACATTGGTCTATGTGAAATGCACGGATGAAAATGATGAGCATTATGAAGCACTTCAACGGATGGAGGAGCAATTGTCTTCTTTCCGTACACTCGACGGATGCGCTTACCGCCTGTTGCCTCTTCCGATGCCTGACGCTATTGTATGTAACGGGGAACGCCTGCCAGCTACTTACGCCAATTTTCTTATTATGAATGAAGCGGTATTATATCCGACTTATGCCCAGCCAGATAATGATGAGAGAGCTAAAAAAGTATTGTCACAAGCCTTCCCCCATCACGACATCATCGGGGTGGATTGCCGGGCACTCATCAAGCAGCATGGTTCATTGCATTGTGCCACCATGCAATATCCTTCAGGATGTTTTGTAACAGCTAAAGAAAATAAATAACACGATATGAGAAAGATAAAGATTGGTTTAATCCAACAGGCAAACAGTAACGATTTACGTATCAACCTGGAAAAGCTTAATCGCAATATAGCTGCCGTTTCAGCTTACGGGGCTGAGTTGGTCGTATTGCAAGAGCTACACAACACACTCTATTTCTGTCAGACAGAAGACACAACGAATTTTGACCTTGCTGAACCTATTCCAGGTCCGTCTACCGGGTTTTATAGCGAGATTGCACGACAATTTCATATTGTTCTGGTCACTTCATTGTTCGAAAAGCGTGCGCCGGGACTTTATCATAATACAGCAGTTGTATTCGATAAAGATGGAAGTATTGCCGGAAAATACCGGAAAATGCACATTCCTGATGACCCTGCTTATTATGAGAAATTCTATTTTACTCCTGGAGATTTGGGTTTCAAACCAATACAAACTTCGATTGGAAAACTTGGTGTGCAAGTCTGTTGGGATCAATGGTATCCTGAAGGAGCGCGTCTGATGGCATTGCAAGGTGCCGACATTTTGATTTATCCGACAGCGATTGGTTGGGAGAGCAGTGACACTGACGATGAAAAGGCCAGACAACTGGGTGCATGGATGATTTCTCAACAGGGCCATGCCGTAGCCAACGGGTTGCCGGTCGTGGCTGTCAATCGTGTTGGACATGAGCTTGATCCTTCCGGGCAGACCAGGGGTATCCAGTTTTGGGGTAATAGTTTTGTTGCCGGACCGCAAGGAGAAATTCTGGCACAAGCCGGCAGTCTCAAAGAAGAGAACCTCGTAGTGGAAGTAGACTTGGAACGTTCGGAGAATGTGCGTCGCTGGTGGCCGTTCTTACGGGATAGACGAATTGATGAGTTTCAAGAGCTGACTAGGAGATTTATAGACTAGTTGCAGAATCTTGAAGCTATTCCTTGTTTTTTCTTAGTTGACGCGGATAATACGAGTCTGTCTGTGACCCTGTTATCCGCGTCAGTAGTTATTCAGACTATTTCTCACTTCCCGACATATCGCTGATAGGCCAAGCGGGGAGTCCCGTTTGAAACGTAGATAATACCGCAATAGGTAAATCCATATTTAGCCACGAGATGTTGTAATATAAGATTATCACGATGAGTATCTACGCGTAAATTATTGCTACGCTCCATGCACCAGCGGAAACAAGCATCCGCTACTCCCCTCTCTTCTCCGGATGTCGCCAATCGATGAATTGTGGCATACGGCAAATCATTTAGCCAAGCTCCTTGTTCAATATGTGCATAGTTCGGGTCTTCTCCTTCGATATAGCAGAACACACCGACTACTTGTCCGTTTCTCCCCACACAGACATAGCAATGTTTTTGCTCAATCTCTTCCCTAATCAACTGCTCGGAAGGATAGCCGTCAATCCATTGATGGGGATTATTTGTAGCAATCATTAGCTGACGGGCATGAGTAAAAATATCCATCAAGCGAGTCAGATCGCCCAATTCGGCCTTACGTATTTCCATAAATTTACGATACGAATCAATTATTCCAATCGACTATTATTAAGTTGATGGTGATTGAATAAAAAAGACCCTATTTATGAACCGTTCTTACTGAAATGTCCATAAATAAGGTCCTTATAACAGAATAGTTATTTTATTCCAATCACTTTTCCTTCAAGTCAACAATCAAATGTAGTTCGTCCAATTGCTTTTGTTCCAAAGCTGCAGGAGCATCCAACATAACGTCACGACCGGAGTTGTTTTTGGGGAATGCAATGCAATCGCGGATGGAATCCAAACCTGCAAACAACGATACCCAGCGGTCAAGCCCGTAAGCCAATCCTCCATGAGGAGGAGCTCCATATTTGAACGCATTCATTAGGAAGCCAAACTGCTCTTGTGCGCGTTCGGGAGTGAATCCCAATATTTCGAACATCTTTGCCTGAAGCTGTGAGTCATGGATACGAATAGAACCACCTCCGACTTCAACACCGTTAACTACCATATCATAAGCATCGGCACGAACAGCAGCCGGGTCGGTATCCAATAGAGGAATATCCTCTTCCTTCGGATGGGTAAAGGGATGGTGCATAGCCATCAGACGTCCCTCTTCATCACTCCACTCAAACATCGGGAAATCTACGACCCAGAGGCATGCGAACTTATTTTTATCACGCAATCCCAATTGATTTCCCATTTCCAGGCGTAGCTCTGAAAGTTGTTTACGAGTTTTCATAGCATCATCACCACTCAGAATCAGGATCAAGTCACCCGGTTGCGCATTGAAGACTGCTTTCATCTGTTGCAACACTTCTTGTGAATAGAATTTATCAACACTTGATTTTACATTTCCGTCAGCTTCAACACGAGCATATACCAACCCCTTGGCGCCAATCTGTGGACGTTTTACAAAATCCGTCAGTTGGTCAAGCTGTTTACGGGTGTAATGAGAGGCACCTTGGGCACAGATTCCTCCAATATAAGCTGCATTGTCAAACACAGAGAATCCATATCCTTTAAGAATGTCCATGAGTTCAACAAAACGCATTCCGAAGCGCAAGTCTGGTTTATCGCTACCATAATATTTCATGGCATCTGCCCAAGGCATGCGCAAGAAAGGTTCTGTCAATTCCACTCCACGGAGTTCCTTGAACAAATGTTTGGCCATCCCCTCAAAGGTCTCAATGATATCTTCCTGCTCTACAAAGCTCATCTCACAGTCGATTTGAGTGAACTCCGGCTGGCGGTCAGCACGCAAGTCTTCATCACGGAAACACTTCACAATCTGAAAATAACGGTCCATTCCGGAAACCATCAGGAGTTGCTTCAATGTTTGTGGTGATTGTGGAAGAGCATAAAATTGCCCCGGGTTCATACGGGAAGGAACGACGAAGTCACGGGCTCCTTCAGGAGTTGAACCTACCAGCATGGGGGTCTCTATCTCCAAAAAGCCTTTGCTGTCGAGATAACGACGTACTTCCATGGTCATACGGTGGCGCAGTTCCAGATTCTTGCGTACGGCATTACGTCTCAAATCAAGATAGCGATACTTCATGCGCAAGTCATCACCTCCATCCGTATTGTCTTCAATGGTAAACGGAGGAGTCAATGCTGTATTCAATACGGTGAGAGTATTGACAATAATTTCAATATCACCTGTTGGAATATGGGTATTCTTATTGGAACGCTCATTGACGGTACCTTTCACCTGAATGACGAATTCACGCCCCAGACGATTAGCCTGTTCGCAAAGTGCTGCGTTATTTTCTTCATTAAAAACCAACTGTGTAATGCCATAACGGTCACGCAAATCAATAAAAGTCATACCTCCCATCTTGCGTGAACGCTGCACCCAGCCGGCAAGAGTTACTTCTTTACCTGCATCGGAGAGTCTCAGTTCTCCACATGTATGTGTTCTGAACATTGCGATTAAGTTTTTATGTATTTTCAATTTGCGGACAAAATTAGTGAAAATAATAAGGATGAAGCATCATCCGTTGGGAGAATATACGGCTAACCTACAAAAAAGCCTTAAAATAACTTCTACTCAGATACTTTTTCAAGCATAAAATAAGCCTTGCATGTATAAAACGTAACATGCAAGGCTCATCAAGATTAATTATCCGATTCTATTTAGTTAGATAGATAGTTCATTCAAGACATTAATCAGTTCCCGATCAATGGGCTTATTCCGTTTAATAGCCTTATTGAAAGGAACATAAACAATCTCATTGTTACTGATTCCGATCATCACATTACGCTGTTCCTCTTTCAGAGCTTCAATGACTGCTACTCCCAGACGGCTTGCCAAGATACGGTCAAAGGCGCTAGGGGTACCTCCGCGTTGCAAGTGTCCGAGGATTGTCACACGTACATCATATTGCGGATACTCCTTGCGTACACGTTCTGCATAGTGCATGGCACCACCGCTTTTGGGACTTTCCGACACGATTACGATACTGCTACTCTTGCTTTTACGTACACCACGACCAATAAATTCCTCCAACTGGTCAATATCGGTTTCGTCTTCCGGGATAATGGCAGCTTCAGCTCCTGAAGCAATGGCACTGTTTTGTGCCAGGAAACCGGCGTCACGTCCCATTACCTCAACAAAGAAAATACGATCGTGTGACGTTGCTGTGTCACGTATCTTGTCAACACATTCGATAATAGTATTCAAGGCTGTGTCATAACCAATTGTGGAGTCGGTCCCATACAAGTCATTGTCAATTGTACCAGGCAATCCGATACAAATCATATTATGCTCATTGGCCAACAGTTGGGCTCCCGATAAGGAACCATTCCCACCAATCACAACCAGTGCATCGATTCCATGTGCCTGAAGATTCTCATACGCTTTCTGACGTCCTTCAGGAGTCATGAATTCTTTCGAACGCGCTGTTTTAAGAATGGTTCCGCCACGTTGTATAATATTGCTGACACTCTCTGAGGTCAAGTCTTTTATGTCATTGTTAATCAATCCCTCATAGCCCCGATAGATTCCTTTTACTTTCCATCCGTTGTAAATGGCTGAACGAGTCACCGCACGGATTGCTGCATTCATTCCTGGAGCATCACCCCCGGAGGTTAAGATACCAATACATTTAATTGTTCCCATGATGTTCTTTTTACCTATGAATAATTTGTTTAGATGCTGCAAAAGTAGAAAAAATAGTTGTACGCATGCAAGAATCTTTTCTAATTTAGAAGCTGTCTATACCTTATTTAATATATGTGTAATAGGTTGCAACAGTCTTTTAAGCTCAGAATTTAATCTCTTCCAATATCTGAAGGATACGTTCTGCCGTACGTCCATCCCAGCGTTCCGGAAGGGAGCCTGTTTTCCACTCTCCTCTTTTCAGAACCCGGAGGGCTTCTGCCAGTTCTTTCATATCCAGACCTACGGCAACGTTGGTCCCCTGGTTTACTGTTTCAGGATGTTCCACATAATCATGTAAGGTAATACAAGGGATTCCGAGAAACGTTGCTTCTTCCGCCACATTGCCTGAATCTGTGATAATTCCGGCTGCATGTGCTTCCAAATAGCCAAATTGCAAATAAGGCTGGGGAGGCAACAAATGGAGGCGGGACAAATCAAGATGCAAAGAACGTATCTTATCTGCTACATACGTATGAAGTGGAGCCATGATTGGCAAATCCGTCTCCCGCAAAAGAGTTTCCAACAAATTCTGCAATGTTTCCGGCTTATCGGCCACTGCGCGCCGGTTCAGAGTGAACAACAGGTAGGCTCCGTCAGTGATATCAGCCGGCATATCGGGACGCACGAATCTCTGTCGATTGTAACGCAATGTATCAATCAGGAGATTACCTACGAAATAGACATGGGCCTGTTCTGTCCCCGTTTGATTCAGGTTGCGATTGGAATTCATTCCCGCAGTAAAGAAATAATCAGATAATCCATCTGTAATCATCCGGTTAACCTCCTTGGGCATATTCATATCAAAGGAACGGATTCCTGCAACCAAATGCGCTACTTTGATGCCTTTCTTTTTTGCTACGATGGAACATGCCATGGTTGGGGTCATATCATCGACAACCATCACCAAGTCTGTAGGGTGAGCATCCAGGTCATGTGCAAAAGAAACCAAGATTCCCGCCAAACGTTCAAAGAAGTCCGTTGCTTCCACATTGAGATATACATCGGGAGCATCCATTCCCAAATCCTCAAACAATGTAGAGTCCAAACTTGCATCCTGTCGTGAACCGGTGTAGACCAAACGATATTGAATATCTTTGCCCTGAGCCTGTTCAGCTCTGATTGCACGTGCTAAAGGGGCTATTTTCATGAAATTGGGACGTGCGCCGGCAATAATCGTAATCTTCATACTTAAAAAATGAATATTTAGAGATTTACAGTACTGCTGAATCCTTATAAATTATAGGAGAGCTAATAGCCCACAAATGTAGAGTATTTTAAGTAATCAAGCAACATTCACAATGCACTAAATATCATTTAATAAGCAGGCAGACCTCCTTGTCTGTCGCCAATCTGGTATTGTCCAGCTTATCATACGGCAGATAAAAAAGTGTATATTTGCACCGTATAACTAAAAAGATTGTAACAAAAATGATTAACGGACACGGCGATGACATCCATCACTATACTCATCCGATAACAAGTAATTTCAGTTCCAATGTATACTGCGGAATCGATCATCAAGAGTTATTCCAACGACTTGGCTCGAAAATTTCATGCCTTTGTAATTATCCTGAACCTGCACCTGTCACGTTAGAAACGGCTTTTGCTGATTTTTTTCAGGTAACCGGGGAGAGCGTATGTGTCACCAATGGTGCAACAGAAGCCATTTATCTCATCGCCCAAGCCTTTCGCGGGCGCAAAAGCGCCGTATGGGCACCAACTTTCAGTGAATATGCAGATGCATGTCGTTTGCATCATCACAAGATTTCCTATTTCTACACCTACGATAGCCTTCCGGCAGATGCTGAAGTCGTATGGTTGTGCAATCCGAATAATCCGACAGGAGAAGTGCGTCCCTTGTCCAAATTGAAAGACTGGATATCCTGCAATCCTCACAAGCTTTTCGTTATAGACCAGTCTTATGAGGCTTTTACCTTGCATCCGCTGTATAGCGTTTATGAAGCAGCAGCTCTACCCAATGTTCTTTTAATTCATTCCCTGACAAAGCATTTTGCTATCCCTGGTCTTCGCATTGGGTATTTGACAGGACACCCGGAGATATTGCGCGATATACGTGTACAACGGATGCCATGGTCAGTGAATGCTCTGGCTATTGAAGCGGGGTTTTATGCATTGGAACAACATTTGTCTCTTCCATTTGACTTGGTTGGCTATCTCAACGAAAAAGAAAAATTTATAAATGCCTGGAAACAGACCCGAATGGTAGATGTATGGGACAGTGATACCCACTTCTTTTTACTTCGTTTGCGTCAAGGTAAGGTTGCTGCGCTCAAAGATTTTCTGGTTCGTGAGTATGGAATATTAATCCGAGATGCATCTAATTTCCGTGGACTTGACGAAAGTTTTTTCCGTCTCGCCACCCAAACACCCCGTGAAAACAAGATGCTTATCCAGGCATTTATGCACTGGTTGCAACAATAATATTCATTTTATGTATATCCTTACACCTATATTATCCCTGATTACAGGTTGGAGTCTTGATAAGATTTTTGGAGATCCACCTGCGTTGCCCCATCCGATCGTTGGCTTTGGCAAACTGATTGCCAAAGGAGAGCGTTGGCTGAATCGTGGAAAATTCCGCCTCCTTAAAGGAGCTGTCATGGCTATAACCTTGGTCTTAGGCATTTATATTTGTACTTATACGGTTTTACAGGCAACTCAGGAAGCTGGTTGGCCATGGCTTTATTACCTGCTGTCCTCTGTCTTGGTATTCTATTGCTTGGCAGGTACTACACTCATTCGTGAAGTCCGTGCCGTATTCCGTGCCGTAGAAAGGTCGACAGAGGCAGGAAGAAAGCAAGTGTCCCGCATCGTTGGTCGTGACACCCATACGCTATCTTCTCAAGAAATACGAACGGCAGCCCTGGAAACATTGGCCGAAAATTTGAGTGATGGTGTTGTAGCTCCCCTATTCTGGTATCTGCTGTTAGGAGTTCCCGGAATAATGGCATACAAGATGGTGAATACACTTGATTCCATGATTGGATACAGGACGGAACGCTATAATCTGTTTGGGCGTATTGCCGCACGTATGGATGATATGGCAAATTACCTGCCGGCACGTCTGACTGCCTTGCTGATGGTCATTGCCTCCGGTCATCTGCAGCTTTTTCATTTTGTAAGGCAATATGGGAACCAGCATGCCAGTCCCAATTCCGGTTATCCGGAAGCAGCGTTAGCCGGCATCCTGCAATGCCGTTTTGGAGGTCCGCACGATTATTTTGGCAATACGGTCTGGAAACCATATATTGGTACCCAAGAGCGGCTTTTGACGACCGTAGACCTGGAACGTTCCCTACAAATCAATATTCGTGTAGAATGCATGATGGTATTACTTGTAGTAGCCATACAACTGGTAATGTATCTCTAGAATATGGGAGTGGTTTCGGTACTCAAAAATGACATTACTCAGTAGCAAGAATAAAGATAACACATGGAATGAGCAGAAATAATACGAAAAACGCCGTACCCCAATTGGATACGACGCCTTGTTGCATACCTCTTTATTTCCTTTGGATAAGGCTTTCATTGTAACCTTATCAAATCAGTTCCCAACTACTTATTGTGAAGATAGTTCGGGAGTTGTTCTACACGAACGTTCATGGCTATAATCACGCCATGCTCATCCAGTAGATAGTTTTTGAAGCCTTTGTCCAAATGATAGAGACTAAACAAATTCGAAGCTTCACCGTCAGGTTCCACGAAATAACGGGCATTTCCTAAACGGTCCTGTTTGAGGGTCTCGTCAAATATTGACTGATAACGGTCAAATGAGACTGAGACCATCTTTACATTTCGTGGCAAGTCATTGAGCGCATGGTCCAGCAACATATTGTTCACACGTGCCGATGCATCATAACTTGCCCAAAAACTCAAAAGCACATAGTTACCTTTCAGTGCTTTAAGACAGGCTCTCATATTATGCTCTTCAATTGAAAAATCGGGAGCTTTGTTTCCAACACTCAGTCCGGTTGTTGGTTTGTCTTTATCAATGAAAGCCGTTAAGGAAAAAAGTAATACTGCAACAAAAATCCATCTTACATGTCTCATGCAATATGATTTTAGTTCATACTTATCCGGACCTGCCCTAAAAGATGACAGTGATTTCCATCCGGACTATTACCTCTTTACCCTCTATCACAATAACAAGAGATAGAAGATATCATAATTATGAAATCCGGGCACAAAGTTCCAACATATTTCGCTAACAGACAAGCATTTTAAAGAAAATCATGTTTTATAACATATATTGCGCCTTTTTCAAGGAGCATTTTCATTCACTTCCGTCCGAAATAACTACTTTTGTTCATTCTAAACCATAACCACTGAAGAAAGATATGAATGACATCAATACAGAACTTATCCTAATTCGTATTACCGGATTGGATAGACCTGGTTTAACTGCCTCTATGACTGAGATATTAGCTCGATATGATGTAACAATTCTAGATATTGGACAAGCAGATATACACAGTACCTTGTCGTTAGGTATTCTCTTTAAGACACGTGAAGATCAATCGGGCAATATCATGAAGGAGTTACTCTTTGAGGCCTCAAATTTAGGTGTTAACATTCGTTTCTATCCGATTTCAACCGAAGAATACGAGAATTGGGTAAGCCTGCAAGGGAAGAACCGCTATATATTGACATTATTGGGCCGTAAACTTACTGCCCGGCAAATCGGAGCTGTCACTCGTATTTTGGCAAATCAAGGACTGAATATTGATGCCATCAAGCGTTTGACCGGCCGTATACCACTCGATGAGAAGGCAGCCAGCACGAGAGCTTGTATCGAATTCTCAGTTCGTGGAACTCCGAATAACAGAGCACAGATGCAAGAAGATCTCATGAAACTGTCGCGCGACCTGGAAATGGACTTTTCTTTTCAGTTGGATGACATGTACCGACGTATGCGCCGCCTGATTTGCTTTGATATGGATTCAACGCTTATCAAGACAGAAGTTATCGATGAACTGGCAGATCGTGCAGGAGTCGGAAAGGAGGTTCGGGAAATAACCGAACGAGCCATGCGGGGTGAAATTGATTTTAACGAGAGCTTCCGTGAACGTGTTGCACTGTTGAAGGGGCTTGATGAATCCGTTATGCAGGACATTGCCGAGCATCTGCCTATTACGGAAGGAGTGGAACGTCTGATGTATGTTCTTAAACGCTATGGATATAAGATTGCAATTCTTTCCGGAGGATTTACCTATTTTGGCAATTACCTGAAAAACAAGTTTGGCATTGATTATGTCTATGCAAACGAGCTGGAAATTGTGGATGGCAAACTGACAGGACGGTATGTAGGAGAAATTGTGGATGGGCGTCGTAAGGCTGAACTGTTACGTCTGATAGCACAAGTGGAAAATGTAGATATACGACAGACGATTGCTGTAGGCGACGGTGCCAATGACCTTCCGATGATTTCGTTGGCCGGATTGGGTATCGCCTTCCATGCCAAGCCCAAGGTGGTTGCTACTGCCCAACAGTCAATCAATACCATAGGCTTGGACGGTGTCCTATATTTCCTTGGGTTTAAGGATTCCTACTTGGATGAACGTGGAAAAAGACTTTCTTGATCACATTATAATAAACACATTCTAAAAACTTTTAATCAGAAAATAATCTATGAACTTTTCCGACCTAGACCTAGAGGATTGCATTCTGGATGCGCTGGATTCGATGAATTTCCGCGAATGCACCCCGGTTCAAGAACATACAATTCCCATTCTATTGGAAGGGAAAGATCTGATAGGTGTTGCTCAGACAGGTACTGGAAAAACGGCAGCCTATCTCCTGCCCGTGCTGAATCAATTAAGTCGGGGTACTTATAAAGAGGATGCCATCAATTGTGTGATTATGGCTCCAACCCGTGAATTGGCCCAGCAAATTGATCAGCAGATTGAAGGGTTTTCCTACTTTATGCCGGTTTCCAGTGTTGCCATTTACGGAGGAAATGATGGAATACGCTATGAGCAGGAAAAAAGAGGGTTAGCCTTGGGAGCCGATATTATCATCGCAACTCCTGGACGCCTTATCAGTCACTTGAACTTGGGAAATGTCGATCTCTCTGAGGTTTCTTTCTTCATTCTCGATGAAGCCGACCGCATGCTTGATATGGGGTTTTATGATGACATTATGCAGATTGTCAATCGCTTGCCTAAGGAACGACAAACGATTATGTTCTCTGCAACCATGCCTAACAAGATTCAGCAGCTGGCACAGACCATACTCCATGACCCCGTAGAGGTGAAGCTTGCTGTGTCAAAACCTGCCGAAAAGATTATACAGACCGCATACATTTGCTATGAACGGCAGAAATTAGGTATCATCCAATCATTGTTTGCCACAACCAAGCCGGAACGGGTTATTATCTTTGCTTCATCCAAACTTAAGGTGAAAGATGTCACCCGGGCACTGCAACGCATGAAACTGAATGTCGGAGAGATGCACTCTGACTTGGATCAGAAACAGCGTGATCATATCATGCATGAATTCAAGAACGGGCGTATTGACATATTGGTTGCCACTGACATTGTAGCGCGAGGTATTGATATTGATGATATCCGTTTGGTGATTAACTATGATGTACCTCATGACTGCGAGGATTATGTACATAGAATCGGACGTACGGCTCGTGCCAATCATGACGGATGCGCCATCACATTTGTGAGTGAAAAGGAGCAAACGAACTTCAAAGCGATTGAAGACTTCTTGGAGAAAGATATTTACAAGCTACCTCTTCCATCCGAATTAGGTGAGGCTCCGGAATACAAGCCCACAACTGGACATGGTGGCAGAAAAGGCGCACATGGACGTAGACGGAATGATAAAACACCCAAGAAGGGTTGTGTAGAAGAAAAACCTGTAGGGAAAAAGAACGGCAATTCCCGTCGAGGTCATTCCTCTCGCAAGCGTAAGCAACAATCTTCACAAAAGCAGTCATAAAAATAAGCCCCTTGAAAACAGGAGGAAACAATACCTTCAGCTCTCAAGGGGCTTTATTTTATTCATGGAGCAGTTTACATCTCATTGTGAAGTGACATCTCCCCTTCTGGAGATATCTGAATATAAACCTGGTAGCAACTGGTCTCGTCAGGAATACATAGAGAAGCTTCATACCAAAATCCTCGGCTATCCACTCCAATAAAGTCCATATCGCCCAATACTGCATTCTGCAAAAATTTGGCGTCAACTAATGCTTCAAAGTCTTTTTTGGTAAAATCCTTGGCATAAAGTGACTTTTTCCCTTCATACACACAGATATGAATGACATTGTCATAAAAGGCCTGTTCTATTTTTATGCCATTCTCATTATAAGATGTTTTGACGACACGCATGGTCGAAGGATTAATATATACATAACCTCGATAGCGATGGCGATCAAACATTACCACGGAATCCTTTTGAACCACACTGTCGTAAAGAGCGATAGGCTCACGGAGAACATTTAAAAATTCCAACGAATCCAATTCATACTCGGAACGATGGAGCTTGATGAGTTCACCTGTAATGGAATGATACCAGAATTTGTTGCTATCCAGCTGCATAATCCTATAAGAAACCGTATCGGTCCCACATATCATCAGTTGTCCATTGAGCACTTTTAAATAAAGCGGTTGTGACTCTCTTCCTGGATAATAGAGCGAATCACCCTCAGCACGAAACTGGACAACATCTCCACTATCGTCAGCCCAAATACCTTGCAGTGATTTTTTTGCGACAGTGTCTTCAACCACAATGGCTGTCTCAGCCGGTTCCATCGGGCGATGACAGGCACATAGACTTCCAAGAGCCGCTCCAAGAACACATCCGACTTGTATCAACTTATTCATATCCTTCAGCATTGCGTAGCCAAACGGCTTTCAGATCCTTTTCTGATGATTCATGTTCTTGTATAAAATCTATTGCTCCTATATGTTGTCCAAAATCGGCACGTTTGAAAGCTTCAACAAAATGGCCTCTTGAGTCTGTGAACACACGCGGCTCAATCAGGCATACTCCTTCTATATTTGTAGGAATGTAATTCATTGCTTTTGTTTTTTATCACACAAAAGTACATAAAACTCGTCAGGTAATAACACTCTTATTAAAGAAAATTAATCTCCGGTGCATACCCCGTTTTTCAAAGGAAAAGGCTACATTTGCAGTATGAAAGTATTGTTATTACATATTGAGAGGCTGTTGGCAGACAACGAATGTGTTATCATACCGGATTTAGGTGGCTTTATTACCTATTATACACCGGCACGGCACATTGACAGCGAAAACCGTTTCCTTCCCCCCTATCGTACCATCGGTTTCAATCCTTTGTTACGCATGAATGATGGACTGCTTATCCAATCTTACATGCAGACCTACGAAGTCAGTTATCCGGTTGCACACCAGATGGTGGAAAGTGCCGTGAATGAACTGTGCGAGGTCCTGTATAAAGAAGGTGAAGTACAGATTGGACGACTGGGAAGACTGTCTGTCAATATTGACAATACAATCCACTTTAAGCCGGCGGAAGAGCATGTTGAATCCATGAGTCTTTATGGATGGGGTGCTTTTGAAATGAGTGAGTTAAAAGACTTACGCAGTAAAAAGGTGGAAATGGAACCGATGCTTCCGCAGCATATTGACAGCAACAGAAAGAGCAATACACTAGTTATCAATATTAACCGCACGTGGCTAAATAATGCGGTAGCGATTGCAGCAGCCGTCATTCTTTTCTTCTTTCTTTCCACTCCGGTAGATAATACTTATGTGGAAGCAGAAAGTTATGCTTCGCTGGGTAATCGCGAATGGTTTGACCAGCTGCGTTCTCGTTCGCTTGCCACTACCCTATTGGCTGCGCCACAAACTCCTGTTCCGCAAAAAGAGAAGAAAACGAAAACAACGCACCCGACAATTCATGAAGAGAAAATCGAATTGGTAAGCAAATCGGTTGAAAAGACGAAGCCTAGTGCAACAAAAACAGTTGCCGAGATGAAACCTGTTACGTCTGAAAAAAAACAAAATGCGATTGCAGCCAAAAGCGAGAAAGTGCATGCAGGAAAACTTTACCACATCATTGTGGCAAGTGTAGGCAATCGGGCTGATGCGGAAAAGACCGTGAAAGACTTGGCGGCCAAAGGTTATCCGGGAGCAATGATCATAGAACGTGACGGTCGTGTACGCATTGCACTGATGTCAGGAACGGATAAGGAAACGTTGAATAACCGTATGCTCCAACTGAGAAAGAATGACATGTTTAAAGGTGCGTGGATGCTTACAACGCGAAACTAACCTACAGAGTAAAGATGAAAAGAGTACGTTGCCCGAAGTGTGATCACTACATTATTTTCGATGAGACCAAGTATGAAGAGGGACAATCGCTTGTATTTATTTGTGATGAATGCAAGAAACAGTTCAGTATTCGTATTGGAGCATCTAAACTTAATGCCATCCGGAAAGAAGAAAAGATTGATGAACAAGAAAATAAAGACAGCTTCGGAAGTATTGTAGTTGTCGAAAATGCATTTGCTTACAAACAAGTGCTACCATTGAAGGAAGGTGACAACGTAATCGGTAGACGCAATAAAGGCATGAATATTGAGGTGCCTATTGAAACGAATGATCCTAATATGGACCGGAAGCATTGCACAATCAATGTCAAACGGAATAAACAGGGAAAACTTCTCTATACCTTGCGTGACAATGGAAGCCTGTGTGGAACATTCGTCATGAATGAGTTGGTCGGAGATCGTGAACAGGTGCGTATTGAGGACGGAGCTATTCTGACTTTGGGAGCCACCACTGTGATCTTACGTGCCGCTGAAGAAAGACAATAATCTCGGTAACCTTATATTTTCAATCGGATATAACCTATCTAATCAATACGAACATGGCATACAGACTTCTGGTTCTTGATCTTGACGGAACATTAACAAACAGCCGAAAAGAAATTACTCCTCATACCTTGGAAACATTAATTCATGCACAGGAAAGAGGAATTAAAATAGTCCTGGCCTCAGGACGTCCGACTTATGGGGTGGCACCAGTAGCTGATAAACTGCGTTTGACTGATTTCGGCGGATACATTCTATCGTATAATGGTGGAGAAATCGTGGATTGGAAAAGCAAAGAAATGCTTTATGAAAATGTACTCGAACCGGAAGTCCTTCCTTATTTATACGAATGCGCCCAAAAGAATGACTTTGCCATTGTGACTTATCATAATGAATTCGTCATTACTGAATATCCTGATGACGAATACGTACAAAAGGAGGCCTTGTTGAATGTCATGCAACTGAAAAAAGTGGAACATTTTCTTGATGCCATACAATTCCCTGTTGTAAAGTGCATGATTGTCGGTGATCCGGCACGTTTGGTTCGTTTAGAAAAAGAAATGTTTGATTATTTGAAAGACCGGATGGGAGTTTTTCGTTCTGAACCCTATTTTCTGGAACTTGTTCCTAAAGGAATCGACAAGGCTCAGTCGCTTGCGGTCTTGCTTAAAAGGCTGGATATTGTTCCTGAGGAAGTGATTGCTTGTGGGGACGGCTTCAATGATTTGCCTCTTATCAAGTATGTCGGACTAGGAGTTGCCATGGCCAATGCACAACCGGTGGTGCGTGAACATGCCGATTATGTGACCCGGTCCAATGATGAGGATGGTGTCGCTCATGTGGTGGAAGAGTTTATTTTATGAAGCAGGAGTCATAGATACAAAACTGTTTTCCCTGAAATGCCATTCTGTCAAATTGTCAAATGAGGTCCTCTGAGGTGACTCCATTTTCGCACTCAGCCCGGTTGGAAGGAATCTTCTTTGCCATTTCATGTAATTCACAGATAACAGGATGCTACTATATTGATAAAACCTGGCAGCAGTTGCTACGGGTATTCCTTACATAAAGTATATTAGTGTACGAAATGCATGCCTTATGCATTCATTTCGTCAAATACAAAACAAGCATTTCCTAAGACATCCCAAGGCGGAAAAATCAGAAAACCGACTTTTGAACCGTCAAATTAATCCCTTCACAGCAGGAAAATGCGGATTTATGGGATAAAACTCAAGATTTCGTCGCATCAATTTTCCAATTTCACCGCAACGTTTTCCAGGAATCTCGCCTCAAAATCTATCTTTTCCTACAATAAAATATTAAGTTTCCCAAAATTAAATGATAGTGTGATGTATAAGAGTTAATTTATGTATACGCAAGATAAGGCTAGGGCCAACTCCCTTCTTGAAATTTGTCTGGAGATACAGCAAATTGCTATCTATTGTCTCCATTTATACACAGAATGGTATCTTTTAGAAATACACATTGTATATAAATCGGAAGCCTATAGCCTTATCCGCATATACATCTGAAATTCATTTTTCAACCTATTGTCGTGTCGGTTCGGCGTTTTGCAATGCCGTGCCTGAAGATGATTTACCTGTCACCAGATTTTTGAAAGAGGAAGGATAAGGAGTCTCAAATTTCATCAGTTCGCCGGTAACAGGATGATAGAACCATAATTTAAAGGCATGAAGAGCCAGACGTCTCAAAGGGTCATCACCATTACCGTATTTAGTATCTCCTACAACCGGATGACCAAGGTCCTTCATGTGCACACGAATTTGGTTTTTACGGCCTGTTTCCAATTCCAGTTCCACCAATGAATAACCATTGGCACGACGGATTACCGTATAGTGAGTGATGGCCTTGTCTCCCCCATTGTTGGAGAGGCTGGAATAGGTGACATAAACCTTATTATCTTTCAACCAGGAAGTGATGGTCCCATTATTTTTTTCAACTTCTCCGGATACCACAGCCACATAACGGCGATCGGTTACAATCTCCTGCCAATGATCCTGCAAGTTGCGTTTTGTTTGTTCGTCCTTTGCAAATACCATCAGTCCCGACGTATTCTTATCCAAGCGGTGAACTATGAATATCCGGTGCTGTCTGCCTGAACGTTGTACATAATCTGTCAGGATAGAATAAGCAGTACGCTCCTTCTCGCGATTAGTTGCAATGGAGAGAAGTCCTTCACGTTTTTCTACTACAATGAGATACGCATCTTCATAAACAATCTTCAACAGCGAACTGTGGAATTCTTTTTGTCCCTTTTTCTTACTGATTTGTACCTTCATCCCCGGCTTTAAGGCAAAATTATACTGCGTAGTGATCACCTGATCAACATATACCGCACGCCCGGTCAGCAATGCCTTTACCTTGTTCCGGCTAATACCTGACATGACTTTCAAAAGAAAAGTCATCAACTCCTCCGGTTCATACACATTAAACGTCGTATATTGTGAAGCCGCACGGGGGCGCTGTGGCATGCGGTCTTTGGTTGTTCTGCTCATACAATGCGATTTAGAGTACTATTAAAATCTCGGTTCATTATTTTCTTTTCTCCAACAACACCACATTCTCAACATGATGAGTGTGAGGAAACATGTCAACAGGTTGAACTGCCTTTACCTGATAAGATACATCCAATAGTTGCAAATCCCGTGCTTGAGTGGCAGGGTTACAGCTGACGTATACAATTCGCTCTGGGGCAGCAAAAAGTATGGTATTGATGACATCGGAATGCATACCGGCACGTGGAGGGTCTGTAATGATGACATCAGGACGCCCATATTGCCTGATGAAGCTTTCCGTAAGGATATCTTTCATATCACCGGCAAAAAACAACGTATTATCGATACCGTTTACCTGCGAATTGACTTTAGCATCCTCTATGGCCTCAGGTACATATTCGATACCAATAACCTGACGTGCTCGTCTCGATACAAAATTCGCAATCGTTCCAGTTCCGGTATACAAGTCATAGACTAATTCTTTTCCAGTCAGACCAGCAAATTCACGTGCAACCTTATATAATTGATAAGCTTGTTCACTATTGGTCTGATAGAATGATTTAGGACCAATCTTGAAGCGAAGACCTTCCATTTCCTCATAAATATAATCATTCCCCTTAAAGGTATGAACCTCTAGATCAGTAATAGTGTCATTGCACTTATTATTGCTAACATAAAGTAGCGATGTAATTTGCGGAAAGATTTCCCCTACATACTGCAGAAGGTTGGTCATCTGTGTGTGCTCAGTTTCGTTGGTGACACAACATTGCAGCAACACCATCAGCTCTCCCGTCGAAGAAGTACGTATCATGAGATTTCGCAGCAGCCCACGTGGCTCGTCACTCTTGGCGCGGAAATTAAAGAATGAATAATCATGTGCATACGCATAATCCCGAATAGCATTACGTATCTGATTGGAAATATCATCCTGCAACCAGCATTTTTCAATAGCGAGCACTTTATCGAAAGCGTTAGGGATATGGAAGCCAACAGCATTCATCTGTTCATAGACCACATTCTGGTTCACTTCTTCTTCCGTCAGCCAACGCTTATTGGAAAACGTAAATTCCAGTTTATTGCGGTAGAATACAGTCTTCTCAGAGCCTAATATAGGGGAAATCGGAGGCAATTCAATCTTCCCAATCCGCGTCAGGTTATCCTCTACCTGCTGTTGCTTATACTTGATTTGTTCCTCATAAGGAAGGCATTGCCATTTACATCCTCCGCATATACCGTAATGCTGACAAAAAGGAACTGCACGCTTGGGGGAATATTCATGAAAATGTACGGCAACAGCCTCTGCATAATGATGCTTTTTGCGTTTCACCTGCAAATCGACGACGTCTCCCGGTACCACATAAGGTACAAATACGACTAAATCATCTACACGCGCCAAGGCCTTTCCTTCTGCTGCGACATCGGTTATCAATACCTTTTCCAACAAGGGCAGCTGTTTTTTCTTTCGAGCCATTCTTAGTCAATCTAATGAAAATTTTCGCAAAGATAGATATTTTCTCATGAGAATGATGAAAGTTATTATGAAACTCTTATTTTTTTGTAAGGGGCCCTATTTTTTTCGACAATATGCTTTTTGTATTCCAAAGAAAGAACTAGTTTTGCGCGCGAATAACTCAAATGTGATTTTTAACTAATAGACAAAATCTTATGACCGAAAAACGAGTGTATATCTTCGGCAATGGAAAAGCTGAAGGTAGAGCAGACATGAGAAATCTACTAGGAGGTAAAGGTGCTAACCTTGCAGAAATGAACCTCATCGGTGTTCCTGTGCCTCCCGGGTTTACAATTACGACTGACGTATGCAACGAATATTATGCCATAGGTAAGGAAAGAGTGGTAGAGTTGCTCAAAGATGATGTGACAAAAGCCGTCCAACATATTGAGAATCTGATGAACTCTAAGTTTGGTGATGTAGAGAACCCGTTGTTGGTGTCTGTACGTTCCGGTGCACGTGCATCCATGCCGGGCATGATGGATACAATTCTCAACTTAGGTCTGAACGATGAAGTTGTAGAAGGATTGGCTCGTAAAACCGGTAACACACGTTTTGCATGGGATTCCTATCGTCGTTTTGTACAGATGTACGGTGACGTGGTATTGGGTATGAAGCCTACCAATAAAGACGATATTGACCCCTTCGAGGCTATCATCGAAGAGGTGAAAGAAGCCAAAGGTGTGAAGTTGGACAATGAGTTGGATGTAGAAGACCTGAAAGAATTGGTAAAACGATTCAAGGCTGCCGTAAAAGCACAAACCGGACAAGACTTCCCGACCGATTCACACGAACAGCTGTGGGGCGCAATTTGCGCAGTTTTTGATTCCTGGATGAACGAACGTGCTATTCTGTATAGAAAGATGGAAGGTATTCCCGCTGAATGGGGTACTGCTGTCAACGTACAGGCTATGGTGTTCGGAAATATGGGTGACACTTCCGCTACTGGTGTTTGCTTCTCCCGTGATGCAGCTACCGGTGAAGACTTGTTCAACGGTGAATACCTGATCAATGCTCAGGGCGAAGATGTCGTTGCCGGTATCCGTACTCCGCAACAGATCACCTTGGAGGGTTCTCGTCGCTGGGCCGCTTTGGCTGGTATTGACGAGGAGACTCGTGCTTCCAAATATCCTTCGATGGAAGAGGCCATGCCTGAAATTTACAAGGAACTTGATGCCATCCAGACAAAATTGGAGAACCACTACCGCGATATGCAGGATATGGAATTCACGGTACAAGAAGGCAAACTTTGGTTCCTCCAAACCCGTAACGGTAAACGTACTGGTGCTGCCATGGTCAAGATTGCCATGGATTTGTTGCGTCAAGGCATGATCGATGAAAAGACAGCTATCATGCGTGTCGAACCGAACAAGCTTGACGAACTTCTCCACCCCATCTTCGCGAAGGAAGCTTTGGCCAAGGCTAAAGTTATCGCCAAGGGTCTGCCCGCTTCTCCGGGTGCTGCCTGTGGACGTATCGTCTTCTTTGCTGATGATGCAGCAAAATGGGCTAAAGATGGTCACAAAGTCATCATGGTTCGTATCGAGACTTCACCTGAAGACCTCGCCGGTATGCAGGTGGCTGAAGGCATCCTGACTGCTCGTGGCGGTATGACCTCACACGCTGCCGTGGTAGCACGTGGTATGGGTAAATGCTGCGTTTCTGGTGCAGGCATGCTGAACATTAACTATAAGGAAAGAACCATTGAGGTTGACGGATTAACATTGAAAGAAGGTGATTTCATTTCACTCAACGGAACTACCGGACAAGTTTATGAAGGTCAGGTGACGACAAAGGCTGCTGAAGTATCCGGAGACTTTGCCGACTTGATGGACCTCTGCAATAAATACAGCCGTCTGCAGGTTCGCACCAATGCCGATACTCCCCACGACGCACAGGTTGCACGTAACTTTGGTGCTGTAGGTATCGGCCTTTGCCGTACAGAACACATGTTCTTCGAAGGTGAAAAGATTAAGGCTATGCGTGAGATGATTCTCGCTGAAACCTCTCAAGAACGTCAAAAAGCTCTTCAAAAGATCCTTCCCTATCAGAAGGAAGACTTCAAGGGTATTTTCCGCGCAATGGATGGTTATCCTGTAACAGTCCGTCTGCTCGATCCTCCCTTGCACGAGTTCGTTCCTCACGATGACAAGGGCCAGCAGGAAATGGCAGATGCCATGCACGTAAGCTTGGACTACATCAGAAAACGTGTGGAATCTTTGAAGGAGCAAAACCCGATGTTGGGTCACCGCGGTTGCCGTTTGGGTAATACATACCCTGAAATCACTCAAATGCAGACTCGCGCCATTTTGAGCGCAGCTCTTGAGTTGAAGGCTGAAGGCATCAACTGCCGTCCGGAAATCATGGTACCGCTGACCGGTATTCGCTACGAGTTCGAAGCACAGGAAAAGATTATCCGTGAAGAGGCTGACAAGTTGTTCAGTGAAATGAATACTTCCATCGAATATAAGGTGGGAACCATGATCGAGATTCCGCGTGCAGCCCTTACTGCTGATCGTATTGCATTGCATGCTGAATTCTTCTCCTTCGGTACAAACGACTTGACCCAGATGACCTTCGGATATTCGCGTGATGATATCGCTTCCTTCTTGCCCATCTATTTGGAGAAGAAGATCTTGAAGTTCGACCCCTTCCAGGTACTTGACCAGAATGGTGTAGGTCAGCTTATCAAGATGGCTACCGAGAAAGGACGTTCTGTACGCCCCGACCTGAAATGTGGTATCTGCGGTGAGCACGGAGGTGAACCTTCTTCTGTCAAGTTCTGTCACCGTGTCGGTTTGAACTACGTAAGCTGCTCTCCGTTCCGCGTGCCTATTGCACGTCTGGCTGCGGCGCAGGCTGCGGTAGAGGATACGCTCTAAGAGTCTCTTAGACATTAGCTTAGGCTGTAAGTCTCTCATTATAAAGAGGCTTACAGCCTAAGTCGTTTTTAGGCGGCTGTACATTCTACATAATAATCATGTGTGTAAAAAACAACTCTTTCAATTTGTCAATACAATTTTCAGGCAGTTTTCCTTCTGGTTGGTAAGAACCGATTTCACAACTGTTCAAAAAGTCCAACTCCTGCAGATTAACTATAACCGGGCCTTTTACCAACGTCAATACATACGGTGCGCAGTCATCTACCATGTCCATTTCCTCTTCCGGGTCCTCCAAAAAAGGTATGGCATCCTCGCCTATGGCAATCGTGTGCATCAAATAGAGTTCAGCATCCGCCTCGCGTTTGTGGATGAATACGACTTTGTCACCTTTTCGGGGCAAATCTCTTTTCCAAGGAGGAAATCCACCCCAGCGGAAACGTATGACACCATCTTGATAAAGAAATTGCATAAGGTCTTTGGAGAAATTGCTGTTCACCTTTTGTATAAACCAGCTTTCCATACTGTCCTCCTTACTCTTAATATAGATGGTCATGCGCAAGCGTTCATCGTATGCACCACTATTCTTGACAGTGGTAAGTTCCGCAGTGAAAGCATCACCCCATCCCATATCCATCATGTTGGCAATCATTTCGTTTTCCTTGCGTGGTACATAGCCGATGATGCAATCAAAGTCTTCCACATCACCGCCTATATCCTCAGCCAATGCCACGGCCACAGCATTACAGTCGTGCTTATTGGCACGTTCGCGGAGTAAGACAAGTTTCGCACCTTCGTACAACTCGTCCAAAAAGTCTTCGGGATGGTGGAAGCTCCAGCCGGCAACGGCACATTCCTTGAAAAATGCCCTTCTCTTTTTGGGTTCAGGAAAATTGAACATTCCTGCAGGAGGCGGTACAGGCATCCCTTCTGTAAATTCTATTTTGTCATCATATTCGGATGGAGCGACATCGCCTAGGTCAATGAGGTTGTTGTCCGTATCACCGCCTGGATTGAGGTTTCTCACCATTTCCTCCATCTGCCGGTCAAGTTCAATATTCTCAATGCCTTTCTCCCTTAATTGCTTTTGCAGGTTTTGCAGCTCAGCGTCACATTGGGGGCATGTGCCTGCACAATTTCCTTCGTGATGACACTCTACAGGTTGGTATGTCAGTCCATACTGTTCGGTTATCCGCCTGCGGATTTCTCTGAGCAAGTTGCATTTATCTTTTCCGTTCATGTTACAGTCCTTTTGTTTGAGGCTAGTTCAGACCGAAGCGGACGGCCATGAAACAGACCAATGTGATGATTCCATGTCTGTCCGTTCCCATCCGTAAGCGGTCTATGGCGAAGATGGGAGTCATATAATACGTTTGAGGTTTATTCAATGATTTCATATGGATGTTTCTTCATTTTATCTTACTGAGTTTTTCCCTCACATCCATCAATGCGAACCCAAGCAGGTTTTCTCCTTTCCATAAACGGGGATTCCTGCAGTCCGGGTCATCTTCTTTCATGCCAATTCCCCAGACTGCATCGTAGGGACTGGCTTCCACCAATATCTTGTCTTTTGTGTCGAGCAGAAATACTTTCAGCTCTTCATTGTCCATGAATTTATGCAGATTGCCGGTAATGACAACTTCCATACGGTGCTTTTGCCATTTGAATTCGTCAAAATTCCGCACTTCTCTACCTAATGCCTTTATTTCTTTAGGGTCAGTAGAAACCAAAATTCTATTTCTAGTATCTTCATCACCCATGATTCGCGCCTTCTCTGCCATCATGAACTGTTCCGCACAGTTGTAATGGATGCCATTTACGGTAAACTTACAAGGGAACCATTGGCTGAGACAGGCTTTGGTCGTTTCACCCGGCTTGCCGTGATGTCCCCAAAAGAACAGGAAATCCGGATTGGAAATCTCATAGAGGTCTTCTTTCCTTAATCCTCCATTCACATTCGTATAGTCCAAAGCGCGGTACCATTCCCTGAAAATATCCAAATTCGCGAAATCACCTCCCCAATAAAGCCAGCGGTTAAGCAACAAGGCTTTCATGGACATAGGCACACCATCATCAGGACATAAATCGGCAAGTCCGCATTGTTTGTAATAATCCAAATCCTCTTCTATATGGGGATGCTCTTGCGGAAATAGATTGAACTTCACCCAACATCGTTCATACGCAAATAACATGGCCTTCCTATGTGGATGAAAAGGACACAACCTTTCTCCTTTATAATAATGGCACTGTTCCAGCAGCATCAGCTTCTGCGATGGGAACTCTGCCGACATATACATACTGAACATCCATTCTTTATTAACCGGTTGGTGCATGAGATCATCAGTCAGCACCACTCCTCTTTCAAAGTCTTTGTGCAGGCCGTACTTTTCAAAATGCTCGTGCCAGTCATAATGGTCATAACTATTCCACAAAAGTTCAAAATAGTGCTGATGTTCCCAAATACCGTGAGAAAGCGTACCTGCGGAATAGGGATTCCTTGCTTGCATCCGTTTTGCCAGCACATCTATGGCAGCCTTGCTTAGCGGACGGATTTGCATGATGACCTCCTCAAACGATTCCGGCAACACAATGTTCTCTTCCACTATCGCTTCTGTGAATAAGGGAGCGATGTCCTCTGTCTTGAATCCGGCAATTCCACAACCGATGGGAGTCACCAGAAAGGTCAGCTCCTTATGTTCCTTGGCAAAAGCAATGAACTCCTCCACATAGGGACGGATGGTTTCCACGCCACCTTGCATGGTCGGTATGGCGTAAGATTGCCCTTGTAGCCCAACGCCCTTGCCCCAGATGGCACCGAACTTTTCGTATGCCATGCGGGCCGCTCCTCCGCCGTGCATTCCCTGCAGGTTGCTGCCAAACACAAATATTTCGCCTGGTTGAAGGCTTGTGATTCTTTCGGGGGTGTAGATGGGTCTGATGTATTCCATATTGGCATCTTCAAAATAATGAGAGTTACCCCATGTTCGTATACCTGTTCTCCCTTTTATCAGAAAGTATAAAGAAAAAGCTCCTGTACGCATGCGCCAAACGACACATTTGCAACAGGAGCTTATCCGTTAATTTCTAATCCTAATCTATTAGAGGATAGACTTTACAGTCTCCAGCATACCCTTTTCCTGGATAGAATTCAAGAAAGCAACCACCATATCGGTCAAGCCGGGAATTTGATTCAAGTCTTCATTCCAGATAGAAGTTGCGCCAAGTACACCTTCGGCTACCTTACGAGTATCACCGGTTGCCCACAGGTCTTTCAACAATTGCATAATTTCCGGTGCGTCATTCGGAACAATTTCAGCACCATCAGCACGTTTGCCACCTTTATAATAGGTAATGATAGCAGCCAAGCCCAATACCAGTCCCTTAGGCAACTCACCCTTACGTTGCAGATAAGTCTTCAGACCGGGGAGGTCACGAGTTTCAAATTTCGGGAATGAGTTCAGCATGATGGAAGTCACCTGGTGATCAACAAACGGGTTGTTGAAGCGCTCCAATACGTCTTTAGCAAACTTCTGAAGTTCCTCTTTCGGAAGGTTCAAAGTCTCCATCAATTCATGGAACATAACCTTATCAATGTACTTGCCTACCACCTCATGCTGACAAGCATCACGTACAATATTGATGCCAGAGAGATAAGCTACCGGAGAAAGAACAGTGTGCGGGCCATTGAGCAAGCAAACCTTTCTTTCATGATACGGAGCTTCAGACGGAACGAAGAGTACGTTCAAGCCAGCCTTGTCGGCGGGGAATTCTTTAGCAATCTCCTGAGGAGCCTCAATCACCCACAAGTGGAAGATTTCAGCTTGAACCACCATATTGTCATCATATTGCAACTTTTCTTTGATGGCATCAATGTCTTTACGCGGGAATCCCGGAACAATACGGTCAACGAGAGTAGCATATACACCGCAAGCCTCTTCAAACCAAGTCTTGAACTCTTCACCCAGGTTCCACAAATCAATGTACTGATAGATGCACTCTTTTAGTTTGTGTCCGTTCAAGAAAATCAGCTCGCAGGGGAAGATAATCAAACCTTTGCTCTTGTCGCCGTTGAAAGTCTTAAAACGGTGATAGAGCAACTGGGTCAATTTGCCCGGATAGGAAGAAGCGGGAGCATCATCCAGCTTGCAAGCCGGATCAAAAGCAATACCTGCCTCCGTCGTATTGGAAATCACAAAGCGCATTTCCGGTTGCTCAGCCAATTTCATGAACTCATCGTTCTGAGTATAAGGATTGAGCGCACGGCTGATGACATCAATCATCGTCAGGCTGTTTACAGTTTCACCCTTGTCAAGACCTTGCAAGTTGACATGGTAGAGGCAGTCCTGCTTATTCAGCATATCAACCATACCTTTTTCAATCGGTTGAACAACAACAACACTGCTGTTGAAGTCGGTCTTCTGGTCCATGTTGTAAATGATCCAATCGACAAATGCACGAAGGAAGTTTCCTTCACCAAACTGAATAATCCGTTCGGGGCGTTGTACCTTAACGGCTGTTTCTTTGTTTAACGGTTTCATAATATGTGATTTATATTAAATAAATGTGATTTACAAATTATAGGATTCAACATAGTAGTCAATGTTCTCCTTCATGAGAATATCGACAGGCATGTACCGGAGAGGTTCGACTTCACGTTTGAATACCACTTTGTCAGTCAGCATTTTGATACAGCTGTATCCTTGCATGGCCGGTCGTTGTCCGATCAGATAATCAATCACCCCATCCTTGAGTAATGCGATATTCTGCGGCAAAAGGTCATAGCCTATGAGATTCAAGGAACGCCCTCTGCTTTTCAGATATTCGCCGACCCGATAGACCCGTGAGTTAAATACAACTCCCCCACTGACACCGGGGTGATGTTCGAAAAAGTCATCCAATGTCCGGTAATTTTCCAAGCCATCCCTTTTCAAGGTGATATCATGCAAGCAGATATTCAGATGACGCTCGTTCATATAGGCATTGAATCCTTCCAAACGACGCTGCATCTGTATTTCCTGTGCGTCCGGGTCCTTTTCGGTACGCAAAAGGACGACTTCCTGACCGTCAAACCCGGTATCACAGAATATACGGGCGGCAATATACCCACTTCGGAAAGAATCCTGTCCGATATAGGTCAATGCACCGGCGCCTTCGACATTGACATCGATAAAAGCAAAGACAGTGCCTTGTTCACTGAGCTGGCGTGTAAAATCCAACGTCTCCAGATTGTAATTGGGAGCAATGAGCACCGCATCGAATTTGCGACTGAGCAGTTTCCTGCTCTCTGCCACATAAGATGCTTTGTCAGAATGGTCGTAATAGATGAAATCAACACTGATATTGAAGGGAGCAACCTCGTCAAGTGCCTTCCTTACGCCACATGCCACTGTATACCAATAGTCGTTGGGCTCATATTTAGGAATGAAACAACCGAAATGATATTTCTTTTTGCGGGCAAGCCCGATGGCATACATGTTCGGTTGGTAGTCAATTTCTTTCAAAATGGCCTCGACCTTTCTTTTACTACTCTCGGAAACCTCGCCCCGCTGATGGAGCACCCGATCGACAGTTCCTGCCGAAACGCCTGCCATCTGCGCAATATCCTTAATCGTATATTGTTTTTCATCCATAGTAACTTCTTCATTCAAAGGTTTATGTCTTTCCCGAAGGCAATAAAATCATTAAATTTTGCTACAAATATACGAACTTATTTTGCTATCACAAATAAAATATCTATTTTCGTGTTCGATAACGGTTAATAAAGTTAAATACATGTTTTAAAGCATAAGCTGGACGTTTCCTCATTGTGTTTGTTTAAATAAATGCAAGTGATTGTTAGGGAAAACGAACGAAAGGAACCGGAGGATATCCTCTCTCCTCTCCCACTCTGCTGGCTGATGATGAAACATAGCAAGAGACTCTAATATATACAACGATTAATTCTAAGTATTATGAAAAAATTTATGGATGAGAACTTCTTGTTGCAGACTGAAACAGCACAGAAGTTGTACCACGAGCATGCAGCCAAAATGCCTATCATTGACTATCACTGTCACTTGATTCCGAAAATGGTTGCCGACGATTATCAGTTTAAGTCAATCACTGAAATCTGGTTGGGCGGTGACCACTACAAATGGCGTGCAATGCGTTCGAATGGTGTCGATGAACGCTACTGCACCGGTAAGGACACCACCGACTGGGAAAAGTTTGAGAAGTGGGCAGAAACAGTTCCTTATACCCTCCGCAACCCGCTTTATCACTGGACTCATCTGGAGTTGAAGACGGCTTTCGGCATCGACAAGATTCTGAATCCGAAGACTGCCCGTGAAATCTTCGATGAATGTAACGAGAAACTTCAAAAGCCTGAGATGTCAGCACGCAACTTGATGCGTCGCTACCATGTGGAGACCGTATGTACAACGGATGATCCTGTAGATTCTTTGGAATATCACATTCAGACCCGTGAAAGCGGTTTTGAAATCAAGATGCTTCCGACATGGCGTCCGGACAAGGCTATGGCAGTCGAGGTTCCGGCTGAGTTCCGTGCATACATGGAGAAATTGTCAGAGGTCAGCGGCGTAAAGATTTCCAAGTTTGCAGATGTAATCGAGGCTCTTCGTAAACGTCATGACTTCTTTGCAGAGCAGGGATGCCGTCTTTCTGACCATGGTATCGAAGAGTTCTATGCAGAGGACTATACGCAAGCTGAAATTGATGCTATATTTAATAAGGTATATGGTGGTGCAGAACTGACACACGAGGAAATCCTCAAGTACAAGTCTGCTATGCTGATTGAATTTGCCATCATGGATTATGAGAAGGGATGGACGCAACAGTTCCACTACGGAGCTATCCGCAACAACAATACGAAGATGTTCAAACTTCTTGGTCCTGATACTGGCTTCGACTCTATCGGTGAATTTACTACAGCCAAGTCTATGGCCAAGTTCCTCGACAAGCTGAATACACAAGGCAAGCTCACCAAGACCATCCTGTATAACCTCAATCCTTGTGCCAATGAAGTCATCGCAACCATGTTGGGTAACTTCCAGGATGGTTCGGTTCCGGGCAAGATCCAGTTTGGTTCAGGCTGGTGGTTCCTTGATCAGAAGGATGGCATGGAAAAGCAGATGAATGCACTCTCACTGCTTGGATTGCTGAGCCGTTTCGTGGGTATGTTGACAGACTCACGTTCCTTCCTCTCCTATCCGCGTCATGAATACTTCCGTCGTACATTGTGTAACCTCCTGGGCAACGATGTTGAAAACGGAGAAATCCCCGTTGAAGAAATGGAGCGTGTCAACCAGATGGTAGAAGACATCTGCTACAACAACGCAAAGAAGTTCTTTAACTTCTAACCGTTGTCTATATAAGCACAGGCGAGTCAACAAGTCGGGAGCCTGCATAATGGGACACTCATTATGATTTAGCCCGGACTTGTTCACTCGCCTTCATTTTATCCCCCCCTGCTATGAAACGTATCATATTCATCACCGGTGGACAACGGTCCGGTAAAACCTCTTATGCCGAACAGTTGGCTCTCTCATTGGCAGAACATCCCGTCTATCTGGCTACTGCGCATGTCTGGGACGAAGAGTTCCGTCAACGGATCGTACGGCACCAGCAAAACCGCGAACCACGCTGGGTCAATGTGGAAGAGGAAAGAGTCCTGAGCCGGCATGACTTCAACGGTCGTGTGGTGGTTGTGGACTGCCTGACACTCTGGTGCACAAATTTCTTCTTCGATTCAAACTCGGAAGTTGAACCTGCGCTGCAAGCCCTGAAGGCGGAATTCGACCGATTGATCGCACAGGATGCCACGTTCCTTTTTGTATCCAATGAGATAGGATTAGGCGGGGTATCTGAGAATCAGCTCCAACGCCGTTTCACGGATTTACTGGGGTGGATGAATCAGTATGTTGCCCGAAGCGCAGATGAGGTATATCTCATGGTGAGCGGAATACCCGTGAGGATTAAATAACTGTAACCATACATGCTAGAAGCCAAACTGAACATCAATATACATGAAAACATTTCATATAGAACAACCCGACCAACAAATGCGTCCTCTGCTGGAGGCAAAAATCAATGACCTGACCAAACCGAAAGGGGCTTTGGGCAGACTGGAAGAACTGGCATTGCAAGTCGGATTGATCCAACAAACCCTCCGCCCGACTCTTCACCATCCGTGCAATATCCTTTTCGGAGGGGACCACGGCATTGCCGATGAGGGCGTCAGCGTGTCGCCCAAGGAAGTTACCTGGCAACAGATGATTCATTTCGCCGGAAGAAGACGGGCAGGAATCAACTTCTTTTGCCGTCAGCATGGTTTTACATTGAAGGTTGTGGATGCCGGAGTGGATTATGACTTTGAACCCCATTCGGGCATCATTGACAAGAAAGTCAGAAAAGGTACACGCAACTTCCTTCATGAAGCTGCCATGACCTCCAATGAGTTGAATCTCTGTTTCGAACGGGGAGCTGAAATCGTTACCCGCTGTTACAAGGAAGGCTGCAACATCGTCAGTTTCGGTGAGATGGGCATTGGCAATACGTCAGCATCCTCACTCTGGATGCATGCCTTCACGCACATCCCGCTTGACCGTTGTATCGGCGCCGGGAGCGGGCTGGACGATAAAGGGGTTCGACGCAAGTACCACATCTTGAAAGCGGCTTGGGGAAATTATGACGGCGATGGCTCGCCCCTCGACATCATCCGTTACTTCGGCGGTTACGAAATGGCAATGGCTGTCGGAGGAATGCTCCGGGCTGCCGAACTGCATATGATCATACTGGTTGACGGCTTCATCATGACCAACTGCCTGCTGGCAGCATCACGGCTCTATCCGGAAGTGACGGACTATGCCATTTTCGGACATCGGGGGGATGAGAACGGGCATGCACTGGTTCTTGAATACTTGCAGGCACGCCCCTTACTGGACTTGGGCATGCGCTTAGGAGAAGGGACCGGCGCCGTATGTGCCTACCCTCTGATAGATTCTGCGGTACGTATGCTGAATGAGATGGATACGTTTGGCCGTGCATCCATTACCAAATATTTCTGAGATGAACCGATTGCTTGCTGCTCTGATGTTTTTCACGCGTCTGCCGCTGTGGCGCATCTGTCGGGTTCCTGCCGACAGCTTCAAGCACCTGGTGGAGTACTGGCCGTTCGCCGGCTGGCTGACCGGTGGTGTCATGGCAGGTACTTACCTGCTGATGTCCGAGGTGTTTCCCCCTCTCGCGGCTGTCCTTTTAGCATTGGCCGCACGTCTGTTGCTGACAGGTGCCCTCCATGAAGACGGGCTTGCGGACTTCTTCGACGGGTTTGGAGGCGGCGGTAGCGACCGGCAGCGTATCCTTTCCATCATGAAAGATTCCCATATCGGAAGTTATGGAGTCATTGCGCTGATTGTCTATTTCCTGCTGCTGACATCGCTCGTCTCATCCTTGCCTGCCGACCTTGCATGGCGGGCACTGCTGGGCTTTGACGTGTGGAACAAGTTTGTAGCATCCAATTTGATCAATCTCCTGAGTTATGCACGGAAGGAAACGGAGAGTAAGGCTCGCGTCATTTACGAACGCATGAACCTGCCCATGTTCCTGCTGGCATTTGCCGGAGGGGTGTGCTGGCTCCTTTTCCCGGACAGCATCGCTGTGCTATGGGGAGGTGCGTTCCTCTCCCTGGTCACATTCATCGGGCTGGTCCTTCTGATAAAGCGCCGCCTGCAGGGATACACCGGCGACTGTTGCGGAGCCACCTTCCTGCTGTGTGAACTGACGTCCTACACAGGGCTGTATCTAACCAATTATTTCTGGCATTGATACTATGAACATCACTTTTATTCGTCACACTTCGGTCAATGTCCCGCGAGGCACGTGTTACGGCCAGACGGACGTTCCTTTGAACGCTTCATTCCCGGAAGAGGCAGCAGCCGTGTCGGCAGGTCTGGACGGACGCTCCTTTGACAAGGTGTACACCAGTCCGTTGAGCCGTTGCGTACGGTTGGCGGAATGGTGTGGTTTCCTCGACGCGGAGCGCGATGTGCGCTTGCTGGAACTGAACTTCGGTGAATGGGAAATGAAACGTTTCGATGACATCTCCGACCCACGCCTGCAATTGTGGTATGACGATTTCCTCCATGTCCGTGCCACCGGAGGCGAGTCATTCGAGGACCAGCGTACCCGCGTCTTTGCCTTTCTGGATGAAGTGCGTATCCTCCCTTACAATCAGGTGGCTGTCTTTGCGCATGGAGGCGTACTGCTATGCGCCGGTCTGTATGCGGGATTGGTCCGGGAGGAAGAAGCCTTCCATTCGCTGACACCTTATGGAGGAATGATTGAGATTGAGGTCTGACAGCTCTCCTTCCGCCCTCGTGTCCCGGCATCACACGACAATCAACCGGGATGCTTTTCGTCAGTTCCGTTTCAGCTCCAGCCGATGGTCAATCACGGCGGGCAATTCCTCTTCATAATGTGTCACCATGACCAGAGTCTTGTTGGGCCGCCGGCAGAAGGTCTCGATGACGTCTTTCACCAGCCGTCGGTTGGACAGGTCCAGACCGTGCATGGGCTCGTCGAGAATGAGCAGTTCAGGGTCCTTGACAAAGGCACGGGCCAGAAGCACCAACCGCTGCTCACCGCTGGAAAGCTGGAGGAAGTTGCGGTCCTTCAATGCGGCAATACCGAAAATATCCATCCAGCGGACACACTGTTCCACATCTTCCGCATGCATTTGGCGGTACAACCCGATAGAGTCGTGCAACCCGGATGCAACGATGGAGACAGCCGGAAGATTCTTCAGATAAGCACGGTGCATCTCCGGGGAGACATAGCCGATGTGACGCTTGATTTCCCAAATGCTCTCTCCCGAACCACGACGGCGCCCGAACAGGGAAATATCGCAAGCATAGGACTGGGGATTATCGGCACAGACCAGACTGAGCAGCGTAGACTTGCCGGAACCATTTCTTCCCGACAGCGCCCAGCGTTCGCCATTCATCACCTGCCAGTCCAGTTCACGGAGGATGGTGCGTTCTCCATAACGGATGCTCACGTGGTGCAAGTCAATCACACAGTCGGCTGCAAACTGCCTGTCACTAGCCGGAAGGGTGAGGATGCTCTGCACCTTCTCCTCCGGCAAAACGTGGGGCTGTATGTGTAACGGGGTTTGCAGATAGTCCGCACGGGTGAGCTTCGGACCACAGATACGGTCATTCACCTCCACGACATGAGTGATGAATGACGGAATCTCATCGGGACGCGACAATACCAGAATGAGCTGCATGCCTAGGCGTCCGCTCACAAGCTCCAGCAATGAACTGACAAACTCGCGTGCAGCGGCATCCAGCCCGATAAAGGGGTTATCCAGAATCAGCAGACGTGGTCCGGACAGGAGGGCCTTTGCCAGTTGGAACTTCCGCAGCTCACCACTGGAAAGGAGCACCATCGGCTTGTCCAGCAACCTATGCAGCTCCAGGACCTCAAACAGCCTCTCACGCATCCCGGCAGGGTCGCCTTCCGGAAGGCTGTCACGCACAAGCGGGGAGTCTTCCGTATCCTGTGAATGCCAACGCTGCTGGTAATAATAGGTGCCGTCCGCCTCACCGTAAGAATCGCGGAAAGTGATGGAGCGGATATTCTCGGAAGCCAGCCGCGAAGCTCCCTCTCCGAAGTCATAAGCCGGTTCGTTCATGAGCAGCGGGTATTTCCCCGTCAGCGTGTCGACCAACAGACTCTTTCCGCCGCCGTTGGGACCGACAATGGCTAACTGTTCACCGGCTTCCATGCACAGATTTATCGGAGCAGCAAGCCGGTAGGCAGGATTACGTGCCACTCCGTTCACGATTTCAATAACTTTTCTCATATCTCGTCAAGTGTAAATGTTGTGACCGGAATCCCTCTTTCCGTCGTCCGTGTCAACGCACGACCTTGTCGGGGTTCTTCGCTATAAAATCTTTCCAACCGTGATAGGGCTTTGTCGTGTCGGGACGTCCCATCTGCAGATAGTGGCAGTAGGCTGCCGCCAGTCCGTCGGTGGCATCCATAAAGGGCAACATCGACTCCTGGGGAATGTGCAGGATGCGTTTGAGCATGTCGGCGACCTGTTCCTTGCTCGCCTGTCCGTTGCCGGTCAGCGCCATCTTGATTTTCAACGGGGCATATTCGGTGATAGGGATGTCATGATGGAGTGCCGCAGCCATGGCAACTCCCTGTGCACGTCCCAGCTTCAGCATGGACTGTACGTTCTTGCCAAAGAAAGGAGCCTCGATGGCGAGCTCGTCGGGCATATAAGCTTCGATGATGCCCGTGACGCGCTCGAAGATGCGGTGCAACTTCAGATAGTGGTTTCCGTACTTCCGCAAGTCAATGACACCAAGGGTCACCAGCTCCGGCTTCACTCCCACTACACGCAGTACTCCGTATCCCATGATGGTCGTTCCGGGGTCGATGCCCAGGATGACCTTCTCCTTGACCGGTTGTATCATTCGATGACCTCCATCAGGGTCGTAAAGCCCAGTACGTTGTCCTTGAATATCCTGGTAATCTCTCCGTCCAGCTTCTCGCCCTGCTTCACATACCACCGGTGCAGCGCCGTGCTGTCGTCGACCTCCCATTGCAGGGAGAAACATTCAGAATTGGGGTCCTTGTGGCTGAGGACACGCACCAGCCGCGGATTGCGCAGGCTGCCCTCCTCGACCACCTGGGGTATGTAGGCCTCGTGAAGCCAGATGACAAAATTGCGGGCTTCATCCATCGAGGTGTGATAGGTAGTGTTATAAATCAACATGTAGTTCTGCTTTCTTTGAGGTTTAGAAGGCTACTCTTCGTGAAATAGCCGTACAAAGGTAGGATAAAAAAATGAGATGACCTGCAAGTCCGCGATAAGTCCGGTAAAAGTACGGCTTAGACAGACCAAAGTATTATACTTAGACCCCCTAAGTATTATACTTAGGCTGCCAAAGTATTATACTTAGGTCTGTACAAGTAGGGCTTGTATGACGTCTAAGCCTGTCATCGATGCTGTAAGAGTGGCGTATGAACTTCCAGGACATAGACCGGCTGTGGTTCAAAGGGGACGGTACGTTCGCCATCCCCTTGCCGGGTGTGCTGTACAAACAGCTGAAGCTGACTGCATTGTTTCCAGTATTCCGCATCATACAGAGGCTCCCAGGCATCGACCGGGAACGGTGTCAGGTCGACCACCTGCCACGGACCGGCCGCCACGTCGTGCGTAAAGGCAACGGATACCCGGCTGTCGCGCTCCGCGTCACGGAAGAGGACGCAGGTCTGTCCCTCCGCCGCCACAATCAGCGGACGGGCGATGGGAATCATCTTTGTGCCTCCGCCTTTCAGCGAGAAGGGGGTCGTACGCCCGGAAACCTGACGGGTGTGCCAGGCATGTCCGTCGTGCCACACCACCCGATACTGGGGCACCTGGCTGTTGGCTGCACGCCAGTAGGTGGCAATGTACGGATGTCCGCTTTCGTCGGCGGTCATGCTGGTCTGGTTGATGAGCTCCGAATTTTGAGGAATGCGGCAGGCATACTCGGCATTGTCCTGACGGATGGGCAGTTCATAGCGTGTGCCGTCGGTCCTGTACCAAGTCTTCCCGTCGTCGGGAGAGCAGGCATAGCACAGGTCGTGGTTTGTCTCCACATGCCACGTCTCCCGCCATACCCAGGAAAGATGGATTGTGCCCTGCCCGTCTACATAAAGTTGCCAATACGCGTTCCGTTCGCCCTCTCCATCGAGCAGGACATCCTGCACCCGGCTCCACGTCCGTGTCCGGGTGTCATAGCGATTCATCACCAGGTTCCCCTGCCCCGAGGCGCCGGAACGGTAGGCGAAGAGCAAGTTTCCCTGTGACAGTCTGTAGAACTCCGGATAGGTGACATTCTCCTCATCTACTCCGGTCATCGCTTCCTTTTCGCCCAGTTCCAGGGAACAGGGTGCCACACTCCGGCAATAGTTCAGCGGCTGCCCATGGTGGTCAAAGGCTACATGCAGATAGCCTTCGCCATCCACCATCATGCTGATGACGTTGTGGGCATCCTTCACATTGCCCTTATATTGAGTCCGGTGCAGCGTCCATTGCCCGGAACCCTGTTTGCGTTTTCCCAGTGTCAGGTATCCTTCGGCATCGTAATAGCTGATGTACTGCACGCCTTTGTGAGTCACCAGGGCGCTGTTGCGGAAGATGGCGGTATTGACGGAGGTCTGGCTGTATCCTTTACCGACTTCCACCAGCCGTCCGCCTGACAGCCGGGAAGCATCGTCCTGTGCCCTGGCAAGTCCTCCGACTCCCAGGCAGACAGCAAGGAGCCACGCCCTCCAGAGGTTCTGTTTCAATCGTCTTTTCATAATCTTCAGTTTTTGTTCGGGTTGTCAAAGATACGGATAATAGTCAAAAAGAGATTCCGCATCACCCGGCAACGGCAATGTCACCGAACGATGCGGAATGTCTCTTTCGTCATCTCACCCGTTACTCCGTTTTCTGATAAACACGGATGTAATCGACACGGTATTCAAGCGGGAAGGTCGCCTCGATGGGACGTCCGTTGTTTCCACCGATGGCAAGATTCAGCATCATGCATTGCCCGAAGCCTTTCATGTCGTTGGAGAAAGGATTGATCGAGCCTCCGTCTCCGGCACCATGGTCTCCCCGGTTCCGCGTGGTACTCAGGTTTGTCTCGTTCAACAGCTCGTCGTCCAGGTAGATGCGGATATACTTTTCGTCCCAGTCCATGCGCCAGATGTGGTATTTGTCCGCCCACTTCGGGTCCTTCCCGGTGAAATGGGTAAGCGGGTAGTTCTTGGAATTCCAGGTCCCGCTCCAACGGGACGAACCACCCCAGCAGAGGTTGGCATGAATCTTATTCTTATAGAATTCCAGGATATCAATCTCTCCGCCCAACGGCCATTCGTACCAGTTCCCGGTAGACCAGATGGCAGGCCATCCGCCTTGCTCAACGGGCACTTTGGCACGGACAATCACCCTTCCGTATTTGAAGGCATAATCACCTTTTGCCACCACACACGCCGAGGTGTATTCCGCATATTCCCGTTTTTGTTTCCAGGCATTTCCACCTGAAGCGTTCGGGTTGTAGTTCGGGTTCTTCACGCGTTCCCGTCTGGCAGTGATGACCAAGGCATTCTCCTTCATCGACGCATTGTTCCTGCTGTACCATTGGTCTTCCTCGTTGCGTTGGAATCCCTCTTCGAAACGCCATATGGCTTCGTTCGGAGTGCCTTCCCCGTTGAACTCGTCGTGCCACAACAGCTTGTAGCCTCCCTCCAGCGTATGCCCGTCGGGTACTCCTTCACCGTCAGCAAGGAATACGGGGTCAACCTCGACTTTCACGTACGATACTTTGACAAAACACATCCATGTGTCTACCTTCCGGTTGATGGAATACGCCGTCGAGTGGGTGATGCTCAACGGGAGCACGTATGTTCTGCTCTCCTTCACCTTGTTCTGAATGTAATCAATCAGTTCGGGGACATGCAGGGTCAGGTTCACGTCGTCAGACAACGCAGTTCCGGCATTGAGCGTCAATTTCGTGTTCTGCAAGGTATAGAACTCTTCGGGGAGCAATTCTGCACCCGCATACTTCTCATAGACCCCGCCCTCGGCAGAGCGTGCAATCGCCATGCTCAGTGAGTCTTTATTGACGACCAGGTCCACAACGGCTTCTTTGGCAGCCGTCCGGTTCTGATAGAGTGCCACATTCAGCTTATACACCTTGTTCCTTGCCTGTTTGTCGGCATCAAACTGGCATTCATACACGCTGTTGGATTCTGAACCGTTCCACACATCACGAGCCTGCTTGAGGACCAGTTGGTCCAGGTCCAGTGTGCCCCGGTATTTCAAATCCACATATTCCTCGTCACAGCTGTAGAGACCGGCTGAAAGGGCTGCCGCACAAAGCATCGCTGTTCCTATCATATTCTTTTTCATTGTTGTTATCAGTTTATTCATCCAAAGGTATTGTTTCAGGGTCATAGACATCGACTTCCACATCATAGAAGGAGAATTCCGACATGTGGAAATACTTGCTGTTGGCTGAAGCGGAAGTCACCAGGAAACGGAAGTGACTGAACTTCTTGCCGGGACGCACAAAGGCAGAGACGTATTCCGTCACACTCGACGCCGGCAGACCGGACAGGGAGGCTACTGTCTCCCAGGTCTTCCCGTCCGCACTGATTTGCAAGTCGGCAGCCGTGGGGAAACCATCCTTGTTGCCGATGTTACGTGTCACGTACTTGATTGCGAAATCCTCATGCTCCTCCTTGAAGTCAATCTGGATGTATTGCGGAAGAGGAACCTGCGGACTGCTCCACCGCGTGTGGAAGAAGGTGTTGGTGTTGCCATCAAGCAGGTTCGCAATCGGTCCTTCCGTCGGCTCCTGGTTGTCGGTGCTCAGTTGGTCCTTGGTCAGCTCCACCTTCATCCGTTTCACTTCGGTCAATGTGACGGGTGCGGGTCCTGACTGAGCCTTGACTTCCGTGACCCGGCTGCCTTCATGGAGGGCATTGAAAGTCTGGAAGCGGAAGGTATAGTCACCGAAACGTGCCCGTGTATTCTCCACCAGCAGACCCGTAGTCCCCTTGGAGACAATCCGGCAGACATCCTCCTTCGACAAGGGGTCAAAGTAACGAATTTGCATGTAAGAGAAGTCCTCAGCCGGTTCTGTCCACGACAGCTTGATTTCCCCGGGCAAAGCTTCCGAGCTGACTGTCGAAGCATCAAAAGCTACCGGGGTACCCGTAAACCCTTCCGTCTCAAACGGCTCGATTTTATCGTCACAAGCAGCCAGACCTGCCGCTATGCCTGCTGCAACCAACATGTATTTCAAATTGTATCTCATAGACTTGATTTTAAAATCCACATCCGCCAGCTTACCGGTTGACAGGAGAGTGGCCTGCCAACCGCAATTGGCACATGCGGAAGTTGAATACTTTACTTTTGGGATTTATCCATACTCCTTGCACGTTGTTCACCAGCCCGGGTTCTGTGTCAGCTTATTGTTCTTGCGTTTTTCAGCATCCGGTATGGGGAAGAAGTACATCTTATCGTTCCACACCAACGGCTTTTCAATCCGTGTATAGGTGTAACGTCCGTCCGAGGTCTTGGTAATCTGCATCCGGGTAATGGACGTAAAGCCTCCTTCTTTCCATCGGCGTACATCCCAGAACCGGTGTCCTTCGAACGCCAGTTCCACCATGCGTTCCCGCTTGTACCGTTTCCAGAAGTCCGAGGGACTCATTGCCTCCGGGAAAGCCGGCATGTTTACACCCTGACGGGCACGCACCAGGTTGACCGCTTCACGCGCCGACATCCTGAAACCATCAGGAACCTCGTCTGCTGAACCGGTGTATTGGAACAGTGCTTCTGCATAATCCAGCAGGAATTCTCCCAGACGGAAGGTAATCCAGCTGTGACGTTTGCCTCCCGTGCTTCCGCCGGCACTGATGTCGATGCTGCCGTCCAGGTACTTTTTCAGGTAGTAGCCGGTCGGTGAGGCATAGGGTATGGGAGCACCGTTCTTTCCTCCGACATAAGTTTCCAACGGTGTCGGATTGGTGTCGGGCCATTTATCCCCGTTACAGGCAATGGTCATCTTGAAACGGGGGTCGCGCCCTGCGTAGGGATTTGACGGATTGGGTTCTCCCCCATTCTGCATCTCATAGGCATCGACCAGCGTCTGTGTCGGGCAGTTCCCGGAACCGGCATTCTCCATGCCGATGGGAAAGTTCTCATATTCCGGAGTCGCCGTGTCACCGATGCGGCGAGCGAAAATCACTTCCGAGGCTTTGTAATTGTCCGTACCCCATAAATCGGTGTATTTGCCCAAGGTAATCCCATTATCTGCGCAATAGTCAATCACGTCCCGGGATGCCAGTGCCGCTTCTTTCCACAACGACTTGTCATCCGACGTGTTGAACAGCTTGCTCGCACGATACAGGGCGGCACGTGCCTTCAGTGCCAAAGCCGTTCCTCGTGTCACACGCCCGGTTTCCGGATTGGAGCCGCTGGCAGCATCTTCCCCCAAATCTTTGTAAGAGGTCGGAAGTTCCGGAGCGACTGCATCACACTCGCTGATTACAAAGTCAAAGACGTCAGCAGACGGTGTCCGGCTGAGCGTATTGGCTTCTTTCTCCGTAAGTACTTCCGTGTAGAAGGGCACGTCGCCGTAAGCACGTACCAGCAGGAAGTAATAGTAAGCACGCAACAGGCGGACTTCATACTGATAACGGTTGAAGCGGTTCATCTGTGCCTGATAGTCCTCCGTAAACCGCAGGTCATAAAATGTCAGGTCCTTGGCTTCTTTCAGGAAATAGTTTGCCGCACGGATTCCCGAATAGATGCCCCATTGTGATTTTGGATTCAGGGCAGACCAGTTGCCATTCGTATAGTCCAGGACCGACGACCAGCTTACTGCCATCTCTGCTTCATCGCAAGCCGACGCCAACGAGTGTACCCCGGGAAGGTCGGAGTCCAGATAGGAATAGATATTGTTTACAAAGCCTGCCGTACGTCCAAAATCACTGAAGATATACGTCTTGTCATAATTGGTAAATTCATGGTAGTCCATCTTGTCACTGCATCCTGCGGACAGGGCAGCCAGACAGGTCAAAGCCATGCATATTCTTGTTACTTTCATAGTCAAACATCATTTATTGTTCAATCATCATTGAATACCATTTAAATGCCAATCGAAAGCCCGACATGTACCGAACGGGTAGCTGGCCATACATTATTACCCATCGCTTCCGGGTCGGTCAGGTCAATGTGGTCCCAACTGAACAGGTCGACTCCTCTCACATAGAGCTTCGCCTGCTTCATCTTGATCTTGTTCAACCAGGCAGCCGGGAACTTGTAGTATACCTCGCAATTGCGCAATTTCAGGAAGGAACGGTCCGCAAGCCAGACAGAACTGTAATGCTGCGTGTTGTTATCAACCGTCTCCGTGCTCAGCCTGGGGAAGCGTGCGTCAGGAGTCTCAGGTGTCCAGTGGTTCCCGGCAACATGCTCGGATATGGAGATATTGCCTACCAATGGTCTGTACAGATAGGAATCCAGAATGGCAGTATAGTTGCCAGTTCCCTGGAAATAGGCTCTGACTCCCCAGCCTTTCCACTCCAGCCCCAGATTGAACCCGTAGTAGATTTCCGGACAGCTGGTATTGTATCCCATCGGAACCTTATCGTTCTCGTTGATGACCTTATCGCCGTTGATGTCTTTGTATTTGATGTCTCCCGGCTTCACCGGACCGAACTGCTGTGGCAGGCTATTGGCGATATCGGCATCATCGACGAAATATCCCGTTGCCTGCAAACCGAATAGCTGACCGACCGAATGTCCGGTCTGGTACAAATAGTCGTAAGCCTTGGGCTCTTCCAGCATTTCTTTAATCTTATTGCGATTGAACGAATAATTAGCTCCGGCACTCAGCAGGAAGTCACCCAGCCTTTTGGCATAATCCAGTCCGACCTCCACACCGTGGCTGTCGACTATACCGGCATTGACATAGGGACTCTCGATGCCCAATACGGCTGAATTCTGTCCGGCGGCACTGACCCAGATGTCTGAACGTCTCTGATAGTACCCGTCGACAGACAACGTAAGTGACTTGAGCAAGGTGACATCCATGCCTGCATTATATTTATAAGCCTTCTCGGTTGTCCCGTTCGAAGAAGCCAACCGACCTTCCGTCCAGCCTCCATCTCCACCGAAGTTATCCTGCACCGGATAGCTGCCACCGCCTCCGACGGCAGCATTCCAATAGCCTTGGAACGGGATGTTATCGGTGTGAATCACTCCGAAGGAAGCCCGGAGCTTCATGAAATCAATAACGGACTGGTGCTTCATGAAGGCCTCGTTCGAGAGCACCCAGGCTACGCCGACGGTAGGTGCCAGCCCCCAACGGCTGTCCGGGTCGAGATTGTTGGAAGCCGAAGTCGTCAGGATGAAATCTGCGAAATAGCGGTTATCGTATCCATAGTGGGTATACCAGGAGGCACTTTGTGTGTACAGGGTGTTGTTGACCCCGTTCATGTTGTCATACTTATACGTATAGAGCAGCATGGAAGACACACTGTGCTTGTCGAAACGACGTGCCCAATCGACATGTGCCTGGAAGTTGAACGAACGGTGCTGCCAGTCGAGCTTGGCAAAATTGTCTCCGCCGGTGACTTGGCCGACGGTACCTCCCTCAAAATCGGAGAACTCTGTCGGTACTCCATTCTCCCATGCCGTCACCGAACGCATGCCGTACTTGGCACTTTGCCTGTAGTCCTCCCAATAGGAGGCGATGTTGTCATATCCAAGTCGCAGTGAAGCACTCAGGCCCTCGGTCAGAGATGACAGATCCTGCTGAAGCTGCATGTCAGCATATAAGGCACGGGTATGTCCCTTGGTGTATCCACGGCCTTGGGACAGGTAGACCGGATTTTGGTCTCCTCCCCAGGTTGCATTGCCACCCCACAGTCCCTTTTCCGTACGGATGGGGAAAGCTGCAGAGGGAACCGTGAACACCTTTCCTATCAGGTTCTCCCCGGAGGAAGCCGGACGGCTGAACTCATTCAGAACACCCATCAGGTTGGCTTGCATACGGGTAGTCCTGGTCAAATCGATGTCCAGATTGGAACGGAAATTGGCTTGGGAATATTTGTTCTGAGTCGAGTATCCCTCATTGGCATCTGCATTCTTGATGAAGCCCTTATCATTCTGCAGGTTGATAAGGGTGAAGTAACGCATCTTCGACGTACCGCCCCGAAAAGTCAACGTTGCGATATCCGAGGCTCCATGGGAACGGAACACTTCATCCGCCCAGTTCACATTGGGATACAGGTAGGGATACTTGCCACTCCGGAACGCATCCAGTTCATTCTGGGAATAGCGGGGAGTACGTCCGTCATTTGACAGCGCTTCGTTCATAGCCTTGGCATACACATAGGCATCTGCCATCTTGGGGATGCGGGTCTGTGCAGTAAAGGCATGGTCATAGTAAAAGTTGATTTCCCGTGTACGGTATTTGCCACGCTTGGTCACGACATTCACCACGCCATTGATTCCTCCATAACCGTAGAGGGCCACTGCCGCCGCATCGCGCAACACGGATACCAATTCCACCTCTTCAGGTGTGATGTAGTTCAACGCATTCCAGTTATTATCCCGTTCCAGACCGTCGATTACCAGCAGAATGCCATTGTTCCCGTTCAAGGTCTGTAGCCCACGGATGAACATGGAAGGTTTCTGGTCCTGCATATTCCCGGTCTTCTGCAAGGTTGTCAGTCCCGTCACATTGCCAAACAGCGAGTTGCCGATATTCATGGCAGAACGCGTACTGATATCCTCCGCATAGACGGTCGACACGGCTCCGGTTGCTTCCAGCCTGTTCTGATTCAGTCCGAAGCCATAGTCAACATGTTCGGATGCGAAATCCATCTTCACCGTCATCAGGCGGTCGTTTGCTACGGGGACGACCTTAAACGAACCGTTTCCGGTCAGTACCTTTATATTGTTGCCTTCCGCAGCAGCAATCTCGAACATACCGTTCCGGTCCGTAGCCACCTGTATGTTCGGATTGTCCAAAACGAGCACCAAGGCTCCTTCTACGGGGTTGCCTTTCTTGTCTATGACCTTGCCTTTCACATTGACATTCTGTGCCAACGCATTCATTGTCATACAGGCCAGCATCGCCCAAACTGTTATCTTATATTTCTTCATATTGTTCCTTTTTAGTAATTGACTAGCAATAAGCTGACTAATTCCAACCGGGATTCTGGGTCAATCCGTATTCCTTGTTTACTTCCGAGGAAGGGAATGCCGACAGATACCACTTCGGACTGAAGTTCGTCCACCAGGAGCGTGCCGTGTTGCTCAGCGTGAACACTTCATAACGGAAGTCAGCCGGTTTCTTGGGGAATTCAGAAGCGTTTCCACTCGTGCCACTCCAGGGGAGGTCACCACCGCCGTCATTGCGATAGATGCGCAAGCCGTGTAACTTCTTTTGGAACAGGTCTGCCTGTTTGTAACGAATCATATCGAAGAAGCGCACATCTTCCAGTCCCAATTCACAAGCCCGTTCACGCAGAATCTCTGCCAGCAAGGCCTCTTTGTCGGAGGTCAGATGCTTGTCCGGATTGCAGGCGTTCAGGTCACCCAGACCGACACGGGCACGCACTTTGTTTACCTGTTCGATGGCACCTGCCAGGTCGCCTGTCTGCAACAAAGCTTCCGCATAAATCAAGTAGACTTCAGCCAATCGCAGGTAGGGCCACTCCAGGTAGTTGCCTGCCAGGCTGCTCTTGCCTTCCTTGAAGAACTTATAGCAGCTGAAGCCGGTTGCCGTGCGTCCGGTCTCTAGGCGGGAACCGTCGATGTTGTCGCGTCCGCCGACCCAAAGCTCGGCTGCATGGTCGCCAAAGCGTGCTCCGTTGACCAGGATGGTCTCATAGAGGCGCGGGTCCCGATTCGGACGTTTGTAGTCGTTGTTTTCGAAGAACGGCTGGGCACCGTCTTTCAGATAATCCTCGGTGAATGGTTTGCCGTCGCTCATGGGGAACATTTCCATGTATTCCAACGTCGGGGTATAGCCACCAAAGGTCACCCATTCACCCCAATAATACCACCAGTCCCAATTGTACTTACCGATGATGCGTGTGGAAATCAGCAGCTCGGTATTGTTTTCGCGGATGAAGTAGGCCTTGTTGAAGGCGGCGCGATAGCCGTCGTTCGTCGCCGACTCCGGCTGAATCAGCCGGTAGTATCCTTTGGACTGCAATTCGGCAAAGAACTCCTTGCAGGCAGTCAGGCAACGGTTCCACCATTCGGGATTGTAACCGCCATACCATGCCTGCTTCTTCTCTATGGCTTCCTGGGGAGCTTCCGTGCAATAGGGTTCCTTGTCGTTGAACAGCGGACTGGCAGCAAACAGGAGCACCTTGCACTTCAGTCCCATGGCTGACGCTTTCGTGAATCGTCCCTGCCAGTTGGTGTCATCCGAACCCAAGTCCCAAGGAAGGACTGCGGCAGCTTCATCCAGCAGACCGACAATAAAGTTCACCGTTTCTTCTGCCGTGGCACGGGGTATCTCGTACGCAGCCTCTACGCCGTAGGACTGTTTGACCAAGGGCAAACCGCCAAAATGCCGGAACAGGTCAAAATAACGGGAAGCGATGATGACCTTGGCTTCAGCTGTCAGACGTGCCTTCTCAGCTTCTTCCATATCGGGGACACGCCCCACATTCTCCATAAATATTCTGGCAGCCCGGACAGCCTGCCAGCAGTTCTCTTTCGTATAGCCGAAGCGGGTGTCGTCTCCCTCATCTTCATGATTCGCCCGATAGGCCCCGGAATAATATTTGCGGTTGATACCGTCCCACAGGTTGTGGCTGTGCCAGCAGTCGGACAGGGTCTCAAACATGCCGGTATTCATCTTGCCATCCACCTGATTCCAGTTGGTCGCCAACCCGTAATACATGTAGCTGTACGTTTTCCACAAGAACGCACGGGCATATTCGGCCTTGCCAAAGATACTGTCCTGGTTCATGTCGCCCGTGTCAGGAGCCTTCTCCAGGAAGCTGTCACCAAACTTTACCTCGTCGACGCATGAAGAGAAGAGATACGTCCCTCCCACACATGCAGCCATACACAACCTTATCAGTTTTTTCATATCTAAAATTCTTTGTTACACAATGATACCTGTCAAATCAGAACCCGACTTTCAGACCGATGTTGAAGACACGGGTCAAGGGATAGTTGGGACGGTCGCTCTGCCGGGACTCCGGGTCTCCCCACATGAAGTCCGTAAAGGTCAGCAGGTTGTAACCATTCACATACAGACGGCAATCCTTTACCTTCAGCTTGTTCAGGAAAGGAAAGTCCATGTTGTAGCCAATCTCGATGTTCTTCAGACGCATATAGCTGGCATTTACCAGGTAGAGGTCAGAACCGGCATAGTTGTTACCGGCATGGCTACTGGAAGCGCGGGGGAACTTCGCCGTAAATGAATCGGCCGATGTACGCCAGGTGTTTTCATATTGATACAGGAGCAGTCCCTTATTGTTCGTGTCACCCAGCGGACGACGGAACTCACTCAGCATCCGGTCTACATGCCACGCAGCATTCCAGGTCATGGAGAAATCGAATTTACCCCAGGTGAAGCCGGCGCTGAACCCGGACGTATATTCCGGCACGTCCGTATATCCGATGTCACGGGTCACGTCGTTACCGTCCAGCTTGCCATCCTTGTTCAGGTCGACGTATACAGCGTCACCCGGAACCAGCGTGATGCCGTGATTGGCTATCGGAAGTCCGAACTCCTCCTGATAGCGTGCGTCGGCTGTCTCGTCATAGAATCCCCAGAACTTGTACATGGCTCGGGAGTTGATGCGTCGCCCGGTTTCGTACATGTAAGGCTCGTTCTGCTTCACTTCATTCTTGTACACGATCTTGTTCCGGGCATAGGACAGGTTGAAGTTTGCCCAATAGCGGAATTTCTCGTCCAGGTTATCACCCCACTTCACCTGCAACTCATACCCCTTGTTCTCCACTTCTCCGACATTGACCGGAGGCAGGACCATACCCAGAATATTCGGCAGGTAGTCGGGCTTGGTGAGGATGTCTTTCCGATGCTCGATGAAGTAATCGACAGAAACGCTCAGGCGGTCATTCAGGACATTGAAGTCAACCCCATAGTTCTGCTTGAGGGAGGTCTCCCATTTCGATTCGGGGTTCGACTGCGAAGCTTCATAGGCGCCGGGCTTCTTGTTTCCTACATTCTGGCCGAAATAGTATCCGTCACTGCCTCCATAGGTATACTTGCCGGGCAGGTAGATGAAACGTTCGGAACCGTTCTTGTCATTACCGACGAGACCGACGGAACCGCGCAGCTTCAAATAGCCCACATACTTCTTCAACGGCTTGAAGAAAGGCTCTTCACTGATGACCCATCCCCACGAACCGGCAGGGAACAAGCCGTAACGGTTTCCCTTGGCAAAGTTCTCCGAACCGTTGTAGCCGACGTTGAATTCCGCCATGTAACGGGTCTTCCAGTCATAGGTGACACGACCGACAAGACCGACATAGCCGGAGGGGATGTAGCTGTATACACCGCCCGGATAGTAGCGTTTCGACTGGTTGTAGAGCAACAGTCCGGACACATTGTGGTCACCGAACTTGCGTCCGTAGTTCAGCGAGGTCTCCATGTACCAGTCCCGGGCCTTGCCGAAATCGCCGTCGCTGTAGCTCAACTGACTGTCCGAACCGTTCTTCTTGAAGTAGACGGACCCATCGTCGGCTATTACAGGCGTATAGGTTGCCACGGATGCACTGGTACGCTTCACGTCGGAGTAGGACGAGTTGTAGGCTCCTTTCAGCTTGAAGGAGAGTCCTTCGGTGATGAAGTCCAGCTTCTGGGTCAGGGCAAGGTCCACATTCAACACGTTGTTGGTCCGTGTCCGTGCCCCCTTGCCATAATAGGACGCCAGACCGTCAGTGCCTGTAAAGGGCAGGTAATCCCCGTTCGACTTGACATACATGCCATTGACAATGCCCGGACTGGCGAAAGGAACTGCCCAATAGAGCTTACGGAACAGCTGGTTCTGGTCTTCATCCGATTCAGGCGTACTCTTGGTCTCGATGCGTCCGCCGATATTCACCGACAGCAACGTCGTCCGGGTCACATCAAAGTCCAGGTTGGCGCGGTAGTTGTAACGCTTGTAGTCGAAATTGAAGTCATCGGCAGCATTGAAGGTCTTGAACATGCCGTTCTGTGAGAAGAAACCCACTGACACGAAATAACGCATCCAGTCTGTACCTCCTGAGATATTCGCATTGTGCTGTGACTGGATGGACGACTTGTTCATGCAGTAATCAATCCAGTTGATATCGGGATAAAACAACGGATTGGTGTGGTCGCGGAAGGTTACCAGCTGTTCGTCGCTGAATGCCGGCTTTCCACCATCGTTCACCAACATCATGTTGTAGTAGTCGGCATACTGATAGGAATTGGCAAAGTCCAGGTCCTTCGTACGCACGTTGATACCTAATGAAGTGGAGAAGGATATCTTCGCCTTGCCTTCTGCGCCACGCTTGGTCGTGATCAGGATGACGCCGTTCGCACCGCGCACGCCGAACACGGCCGTTGCGGAGGCATCTTTCAGCACCGTGATGCTCTCGATTTCATTGGGGTCAATCTGCGACATGTCCCGTTCCACCCCATCCACCTGAATCAACGGAGCAGACGAACCTGCATAGGTCGCAATGCCTCGCACATAAATGTCGGCAGCGTCAGCGCCCGGCTCTCCCGAATATTGGACGGTCGAGATACCGGTCACCTGTCCGGACAGGATGTTGTTGATGGAGCCGGCCGGAGTCTTCAGCAAGTCATCTCCCCGCATGGAAGAGATGGCTCCGGTCACGGACACCTTTTTCTGTACACCATAAGCCACGACCTGGACCTCATTCAGCTGTTGCGAATCGTCCTCCAGGGTGACCGTCAGGTCGGCGGCATCCTTCCGGACCGTCACAAACTGTTCCTTATAACCGATGAAACTGATTTTTAGTTTTGCACCCACAGGCACATTCAAAGCGAATTTACCATCCAGGTCAGTGACGCATCCTGTCGTGGTCCCTTCCACGGTCACGTTGGCACCGATAACCGGAATACCTTTTTCGTCCTTCACCACTCCTTTCACTCTGACCGTGTTCTGTTGCACCGTCTCCGGCATAGGCTCTGTCGCACAATAAGCCTCTAACGGAACAGGCAGACACATACACAGCAGCATAGCGGCAGGAAACAACCTACGAGAAGTTAAAGCAGTTCGCTCGAAAATTTTCCCATGCATTTCTATTTGCAATCATTTTAATATTTAAACTTTGGTATTAGCCTCTGAAAATCTGCGTACTTCGATATTTGTTCTTGTCGGATTTTCGAGTGGCGAATATAGATTGCATCTTAAGAAATGTTATATTTTATTTCGTTCAAACACGTCGGAAAATCGTGCATGAACCATTTATCCCCCTAAAATGGACCTTTCTTCTCTCTCCGCCCTATGGTCACTCCGAAAGGACGCCTCCCTGGGTGAAACGTTCCATGTACTCGGATGGGGTGATTCCCATCTCTTTCTTGAAACTGCTGCTGAAATAGCGGGGGTCATTATAGCCTACGGCATAGGCAAGCTCGGCAATACCGATCTGTCTCTTATCTTCCATGATGCGGCAGGCTGCTTTCATCCGTATGCTGCGCAGGAAGGACACGAACGTCATGCCGGTCAGTGATTTCAACTTGCGGAAGCAAGTCGATTTGGTGGTATGCATTTCCTCCAGGAAGAGGGACAGGTCGAAATCCGCATCACTCAGATGCCTGTTCACACATGCCACGGCCTGTTTCAGGAATTCCTCGTCATTGCTGGTGTAATCGGAGCTTTTGGCATCGAAAACCAATTGTGTTTTAGATTCCGGTTCGTTGCTTTCTTGCCGTACATCCCTCCCGTCCTGCAACAGACGTTTCATCTTTTCCAATTGTGCCTCTGCTCTCTCCAGCTCCGTCGTCCGTAAACGCAATTCCTCTGACAAGCGATTTCGTTCACGAATTAAGGTGCACAAATACCCCCCCCCACTGGAAATCAGCACAATAAATCCTATTATAATCCCGTACGTAAGCTCCGATTCTCCCCACAGTGATGCCTGGAAGGGTGGAACGGACCCGGTAAAACTATTTAAGTCAGACGAGTGGGAATCTGCCGCGTACATACTGAATAATTCATACAATAACAGGATGCCACAAACCACACTTCTCCCTAAATTGTTCTTGAAATAGTTGTCTGTCATAGATTGAATGATAAAGATTGCTGTACAAAGCTACAAAAATTGAGGTACGTGGGACTAAAAATACAATAAGAAAAAGCATCGTATGCAGATACCTGTCAACAAAAATCCCGATTTGTCCATAGAGAACTCGTCCTTCAGTTCTCCAAAGGGGGACATCAATGCATACAAACCGCCGGATAGACGTCATCGAAGCCTGCCTTGTATGGAGCAAAGTATAATACTTAGACCCCCTAAGTATAATACTTAGGCAGGCTAAGTATAATACTTTGGTCTGTCTAAGCCGTACTTTTACGTCGCTTCTCCCAGGCATGTACCGGAACTATCCTCGGCTTCCCTCGTGTCGGGTCCGGGAAGCACGGACAACGGGGCGTCCGTTATCCCGGGAAAGGAACAAAAGAAAGGCGCGAAACCACCGGATTTCATCGCCTTCCTCAGACGATGGCAATCTCTGTGGTTTCGCGCCTTCCTGCTCCGGAATCCGGATGAGCATCTCCGGACCTCCGGACGGACGACTGTCTGTCCTCTAATATTTATTCTTTGATACGAATCAGCGCATTGGCAAGGATGGCTGTCAGACCGCCGGTCGTAATGCCGGACGAAAAGATGTTCCGCAAGGCATCGGGCAACTGGTTCAGGATTTCAGGAACCAGCTCGACACTCAGTCCCAGGGAGAAACTTAATGCCATCACCAGCGTCGCTTTGCGGTTAATCTCCTGAGAGGCGATGATGCGTATACCGGCAGCGGCTACGGTGCCAAACATCAGCAGGGTGGCTCCACCCAGAACGGGGTCAGGCATCAGCGAGAACACCAGACCGACAGCCGGGAACAAGCCCAATACTATCAGGAAACCGGCAATGTAATAACCGACGTAACGGCTTGCTACGCCCGTCAGCTGAATCATACCGTTGTTCTGTGCGAAGATGGAATTGGGGAACGAATTGAACACTCCTGCCAGCATGGAGTTGAATCCGTCGGCAAGGATACCTCCGGAAGCACGCTTGACAAAGGTCTCTCCCTCCACAGGCTGACCGGATATCATGGAGTTTGCCGTGATGTCGCCGTAAGCCTCAATGGCAGTAATCATGTAAATCAGTCCCAACGCGATGAAGCTGGACCAGTCGAATGCCAGACCGTAACGGAAGGGCACGGGGACGTTGAACCCGCCATAGCTCTGGATGGAGCTGAAATCGACCATCCCCATGAACCAGGCGACAACATAGCCAATCACCAGTCCGATAACGATGGAACTCATGCGCAGATAACGGTTGTTGCTGCGGTTGAAGAAGATGATAAGCACCAGCACCATTACAGCCAGTCCGACGTAGCGGAACGCGCCGAATGTGCCGTCGGCTTTCGCAGCCTCTCCTCCTCCGCAAGCCGTGATGCCGACCTTGATGAGGCTCATACCGATAAGGGTCACCACGATGCCGGACACCAGCGGAGTGATGATGCGGCGTGTGTACTTCAGTACCCGGCTAATCAACATTTCCACAACAGATGCCGACATACACGTTCCAAAGATCAAGGGCAATCCTCCTAAAGTACCTGCAGAAATGATGGGGCCGATGAATGAGAAGCTAGTCCCCTGGATGCACAGCAGTCCGGTTCCGATGGGACCGACACGGCGACACTGGATGAACGTGGAGATACCGGAGGCGAAAAGTGCCATAGACACCAGGAAACCGGTCGTTTCCAAGTCCAGCTTCAACGCACCGGCAATAATCAGCGGCGGCGTGATGATTGCCACAAAGATTGCCAGCAGGTGTTGAATAGCCGCAAAGAAGGCATCCTTGAACGGGGGACGGTCTTCCAGCCCGTAAATAAGTCCCGACGGACTTACTTGTTCACTTGTTTGTTCTTTCATTAATCACGTATTTTGATTTGACAATTGTCCAGACTGTCAATGATGGCCAACGATTCGACTTTGATGCCCATCTCCCTCAACATGTCACCGCCGTGCTGGAAGGATTTCTCAATGATGAAGCCCATGCCTACCACTTCGGCTCCTGCCTGCTGCACCAGGTCCAGGATGCCTTTGGCAGCATTGCCGTTTGCCAGAAAATCGTCAATGAAGAGCACGCGGTCTCCCTTGCAGAGGAAGTCCTTGCTGACACAGACGTCATAGGAACGGTTTTTCGTGAATGAGTAGACGGAAGTGACCAGCATGTTGTCCATGGTGCTAGGTTTCTTCTTCTTGGCAAACACCACCGGCAGCTCCAGCAGGTACCCGACCATGATGGCAGGGGCAATGCCGCTGGCTTCGACGGTAATCACCTTGTCAATGCGGTCGCTGGCAAAGCGACGTACAAATTCCACACCAATTGACTTCATCAGGATGGGGTCCATCTGATGGTTGATAAAGTTATCGACCTTCAAGATGCCGCCTTCCAAACATTTTCCATCGCGGAGAATCCGCTCCTTCAGGGCTTTCATAATACTTTTTATTTGAACAGTTTTCTAATAAGTCAATTCAGATTCCGCAGGCTCCAGGGGAGAGAACCTTCGCTCCTTCCCTTAATCACCGGATGCGAAATGTAATCGTAAAAGATGTGCAAAAATACAAGAAATATTTATTGCCTCCTTTATTCACACCCTTTTTTCCATGACCGGCAAGGAAGGCGGATTCAGCGGACGACGACTTCAATCCGACTTTTTCCATTGTCTTCCTTGACCACACGGATTTGGGTTGTAATGCGTTCCGTCATTTCAGGGACATGTGAGATGACACCAATTTTCCGTCCTTGGGTCTGCAGACTTTCCAGTGCCTCCATCGCCACGCGCAGGGTATCGAGGTCCAGCGAGCCGAATCCTTCGTCAATGAACAGCGACTCTACGTTCATCCGGTTTGATGAGAGGGACGCCAGCCCCAATGCCAGCGCCAATGAAACCAGGAAGGATTCGCCCCCGGAAAGTGAATGCACCGTCCGGACCTCTCCCAGCATATCCTGGTCAATGACCTGAAGTGCCAGGGTGTCAGGAATACGTTGCAGCAGATAGCGTTTGGACAGTTCCTCCAGGTGCTTGTTGGCGTATGCGACCAGGATGTCCAGCGTATAGCCTTGCGCTATCTCCTTGAACTTGCTTCCGGTCTGTGAACCGAAGAGGTCGTTGAGCTTCGCCCAATTGATGTACACCTCTTCCTGTTGTTCCAGTTCCTTCCGATAGTGCGCCAGCTGCTTTTCGTTTTTCTTGTGAGTCTCCAGTGTCAAGTGCAACTCCAGCTTCCGCTTGTTGCGAACTTCCAACTGACTCTCCAGCTCTCTGATCAGCTCCGTCTGCTGCTCTGCGGTGACTCCATCTTCCGGTCTATTCTTGTCTGACAGGTGCTTGTCCACACTCTGCCGACGTTCTTCACAGACAGCCATGCGGGACGTACGCAGCTCTTTGAGTTTCTCCAAGGCTTCCTTTTCTTGCCGGTACCAGTCTGCATCCCTGGCAAACAAACGGTCCAGGGCATTCCGCCCGTCCAATGCGGGATGAAGATGCAACCACTCCTCGATTTGCTTCACGGCACCTGCCTGAAGTTCCGCGGTCCGTGCCTGCTCTTTCACCAACTGTTCGTGATTTCCCTTGCAATGCTGCAACCGGGAGAGACACTGTTGCACTTCGGCAGCCATCTTTTGGGCGGCAGCCTCCAGGTCCTTCAGATGCTGTTCCTGCTTCTGCTGAAGCTGCTTGACGGATTGTCCGCCGAACAAGGCCGCCCTATCCGCCTTCACTTGGGCGTAAGTCTGCTCCAGCTGAGCATGTGCCGCCACTTTCCGGTTCAGTTCCTCACGTCGGGCACCCCTCTCGGACGACAGTGCCTCCAGGCGGCTTTTTACCTTCGCCAGCCCTTCCTGTATGACATGTCTGCGTTGCGTCCGTTCATTCCACTGGCTGACAAACTTCCGGATGTAGTGCTCCAGCTTCCCTTCTTCCAGCCATTGTTTCCAGTCGGGCAGCAAAGCGACCTGTGATGCCAGGTGTGTCGCTCCCTCTTCAGCTTGCCGGGTATACGTCTCTATCAGGGCGGTCAACCTGGACAGCTCGTTCGTATGCCTGGCAATGGCTTCCTGCAACAAGGTCAGCGAACGGTTGTTCTGTTCTTTCGCCCGGTTCAGTTCTTCCTCTTGCAACGAAGGAGCCTCTCCTGTCCCCGTCAGCGGATGATGCAGACTACCACACACCGGGCACGGCTCACCTTCCACCAACCGGGCACGCAGGGTTGCTATTTCTGCCGGAAGAAGCGCATCGAGCCGTTGTGCCTCCTGTTGCAGGACAGTCAGCCGTTCCTGCTCTTCCGCCAACAGCTGGCGGTTCTCCGTCAGCAACCGTTCGTTGGAAGCCCTCATCTCACGGGCGACACGAATGTTTCGAATCAAATCGCCGATCAGGTCTACCTTCGGTATCAGGGTCTCATACGATTTATATTTATCCAGCCACTCGGCAGCCAGCTTGTCCTGCTGTTCGGCTTCCGCCTGCTGTCGGGCAAGGTCAGCCAGCTCCTTTTCACGTTTTTCCACTTCGACAGATGCCTGTTGCCTCTGGCTTGCGGCATCCAGTACCTGCTTCCTGATTTCCTCCAGTCGGGCATCCAGCCGGTGTGCTTCATCAAAGCGGGGACGCAGTGCCTGCAACTCCTCTTTATAAGCAGCCAGCTCTGCATCCGCCTTTTCTTTGGCAGCCTGCAGTTCCGTCAACTGACGGGACAAAGTGGTTTCCTCCCGACGGAGCGACTCCAGCTGACCGGCAAGCTGCACGGCCAGTTCCCGGCAACGTTGCTCCTGCACATAAGATTCACGGATGCTCTGTGCCTGCTCCCACTCCTCCTGAACCCGGAAACGCGGAGCAGCCTTTTCATACGCTTCATCTGCCGCAGCCCGTTGTTCCATCGCCTCACGCAGCAGGGTAAGCATCCGCTCCTGCTCGTTCAGCCATTGCAACCGCGCCTTTTGCCGGTCCCTCTCGGTCTGCTCCCGGCGGATGACGTCATCCAACGTGCGGTCCTCCTCCATCAGCTTTTCCAGCTCTTCCCCGGACAACAGGACCACATCCTGCATCTTTGCCTTCAGCTGTTCATAGCCTGTCTTCGCCTGCCGCCAGTGTTCATAGATGGATGCCGATATGCGTGAATAGATTTCCGTTCCGGTCAGCTTCTCCAGGATTTCAGCTTTCTCGGACTGACGCGCTTTCAGGAACGTGGCAAAATCGCCTTGTGCCAGCAACACCGAACGACTGAACTGTTCGAACGACAGTCCTATCAGTCCGGCAATCTTCGCCAGCAGTTCGGTCTTGGTACCGCCTACCTCCACACCGCC
>ERZ824978.164-NODE-164-length-103237-cov-9.337501_pt1 | contig 103237 bp, 101 predicted proteins | sample MGYA00519860_ERZ824978 | MGnify/ENA primary metagenome ERZ824978 (study PRJEB31778, sample SAMEA3449184) | human gut metagenome | biome: human gut; feature: human-associated habitat; material: faeces | place: United Kingdom | collected 2010/2012 ... | reverse complement strand
GCGCCACCTTGCCAAGGTGGAGGTAGCGAGTTCGAGCCTCGTCGCCCGCTCCAAAAAATAACACCACGACATCGTCGTGGTGTTATTTTTTTTGCAATGGAGACCGGTTTCTCGAACTCGCTGCCTCCACCCATGCGCGAAGCGCATTTTGATCTGAGGTGAGCGCAGGGTTCCCGCGAAGCGCCGCCAGGCGGTTCGTGGGATGCCGGGAAGCGAGTTCGAGCCTCGCCAAAATGAAGCTCCGGCTGCCTCCACCCATGCGCGGAGCGCATTTCGTTCTGGGGTGAGCGCAGGGTTCCTGCGAAGCGCCGCCAGGCGGTTCGTGGGATGCCGGGAAGCGAGGAACGAGCCCCGCTTTTCGCGTGCTCCTCGGCACTCACCGTTGCAGCGAATCAGGAAGCTATCCTTCGGCCTTGGAACCTATCGCCTTTAATATCAATATGAGAATTGCCATCACGGCAATTTGCACAAAGGTGAAAAGAATCATAAGACCGCGCGATTCATAGTAACAGAAGTTGACCCAATTTATAATTACTTCAACCGTTACAGCCAATAGGATACTAAACCAAACATATCTGCGACCAATAAAGTAAAATACAACAGGCAAAATAAATGTTAAAAGAAATACGACCGGCGATAATAAATACTGTAGGGTGTACGGAATAATTGCCGCTAACATTTGTAAGCCCCCCGATCTTCAATTTGTTTAATTAAAATATCACAAAAATACAAGCCTGTCCACCTGTTTTCCTCAAAGCGTCCGCGCACGGTGTATATTCTTCGCTCCTCGGCGCAAACTATCCTCTGCGCGAGGCCCGAACGTTCGCTTCGCGCGAATTTTGCAAGGAGGAATTTCTTCATGTCCGATCATACCAACAGCGGCTGCGCCTGCACCCCCAACAGAGCCATCAAATGCGAGGTCACTTCCTGCGCGAACCATTGCCAGAGTCAGTCCTACTGCGGTCTGAACGCCATTCAGGTCGGCACCCATGAGACCAATCCCACCATGGATCAGTGCACCGACTGCCAGAGCTTCCGCAAGAAGTAAGCAAAGAAGCGGCGCAGCCGCTTCTTACATAGGGAGTGGGGGACATGGAGAAGAAAACGAAGTACCGCCTCAGCGGCGTCGCCGCAGGACTTACGAACGGCATTTTCGGCGGGGGCGGCGGCATTCCGCTGCTCGTGCTGCTGACGAAATGGGCGGGTGTGGAGGAAAAGAAGGCATTCGCCACCTGCGTGGCGGTCATTTTTCCGATGTGCGCGGTGTCGGCGGCGCTGTGGTATTGGCGCGCGGAGCTTTCGCTGTTGACGGCGCTACCGTATCTCCTCGGCGGCTTCGCGGGCGGACTGGTCGGCGGGAAGCTGTTCAAAAAGGTGCCGAACCTCTGGCTGCGGCGCATTTTCGCGCTCTTTCTGCTCTATGGCGGCTGGCGCTATCTTTTCACGGGAGGCTGAGCGATGACGGACTGGCTTCTGCCCGCGCTCGCGGGCTTCGGCACGGGCATCCTCTCGGCGTGGGGCGTCGGTGGCGGGACGCTGCTGCTCCTGCTCATGACGCTCTTTCTCGGCGTCGACCAGACGCAGGCACAGGGCATCAACCTCCTCTACTTCCTGCCGACGGCCGGAATATCGCTCCTTGAGCACAGGAAAAACGGCTATCTCGACCGCGAGGTGATGCGCGCGGCGATCCCGCTCGGGACGCTCGCGGCGCTTGCCGCGGCGTGGGCGGCGACCTCGGTCGACATCACGGTATTCCGCAAGCCGTTCGGCGTTTTCCTGCTTTGGGCGGGCGCCAATATGCTGCTGCAAAAAAAGAAATGAGACAATGCCGAACGCATTGCCTCATTTTTCATACAAAGCAGGTCTGCACGAGCAGCATATAGAGCGCCGTGCCGGCGAACAGGCTCAAAAGCATATTCCTTTTCCACCGTTGCAGCGCGGCGGTCACGGTGATGGCAATGAGCTCCGGCAGTGCGTGGTACGAGGTGAACACCGCGTCCTTGAGGCAGTAGACGAGCAGCAGCCCGATGACCGCGAAGGGCAGGACGGCGCCGAGGTAACGGATGAACGCGGGCGGCTCGCGCCCTTCGGGGAAGACGAGAAAGGGGAGAAAACGCGTCGTCATCGTGCCGAGCACGACGGCCGCGATGGTGATCACGCTCTGCGTGACGGTCATGGTCATAGGGCGGGCTCCTCCTTTTTCTGCGATTTGCTGCTCACGAGGAAGCAGACGATGATGAGCGCCATCGCGGGCAGCATGAAGCCGTCGCTGCCGAACACGGCTAGACAAAGCGCCGCGCAGCCGAGGCCGGTGAGGGCGGGGCGGTGGTCCTTGGCCTCCTCCCATTGATTGACGAACATCACGGTGAACAGCGCTGTCATGACGAATTCGATGCCGGTGGTGTCAAAGTGCAGGACCGAGCCGAGCAGCGCGCCGAGCGTTGCGCCCGCGACCCAGTAGGTCTGGTTGAGCAGGGTGACGAAGAACATGAACCAGCCGCGGTCCACGCCCTCCGGCGGGGTGACGGTGCAGTTGATGGAGAAGGTCTCATCGCACATGCCGAAGATCAGGTAGGGCTTTTTCCAGCCCATGCCCTTGTACTTTTCCAGCATGGAGATGCCGTAGAACAGATGCCGCGCATTGACCATCAGCGTCAGAAGAAAGGCGTGCAGCGGCGCATAGGCCGAGAGCAGCAGCTCCACCGCGACGAACTCCATCGAGCCGGCGAAGATGAAGGCGCTCATGGCCATCGGGTAAAAGACGGAAAAGCCGCGGCTGCGCATCAGAAAGCCATAGGACATGGCGATGAACAAAAAGCCGATGCAGATGGGCAGGGAATAGGGCAGCGCGGCGCAGAATGCTTTCTTTTTCATGGGTGCTCCTTTGTGAAAATCCTACAAATGCGATAGGAAATAAGGCGACGATGGCATTTTACGCCTGCGTAAAAATTTTGTCAAGCCATTCGTGCAATTTGACGAAAGAGAAGGGAGAAGTCTCATTTCTGAGACTTCTCCTTCTTGGCTTTCAGCTTGTTTTCGATGGCGCGCATCCCCTTGTAGCACACCGCCGAGACGACGGCAAGCAGGATCATCGCCGCGGAAAATTGCTTGTTCTTTTTCATGCTCTCCTCATCTTTTCGCTTCGAGTGTGACGGAAACGGTCAGGTATTCCCCGCCGCGGCAGACCTTGAGGATCATTTCCTCGCCTGCGGCGTGGCGGTGGCGCACGCGCAGCAGATCGTTGGAGGTCTTGACGCGCACGCCGTCGGCCTCGTAAATGAGGCCGTCTACCTCCAGTCCGGCCTTGTCGCCGGGACCGTTGAGATCGACCGTGTAAACACGGGCGGCCTGCTGCCCATCGGGCAGATAGGCGGGCGTGCGGTCAACCGAGATGCCGAGCACCGGCTCGCCCTGCACCTCGCCGCAGCGGAGGATGTCGTTGACGATGTAGGCGCTTGAGGCGATGGGAATGGCGAAGCCAAGCCCCTCGACGCTCGCGGTGGACCAGCGGTCCATGCCCATCTTCATCACGTTGATGCCGATGACCTGCCCGTATTGGTTGATGAGCGGGCCGCCGGAGTTGCCGTTGTTGAGCGCGGCGTTGGTCTGGATGAGCGTCATGGTCACGCCGTCTACATCGACGTCGCGGTTGATGGCGGACACGATGCCGTCGGTCAGCGTGCCGCGCAGTTCCACGCCGAGCGGGTTGCCGATGGCGTAGACCGGGTCGCCGACGCTCAGGGCGTCGGAGTCGCCGAACTCCGCGGCGGGAAGCCCCTGTGCCGCGCGGCTGTCGGTGTCCTGCGCCTTGATGACGGCAAGATCCTGCTCCGCATCGTAGCCGACGAGGGCGGCGTCGAAGATCGAGCCGTCCGCAAGGGCGACGTAGCAGCTCGTGCCGCCGGCAATGACGTGCGCGTTGGTGATGATGTAGCCGTCCTCCGTCAGGATGACGCCGGTGCCGACGGACGCGCCGCGCGGCAGCTCGGTCACCACCGTGACGGTGGAGGGATTGACCCTCCGGTAGATCTCCTGAATGGTCAGCGCGTCGCCGTGACCGTCCGCGTAGACAAGGCGTACGCCGTCGTCCGCCGATACGACCGGCAGCTCCGGCTCGGCGCTCTCGTCAAGCTCGCCATAGTAATAATAGTAGTCGGGATTGTCATAGTAGTCGCCGTGATCGCCGCCGTAGAAGCGGTCCGGCAGCAGACCGAACCACCAGGCGGCGTACAGCCCACCGGCGAGAACGAGGACCGCGGCCAGACAGATAAGGAAAATTTTCAGCCCGCGGTGTCCCTTGCGGCGCGTTTTGGCGGGCGGCTCCTGCGCGGCGGTTTCCGGCTTTCTGCCGGGCAGCGGGCGGTCCTGCACATAGTAAGCAACGTAGGGCTTCGGCTCGGCGACGTACTCGAGCGTGACCTCGTTGGGCTCGCGCTGCGGAATGAAGTTGTCAGACGGATACTGCTCCATGTAAAAGCTCCTGTGTTACGGCTGTGGGGCAAGCGAATTGGCGAGCGAGAGCGTGAAGGCGAAGGTCGTCAGGCCGTTTTCGCTCGTGACGGCGATGTGCTCGTGGTGCTGCTCCAAAATGGTCTTGACGATGTAGAGCCCGAGGCCCACGCCGTCCTTATCCTCGCTGCGGGACTTGTCGCTCTTGTGGAAGCGCTCGAAGAGCAGCGGGATCTCCTCGGCGGGAATGGTGTCGCCCTCGTTGCGCACGGAGACGACGGCCCTGCCGTTCGTCACCGCGAGACCGAGGTAGAGCGTCGAGCCCGCGCGGGCGAACTTCGTCGCGTTCTCCAGCAGGTTGTAGATGACCTGCGTGATGAGGTCGTTGTCGCCGAGCACGGTGACCGGCTCGTCGGGGATGTCGGCCTCCACGTCCAATCCACGGTCGGTGATCTTCTTTTCCATTGAAATAAGCACCCGCCGCATACTCTCGCACACGTCGAAGGGCGCCTTGCTGCGCATCACGTCGCGCGACTGAAGCTGCGAGACCTCGAGCATCCGACGCACGAGGCGGCTCAGCCGCCGGCTCTCGTCGGAGATGATGTGCAGGTATTCCTTTTCCTTCTCCGGCGGGATGGTCCCGTCGAGAATGCCGTCGGTGTAGCCCGCGATGCTCGTCATCGGCGTTTTCAGCTCATGCGAGATGTTCGCGATGAACTCGCGGCGCTGGCGCTCGGTCTCCTGCAAAGAGTCCGCCATCGCGTTGAAGGCACTTGCCAGCTCGCCGATCTCGCCCGCGCCATAGTCGTGCATCCGGGTGTCGAAATTGCCCTCGGCAAAGGCGCGCGTAGCAGCCGCCATCTCGCGGATGGGGCGCGACTGGCGCATACTCACCCACGCCGAAGCGACGAAGGAGAGCAGCAGCACGATGACGCTCGTCATCAGGAACATGGCGAAAAATGCGCGCCACATCGTCGTCAGCCGGCCTGTCTCGGTCACGGCGAACACCGCGCCGACCGTCCAGATGTCGGACTCGATCGGCACGCCGACAACGAAGCGCTTGCTCTCGTAGATGCCGCCGAGCGTCGTGCGCGCGCTGTAACGCTCGCCGGAGAGCGCAGTCTCCATCACGTCGGACGGCACGGTGAGCACATGGTCGACCAGATTTTCGTCCGTCGTCAGCAGGACGCTGCCCTCGGTGCTGCACACGAGGAAGTCCACGTCGGTCATCGACGCGGCAACGCCCGCCATCTCGCGCATATCGCGCACATCGCCGCTCGAGGCGTAGGACGCGACCAGCCGCGCGACAACGCTTGCCTTCTGCGCCATCTCGTCGCTGCGCTCATCCGCCGCGTAGGCGTAGCTGAGCGCGAAGAACGACGCGCCGAGCAGCGCGAGCGTCAGCATGACGATGCTCGCGGTCAGGGCAAAATTCTGCCAGTAGATCGTCCGGAACTTCTGCGGAAGTTCCCATCTCTTGCCCTTCATTACTTCTTCACTTCAAACTTGTAGCCCACGCCCCAGACGGTCTTGAGCTCCCATTGGTCGGAGACGTTCTCCACCTTTTCGCGCAGACGCTTGATGTGAACGTCCACGGTGCGGCTGTCGCCGAAGTAGTCGAAGCCCCACACCTCGTCGAGCAGCTGATTGCGCGTGTAGACGCGGTTGGGCGTTGCGGCCAGATGGTAGAGCAGCTCCAGCTCCTTGGGCGGTGTGTCGATCTTCTTGCCGTCCACGATCAGCTCGTAGGAGTCAAGGTCGATGATGAGCTTATCGAACACGAGACGCTTTTTCGTGTCCTCGGGGATCTCCGTGCGGCGGAGCACGGCGTTGATGCGCGCGATGAGCTCCTTCATCTCAAAGGGCTTGACGAGGTAATCGTCCGCGCCCATCTCGAGACCGTGGATGCGGTCGTTGACCTCTCCCTTGGCGGTGAGCATGATGATGGGGCACTTTGAGGTCTCGCGGATCTTGGCGCACACGCCCCAGCCGTCGAGCACGGGCAGCATCACGTCAAGCAGCACGAGGTCAGGCTCTCTGGTCTTGAATTCCTCCACAGCCTTGCCGCCGTCCGAGGCGATGCGGACCTCAAAGCCCTCCTTTTCAAGATACATCCGAATGAGGTCGGAAATGTTGTTGTCGTCTTCTACCACAAGGATGTTGCGCGCCATGGCAGATCCCTCCGTTTATCAGTTATCTTTGGAATGTTCTTATTATAATCGGTTTTCCGCGCTTTTCCTGAACATTTTGTAAAGGTTTGATCAGGCCGTGACCTCGTTCAGCGCCGCGATCGTGCAGTTCTCCGCGCGCAGGCGGCTGAGCGCCGTGCCGAGCGCGGAGGACACACTGCTCTCCGCGCCGAGGTAGAGCCGCACGCTGGTGGAGCGGCCGGCCCACTTGAGCGCGGTGTCCGCCCAGTGTGTGCCGCTGCGCGTAAAGTCGGACGTGTTGATCGTGATGGGACAGTAGCCTGCCCCGATGACCGCCGCGCGCAGCGTCTTGTCCGCGCTTTCGAGATAGACGAGCCGCGTGCGCAGGCTTGCGGCGCGCCACAGCGCGTCGTTGCCCCGTTCGATCTGTGCGAGCGCCTCATCGGCGGTCCCCGCGCTAATGCATAGCGCGACGGCGTTTCCCGTTGCGGCAGCGCGGCGCACGCCGTCGCCCACGCTTTCCAGCAGCTCGGGCGTGAGGAGCAGCGTCGCATGGCTCTGATAATTTTCAAGCGTGGAGAGAAGCTGCGTGAGCATGGACCCGTTTGCTGCGGGCAGCAGCAGATAGACGGTCAGATCGTCGCGGCGCACAGGCGTTTCGACCTGCGCGGGCGTTTCGTTTTCCTGCTCGGCGGCAGCGTGCGCGCGCTCGTACTGCGCGTAGCGCTTCTGAATGGGGTCGGTCGCCGCGTCGATGAAGTATTCGTCCGAAAGCACGGCGTTGTCGTCGCGGATGCGAAGCAGATAGCCGTAGGCGATTTTCGTGCTGGAATATTTGAGGTCAAACATCTTGGCGAGCGCCGTGATGGGGAAGAACACCATGCCGCTGCGGACGATGGGCGAGCCGGCGTATTGCTCGCCGGCGCGGTTGTTCTCCATCGTGCCGGCGGTCAGGTCACAGTAGAGCACGCGCTGCCCCTTGTAGAGGATGGCGACGGACTTTTCCTGGTTGTACGAGTAGCGGATGCCGAGGTCGTCCGGCCCGTCCACCGTCGCACCGGCGACATAGAGCAAGCCGTTCTGCCAGAACGGCATCGTTTCGTCGTTCAGGTCGCACATGCGGTCGTTCACGGCGGTGAAGTACAGCGTCGGCGCGGCGGAGGCGCGCGGCGGCAGCAGCGTACAGAGCATCAGCACGCTGAGCAGCAGGCTCAGCAGCCGTTTTCTTCGCGTCATCTATCGCACCTCCCATGACTCAATAATCTTCTATATTATAGTATAACAAATCCGCGCGGCCTTTGCAATCCCTTATCCCGCCCACTGTACGACCTGTGCGCCGGTAAAGTAGTGCTCTAAGATCTCCTCGCAGGAATAGCCCTCCTTCGCCATTGCGTTCGCGCCGTACTGGCTCATGCCGACGCCGTGACCGTAGCCGGTGACATGGAAGGTCAGCGTGTCGCCGCTGACCTCGACCGTGAAGGACGGTGAGCGCAGGCCGAGGATGGTGCGCAGCTCGTTGCCGCGCACCGTCACGCCGCCGACACGCAGCGTGGAGACAAAGCCCGCGTCGTTGCGCGTGATGTCCGTGAGGAAGCTGCCCGCGTCCCCATTGAGCTTTGCCGCAGGGTAAGCCGCAAGAAAGCGGTCGCGGAATTCCTGCGCGGTAAAGGTCACAACGGAGTAGTAATTCGGCACGAGGGAATCGTCCTCGGGGCTGTCCACGCTCTGAAGATAGGGCAGGTCGGTCTGCCAGACCTCGCCCGCGCCCTGCGTGTGTCCGGCGGCGGAGGAGAAAAAGACCGCCAGCACCGGCTCGCCGTCGTAGACGATCACCTCGCCGTCCGTCTCTGCCACGGCCCGCGCGAGCTTTTCCTCGTAGTAGAGCGCTCCAGCGCCCCATCCGGCCGCCGCATCCTCGGCGGTCTCGTAGGCCTTACAGCAGGTGATGTCGTCGCAGGCGTCCGCGTCGGGATGGCGCGCAATGGCGCCCTGCGCCATCTTGTGCAGCGTGTAGGTCCGCGCAGCGACCGCCTGCGCCTTGAGTGCCTCAAGCTCGAACGAGGCGGGCATCTCCGCGCGCAGCACGCCGAGGAGGTATTCGTCCATCGTCATCTCCTCGACCGCGCCGCCGTGCAGCACGCGCAGCGTGCGCGTATGGTCGGGCACCGCGGCATCGGGACGCCGCACCTCGCCGGACGGCTCCGGCTCGTGCGACGCTTGCCGCGCGGGCGCGAAGCGCCACGCGAGGAGAAAGAGAAGGGCGATCAGCAATAGGCTGATGCGCAGGGCGTTTTTCATGTTGAAGCTCCTCCTTTGCAGGCTGTTTCTCATTTACTATATGAGGGGCTGTCCCAAGGATAGACCGCGGCGCGAAATGCGTGGACAAATCGCCTCCGCCGTGCTACAATAGCGTCGATCGGATATTTTACCGGAAAGGACGATGCCCTGTATGAAGACCTCCGACCGCCTTGCGACGATCCTTTTTCTCCTTGCCGCGCCCGCCGCGCGGTTTTTGGAGCTGAAAAACAATTATGACCCGGCCGGTCTGCCGACCGGCGGCTTTCCGTACCTGCCCGCCGTGCTGGCCGCGGCGGCGGTCGTGTTCCTGCTTTCGGCGCGCGGGCTGCCTGCGCGGGACGCGGTCACGGCGGACTTCGGCGGTATTTTCCGCTTTGACGGTCAGCTCACGCTGACCGCTGCGGTCCTGGGCGGCTTTCTGCTGCTGGCCGCGGCGGCGCTGCGGCTCGTGAGCGGGGGAATGGCGGGATTGGAGCTGATCCTTTCCGTGTTCCTCGCCTGCTCCGGCGCGGCGCTGCTCTACGCGCTCATCGCCCAGCGGCGCTCCGGTGCGTTTGCGCCGACCGCGCTGCTCGTGCCGGTGTGCTTCCTCGTCGTGCAGCTTATCGTCACCTACCGCGCCAACGCGCGTGACAGCGTGCTGGGGCATTTCTATGTGGAGCTTCTGCTGCTTGCGGCGCTCTGTCTCGCCTCGCTCTATCTCGCGGCGTTCGCCTATCGCTGCGGCGCTCCGCGCAGCTTTGCGCCCGCCGCGCATCTGGCGCTCACGCTGGCGGCGGCCTGCTGCGTGGATATGGCGCTCGCGCGCCGGTTCGCCGGCCTTGCCGCCTGCCTCGGCGCGGCGCTGCTCCTCCTTGCCTATCTGGAGGCGGCGGGGGATTTCGAGGGGTAACAACGGAATCATGCCAAAAACGGAAAAACGGCTGCTCTCGCAGCCGTTTTTCCTATTGATTGGAAGATTGGATGAAAAGAAGCTATTGTCTCTTGCAAGTATTAAGATAACGGCTGAGTTTTAATAAAGTTCGGGTCAGTTGTTACAAAAGTATTAAATCGAATAAAAATTATGGTAACTTGTCCGCCCGTATGCCGCGGAAGAAATTTTCCAGCACTGCGCGGCACTCATCCGCGAGGATGCCGCCGACGAGCGCGGGGGTGAGCGCGAACGGCTCCATGTAAAGATTCAGCACGCCGCCGCAGGCGCCCATCGCGCGGTCGCGCGCGCCGTAGTAGACGCGCGGGATGCGGGCGTTGAGGATTGCGCCGGCGCACATCGGACACGGCTCGAGCGTGACATAGAGCGTGCAGTCATCCAGCCGCCACGAGCCGACCGTCTCATTCGCCATCGCGATGGCTTCCATCTCGGCGTGCGAGGCGGTGGACTGCTTCTCCTCACGGCGGTTGCGCCCGCGGCCGACGATCTCGCCGCCGCGCACGATCACGCAGCCGACCGGCACCTCGCCCGCCGCCGCGGCCTCGCGCGCCAGCGCGAGCGCCTGCGCCATGTAAGTTTCCTGCTCGGTCATGCGCGTTCCTCCCATGGTTTAAGTTTAGGCATAATTGTCCATACTCTCCGTAAAATGGTAGAGCAATCGGCATACGCTGCGCGTAGGGTACAAGGGGTAGTGGTTGCTAAATGACAGCACCGCAATATCTTGACGCGGTAACAAGTTTCTTGTAAAATCGTATCTATAGGACAGGGCGGAAAAGCCCGCCACGGAAACGCCACGCAGCGAGCGCCCACGGCGCGAGCATTGAAAGGAGCAGGCACCATGACAAGCGAAGAACTCGAACTGTACCGCCGCGAGTTGGAGCGGCTGAACGAGAAGCACGAGAGGGAATACCGCCGCGCCATGCGGAAATACGAGTGGGACAGGCGGCACTACCGCACGTTGTCCTGCCGCGTCCCTGTGGAAACGGCGCAGCGGTTCGCAAAACTGTGCTTTCGGTACGGTAAAACGCCGTATCGGGCGCTAAAAGACGCCGTAGAGGACGCGTTGCGGTACGGCGGCGTTTGATAGGCTGTCAGGTTTCGCCCCCTTTCGTCCGCCCGCGCAGCATAACATAGCCGTCAAGGGCTTCGCAAGCGGCTGAAAGCCGCCCTTGACGGCTACGCTGCGGCGGTCGTATCAACGAAAGGAGGGCTTCACCATGAAAGCCAGGATCACCACCGCTGCCAACATTCCCGCCGCCACGCGCCGCGCCGTCTATCGCCGCGACGGCTACCGCTGCGCCCTTTGCGACGATGTTCGCGGGCTGCAAATCCATCACGCCATGCCGCGCTCTGTCGGCGGCTCGGATGACGAAATGAACCTTGTCACGCTCTGCTGGCGCTGCCACGCAGAAGCGCACGGCACATTCCTGCCCGAACGTCACCGCGCGCCGCGTACGCCCGAAGAACTCGCGGAGCTGCGCCGCTCGCTCAAGGAAACGTACGCGCAGAACATTGTGGAATACCTCGCAGACCTCTACGCGGAAGAAGGTGTGATATGGTGTCCGTTCTAAGCCCCTTCGGGGGCTTTTATCGGTTCTGCCGATGGTGAATGACGCTCGCGCCGATGGGGGGCGATGCCCCCGCTGCGGCGCTCGTTGTGGCTGCGGCGGCGTTGCCGTCCTCGCCACACATCTCGGTGTGCGCGCGGCGCGCGGCATTCGCTCGCGCGCCCTCCTCGCCTTTGCGCCTTGTCCGCCCGCTTGCCCCCGCTGGCGCAGATGGCGGCGCGGTCGGGGCGCAAAAGGCTGCGCGCCCGTCGCGGCGGGTTCGCTGCGCCCCCCCCTGTTGCCGCTTGCGTCCGTCGTTCGCGGGCAGCGGCGGCGGTTGGTCGCTCGGCGGCGCGCTCGCCATTAAAAAGGGGGCTAATGTGGCTCGTGTCCCCTCGCTCCCTGCCCGCCGCCGCGCCCGCGCCCGCGTCCGTCTGCGCGGCAAGCAGCGGTGGGGGGGCTTGCTCGCCCCTTCGGGCGGCTGCGCCGCCGCCGCTCCTCCGCCCCCGCCCCCCGTTAAGTGTTGGGGGCGGGGGCTGTGGCTTTCATGTGTCCGCTGCGGCGGGGTTGCGCCCGCTGCGGCGGGCGCGCGTTCCTCCCATGGTTTAAGTTTAGGCATAATTGGCCATACTCTCCGTAAAATGGTAGGGGGAGTTGAAACATATGCGTAAGATCAATCTATTGCAGCAGCCGGTCTCGAGCGACCCAAAGCTGCAGGAGCTTTTCACCGAGCTGAGCGACACGCGCTTCGCACTCGCGCAGGCTTATGTCCGCTTCGACAACACCACCGAGCCGGAGCTGGTGGACGCCTGCATCTTCGAGCTCAACGCGCTCCAGTCGCGCTACAACTATCTGCTGCGGCTCGTCAAAGAGAGCGGCGGCATCGCCGCGTCCAGGATCTACTCGGAGGGGGCGGTCACATGGGTCTGACGGACAAAATAGGCATTGCGATCCTCTGCGCCTTCGTGCTTTTTTCGGTGGTGCGGCTGTTCGCCGCACCGCTGAAGCTGGCGGCGAAGGTGCTGCTCAACACGGCGCTGGGCTTCCTTGCGCTGTTCCTGCTCGGCCTGACCGAGCCGGTCACCGGCTTTTCGCTGGGACTGAATTTTTTCAACGCGCTCACCGTCGGCATCCTCGGCGTGCCCGGACTGGTGCTGCTGGTGCTGCTGCAGATGCTGTTCGTTTAGCTTACATATTTTCGGAGAGGCCGCCGTCGGGCGGCTTTTTCACTTGTCCTCGCCGCCGACGCCCCAGCCGTAGAGCGGGTAGCGCTGCATCGCGCCGAAGATCTTCTGCTTGAGGTCGGGATAGCGCCCCTCGAGCGAGGCGATGAGCTCCTTGATCTCCTGCCGCCGCGTTTCGCCGTTGGCGGGGCAGGGATTCTCAACGATGGGCAGCTCCAGCCGCTTTGCGGCGTTCACGACCTGCCGCTCCTTGACGTAGAGAAGCGGACGGATCTGCGTGACGTCCGTGCGGCTGAGGTAGGTCACGGGCTGGAAGCAGCCGAGCCGTCCTTCAAAAATGAGGCTCATGAGCATGGTCTCCACCGCGTCGTCGTAGTGGTGGCCGAGCGCGATCTTCTTGATGCCGTGCTCGTTCATCGCGGTCGAGAGCGCACCGCGGCGCAGCTTGGCACACAGCGAGCAGGGATTCTTCTCCCTGCGCTCCAAAAACACGACCTCATAGATCGGCACCTGCGCGCGGATATACTCCACGCCGAGCGCATGGCAGTAGTCCGCCACGCCGTCGAAGCTCATGCCCGGCGTGCCCGCCTCAACGGTCATGGCGACGACCCGGAACGGCTTGGGATAAAAGCGGCTCAGCCGCGCGAGCGCGGTGAGCGTGAGGAGCGAATCCTTGCCGCCGGAGACGCCGACGGCGACGGTATCGCCCGCTTGGATCATGTCGTAATCCTCGACGCAGCGGCGCACGAGGCCCAGAATTTCCTGCATGGTTCGGTATTCCTCCCGGGTAACAGAGTAAAATTTCAATTTGCCATTTCAGAAAACGGGAGCAAATCGAAGAAAAAAAGAGATTTCAAGAGTATTGACTGCGCTAAATTAAAATGGTGTTGACAGAGGGGCGGAGAAGTGCTATAAATAGCTTTGTTCCGATTTTAACAGGGAACAGAGAAAATGTAAAGCGAAAGCCTACATGATAGATTTCAAACGGAGGAAAAACACCATGTCCACTTTTATGGCGAACAAGGGCAACATCGAGCGTAAGTGGTACGTTATCGACGCTGCCGGCAAGCCCATGGGCAAGACCGCCGTGGCGGCAGCCGATCTGCTGCGCGGCAAGCTCAAGGTCACCTACACCCCGCACGCTGATTGCGGCGACAACGTCATCATCATCAACGCCTCCAAGGCGGTCCTCACCGGCAACAAGATGGAGCAGAAGTATTACCGTACTCACTCCGGCTGGGTCGGCGGCCTCAAGGAGACCAAGTACCGCATCCTCATGCAGGAGAAGCCCGAGCTCGCGATGCGCGTCGCGGTCCGCGGCATGATGCCCCGCAACACCGTCACCAAGGACTCCCTCAAGCGCCTGCACATCTACGCCGGCGAGGCTCATGAGCAGCAGGCTCAGAAGCCCGAAGTTTGGGAAGTCAAGTAAAGGAGGATAAAGAAGAATGTATCAGTCCAAGAAGCCTTACCTCTACGGCACCGGCCGCAGAAAGTCCTCCGTTGCCCGCGTGCATCTCTTTGAGAACGGCACCGGCTCCATCACCATCAACGGCCGCGACATCGACGAGTATTTCGGTCTCGAGACCCTCAAGATGGTCGTCCGTCAGCCCCTCGCCGCGACCGAGACCCTCGGTAAGGTCGATATCGGCGCCACCGTCGAGGGCGGCGGTGTGTCCGGTCAGGCCGGCGCCCTGCGCCACGGCGTTGCCCGCGCTCTGCTGCTCGTCAATCCCGACTACCGTCCCATCCTCAAGAAGGCCGGTTTCCTCACCCGCGATCCTCGTATGAAGGAGCGCAAGAAGTACGGTCTGAAGGCCGCCCGTCGTGCTCCCCAGTTCTCCAAGCGCTGATTTCTCAAGAAAAGCCAGAAACTGCAATGGTTTCTGGCTTTTTTCTTTTTGCTTGATCTGGTTTGTTTTGACCTGCAACAGCCCTTTTAGAATGGGCTAAAACTGGGCTAAATTGCGAGAAAAGGGCTAAAAAAAGGGCTAATTTTTAGCTGCCTTTCTCTCTCGTATTTTCTTGTCAAGCAGCTCTATTGCTCCCGGCTTTTTAATGAATTCTCTGTAGCATTCCAATGTCGCCGCAGCAAGTCTGTCTCTAACATAATCCGGCACGGAATCAAGGTCAAATTCAACATGATCGGTGCGGTCATAGATGATTCCCTCATGTTCAATGCTTTCCGCTTTTTGTGTACTTCCGTCAAGCTTGACAACCACAATATACTGCGCGGGCTTCGTTCTGCTTTTGTACGCTGCGGAATTTGATTCACCGTTCTTTTGCTTCATAATCAATACCCCCATAATTATTTGGACTATCGGTCCACCCACAATATAGCATAACATCACCGCCTCCGGGCGATGCTCCAGTGCAATTCTGGTGAGTCCCGCATTCGGACATAAAAAAAGACCCGACTGCTGCAACAGTCGGGCTTTGCGTTCCTCTGGGTACGGTAATGAACATTAATACCATATCACAATTTACGCAGACAGTCAAGCCGGCTGGACTGCGCAAGGAAGGAGGAGCGCCATGTCTGAAGCTATTGATGTCATTACCGAGGAAACGGAGGTAAGCACGACAGAGCTGGCGACGGTGCTGGACGTGTCTGTCTGGCAAACAATAGGTGATATGATAATCTAAGCGGCAGCTGCCATGAGAGCAGTTGCCGCTTTAATATTTCCGATTGCGCCGATGGCGCGAGTAATATCCAATCCATTTTCCTGTTGTTATCCTGGCGTCACATGGCCGACCTGCATCTTTGGGAATGATCCAGGCATGGCCGACCTTTCCGGCACCAGCGACCCTGCCGAGGTTACACAGGCGAAGCACGCTTGCCATGGTCATACCCCACTGCTCCGCAGCTTCCCTCGTAGACATGTAATCGTCAACAGCCATATTCCCCGTCCCTTTCGCCAAAACAATACCAAAAGCAGCTGATATTTAACCGATTTTTCCAACGCAAAGCGGAACGGAAATGACAATTTTTCGCTCCGGCAACTACGCGAAAATCGGGGTCGGCGAGCCCGCGGCAAAGGGCCGCCCCCTCTTCACAGTACCTTGCGCCTCTGGCGTCATGATACCAGCTCGGAACGCTTTGGAACAGGCAAACCGGGTGGGTGATCTTGCGCTTTCCCACAGTCCTCCTTTCGTGCGATATGCTCTTTGCACGAAAGGAGGGCTTTTATGCTTGTTGCAACGCACTACACGGTATCTTTAGACATTGGCAAGGGTGTTTATGTGGTGAGGAACAAAGACGCGCCTATGTGTCCTGAATGCGGTGTTCTGATGTCCGGCTACGATCACCGGAAAAGGAAGGTCATAGGAGCAGACGGTAAGCCTCGCATCTTTCTGATCCGGCGCCTGCGCTGCTCGGTGTGTAGACAGATCCATGCTGAGATCCCAGACAGCTTGATCCCGTACAAGCACTATGCGTCTGAGGTCATCAAGGCCGTACAGCAGAGGGATAGTTCTCTTTGCCCAGCCGATGATTCCACAATCCGCAGATGGAAAAAATAAGTTTACCCACCTGCTTTGCCTGTACTTACCCGCTCCACCTCAGTATGCTTTATCTGAACGAATTCGTATCATCTTGTAGTAGGAGGGGATATTTGAAACAGTTATGCTGGGCATCTATCAAAAATAGAAGGGAGCGAAACATCATGAAGAAATCATCAAAACTGTTCTCTGCAATTTTGGCTGTGTTGCTTATGGTCTCCGCTTTGGGCACTGTTCCCGCGAATGCCGCCGAAGCAGAGGTGACGGTGAATTCTCTGCCAGAGCTTCAGGAGGCCATAGCTGCAGCGGTCGATGGGGACACGATCCACATTGCCGGGGATATAGAAATCCAGGAAGAAGTGAGCATAGGGACCGTTGATAAAACCGTGTTCCTCGCCGGAGCCGAAGGGACAAGCGTTGTCCTTTCAATATCGCCGGATTTTCCAGATGGGCAGTCTGTCTCTTTTGCGAATCTTGTATTTTGCGGCGGTCAGAGCAGTGGCCTTTCATTTGTCCAGAGCGGGGGCACCTCTTATTTCCAGACAGTGAGATTTCAACACCCGAATGAGAGTTCGGGGAAAAGCGCCTGTCTCGTTGAAGCTGGTAATGCTACTCTTTCAAACTGCCACTTCGAGGAAGGCCGCGCAGAAAAAGGCGGTCACATCTATGCGGGAACCGATGCCGCAGTCCACGCGGATAACTGTGTCTTTATGACAGGGGCTGCGTCTGAATGCGGCGGCTCCATTTACGCGCTCGGCTCTGTCAATATTACGGACTGCTCTTTTTCCAATGGCTGTGCTGAAAATGCTGGAGGCAGCGTCTACGCGGCGGGACCGCTGCGGTTGGTAGACTGCACCTTTTATGGCGGCAATTCCGGCATGGGCGGACAGCTCTTTTGTTCCGATACCGCCGCTGAAATCATAGGCTGCTCTTTCACTCAGGGGTACGCTTCACGATATGGGGGAGGAATCGGCTCAGATGGAGACATCTCCATTGCCGATTGCACGATCACCAACTGCTCTGCTGGACAGTACGGCGGCGGAGTATGGAGCGCAGGTACCGCCGAGATCCAGCGGTGTAAAATCTATGACAACTCCGCAGAAATTGCGGGTGCAGACTTATATGCAGCGAATGGCCTCACAGCACTTGACACCGCTGGGGACTACCTGGCGCTTTATGAAAGCGAACTCGCTGCCGCAGAGATGAACGCCGCAGGCTGGTATCTTGATGACGCCTCGCAGCGCTATGCCGGAAATTCTACAACTATGGCATTTGCAACTCCGAGCGAAGCCAACGGCCAGCCGATTGCGTTGGCATTCGCCCTTAGCCGGGTTTCGTTGCCCAATCCGCCGGAGGAGGATTCCGGCGATGACCGCCCAGCTGATCCGCAGAAGCCGGCAACACCACCCTCGTCATCTTCCGGGCATCACAGCGGCGGGGCTACTGCTCCGGTAAGAAACGAATCTGTAAGGGCATCGCTGCGCTGCGGTACGGCTGAAATCGATATTTCCGCAGCAAAGGAGTTGTGCAAAGTATTGCCCAAATACATTCCTGAGGACAAGATCATTTCCCGCGCAGAAGTGGCCGGCTATCTTTATGGGATTTTGAATCACGGGGAAGCCGCCGACGTTTCTTTGGAAGCTATGCACTTCTATTCCGACACGGAGGATAGCGCATATCGTACGGCAATAGATTCTCTCACTGCGGATGGCGTATTCTCTGGCTGTGGAAACAGCATGTTTGCCCCAGACAGCCCGCTGACCCGCGCACAGATGGTCATGATTTTTGCTCGCTTTGCTGATTCCCCAGAGGTTTCCATCAAGCACATGGACATTGCCGGGCATTGGGCAGAGCCAGGGATAAGGACTGCTGTTGCTTTGGGCTGGATGGAAGATAGCGCCGTTGATCTTCAGGCTACAGTTACTCTAAGCGATTTTGTCTCTTTCGTATCCAAGGTCACAGCCGAACGATGATCAGGATCCAGTTGTCCAGGCTCTTAGGCGAGAAGCGGCTGACACAGGCCGACATATCGAGGATGACGGGAATTAGAGCTGGTACGATCAACGACCTGTACCACGAGATTGCCGCGCGAATCAGTCTTGAACACTTGGATCTGCTTTGCGAGGCATTAAATTGTGATATTTCTGACATTATTACACGAGAGCCGAACAGAGAATTGTCCATTAAAACTCGAGCCGGATCAACTATAGGCAACAGAAAATAGAGTGTAGGACATCTGCTTTTGGACGCATCACGCATCCAGAGCAGATGTCCTATACTCCATCTTTTTTGTTTCAATTTTAAAATATAATAAATTTTGAAACAAGCATTGACTATTTATACTGTAAATGCTACACTTTATGTAGTGTTCCATTATTATATTTTTATGGAGTGTGAAACAATGGATGTATTTGATTTACTGCCGAAGCTAATTCGCGCAAGTTTAGAATATGACCGAAAAACTACGGAATCAATTGCTCTCATGATTGCCAAAAAAGTAAAGAGGGAGCGTCCTGAAATTTCTACTGAGATTTCAAAGGCGCTTTCTTACTCCGGTTATGAAAATTCATTAGCTCGTTCAATAGACATGCAATCATTGCCGGTCGATAAAGAAAGCCGATACTCTTTAGTGAGAGTTGATGAGCCAGTAGAAACTCTTGATCCTGTTTTGGACGAATACACTCGTGCACAGCTTGACGATTTTATCCACGAACGTCAGATGTTGGACATCTTTATGCAAGAAGATATTATCCCTCCCAACAGCCTTTTGTTAGACGGCCCCCCAGGAGTGGGCAAAACATATATTGCGAAATGGATGTCATATCGTCTAAATCTTCCTTTGGTCACATTGGATTTAGCATCTTCTATCTCAAGCTATTTGGGACGTTCCGGCCAGAATATTAGAAGTATATTCGAATACGCCAAGTCACAAAATTCTATTCTATTTTTAGACGAGCTTGATGCAATTGCCAAAAGAAGGGACGATGCCGGTGATCTAGGCGAGCTAAAACGACTCGTTAATGTTCTTCTCAAGGAATTGGAAGCATGTCCAAGTTCCTGTGTTATTATCGGAGCCACCAATCATCCAGAATTATTAGATAAAGCTATTTGGCGGCGATTTGATCGAGCATTGACTATTTCCATGCCGGGTGAAGAAGCCAGGAAAGAATTGCTATTGCGCCATTTAGGCAAGGCAAACGCAAACATTGGGGATGAGATTATTTCCTACATTGCAAAGCAATCAAAAAATATCAATGCTGCAGATATATGTAAACTAAGCGAACATATCAAACGGCAAATGATAATGAATCCTGACACATCTCCTGATCTTGTGGCATTGGCTGAATTATTCAAAATCGCATCTTTTTCTGCCCGAGACGAAAAAATCGGACTGTGCAAGATGCTAAAGTCCTCATTCCCTAGGTTGTCACAAAGAGACATCGCTCAGATTACTCAAATCTCATTGTCATCTGTATCGCGCTATTTAGCTACATAGGAGGTATAGAATATGCCAGGTGAAAAACATCCCATTATTGCTCATGGGGAGTTATACGTTGAACCCATTGTTAAAAAAAGCAGGCCAATAGATAAGTCTATTCCTCACGAATACGAAGACGCAAAGCAACGGATTTTGTCTGATATTTCGAATATCACAGAAAAGATAGAAATACAGGAAGAATTCTTTTTAGACGAGAAAATCTTGTGTGTTCGCATGGAGCCGAAGTTTGAAGCCAAATCTTACGTACCCGCGTCAATTACACAGGTTTCTGACAGTATCAGCCTAGTAGGTGGAAGAAAGTATCGTTTTGTTGATAATCAAGGAGATCCTCAATCAGCTAAACTCTATTTTATGAAAACAACCAATGCCGGAATCGCGGCACTTCAAAGCGCATTGGAAGACGGAAAAAAGGACACGGTAAAAAGTTGGCGAAATCAAATCGGGTCTATCCGTTCAATAGACTTGCTTTCTCCTGACGAAAAAGTGATGGGATTTGACGACGAATGGGAAACCGGCACGGTTGAAATTGTACTTCACCCTTTATCTAACGAAAACGCTGATATGATTGACCTTTTCTATCGCGTGAGTGAAATCCCTGTGGGGAAGACCCAAGTGCGGCAATATGAGGACGGCTTTACATTTATCTCGGCGGCGTGTACATATGAAAATATAGAGAATATCAAACGCCTCAACTTCCTGCGCGCAGTTCATCCATTAGGCCAAATTAGCATTGCCCCTGTACGTGATCATCCTGGTGTTGAAGCCCCCACTATCGAACCATCACGCCAAAAATCCAGTATCACAGTAGGTGTTTTTGACGGAGGAAGCAATCCGTCAATCCCGTTATTAAGCGGCTATGTAAATGAACACAATTGTGTTTCAAGTGCTGCTCACCCCGAATTAGTGGCACACGGTACCGGTGTATGTGGAGTTGTACTCCATGGAAATCTTGCAGGAAAAACCAAGGCAGATCACCTCTCCGTCCCTTGCGTCTCTGTTGAAAGTTTCCGCGTTCTCCCTTTACAGGACGGAAGCGACTTCGAGCTATACGAGGCAATTGACGCAATCGAAAATACAGTATTAGCTCGACCTGACATAAAACTCTATAACATATCCTTTGGGCCAAAGGGAGCCATCGTCGATGACAGCATCAGTCGATTTACTTATGTATTAGATCGGTTGACTTACGATGTTCCTGATGACGATATAAACCCTCTGTTTTCTGTTGCTGTAGGAAATGATGGAGATTTGACTTATCCTTGCAATCGAATTCAAGCTCCGGCTGATATGGTTAATGGACTCGGTGTCGGTGCTTATTCCATTGCACGTGACGGCAGGAAAATTCGCGCAGATTATAGTTGCATTGGAGAGGGAAGAGAAGGTGCAAAAATAAAGCCTGACTTTCTGGAATTCGGGGGCAGCTTGGATAGGCCGTTTATAATTGCAGGAACAACACCAAACACACTATCCGCCTCTGCCGGAACAAGTTTTTCTTCGCCATTAGCCGTAAATAAGATAGGCCGATTAATGGCCAAAAGCGAGAGTATTACTCCTCACATCGGGAGAACTTTACTGATTCACAATGCACAAATTGACAGTCATCTTACGCAGGAAGAACAAGGCTACGGATTTTGCGCAGAAGAGATGGACAATGTTTTGAATTGCGAAGATAAAAAAGTGACCATTCTCTACTCTGGTACCCTAGCGCCATCGCAGACTGTACGTCTCCCTGTTTTTGCCCCTCAAATCAACAATGTTTGCGGCAATGTTACTATTACATGGACCGTGGCAACGATTGTCGACCCATTCATCGGAGATCCTGACGCCTATACAAACAACTGCATCGAAGATACCTTTTTCCCTCATGAGATGGTCTTTATGTTCAGCAAGAAGGGTGTCGGTAATCGCAAATTAAATCTCCTAAATGAGAAACATATTGCCATTGCAAGAGATCTGCTAAACACCGGATATCAGAAAGCAGATTTTCCTGTAAGTCACCCCAGTAAAAAGTATTGGGATGAAACCGATTTGAGAGCAATCGATATGAAGTGGGATACAGTAATACGGCGGTATGTTCGTATGCGCGGCTCTTCTTTACTAAACCCTGCCATTACTCTCCATGCTATTGCACGTAACGGCTTTGGGAATGCAAAGCTGCGCTATTTTGCAGCGGTTTCTATTGAGGCTCCTCGATATATAGGCAGTTTATACGATGCTATTTTGCAGAATTACAAGAACCTAACTCCTATCGAGATCAGAAATGTAAATCGAATCATGGTAGATCGTTAGCACCAGCGTATCAAATCCCTCTCTCGCCGCCGTAGGCGAGTTGCAACACGCCCTTTGCATCGTAGGAGGGTAGACGCACACCCGAGCCGCGAAAAGCGCCACAGCGCCCAGTAAGCGCGAAAGCGCCGGAAAACAGAAAAAGCCCCCTCGACAGGACGGTAAAATCCTGCGAGGGGGCTTTCGGATTTATTGCTCTTTGTGAAGGAGGCCGTGCACCAGCTCACGAGCATTTGCTGCGTTGGCGTTTTCCTGTGGGGGCTGCGCAAGCAAGGCCTTTACCCTGGCGCGCGCAGCGTCCATTGGCTTCTGTACCGGTGGCGCTGCAGCTGCCTGTGCTGAACCCCATCGAAGGGCTGCTCGAAGCAAGCCGTAGGGGTCAGTATCCTTGGATGCTGCTTTTTTATATGCTTTTCCAAAGGTTGCGACTGCGCGATCTCTGTTCGTAGCACTTTGAGCAAAAGCATGAGAGAACACATCTTTTGCCATGTTTTGTTTCACCTGCCTTGAATTCTTGAATTTATAACCCTCTGCGGTCATCCTGTTCTGAAAAAGGAGAAACGCGCTGACTATGACGCGTAATGAAGAAGGGCAGTACACCGGATGACCGCAGATGGCGGATAGATTATCCTACGGGAGGTCCCCGAATGGCATTTTGGAAAGGTCCTGTCATCTGAATATGCGCCTCCATGCATGGTGTTTTTGACATGGTATTTCCTTGGGGCAGAGGATTTCTCGCTTAACTGTCGGGAGTTTCCTTGTCGAGATCATTTCCCCAGCGAAGTAAGGGGCGGTATCATTTGAGTATCCGCTTGCTGCTTTGCCTGCGGAGATGCAAAATCACCCGGGGCATGGCGCTCTGCACGGCTTTTCCTACTCTGCCGCTTATCCCTGCGAGCAATTTTGTCGTACGGCCAAGGGGTTCTCCGCCGAAAGATTCATTTTTTGACAAAGCCCATTTACGAGCGACATCCTATTTGCTTTTCAAAAGTACATTCCCACGAGTTCATCCTGCGTTGTGATGACCGTTTATCTGTACATCGTTCTCGACACATCTTCTTCGATTTCCGCGATGGCTTCTCTTACTACTTCTTTCAGACTGTCTCCGTAATCTGCCAAAGCCGCTATCGTTTCCGGTGTCGCATTTCCTTCGACATGAAAAGTGTTTTCGATAATGATGGGCGGCAGTTCGCTGGATTGTCCGGGCAGACTGGCCGATAGCGCACCGTCTCCCTGAATAGTATGCATAGCCTCCAGCAGCTGTGGGGCGAAGGTGATGGCCTGGATCTCCATGCTCTCGCGCATGGCGGCGGTCTCCTCGGCGGTCATGACCTGCTCGCCGCCGTTGAAGTAGACCAGCTCCGGGCCGTTTTCGCCGACGAGGGCAAAGCCGGGTGCGGCGGACTGCGTACCAACTGCGTAGCCGGGAATGCTGCCGGCCGTTCCGGTACCGGACGCGGACAGTGCGGCTCTGGCTGCGGCGGCGACGCGGTTGTAGGCAGCGGTCACCTGGGGCAGCATACCGACAGCTCCGTCGATAAAGCCCTGAATGGTGGCCTGCGCGCTTGCCTTTGCCTCGTCGCCAAGGTCCATCGCTTCAATGTCCTCAGCAAGCGCCGTCTGCAGCTCGTCCATGGTGGCCGTGAAGTCGGTCTTGAGGTCGGCTACGCTCCCCGCTGCGTTCTGCTGCTCCTGCTGCAAAGTCTTCCAGTTGGCTACCATCGTGGCCAGCTGCTCGTCGGTGGCGCCTGCCATACCGGCGATCGCGTTCACGCTGTCGGAGCTGCCGTCAGCAAAGGAGGCGATCATGTCGCTCAGCCCCTCGATGTCGGCGCTGCGGTCAGTCAGGGATTGCAGGTTGGCGTTGTAGTCCTGCCAGTAGGTGATCTGGCTCTCCAGCGCGGAATTGATGCTGCCTGCGCTGGTTGCAACGACCTTTGCGGCCTCGTCCCAAAGCTGATACTGTCCCGACACGCTCTCATAGGCGGCGTTGTACGCCTCGTTGTAGGCTTCTATGAGAGCATTGAGTTTCTGCTGCACACCCGAGATCTCTGACTGGAACTCCTGCATTTGTTTTGCGGTCTCGGCAGTCACATCGGTGTTGGCGGCGTTAGCAGCAATCATCCGGTTAATTGCCTCGTTTGCCAGGTCCATTTCCTGTTTGGCCTCGGCAACGGCATCTGCGTCCGCTTCGATCGCCTTGTTGTAGTTTTTGATGGACTTCTCGGCAGCCCAGATTTCATCGTTGGTCTCGTAGATGGAATTTTGCAGGTCATAATACTCTTGGCTGAGGAAGTTGGTGGCGTCGGCCATGCCGTAGTATTCCTTGTTGTATTCCTCAGCCTGCTTTGCCGCGTCCGCCCACAACTCGTCCATGCGGGTGTAGGTGTCGTTCAACTTCTCCTGAGCGGCCTCCAATTGGAGCTGTGCCTTGGTAAGTCCAATGCTGTTTTCAGCCTGTTCCACCAAAACTGCGTTGTACTGCTCTGCAAGTTGATTTTTATACTCCTGATATGCCTGAGCCTCTGCGTTCTCCTTCCACGCCTGGGTATTAGCACGCAGTGCAGCGGTACCACCTTGAATCGTTCCGTTTTGGACATCAATCAAATCAGAGAGTTCCGGCATCAGTTGACACAGCAATGTCAGCGTATTCCGGTATTGCTCCTGTTCCTCGTTGGAGAGGCGGGTGTAGTCTCCCATCTCCTCCAGCTTGGTAATGTACTGATCCGCAATCTCAGCCGTTGCCGAAGTCTTAGCGGCGGTTGATTCAAAGGCGTCCCCCGCCTCATCCATCGCCTCGCGCATTCCACGCGAGGCTTCGGTCAGCTCTTTCACAGAGGGAACGGCATCGTTTGCAGCGGCTGTGGCGAGAGCTGCGATGACCGCAACTGCGCCGGCCACAGCAGCGGTCACGGCGAAGATCGGCCCCAGCGCAGCTGTAGAAACCGTTGCAAATGCTGCTGTTGCCGCATGCGCAATCTTAATGATGACGGTATAGCCGGCAAGGGCGGCAGCTACAAGACCGATGGAGCCTGCAAATGCTGTGACGGCATTGACCAGAGCCGGATTCTTCTGAACGAACTCGGTAAAGCTGTTGAGCGCCTTCGTTCCCATTTCATAGGATTTTCCAAGCGCCGGGGTATAGGCATCTCCGATTGCTACCTTGAGGTTGTTGTAGGCGTTCTGCATCATGGTCAACCGGCTCTGCGCGGTGGCGTAGCGCTTGTTGGCCTCGTTGGTGAGGGCGGTATTCTGCTGCCAAGCAGTATTTGCAGTGTTCACTGCGCCAGTCATCTGGTCTGCGGCAAGACCCAGGGCTTTGAGCATATTGCTCTGCCGGATGCCGGTCAGACCCAGGTCTTCCAGCACGAGGACGGTGCTCTCGCCCTGCTCGTCCAGCTTGCCGAGCCCGCCGATGAAGGAAGTCAGGGCGCTCATGGCGTCGGTCTTCCACGCAGAAGAAAATTCTTCGGAGGACATACCCGCGATACGGGCGAACTCCGCGAGGTCGTCCCCGCCCTTTGCGACGGCCTTTTCAATGGCGTTGAGCGTCTGGGTCATGGCGGTACCGCCTGCCTCGGCTTCGATGCCGACAGAGGACATCGCCGCCGCCAGAGCCATGATCTCCGGCTCGGTCAGTCCGGCCAGCTTACCCGCCGACGCCAGGCGCGTACCCATCGCCACGATCTCGGATTCCGTCGTGGCGAAGTTGTTGCCAAGGTCAACGATGACAGAGCCGAGCCGTCCGTAATTGTCCGTTGCCATGCCGGTAATGTTGGCGAAGCGCGCAAGGGCGGTTGCTGCCTCGTCAGCCGTCATGTTGGTGGCAGTGCCGAGCATGGTCATGATCTCGGTGAAGTCCAGCAGGGCGTCCTTTTGGATGCCGAGCTGTCCCGCGGCTTCGGCGACCGCCGCGATCTCCTCTGTGGTGGCGGGGATCTCCGTGGATAGTGCCTTGATGGAGTCCGACATCGTTGCCAACTCCGAATCCGTAAGATCAGTGGTCTTGGCAACCCCGGTGATGGCACTCTCAAAGTCCATGGATGCCTGAGAACAATCAGAAAAGTATTCATAGATTTCCTTCAGCGCAGCAGCGACGCCAGCGGCCACGATGGCCTCATGAACCGCATTGAATGCGGTCTCTGCTCTTACGCCGAAGGTATTTGCTTTTTCTGCGGCAGCCTCTTCCTTTTTCCTGAGAGCGTCGATTTCTCCGGCAAGCTGTTCAGAGCTGTGAGCGAGCTCATCGGTGTTGATGCCCGCCTCCTCTAACGCACTGCTCATTCCGTTCAGCTTTGCCGTCTGCTTCTCCAGCGAAGCGGAGGTCTTGTCGATCTGAAGCTGCTTTGCCAGCAGCTTGTTCTTCATGTCGGCGGATTCGTTGCCGGTCTCCTCCATCTCCCGCTGGATATTGTCATATTGCTGCCGCAGCATTTCCAGCCGCTTCCGTGTCGCTTCCACGGCTGCCTGCTGCTTTTGGAATGCGGAAATATCCGCCTGCATTTTAGAGAGTTCTTGGATTTCCTTCTGCATGGATTCAAGCTCTTGCACAGCCTGCTTAAATGCCTTGCTATAGCTTCCGCCCAGTTTGGCGTTTAGCTGGAACATCATAGTATACTCTTTGAAAGCGCTCATTTGTCAGCCCTTCTTTCTGCCTAAGGATCAGCGCCTTTTATCGTTTAGATACCGGCGCTGAGAAGGAAAGATCTCGCCCTGTTACGAATCCTTCGAAAATCACGCAGCGGCATCGCCGTGAACGCATCTACACCGAGCCTTTCTTTGCAGGCTCGGGCAGCCAGACGGATCTGATACTCGCCGGACATTTTGGCTACCACGACCGGCTTGCCCAGCGCCTGAAGCTCATTCTCGATGGCGATATCATCATCGCCGGACAGCTTGCTGAAATCAAAGGTCAGCGTGTCGTAGGTGCGCCCCTCAAAGGTGAAAGGCGTATCGAAGGTGTGGGTGTAACCTGACAGCTTACCGGCTACCGCTTCCTGCTGAATGGCCTCCAGCGCATTCAACTCCGTATCGCTCAAAACGACCTTGTTCTTGATCTTGTCCATTTGTGCACCTCATCTTTCCGGCGGATAACCGCCAATTTATTCGCAAACGCCCTTTTCACAGCGATTTGCAGCAAAAATGTCAGTAGATTTTTTCATGATTGCGTAACGAAATGCAAAAAATTTTGCGCTGTAACTACGCTTTTTTCGGGGTCGGCGAGCCCGCGGCGTGTGGGGCGGGGGTCGTCACAGTACCTTTTGCCGTCGTCGCCTGTTGCAACGCATTTCCCCGCCCTCAGCGCGACGATGCCGAGAGGGGGAGGGAGCGACACCACCTGTCGAGAGTGCGCCGCTCTCACGCGCCATCTGCGCCTTGAAGGGCTTACAGGGGACCGTTCCCGCTCCCGCCCGGCGTAGAGGTGAAGTGTCCCTTGTCCGGATGTACCCCCACTTGATAGCGAGCCAGTTCGATATTGACGACGGGCGCAGATTCTTCCTTTTTTGGACTCGATGTTTCCGGCTGTGCGTTATAATGCTCACGCACTCGCTCAAAGGCACGCACCTCTCCGCCCTTGCAGCTGAACTGCCCAATATTGGCGTACCAATGGGTGTATTCCGATTTCTCCTCGAGTTTGTCCCATACCTTGGCTTGTTCTTCGGTTGCAAGATGGATCTCGTCCAGCGCCTTTTCATATGCGGAATTTGCCTTTGCCAGATCCGAGTAAGCATCGCAGGCAGCTTGATAGAGTTCCTCGCTGCCGCGTACATGTGCCGCCCGCAGCATCTTGATTTGCGTGGAAATGGCAGCTTTGCGCGCTTCGATTTTCGCCAGCTTGTCCTGCTCCTGTGCGAAGGTGTCGGCATCACCGGTCCCAGCCGCATCTACCACCGCCGCCTGCATCCTGCGGATTTGAGTGTCCAGTTCTGTCATCTGCTTTTCGAGTGCAGCGACCTTATCCCGGATTCCCTTCTCACGGAGCCGCACATCGGCAAAATAGAGATCGCACATATGCTGCGCCGTGGCGGTGACTTCCTTGTTTTGCTGAGCGAGCTCGATGAGCAGATCCGTGACGGCATCGCTGCTCATCTGTGCCTGGGTCAAAATTTCTGTGATGTTCATAAAGGTGTCCTCCTCAAAAAGCGGCTTTGCCGCAGATTTTGTGTTATTTCGCTATTTTCGCAGCGTTCATACCACGATACGCCGCAGCTCTTAATGCATTGCCCGATATGTACCGCAGCAGAGCCGCAGCAACATCCCAAGGCATACCTTCAAGGTAGTGGAGCATAGCACCGACTCTCCCCGCATCGTCCTCTATCAGCTTCAAGGTTTGGAGTGCTGTCTCCCTGTCCTGCTCGATAGCGGCTTTTTCACGCGTAATTTTCTGTTCCAGTTCAAAGATATTGCGCTCTAAGTTCTCTGAGAAACCGCTTTCTATGGCCACGCTGTAGGACTCCTTTAGGGAAAACAGCAGTTGCTCCGAATTGAACAGTTCTGTCTTCCTGATGAACAGGTTGGTCAACTCGCTTCTTGTCATCCTTTTTCACCCGCCTTTCCGTAGTGTGCTCTCATCCATTCTTCGACCAAACGCTCTCGCTGGAGTACGATTTCTTCTACAGCGCTTGTCCCTGTGGATTTGAACCTCCTGATACCGATCTGCAGGGTATAATTGGTGTTTTGCTCCAAGTATTCGTTGAGGCCGTTCTGAAACCGCGCTTTGTATAGCGCGGACAGAGCCGCCTGCTCCTGCTGCCCCACGTTGCTCTGCGTACACATGAGTTCCTTTGCAATTTCATCACGAGGCAATTCGTCGTAGTAGTGCGCACGGAGAATCATTTCCTGTTGGGACGGCAGTTCGTTCATTGCCTTGTCTAAGGTCCTCCGGAGTTGATGAAGATACAGCTCTCTCGTGGCTTGTTCCTCTACGCTTTCCCCGCCGTCCGGGATGGTATCAAACAGGCTGAAATCATCTTCGCCAACAGGAGCATCACCGGACACAGCATCTCGAATGCTGTCCAATCTCTGTGCTGCGGTGCGATATCCAGCCGCTTCTGCAAAAGAGGTCTTGATTGAAAGACTCAAAATCGTAAGAAATTTTCCCGCTTCCGGGTTGAAATACTTTACGGCCTCCAGAAAACCGAAGTATGCTTGATTTGTCAAATCAGTCTCTTCACCGCTACAAGGAAGTCCCTGCTGTCCTTTGTGGGAGATATACTCCCGTGCCTTCATGGCAATAAACTTTACGACTTGCTCCCAGAGCTGGGGAATCAGATATTCCTCTCCCTGCTGGATGCGGATAGCCAGTTCCTCATTCGACATCTACCCCTTGACACCTCCTCGCCGCCAAAATATAATGTTTTTGCAATGAGACTGCGGCGGGTCGGTGCGCTTACGGCCTGAAGGGAGTGCGGAAGTACAGCCGCACTCCTTCTTTTTTTGCAGCTCGGTCCATTTCCTGCATTCGGAGGAACTGTGCCCTTGCCAGCACCCGCAGCCACCGACTCTTGACCTTCCGGAGACTGCGGAGCGCGTTTTTCTGCCAACGAGGAGAGCTGTTCCAGTGATTCCGGAGCCAATTGATGATGAACAGCTCCCGTGTGTCAGCATCGTAGCAGATGACGCCGTGGCGGTGTTGCAACCGATCCAGAATATCCCTCACCTCATACCGCTCCATCCCTGTCTCGAACGCAATGGTCTTGATGCTGACCTCATAGCACCCGCAGAGATTGGTGCGGGGATTGGTCAGGCAGTACAGGTAGACATACCGCTCTTCCGGCGTGAAATTATCAACCACCTGCGGGCTTGTCCAAAAGCCGGTGTTGATGCTGCTGATTCGCCCCATGCTCTACCTCCATTCGATGAAACCGCCGAGGGTACCCGCTCCCGCAAAGAGAGCGAGTCCCGTCAAGCTCTGCCAGATGATACGGCTGAGTGGGATCAAGTCCTGGTCGCTGGCTCCGGCGGTACCGATCAGGAGCAGGAACCCGGCAGCGCTGATGACGCCGCAAAAACGCTTACCCATCTTGCTCCCCCTCCCACGATTCGTACATCTGATGAAGCTGCTGCAACTCGTCCATAGCGTTCCTGCCAAAGCCGCGCCGTTCTCCATTGCCGCTGCCGTTTCGGATGCCCCAACGGTCGCGGCTGCATCTGCGGATGACCAGATTCCAGTCCTTCCAGCGGTTTTTATTCCCGGTGCTTTGCGCGGACTCATCTATGTAGTCGATGCAGCGTGTCAACTCATCTTTGCCGAGGTCGTCGATCAGCCGGGCGTATTCCTCCTCGGTAAGCCGCACCCAGCCGTGCGCGCCGTGCTTGTGGCGCATAGCCGCCCCTGCGGGAGCGGGCGCGGCAGCGCCGTTCCTCCTACTCTCTCTATCTTGTATCTGACTATCTATCTCTAACTCTTTCTCTAATCTCTTTTCTCTATCTCTAATATCTATATCTGTGTGGACATTTTCGTGGACATCACTGTGGACAATGTCCACACCCAAAGGCGGAAGCTGTGGCGGACTTTTTCTCTGGTTTTTCTTTTGCGCGGCGTAATCTGTTTCGCTTCCGACAAGATTTTTGTGGTCGGTCAAAACAAGTGTGCCGTCCACATCCTCGTAGATTAGCCCAACAGACAGATAGAGATTTAGGGCAACACGGATGGTATCGGCAGAGAACCATTTGCAATCGCGCTGTATTTTCGCAACATCATAGGGGATGGTAATTTCTCCTATCTGGCGGCTTAGTCGCCCACCCGTGTTGATTGTTTTGAGACAGAGAAGTTGGTAGAGGACGACATAGTTGGCACCGTCTGGCTGTTCCATGAAATAGTCGATCGTATCGGAGGTCATGAAACTCTCCTTAAGCTTTATCCAGTAGTACCGTTTACCTGTTGCCATGGGTCAATCCTCCTCGTAAGGAAGCAGACAGACAGAGACATCATAACCCAGAAGAATGGCTGTGAGGCCTTCTGCCTCGGCAATAGAAATTCCGTTGAGACGAATCACATTGTGTCTACCGTCAAAGGCATTTACCAGACTTTCGCTATCATAGATCAGCAGATCATACTTCATCGTGCTGCGCCTCCTCTCCATTCAGCTTCTCGCCGAAAATCTCCAGAACGCGTTGCTGTGCGGCAGAGTCGAGTTCAGTAACGATCTCTTTGACCCGTGCAAGGATTTCAGCGTCAGACTGGGGCCAGACTTTCGGAGGCACAGCCTTGAAAGCGGCTTTGCCGGGCTTGTACTTCCGTGCTGCGGTATCGAGCAGATACAGGTCGCTCATGACCTCAGACAGGTAATGGCTCAGAATGTCCATACGCCAGATAAGCTCCTTGAAGGTGGCACGTAGGACATATTGGTCAGTGTCATCGATTTCCTCGTCATCGAGACGAAAGTCCATCGCACTGTTGAGCAGATGATTCGCAAGCTGTGCGCCCCGGAAAGCACCGAAAATCTCATCGGACAGCAGATAAGCGGCGCGGGTCTTTTCACAAGTTAACTTTTCCATCAAAATTTCCTCCTCAAAATTTGCCGGAGGCGTTGACTGCGCAGCCTGGTTTGTGTAAAATAAGGCTGACAGTCCGCTTCGGCGGTCGGTTTGTATAGGGACGCTCACACTGCTTGGTCGGCTGGTGGGCGTCTCTTTCTGTTGTGCGGCAGTCCTCGCAGACCTCGCCGGGGTCGAGGTTGGCACCGCAGTGAGGGCAGGTTCGATAGTATGCCATCTGCGTCACCATCCTTTCTGTCTGGGCTTGCGGTAGGTTGTTGCAACAGCATTCAGTGGCTTTGCCGGATGTGTGCAGCGAGCCAGCCATGCGTCGATGTGCTCCTGACGGAAGAACACCTTGCCTCCAGGCCGCAACTGGATGTACGCCAGCCGTCCCGATGCCCGAGCTTCGTCGATGACCGACAACGCACATGGGATTTGCTCGGCGAGCTGCTGGCGGGTAATCAGATCATTCATGCGAATCCTCCTCTGAAATAATCGCCGCAACAGGTAGTTGCAGTCCAGCGGCAATGCGACCGGCTGTCCGCGGCGTACAAGTACCACGCCGGATGACTGTCGAAATGTTTTGCTTTGCAATACCGGAGGCCGTTGAGAGTTGGCTCAGTGTCATCTGATTTTCAGCCATAATGCTCTCAATTTTCGTTCGACTAATTTTCATTTTGTCACCGTCCTTCTCGCAGAGTAACTTTTGTTTCTCTTTGCACCGTCATATTATCAGAAACTTTTATTACTGTCAAGAATTTTTCAGAAAATTTTGTTGCTGTTTCAGAAACGATATGATATGCTTAACACACGAGGTGATTTTATGGGTGTAGGGGAAAATATTCGATCCGCTCGTCAAAGAGCCAATTTGACACAAAAGCAATTAGGCGCGTTGTGTGGAATTGCAGAGCCAACTATTCGTCGGTATGAACTGAACAAACTAAACCCCAAATTTGATACGATTGCAAAAATCGCTTCTGCACTTGGCGTTTCCGCTGCAAAGTTAATGGCATATGAATGGGTCGATGTTGGGTATTGGACAGAACGTTTTCAACGAGGGCTAAGCCTGTTTCTCCAAAATCTGAATAGAAGCGATGTGGGCGACTCTTCGTTTGATTTTGAAAGCGCCATTGAGATTGCCGAAGGGTGCATTGGTTTCTCCTTCGAAGATGCTTGCCAAATTGCATCAGATTTAGGTACGACCGTGGACGAGTTAATCACAGCAGGAGCCAACAACATTGAAGAAGCGAAAAAAATAAGAGCCGCCGGCGGAACGCCGGACAGCTCCAAATGAAAATACCGCTCCAGACTGATACTCTGGAGCGGCGGAAAGCAATGCACAAGGGAAACACTCATACACGGCTCGGAATCATTCTACCATTTCCTCCGAGCCGTGACAAGGGAGGATTGTTGAAATGGATAATCAGTTTGAATTTTTGGTGTATCGCACAGCGGAAGAAGATATTTCAATCAACGCTGTTGTCAAGGACGAAACCATTTGGCTCACGCAAAAAGCCATGGGCGAGTTGTTCGGCGTGGACAAATCCTCCATCAGCCGACATCTGAAGAACATCTTTGCGGAGGGTGAACTTCAGGAGGAAGTGGTTGTTGCAAAATTTGCAACAACCACTCCGCACGGTGCGATTGAAGGAAAAACGCAAACCAAGGACACACAGTTTTATAATCTGGATGCCATTATTTCTGTCGGCTATCGCGTCAACTCCCACCGCGCAACGCAGTTCCGTATCTGGGCCACCGGCGTTTTGAAGGAGTACATGACAAAGGGCTTTGCGTTGGACGATGATCGTCTCAAACAGGGAAAGACCGCTTTCGGAAAAGATTACTTCCGTGAGCTGCTTGAGCGCGTTCGCTCAATCCGTGCCAGCGAGCGCCGCATCTGGCAGCAGATCACAGATATTTTTGCCGAGTGCAGCATCGACTATGACCGCAATTCCCAGATTACACATGATTTCTACGCCATGGTGCAGAACAAATTTCACTATGCCATTGTCGGCCAGACTGCGGCCGAGATCGTCTACTCCCGCGCTGACCGGAGCAAAGACAACATGGGGCTGATGACATGGAAGCACGCGCCGGATGGACGCATTTTAAAGTCAGATGTCTCCGTCGCGAAAAACTACCTCGAGGAAAAACAGATCCGTCAACTGGAGCGCGCCGTCACTGGCTATTTCGACTACATCGAAGACCTGATCGAGCGGGAAAACACCTTCACAATGGAGGAATTTGCCGCCAGCGTAAACGAGTTTCTGACCTTCCGCAGATATAAGATTCTCCCGGACAAGGGGCGCATTTCCGCTCAGGCCGCAAAGAAGAAAGCGGAAACCGAATATGCCGAGTTCAACAAAACGCAGCGCATCTCCTCCGACTTCGATAAGGAGGTCAAGCGGATGCTGGAAAGCGGTCAACAGGGAGAGCTTGACTGATGGGCCGCCCGAAAAAGCAAACGCCCCAGTATAGCACCGATGTAATCAACGGCTATACCTATTACCGAACGCGAATTGTCGATGCGGATGGAAAGCGGGTTTCGCTCCGTGCGAAATCCCCCGAGGAGCTGGAGGCGAAGAAAGCCGAGGCTCTGCGGCAGATCGCGGAAGCAACCTTCCGGCTTGAAAATCCAACGGTTGCCGATTACTGCGAAAAGTGGCTGACAATGAAGACGGCCAACATTAGGGCAACGACCCTCGCGGATTACCGCTCCAAGGTGAAGCAGCACATCGTAAAGCCTTTGGGGGATAAGTATATGGCTGATGTGACCCCGGATGATATCAACCTGGCCATTCTCCCGGCATCGAAGCTGTCGCAGTCGGTCTATCAATCTGTTCAGATGCTCTACAAGCTGATTTTCGAGGCCGCGGTCAAAAGCCGCATCATCCAGGACAACCCTGCCGCAGATTTAAACCCCAAAGGTGGAAAACCACCGAAGGAAACAACAGCTTTGACAGACGAGCAGGTAAAAATCCTGCTGGATGCGATTCGCGGCCTGCCTCCCTATCCGTTTGTCATGATTGGCCTATATGCCGGCCTGCGCCGGGAGGAAACACTTGCTTTGAAATGGGACAGCATCGATCTTGACGGGAAGACGCCAACGATTAAGGTCTGCCGCGCATGGCATACCGAGCACAACCGCCCCGTCATATCAGATCAGCTAAAGACAAAGGCTGCACGCCGGAATATCCCCATACCGCCGCAGCTCGTTGAGTGCCTGAAGGAAGTCAAGTCAAAGTCGACCTCCGAATATGTCTTCGCCAGCAGCATCGGCGGTGGTCCGCTATCCTACACGCAATTTGCCCGCCTGTGGAAGTACGTCACGGTCCGCTCCACCAAGCCGCGCACCTATACCCGTTATCTTGAAAACGGAGAGAAGCTGAAGCGCACCGTCACCCCTGTTTTGGGTCAGCGCGCCGCCCATAACAATACAGTCATCTACAGCATGGATTTTCAGGTCAAGACTCACCAGCTGCGCCGTACCTACATCACCAATTTGATTTATGCCAATGTAGACCCGAAGACGGTGCAGTATCTGGCTGGACATGAAAATATCAAGGAGACGCTTGATATCTACGCAAAGGTCAAATATAATCGTCCCGAGGATATTGCGGCAACGATCAACAGTGCCTTTGCCCCGAAGCGGCAGGATGTCTCACCATAGAAAACTCTTCATAAAAGGGCTAAACAAAGGGCTAAATATCAAGATAAATGTGCATAGTCCTTGAAAACAAAGGGCAATTCATCGAAGGAAAATCAGCAGCCCGGCCTGAAGGCCGCCCGCCGCGCTCCGCAGTTCAGCAAGCGTTAACAGCTCTTCTTACAAGCACCCGCTTCGGCGGGTGCTTGTTTTTTGCCCTCAGGCGGGAAAAAGGGTCTTGACATGGATGGTTTATCCATGATAAACTCACAGCAAGAAAAGGGTTTATCCAAAATAAACCGAAAGGAGACCGCCGATGGACGAAAGAAAAATGGGCACGGTGCAGACGCAGTTCGCCGATCTGGTTTGGAAGCACGAGCCGATCGGCTCCGGCGAGCTGGTGAAGCTGTGCGAGAGGGAATGGGGCTGGAAGAAGCCGACGACCTATACCGTGCTGCGCAAGCTCTGCGAGCGGGGCATTTTTCAGAACGAAAACAGCGTGGTCACCGCGCGGATCACACGGGAGGAATACTACGCCGCGCAGGGCGAACGGCTGGTGGAGGATGCCTTTGACGGCTCGCTGCCCGCCTTTGTCGCGGCCTTCACCGCGCGCAAGGCGCTTTCGGCGGAGGAGGTCGCCGTGCTGCGGGAGATGATCGACGCATACGGAAAGGAGTCGTGAGCGTATGAGCGGTATTTTTCTCAAGCTCCTCAATCTGAGCATTTCGGCGAGCTGGCTGGTGCTGGTCGTGCTGGCGCTGCGCCTCGTGCTTAAAAGGGCCCCGAAGTGGGTGAACGTCCTGCTCTGGGGCATGGTCGCGCTGCGCTTGATGCTGCCGTTCTCCATCGAGAGCGCGCTGAGCCTGATCCCGAGCGCGGAGACGGTCAGCCCCGAGGTCGTGCAGTTCGATCCCGCGCCGACCATCACGAGCGGCGTGGAGTTCATCGACAACGCGGTGAACCCTTCGCTGAGCGAGAGCTTTGCCGCCGCGCCGTTGGCAAGCGTCAACCCGCTCTATGTGTGGACGTATCTCGCGGGATGGGTGTGGCTCATCGGCCTCGCGGCGATGCTGCTCTACGCGCTCGTGAGCTATCTGCGCCTGCGGCGGTGCGTGCGCGCCTCCATTCCGCTGCGGGAGAATATTTATGTTTGCGACGAGGTCCCCTCGCCGTTCATCCTCGGCATTGTGCACCCGCGCATCTATCTGCCCTCCGCGCTGGACGAGGCGCAGCGGGGGAGTGTGCTCTCGCATGAGCGCGCGCACCTCGCGCGGCGTGACCACTGGTGGAAGCCGCTGGGCTTTGCCCTGCTGGCGGTCTACTGGTTCAACCCGCTGCTGTGGCTTGCCTATACCCTGCTCTGCCGCGACATCGAGCTGGCCTGCGACGAGCGCGTGCTGCGCGGCATGGACGCGGGGCAGGTCAAGGCATACTCGAGCGCGCTGCTCGCGTGCAGCGTACCGCGGCGCATGATCGCCGCCTGCCCGCTCGCCTTCGGCGAGGTGGGCGTGGGTGCGCGTGTGAAGAACGCGCTGCGCTACAAAAAGCCCGCGTTCTGGGTGATCGCGGCGTCGGTCATCGTGTGCATCGTTGTGGCGGTGTGCTTCCTGACGAATCCGCGCACAGATACAGACGCCGCCGGACTGGTCGGTTTCTATCGGGAACAGGTCACTTATGCCGATGTAACGGACGAAAGCGGCGCGCAGCCATCCAGCGTCCAGTTGACGGCGGAGGAAACAGACGCCGTCTATGCTCTGCTCGACACCCTGCAATACAAACGCCTCGGCACCGCGTCAGCAATGCAGGACTGCTATGCAAGGCTCTATTTTATCAGCGCCGCGGGCGAACGCTGCGAGGTCATGCTTTCTGAGCGTGAAATGCTGGTCAATCCCATTACGGACGGCAGGAAAGCGCGGCTGTATGAGCTGCGTTCCGGAAGCACGGAGCTGAGAGGCTATCTGCTTGAATGTATTGGTGCAAGCGAGGCGGCAGAGGACGCCGACCGCGTTTACACCGATGCGTGGAGCATCCGCGTCCTCGACGGGTGGGAGCGCGAGGGCGACAGCCCGCTCTGGCGCTCGGGCGCGGGAACAGGCGCTTACTTCCTTGTCACGGAGGGGAGCGGCCTTGACGACAAGCTGATGGAGCTGTACAGCGCCGGCTGGACGCTGAAGTATTTCTCCGACCACTACCGCTGCACCTTGCGGGAGGGGGAGAGCGGCACGATGCTCAGCTTCTATCCCCGTCCGGAGGGCGGCTTCTATCAGATCGAATCGTACTGGAGCTATGAGGGCGCGGACAAGTGGCAGGTCAGATTAGAGGAGGGCCAGCTCAAGGTCATGGAGCAGAGCTTCCGTCTCCGCGCGGCGGAGCGCGGCGACCCGCAGGACAGCGAGCAGGCTCCCGCGGCAGCCCCTTGGGACGGTACAATGCCTGATATGCCGCCCACCGACACCGGAGGGGCGCAGGACTCCGACGAGAGAGAGGAGCAGCGCACGGAGGAGGACACGGCGGGCAGCGCCTATTCCGTTAAGGTCTATGCAATGACCGCCGAGGAGAGGAGCGCACTTGACGCGCAGACCGAGCCTGCCCCCGCCGTGGGGACTGCCTTTCTGCCCCGAAGCAGCAGAGACGGCGCAAGCGGAAATGTCTGCGCACCGTTTACCGCAAAGACAGCGGACGTGGCGTTTGTCCTCTACAGCGCACCCGGCGCGACGGATTACAATGTGCGGCTTTGTGCGGGAGAGCCCGGTGCGGGCAAGTGGGCGTCGAAAGCCGTGACCGTCAAGGTAAACGACGGCGTTCGTTTTTCCGGGCTGACCGTGGGGCAGGCGTACTACATGGAGGTCAGCTCCGACACGCTTTCTACCGCCGGATGTACGGCGCTTTATAAGTGCGCGACCACACCGCCCCCTGCGCGCAGCGGTGCGGCAAGCACGACCGGCTACGCCGCCTACGACGCGCTGCTCGCCGAGATCGCCGACCTGCGGCGCTCCGGCGCAAGCGACGTGCAGACCGACTTCAGCCATGATCTCCTGTCCGTGAACGACTACTACCAGACACCCGGCTGGCTGCTGCGCGACCTTGAAGGCGACGGCACGAGCGAGCTGCTGCTCGGCGCGGACTGGGGCGACGGCTGCGGCGTGATCTTCAACATCTACCGCCTCGACGGCGCAAAAGCCGTCCGCGTCGTGGACGGCTGGAGCCGCAGCCAGTATTTTCTCTGCTCTGACGGTACGCTTGCACATGAGTGGTCGGGCGGCGCCGACCATTGGGGGAGGACCTATCTCCGCTACGGCGAGGCGCTTTTGCCCATCGAAAGCGTTTTTGACCGCGGCGGCGTGTGGTACCACGCCAAGGGTCTCGATGCCCTGTCCTTGGAGGACACGCAGCTCGAAGACCGCTGCAAGACCATTTCCCGCGCCGAGGCGGAGCAGCTCATGGAGCGCTATACCAAGCAATATGAAGCCCTGCCCTTCACGCCGTTCGCGGCGTGAGACGGCACACGGATGCATTTCACACCCCAAAACCATACATTTCGGGCGAGAAACGCACATCTTTCCGCAGGGCGTGCTATGCTTTTTCTGCAAGAGCGTCCGAGGAACGGCCGGACAGCCGCCGGACAAAACGGGGAATAGAAGGAGAAGCATTATGGGATTATTCAGCAATAATAAGAAGCCCTGCCCCATCTGCGGCAACGCGACGCCCCGCCTGCTGCCGACCAAGGTCGAGGGCGTGCCCATCTGCAAGGAATGCGACAAGAAGATCGACCTGCCGAACGGCGTGCTGGACAGCATGACGCTCGACGATTTCCGCCGCTACATAGATTTTTACAACAAAAATCAGGTGCTGCGCGAGCGCTTCCATCCCGAGTACCGCTTCGGCTTCGGCGCGTTCAACACGCAGCTGGTGCTTGATGTGACCAACGGACTCTTCCGCCTGAAGGATGACGAGAGCACCATTGTGTTTGAAAAGTCCGCGCTCAAGTCCTTCCGCATCACGGAGGACAAGGAACCGCTCTTTACCGGCACGGCCGCCGGTCTTGTCTGCGCTGAGAGCAAGAACCCCGAGCGCGTCCGTCTGCTCGCACCGCGCATCGAGCAGTTCAAGCTGCAGAGAAGCGACTATGAGCGCATCATGCAGGCCGAGCGCGTGCAGTATCTCGACCGCACCAACGAGGAGTGGCGCGAGCGTGAGCGCGAGCTGGAGTTCCATAAGCCCGAGTTCCGCGAGTCTTCGCCGTTCCGTCAGTTCGTGGTGGAGCTGGAGCTGGACCATCCCTATTGGAAAGCCTACCGCAACGAGCTGGACGCGCCGGAGTTTGACGACGACTATCCGAGCGTGGACTCCTTCCTGCACAAGTACGACGAGAAGGTCAATGAGCTGCACACCCTTGCGCGCAACCTGATGCAGTTTATCGCCCCCGGCGCGCCGGAGACCGGCGCCGCTTCCGCGGCGCAGACCGCGGCCCCCGCGCAGGCGGGCGGCGCGTCGAGCACCGTGGAGGAGCTCAAGCAGTACAAAGCGCTGCTGGATGCCGGCGTGCTCACCGAGGAGGAGTTCGCGGCGAAGAAGCGCCAGCTGCTCGGCATCTGAAAAAATCAAAGGAAAAGCGTCCGTGCCGGGCGCTTTTCCTTTTTGCGCAAAACATTTTCCGCCCGCGCAAACATGGACGCGCCGCCGCGCATAGGTTGAGATAGAAACTAAGACCATTGGAGGCGGACCATGAAACAGACGCATTTTTTCCTCGGCGCGAACAGCGCGGAGGGTTTTTATGGGCTGTATGACCAGCTCCTCGACGCAAGGCTTTACGATCTGATCATTCTCAAGGGGACTCCCGGCTGCGGAAAATCGACCTTCATGCGCCGCGCGGCCGCGGCGCTGGAGGAGCGCGGACTGGAGACCGTGTACATCCATTGCTCCGGCGATCCCGATTCACTCGACGGCGTGATCGCTCCGACCATCCGGACGGCCATCGTCGACGGCACCGCGCCCCACGTCCTCGAGCCGCGGTACGCTCTGGCGCACGAGCGCTATGTGGACCTGTCGCAGTGCTGCGACAGCGCGGCGGCGAAGGAGGTCGCAAACGGTCTGACGGCGCTGACCGACGCCTATCGCGCGTCCTACCGCGAGGCGTACCATGTTCTGCGGGCGCTCGGCAGCGTGGACGCGGAGCGCCGCGCTCTGGTGCGCGCGCACTTCGACGAGGAAAAGCTGCTGCGCCGCGCGGCGGGGATCGCCGCGCGCGAGCTCAAGGGCAGGGGAGAGACGCGTGGACGCGCGGCGGACGTCTTTCTCGGTGGACTGACCTGCCAGGGCAAGGTGTGCCGCTTCGACAGCGTGGACGCTCTCTGCCCGCGTGTTTATGAGCTGTGCGACAGCTACGGCCTTGCCGCGCCCGTGCTGCGTCTGCTGCGCGACGCGGCGCTGGAGGCTGGGGAGGACATTCTGACTTGCCGCGACCCGCTGCGGCCCGCGGGGATCGCGCATCTGCTGATCCCCGCACGGGGCCTTGCGTTCGTCACAACCGGCGAGGGCGTGCGCTATGAAGGAAAGCCCTACCGCCGCCTGCGCGTCGACGCGATGGCGGAGGAGAAGCTGACCCGCGCCGAAAAGGCGCACCTGCGCTTCATCCGCCGTGTCCGCCGTGCGCTGGAGGAGGAAGCGGTCGCATCCCTCAAGCGTGCCAAGCGCGGGCATGACGCGCTCGAAGCGCTCTACCGCCCCTGCGTGGACTTCGACGCGGTCGACGCGCTGTGCGACGCGGAGATCGCGCGCATCGGCGCCTACCCGGTGTGACGGAAAAAAGCCATAAGGAAAGGAGCCTGCGCGCTGCGCAGGCTCCTGCTGTTTTGATTTGACATTATACCGCGATGCGGCGGGCGCTGACATAGCCGGTGGTGTAGTAGGCGTCGGAAAGGTTGCTGACGATGACGCCGACGCCATAGTCCGAGGCATGGACGAACTGACCGCTGCCGATGTACATACCGACGTGCGTGACGGGCTTCGAGGTGGTGCTGCCGGGCTTCTTAAAGAACACGAGGTCGCCGGGGGCAAGCTCGTCCCACGAAACGGTAACGCCGTTTTGCAACTGAGTGGAGGCGGTGCGGTTGATGGAGTAGCCGAGCTGTGCGCAGGCATACTGCACAAGACCGGAGCAGTCAAAGCCGACGCGCGGGCTGGCCCCGCCATAGACGTAGCTGTAACCGACGTACTGGAGCGCGATGTTCGCAAGCTCCTGCCCCTTGCTCGAAGCGGCGGCGGGAGTGTAGTCCGTCTCCTCCACATAGGCGGCGCTGACGTAGCCCTGCTCGATCTGATACCAGCCGCTTTGGACGGACACGACCTTCACGCAGCGGCCCTTGGCGAGGGAGCCGACCTTGGAGTAGCCGGTGCCGGGGCCGGAGCGGATGTTGAGCGGACCCTGCACGACGCGGATGTAAAGCTGCTCGAGCGCCTCCTCGGCGGTGGCGGCCTCGGTGTACGCCGCGTCGATGTAGCCGCTGCCGATCTGATACCAGCCGTCCTGCGCGCCGAGGACCTTGACGACCTTGCCCTGCGCGAGCTCGTCCGCGACCGCATAGTCGGTGCCGGGGCCGGTGCGGACGTTGAGCGCGTCCGCCGTGACCTTGACATAGGTGCTCTCACTCTGCGCGGCAGAGGCGCTCACCGCGCTGACTTCTGCCGTGACGACGGGGGCAGCTTCCTCAAGCAGCTTGATGTAGCTTGCGGAGACGTAGCCCTTCACGCTGCCGAGCCGGATGCCGTACCACCCGTTCGTCGCGGTGTCCACGATCTCGACCTGTTTGCCGCTCGACAGCTGATCGAGGACGGCGGAGCCGGTGCTCGCGGTCTTGCGCACACGCAGAACGCTGCCGCCGACGTCCACAACGCCGGTGAGCGCGAGGGTGGGGGTGGTCAGGCAGACCGCCAGCAGCAGGCCGGCAGCCGTGCCGCGGAGCGCGTGGCGCAGTTTCATAGGGCATCCTCCTCAAATTCTCATGAAAAAGCGGCGCAGACGGGGCGCGCCGCCGAACGGTACCAAAGGTTACAATTTGTAACTATTGTAATGATACCATAATTCGACGGCGGATGCAAGGCTTTTTCACCCGCTTTTGGTCAAACAATGTCGGCCCGAAATTGTGCAGAATGCACGAAGTGCGCAAAAAATCCGTTTGCCGGCCTCGGAGCGGTGTGGTATGATAAGGCAAACACGGAAGAAGCGGAGGAAATGCCATGTTCCGGAATGAAACAAACTATGTGCTCACAAACGGCGTGCTGCTCGACGGCACGGAGAAAATGACGCCGCAGACGGGCAGAGATATTTATATTGAGGGCGGGCGCATCGGCGCGGTCGCCGATGCCGCGGCGCGCCGCGAGGGCTATGAGGTCGTGGACCTCGGCGGACAGTATGTGCTGCCGGGGCTGATCAATCTGCACGTTCATCTGCCTGCCTCCGGTAAGCCGAAGAAAAAGGCGAGCGACCCGAAGAAGCTCGTGAAGCTCATCACCGCCAACGCGCTCACGCGCCGCATCGGCGTGAAGCTGTGCGAGGGCTACGCGAAGACGGAGCTTCTCAGCGGCGTGACGACCATCCGCACGGTCGGCGGCGTGGCGGACTTCGACACGATCATCCGTGACCTGGCCGCGCAGGGAAAGATCCTCAGCCCGCGCGTGGTGGCGTCCAATATGGCGGTCTCCGTGCCGGGCGGGCACATGGCCGGCTCCCTTGCCTACGAAGCAAAGACACCGGAGGAGGCCGCGGCTTATGTGGAGCGGATCGCGGCAGAGAAGCCGGACCTCATCAAGCTCATGATCACCGGCGGCGTGCTCGACGCCGAGGTCGTCGGCGAGCCGGGCGTGCTGCGGATGCAGCCCGCGCTGGTGAAGGCGGCTTGCGATAAAGCGCACGCGCTTGGCATGAAGGTCGCCGCGCACGTCGAAAGCCCCGAGGGCGTGCGTGTGGCGCTGGAAAACGGCGTGGATTCCATCGAGCACGGCGCGCAGCCGGATGCGGCGATCACCGCGCTCTACAAGGAAAAGGGCGCGTTCCAGGTCGCGACGCTCTCGCCCGCGCTGCCCTATGCGCTTTTTGACCGCAGTGTCTCCCGCGCGACCTACGAGCAGCAGGAGAACGGCAAGGTCGTCTTTGACGGCATCATCGCCATGGCGCGGGAAAATCTGGCAAACGGCATTCCGGTCGGCCTCGGCACGGACACTGGCTGCCCCTATATCACGCACTACGATATGTGGCGCGAGCTGTGCTACTTCGTGAAATACTGCGGCGTGACGCCGGCCTTCGCGCTCCACACCGCGACGCTGCTCAACGCGCGGCTTGCCGGCATCGACGGCGAGACCGGCTCCATCGAGGCGGGCAAGGCAGCGGATCTGATCGTCTGCGCGAAGGATCCGCTCGCGGATCTCTCGGCCCTGCGCACGCTCTCCATGGTCATCAAGGACGGCTATCGCGTCGAGCATCCCGCGCCGAAGAAGCTGCCCGAGGTCGAGCGCGAGCTGGATAAGTTCCTGTGACCCATACCTATTATAATGTACAAGAAAAAGCACGGGAAGCCCCGTGCTTTTCCCTTATGGCGTTTTATGTTACAGCTCCACGAGCTCGTATTCCCGCGTGCCGAAGCCCAGCGCCGCCGCGGATTCGACCGTGCGGACACCGTTGAGGCTCTCAATGCGCTCTACGAGGTGGTCGCGGCCCGAATCGTCGGAGGCGTAGACCAGATCGAGGCAGGCCTGATCGACCGCGATGGGGTCGAGCGAGGCGAGGATGCCGATGTCCGCCATGCACGGGTCCTCAGCCACGGCGCAGCAGTCGCAGTCCACGGACATATTCTTCATAACGTTGATGAAAACGGTCTTGTCCTTGAAATATTCCGCCACGGACGAGGCGGCGTCCGCCATCGCGTCGAGGAAGCTGTCGTGGTCGGCAGTCCAGATCCTTCCGGGCTCGCCGGCGCCGTGGATGTAGGCCTTGCCGTAGGAGGACGCGCAGCCGATGGAGAGCTGCTTGAGCGCGCCGCCGAAGCCGCCCATCGGATGCCCCTTGAAGTGGGAGAGGACGAGCATGGAATCGTAGTTGGCAATGTCCTTGCCGACAAAGTTCTTCTGAATACTCCTGCCGTTCGGAACGGCAAGCTCCAGATCGGGACCCTCGGCGTCAAGAATATCCACGTCGAAGTTCGTGCTCCAGCCGTGCTTGATCATCGTGCGGCGGTGCTTCTCGGTGGTGTTGCGCTCGCCCTCGTAGGCGGTGTTGCACTCGACCACCGTGCCATGCACTGCCTCGATCATCGGCCGCCAGAAGTCGGGGCCCAAAAAGTTTTGGTTGCCCTGCTCGCCGGAGTGCAGCTTCACGGCGACCTTGCCCGGCAGTTCGCGGCCCACGGCACGGTAAAGCGCCACGACCTTCTCGGGCGTGATCTCACGGGAGAAATATACCTTAGCCTTCATCGCGTTTCCTCCTTGCACGGAAAATATCACCTGAATTATAACCCATCGCATGAAATAATGCAACTCTTTGGGGGATGGGACCTGCCTGCGGACGGATCATGTCACGGATGTGTCAAAAAACGGAGAAAAATGCTGTGCAGATATCCTAAAATTCCAAAAAAGTGATGTTTACGATTGACTATGCTATCGTAATAGCGTAGAATAAAACCTGTTGATTTGGTGGGATATAGCAGATAACAAGAAGAAAACGGCAAAATATTGATGTATAGAAGAATGAATATTCATACAAAAGCATTTTGCGTGTGATCCGCTGCTCTCACGAAAACGGCTGCGCGCGCTTAACGGAGTCCTTACGGCGGAAAACATCTCCTGAACACCCCAGATACAGGGGGAGCGCGGGCGCGAAAACGCGGCAGAATATGAAAAATTTACGGCGAAATTTGAATTTTGCTGAAAAAACAAAAGGAGAAAGTGACTGATAGCACAAAAAGAAAGAAGTATTTCTGTGCGGAATGACAATGACCAGAAAATTTCATCGAAAGAACAGGAAAATATGCTTGTGAAAGACTTGACAAGACGAGGATGAATGAATTATAATCGGTCCATAAAAAATGAATAAGCTGTGAACGTACCAAACATACCGCACGAGGGTGCGGTGTACGCGAAAAAGACCATGTGGTCTTTTCTCTGTTCCGAGCCGGAACAGAGAATTTAACTTTTTTGTCGTATTCGGCGCAAGCCGGGTATATAAATTTTTGAAAGGAAGATATCAGCATGAAAAAAGTATTGTCTCTGATCCTCGCACTGGCAATGGTTTTCGCTCTGGTCGCCTGCGGCGAGAAGCAGCCTGCCTCCGACGGTGACGCCTCCAGCGACGGCGATAAGCCCGCCCGCGGCAACGTCATTATGACCTTCGGCACCGCCGACACCGGCGGCTCCATGTACCCCGCTGGCGCGGCCGTCTCTCAGGTTTGGACGAACAACGTCCAGGGTGTGAAGTGCAATACCCAGACCTCCACCGGCTCCTTCCAGAACTGCCAGGACGTTTCCACCGGTGAGGTCGACGTCGCGGTCGCCACCTCCGACGTCGTTCTCAACGCCTACAACGGCACCGGCAAGTTCGCCGACATCGGCAAGCTGGACAACTTGCGCGTCATCGGCGCGGTCTACACCTCCGTGCTCAGCGGCGTGGCTCTCAAGAGCTCCGGCCTGACCTACATCCATGACCTGCTCGGCAAGCGCGTTGCCGTCGGTCCTGCGGCCTCCGCGACCGAGAACGCCACCCTCGCCGCCTTTGATGCCATGGGCATTGATTCCAGCAACACCAGCCTTGAGAATCTCGGCCTCGGCGACGGCGCCGACTCCGTCGGCGACGGCATCCTCGACGCGGCCTTTGGCTTCGCCGGCCTGCCCATCGGCGGTCAGCTGAACCTCGCTGCTACCAAGGAGATCCAGGTCCTCGACATGACCCAGGAGGAGATCGACAAGGTCCTCGCGGGCAACGCTGCCTACATCCAGACCAAGATCCCCGCCGGCACCTACACCGGTCAGGACAATGATGCCAACACCTTCGGCGTCAAGTGCCTCATCATCGTCACCGCCGATATGGACGCGGATCTCGTCTACGATCTGTGCAAGGCCATGAACGAGCACACCGAGGAGTTGGCTGCCGGTAACGCCCTGCTCAAGGACATGACCGATCCCAGCTTCCTCTGCACCCAGATGCCCATTCCTCTGCACGACGGCGCCCAGAAGTACTACAGCGAGCAGGGCCTCATCTAATCGAGGAATTCTGAAAACTTGATCAAAAGGACGATCTGACCGTCCCTGCGAAAAGCATTTTTTGGCCGGAGTTGGGACATCCCAACTCCGGCTCCCCCTTTTCATTAAGGTTTCGTTAAGACCCCCCACTTAACAGAAAGGATGCGTTTATGTCCGATAAGAAAGAAATCAAAGAGATCGACGTCGCCTCGCTTGACAGCGAACTGGCAGCAGCGAGAACTCTCGAAGAGGGTAAGGGCGACAAGTTCATTATGATGGCCTCCGTCGTCGCCTTCCTGATGACCTCCTTCCATATTTACACCGGCTTTTTCGGCCTGTTCGACTACTCCGTGCAGCGCGGCGTGCATCTGGGTTTCGCCCTCACGCTGATCCTGCTCACCCAGCCTCTCTACAAGCACGTTTTCAAGGATAAATTCGCCGGCAGCAAGGCCTTCCGCGCCGCCTGCCGCACGTTTGATATGATCCTCGTCGTCCTCACCTGGGTCTCCGTCTGGATGGCGCAGGACGAGGTCCATCACCTCACCGAGCGTCTGAGCAAGACGACCTGGATGGCGACCTTCGCGGGCGCCTGCCTCGTTATCATCGTCCTCGAGTGCGCCCGCCGCACCCTCGGCTATATCATGCCGGTCCTCGCGCTCATCTTCATCGCCTATGCGCTCGCCGGTCCGAATCTGCCCATGGCCATCGCGCACCGCGGCTATTCCCTCGAGCGTATCTGCAAGTTCCTCGCTACCGACCTGGACGGTCTGTTCGGCACGACCATGAGCGTTTCCGCCACGGTCATCTTCATGTTCGTTATGTTCGGCGCGTTCCTTGAGGCCTCGGGCTGCTCCGACTTCATCAACGACATCGCCATCTCCCTCACCGGTAAGATCAAGTCCGGCCCCGCGCTCAGCGCGGTCGTCGCCTCCGGCCTGATGGGCTCCATCAACGGCTCCGCCGTCGCCAACGTCGTCGGCACCGGCACGTTCACCATTCCTCTGATGAAGTCCCGCGGCTACAAGCCCCAGTTCGCCGGCGGCGTTGAGGCCGTTGCCTCCACCGGCGGTCAGATCCTGCCCCCCGTCATGGGCTCCGGCGCGTTCCTGATGGTCGCGTTCACCGAGCAGAAGTACATCGCCATTGTCATCGCGGCGGTCATTCCCGCGCTGCTCTATTACTGGGGCTGCGCCGTCGCCGTTATGTCCCAGACGGAGATCGCGCACGTCACGCTCATGGACCCCAAGGATATTCCCAAGAGCCGCGAGGTCATGAAGGACGGCTGGATCTATCTGCTCATCATCGCGGTCCTGCTCTACTGCCTGCTCGTCGCGCAGTATTCTCCGCTCTACTCCGCCCTGTGGGCGACCTGCGCGGTGCCCGTGGTCATGCTCTTCGATAAGAAGAAGCGCTTCACCCTCAAGACCATCCCCAGCGCCATGGTCAAGTCCGGCTTCAGCGCCATGTCCATCGTCATCGGCTGCGCCTGCGCCGGTATCGTCGTCGGCATGGTCTCCATCACCGGCATCGGTGTTATCTTCGGCGACATGATGATCCAGGCGGCGCACGGCCTGCTGTTCCCGTCCCTGCTCTTCACCGCCATCACCTGCATCGTCCTCGGTATGGGCCTGCCCACCACCGCGGCCTATGTTATCGCGGCGTCCATCCTCGCTCCGTCCCTCATCAAGCTCGGCCTTGCCCCGCTGACGGCGCACCTGTTCGTGTTCTACTTCGCGTGCCTGTCCGCCATCACCCCGCCGGTCGCCCTCGCGGCCTATGCCGGCGCCGGCATCGCCAAGACCAACCCGATGACCACGGCGGTCGAGGCCTGCAAGCTCGGCTTCGCCGGCTTCATGGTGCCTTTCGCGTTCTGCTACAACCCGGCAATGATGATGCAGGGCAGCGTCGGCGAGATCATCTCCGTCGCCATCAGCGCGATCATCGGCGTTGCCATCATGTCCGCCGGCTTCCAGGGCTGGCTGCTGTGGAAGCTCAACTGGCTTGAACGCATCGTGTTCATCGCCGGCGGCCTGCTGATGTTCATCCCCGGCACGCTGACGGATATCACCGGTCTTGTGATCGCGGTCGCTCTGCTTCTCGTCAACGTGAAGAAGTGGGAGAAGGGCCCCAAGTTCATCATGGACAAGCACAAGGCCAAGCAGGAGCAGAAGTAAGCTCCGCTGAACCGGATACGGAATATGAGGGTCCCGAAAAGGGACCCTCATATTTTTTCATTGACCGCGCCCCCCAGCGCGCGGTATACTGTAGCGTAAGAATCCAAGCGAGGAGAGAAGAATCATGGAAGCTCAGGAGATCCGTTACCGCGTCAATAAAAAGGTGTTTCGGCAGGCGTCGCTCTACGCCATGTTTTTGCGAAACCGCAATACCTTCCGTGTGGGCATCGCCGTCGTGCTGGCGGTGGCATTTTACACTGTGCTTGCCGTGCAGGGCACCTTTCCCCTGAGCTACCTACCGATCTACATCGCGGCGGCCTATCTTGTCTGGATGCTTTTGCTGCTCGGACGCGAGGAGCAGCGCGTGCTGCGCTACCTCAAAAGCGACGAGTCGCTGCTGGGGACGGAGTACGTTCTGCGTTTTGACGCGGGCAAGCTTTCGGTCGAGATCCCCGAGAAGAAGCTCCGCAACACAGTCGCGCTCGCGAAGCTCGCCTCGGCCATCGAAATTTCGAGCGTGTTCATGCTCTGCCTTTCGGCCGATCAGCTCTACCTTGTGCCGACCGCGGCTATGACGGACGAGCAGCGCACGGCGCTGCGCGGCCTTCTGAGCAGCCACCTCGGCGAGCGCTTTTATTCCAGTATTCTGGCGCGCGAGAAAAAGAAATGAACAAGGCCCGCCTCCGACATCGCTTCGGAGGCGGGCTTTGCCGTGCTATACCGGACGGCCGTGCTCCACGCGGCAGTCGCACTCGCTGCGCCACGACTGCGATTGCAGGAAGCGGCGCGCGGCATCGACGAAGGCGCGGGCGGCGGGCAGAAGGTGGCGCTTTTTCTTGTAGACCACGCTCAGCGGGTGGACAAGGTCGGGGGAGTCGAGGTCGAAGAAGAGCAGCTCGCCGCGGTTCGGTGCGTTGTGGACGGCGGTCTCATTGACGAAGCAGAAGCCGTAGTTTTCCGCCGTCAGGTTCAGCGCTGTGGTGGCGTTGGTGGTGTAGAGCGCGTTTTCGACGGTGATATGCTCCCGTTCGAGAAAGTTGTTGACGCGCATGGCGAGCAAGATCTCGGGGTAGAGCAGGACAAAGCGCTCGCGCTCGAGAACGGAGAGCTCCGGCTCCCGTCCCGCGCGGCAGGCCTCCGCAAGCGCCTGCGCGGTGCGGTTGCCGCGGTTGCCGACCAGGAGGATCTTTTCGTAGAGAATGGTCTCGGTGGTCAGGTAGTCGGGCGTATTGAGATTGGTGTTCATGATGGCAAAATCCACCGTGTTGTCCGCCACCAGACGGAACATCTCGCTCGTCGGGCGCTCAAGCAGCTCAAGATGGGCCTCGGGGTGCTCCTGCGAAAAGGCGGGCAGGATGCTCGGCAGGAGCGTGCTGGCGCGCCAGTTGCTCATGGCGACGCGGAGCGTCTGGCGGCGGCTGGCGTTCAAACGTGTGAAATCCTGCAAAAGCTGCTCATAGAGCTGCGAGCTGTCCTCGAGATAGTTGGCGTAGACCTTGCCGGCTGCGGTCAGCGCCAGCGGCGACTTGGTGCGGTCGAGCAGGCGGACGCCGAATTCCTTTTCCAGATGGATGACGTATTGGCTCAAGTAGGGCTGCGAGATGTGCAGCCGCTCTGCGGCCTTGGAAATGCTTTTCTCGGACGCAATGGCAAGAAAATATTCCGGATTCCGGTCCTGTACCATCCAGATCACCTCGTTTTCCTCTTCGATTATAGCAAAAAATACGGCGTCGTCAAGCATGGTATAGTAAAAATGCTATAGGGATAGTCACATTTAGGTCTTTGACCTTTTCGCGGCGATGCACTATGATAGAGTCAAACAGGGAAATCAAAAAACCATCGGAAAAGAGGGAGATTATGCCAAGGTTTGAAGCATCTGCGCTGCGGGGCTACTGCGTGTCGGTCCTGACGGCCTCCGGTGTGGAGAGGAGCTGCGCGGAAGCGGTGGCTGACGCGCTGATCGACGCGGAGCTGACAGGCGTGTCCACCCACGGTGTGAGCCGTCTGGCCGTTTATATGCAGCGCATGGACGCGGGCGTGATGTCGCGTGAAAACAACATCCGCATCGTGCGGGAATCGACCTCCACGCTGGTCGTGGACGCCGGCAACTCGCTGGGCGCGGCGGCGGCAAAATTTGCGATGGAGCGGTGCATCGCCAAGGCAAAAGAGACGGGCTGCTGCTTTGCAAGCGTGCACAGCTCCAACCACTTCGGCACCGCCGCCTATTACACAAGGCTTGCTGCCGCGCAGGATATGATCGGATTTGCCTGCACCAATCTCAAGGGCAAGATCGCGCCCTTCGGCAGCGCTGAGCCCTACATGGGCACAAATCCCATCTCCGTGGCGGCTCCGTCCGACGACCTTCCGGTCGTGCTGGATATGGCGCCGAGCGTTGTGGCGCTGGGCAAGCTCATTCTGGCGCAGAAGCTGGGAAAGTCTATTCCCGAGGGCTGGGCGCTGGATAAGGACGGCAGACCCACCACGGACCCCGCGGCCGGTCGTGCCGGCTCGCTCGTGCCGATCGGCGGCGCGAAAGGCAGCGGCCTCGCCATCATGGTCGATGTGCTTTGCGGCATTCTCAGCGGCGGCCCCTACGGTCCGCATCTGCATGACCTCTATGTGATGGACGAGCCGCAGGGCGTCAGCCATTTTCTCGGCGCCATCGACATTGCGCATTTCATCGAACCGGCAGCGTTCAAGTCGGCTCTTTCCGCCATGTCACGGGAGATCAAGGCACTGAAAAAGGCCGATGGTGTGGAGGAAATTTTCCTGCCCGGCGAACGCTCCGGCCGCAAGGCGGAAGAAAATGCTGCAAACGGTATTGAGGTGCCGCAGCCGGTCTACGAAGAGCTGCTGGAGCTCGGCAAGCCCTACGGCCTGAGCCTGTAAAGGAGGAAGCATCATGGCAAAAATTCTCATCACCGAATCGGTCCACCCCATCGGACCCGAGCTGCTGACCGCGGCGGGGCACACCGTCGTCTACGCCGACCGCGACATGGACATCATCCGCCGCGAGATCGTGGACGCGGACGCCGTGCTCGTGCGCATTATCGAGCTGCCCGGTTCGCTGCTCACGACGGCGAAGAACCTCAAGATCGTCTCCAAGCACGGCGTGGGCTACGATAATATCGACCTCGACTACTGCAAGAGCCACGGCATCGCCGTGACCATCACCCCGAACGCGAACAGCCTTTCCGTCGCCGAGCACGCCTTCACGCTGATGCTCACGCTGGCGAAGAACATCATTCCCGTTTCCAACGAGTACCGCACGGTTGGCTTTGCCGCGAAGAACCACACCCCCGGCATTGAAATGACCGGCAAGACATTGGGCCTGATCGGCATGGGCCGCATCGGAAAGTACGTCCTGCACATGTGTAAGGACGGCCTGGATATGCACGTCATCGTCTACGACCCCTACATCAGCGAGGTCCCCGAGGGCGTCGAGAAGGTGGACGACCTTTCCGAGCTGCTGCGCCGCGCCGACGTCGTGACGCTCCATTGTCTGCTCACCGACGAGACGCGCAAGCTCATCGACCGCGAGCGCCTCGCGCTGATGAAGCCCACCGCGCTGCTCATCAACTGTGCCCGCGGACCCATCGTGGACGAAGACGCGCTCATCGAGGCGCTGGAGAACGGCAGACTCGCCGGCGCCGGTCTTGACGTCACCGACCCCGAGCCGGTCGCGCCGGACAGCCCGCTCTTTAAGCTGCCGAACGTCATTGTCACGCCGCACTACGCGCCCACAACGGTCGAGTCCGCCACGCGCGTTTCCAAGATCGCAGCCGAAAACATCAATGCGGTGCTTGCCGGTCAAGAGCCGGTGGGCTGCATCGTCTGAACAAGATTAAGAGGAGGAAAGCAACCATGAGACTCGCAACGATCAAGCTGCACGGCGCGGAGGTCGCCGGCATCGTCACCGGGAAGGGCATCCTGCCCGTCGCAGCGCTCAACGCCTACAAGGGTACGGGCTGGAAGGAGGACATGATGAGCCTCATTCAGGCCAATCACATCCCCGGCCTGACAAAGTGGTATAACGAGGGCGGCAAGGAGGAGCTGGAGAGCATCCCCGGTCTCGTGCCGACAGAAGAGGTCGTCTACGCCCCGCTCTACCGCAACCCCAAGCGCATCTTCGGCATCGGCCTCAATTACGCCGACCATGCCAAGGACATCGGCAACGCCGCGCCCACGGGATTCCCCGGCAGCTTCTTCAAGATGGCGGATACGCTCATCGGCCCGAATGACGACATCCTGCTGCCCAAGCTCAAGGAAGCGCAGAAAACCACCGCGGAGGCTGAGCTCGGCATCATCATGGGCCGCGACTGCCGCGACGTTCCCGAGGAGGAGTGGGAGAGCGCCATCGTCGGCTACACCACGATCCTCGATATGACCGAGGAATCCATCCTCAAGGGCAACGACTTCGTGCCCGGCAATCCCCGCTATCTGACCATCGTCAAGAACTTCCCGACGTTCTTCTCCTTCGGTCCCCAGCTCGTCACGCCCGACGAGGTGCCCGACGTCCTCAAGCTCGAGGTCCAGAGCGTCCACAACGGCGAGATCCACGCGAAGAACACCGTCGATCACATGACGCACGTTCCGTCCCGCCTCGTTTCCCTGCACTCGAGCATCCAGGGCTGGTACGCCGGCGACGTGCTCTCCACCGGCACCCCGCGCGCGTTCCACATTCAGGACGGCGACATCGCCGAGTGCCGCATCGTCGGTCCGGACGGCTTTGAGATGGAGCCGCTGAAGAATCCCGTCGTGGATCTCAAGCTGCACTGAGAATGATCAAAAATTTTAACATATCAGGAGGAACATATCATGGATCTGGGTTTGAAGGATAAGGTCGTCGTTTGTATGTCCAGCGCGTCCGGCTTCGGCAAGGGCATCGCGACAGAGTTCGCCCGCGAGGGCGCGAAGGTGGTCATCTGCACCAGCGAGGCGTTCAAGGCGGAGCTGGATCAGGCGGTCATCGACATCGAGAAGGAGACCGGCAACCGTCCCCACGCTTATCTGTACGATGTTCTCGATAACAAGAGCATCGCCGCGATGATCAACAAGGTCGCAGAGGACCTCGGCGGCATTTACGGCCTCGTCAATCATTGCCCCGGCCCGAAGGCCGGCACCTTCGAGGCGCTGACCGAGGCCGACTGGGCGGACGGCTATCAGAAGTGCCTGTACAGCTACACCACCGCCATCCGCGCGGCGCTGCCCTACATGAAGCAGGGCGGCGGCGGACGCATCGTCAACTCCACCTCGTCCTCCATCAAGCAGGAGCTGGATAACCTCATTCTCTCCAACACGTTCCGCATGGGCGTGGTGGGCATGAGCAAGACGATGGCGCGCGAGTTCGGTCCGTACAACATCATGGTCAACACGATGGGCCCCGGCCGCATCTACACCGACCGCATCAAGTACCTCAACACCATCCGCGCGGAGAAGGCGGGCATCACGCTCGAGGAGTACAACACCCGCGACGCCGCGAGCTTCCCGCAGAAGCGCTACCAGACGGCGGACGAGTACGCCCGCTCCGTGGTGTTCATCTGCTCTCCCGCGAACAGCGCGATCTCCGGTCAGGTCATCTGCGTCGACGGCGCCATGACCACCGCGTACTAAGCTTATCCTCTCAGCATACGCTGATCTCTCTTACAGGGAAACGGCAGCGGCTCAAAGAGCCGCTGCCGTTTCCTATTCCGTTTACGGATCGCCGACGCCGTTTTCCCGCAGCCACGCGCAGATGGCGGCGTCCTCCGGTCGGTCGTTTTTCCACAGCATACCGAAAAACAGGTTGTATTTCAAGTTTTTTCTTGTAGAAAGGCGTTGGAATTTCTGCTTTTCTTTTAAGCAAGGCTGCGCTATAATGGGGACAACCGATAAGACGAACGGAGGAAAACACGATGGAAAGCTGGAAGGGAAACCGTACCCCCTCGAACCCGCAGGAGGGCTATTACGTCGGCTTGATGAACGCCTGCGGCTACCGCACAAAGGACCTGGAAAAGCCCGTCATCGGCATCGTCAATTCCTTTACGGACGTCAACCCGGGGCACCGCGCCTTCAAGGAGCTGGTGGGCTACGTCAAGGAGGGCGTGTGGGCCGCCGGCGGTACGCCGGCGGAGTTCAACGTTCCCGCCCCCTGCGACGGCATGGCGCAGGGCGAGGGGATGCACTTCATCCTGCCCTCGCGCGACCTGATCGCCGGCAGCATTCAGGCGATGGCGAGCGCCCACGGCTTCGACGGTCTGGTGTTCCTGTGCTCCTGCGACAAGATTGTGCCCGGTATGCTCATGGCCGCTGCAGCGCTCAACAAGCCCTGTATGTTCCTCACGGCAGGCAGTATGCTGCCCTACGAGGCGGACGAGGGCACCTATGTCACGCCCGACCTCAAGGAATCCATCGGTCAGCGCAACATCGACGCCATCAGCGAGGAGACCTTTACCCGCTTCCGTGAGAACATCTGTTTCTCCTGCGGCACCTGCTCGATGTACGGCACCGCCAACACCATGGGCGTATTCACCGAGGTCATCGGCCTCTGCCCCATCGACAGCACGACCATGCTCTTCTGCTCGTCCGCCAAGTACAAGCAGGCGCGCGACGTCGGCGAGCGCATCGTCACGCTCACGAAGGAGGGTGTGCGCTTTTCCGACATCGTCACCGAGGCGAGCCTCAAGAACGGCCTGCGCCACGTCGCCGCGACCGGCGGCTCGACGAACGCCCAGCTCCACATCTGTGCGCTCGCGCGCGTGAGGGGCATTCCGATGGACCTCGCGGCCTTTGACGCGATCCAGCGCGACGTGCCCTGCGTCGCGAAGTTCAAGCCGTCCTCAAAATTCAATATGTACGACTATTATAAGGCTGGCGGCGTGGGCGCGACGATGAAGGCCATCGAGCGCTATCTCGACCCCGACGCGCGTCTGGCGACGGGCGGCACGGTGGGCGAGTTCCTCGCCCGCTTCCGCCGCAGGGTCGATCCCGAGATCATCCACACAGCCGACGAGCCGCTCTACCCCGACGGCTGCTTCGCCGTGCTGCACGGCAACCTTGCCCCCGGCGGCTGCATCGTGAAAAAGAGCGGCGTGGTGCCCGAGATGTTCCACCACCGCGGCCCCGCGGTCTGCTTTGACTCCGAGGACGCGCTGCGCGCGGCCATGACGGAGAAGTCCGTCAAGCCCGGCGATGTGCTGGTCATCCGCTACGAGGGTCCCAAGGGCGGGCCGGGGATGCGCGAGATGTCCATTCCCGCGGCGATGCTCGTCGGCATGGGCCTGCACACGAGCTGCGCCATGGTCACCGATGGACGTTACTCCGGCGCGACGCGCGGCCCCTGCATCGGCCACGTCTCGCCCGAGGCGTGGGACGGCGGCCCCATTGCCGCGGTGCGCGACGGCGACATGATCGAGATCGACATCGACAAACACACCATCCACCTCGAGGTCAGCGACGAGGAGCTCGCGGAGCGGCTGGGACACATCAAGCGTCCCGCGCATCCCGCGCCCGGCGTGCTCGGCGCCTACCGCAAAGCGGTCGACAGCGTGAACGAGGGCTGCACCTGGCTCTACAGCAAGGAAGAATAAGAAAACGGCAAGCGCCGCGGTCACCCGACCGCGGCGCTTGTATTGTGATCGTTTGCTGCTTCAGCGGAGCTTCACCGCGGCGAGCACGGCGGCCTTGCCGTCCGCCTTCTTGATGGCAAGGCGGCAGCCGCTCTCCTCACGGCGGCAGTAGACGCCCAGCTCCTCGCCCTCCAGACAGGGAGCGGCGTAGTGGACCTCCATCGACGCGATGCGGCCCGAGGCCAGCTCGGCGGCGGAGAAGCAGTCGAGCAGTACGCGGACGTAGGCGACGTTGTTCATGTGACGGCCAAAGTCGATGTCCGTCGGGCGGACCGTATAGCCGCGCACGAGCTCCGCCTGCGTCAGGTCGTCCGCGAAGCGGGTGGGGCGATCGGTGATGCCGGTGTGGTCGGAGAACGGGAAATCGGCGGGAAAGCCGGTCTGCGCAAACTGCATCAGCTTCTTTTCCGTGCCGAGGACGGCCCACTGCGTGCGCCCGAGGGCGAGCAGCGCGTCGCCGCGGCGCAGACTGTAGCTGCGGTAGCAGCGCACGGCCTTGCCGTCGCACGGCTCCGGCCATGTTGCGGCAGTGAGCTCATCCATGAGACCTGCGCGTTGCAGGAAGTCCACACGCGTGTGGACGGTCAGCCAGAACTCGCCGCGCTTCGCCATCGCCGCGCCGCCGACGCCGATGAGCTCGGCGTGCTGGGCGGCGATGCCCTGAAAGATGGTAAAGGCCGCAAGGGGCGAGAGCTGCGCCGCGGCGTCGCAGTAGTCGGGCGTGACGGTGATGCTTTTTTCAAAAATGCCCTGCTGCATAGCTGCCTCCGATGTGCGTTCAGCTCCGCGCGCGGCGGCTCAGCTGCTGCTGCGCCGCGTGGCGGCGGCGACGCTGCGCGTTCATCACGACGTAGACCATCATAATGATGGTGATGGCGTAGGGGATGATGCCGGTGAGGTCAGAGCTGACGTAGTCCTGCAATCTCAGGCCGATGGCGTCGAAGAAGCCGAACATCAGCGCCGCGAGGTAGGCCTTGGCGGGGTTCGCCGCGCCGAAGATCACGCAGGCAAAGGCGATGTAGCCGCGGGAGTTGGACATATTTTCGGCAAAGGTGCCGTTGAGGTAGCCGAGCGACAGGTGCGCGCCCGCGAGCGCGCACAGCACGCCGCAGAGGATGCTCGCGAGCCACTTCATTTTTTCCGGCTCGATGCCGGCGGTGCGCAGCGTCTCGGGCTTTTCGCCGCTCGCGCGCAGCCAGAAGCCGTAGGGGGTTTTGTAGATGAACACCCACAGCACGAGGACGAAGAGCCAGGTGAGATACACAAACAGCGAGTGACCGTTGAGCACCGCACCGAGGAAGGGAATTTTATCCAGCAGCGGAAGGTCTACCGTCGGCAGGGAGGGGAAGCCCTTCGCGCCGGAGGTGCCGAACACGGAGCGGGAGAGATAGGTCGTCAGGCCGAGCGCGAAGGTATTGAGCGCGCAGCCGATGATGAACTCGTCTGAGCGGAACTTCACGACGAAGAGCGCGAAGAACAGGCCGACGAGCAGCCCCATAAGAAGCACCAGTCCCACGCCGCCCCAGGCGGAGGTAAAGAGATAGCTGCCGAACACGCCGAAGAACGCGCCCATGAGGATCATGCCGTCCATGCCGATGTTCATGATGCCGGCGTGCTCGGTGAGCGAGCCGCCGATGGCGGCGAGCGCCACGGGCGTGGCGCGGCGGAGCATCTCGTTAAAGGTGCCGGAGGAGAAAATGCTGGCGAGGATCGCGGAAAGGTCATCCATGTTTCAGTTCCTCCTTTAAGCGTTCTTCGGCGGCGCGCTTGGCTCTGCGGCGCTCGTGCGCCGCGGTGAGCGAGCGGGTGATGCCGCTCTCGGCGGCCATGCAGAAGATGATAACGGTCTGAATGATGAGGTAGATCTGCGAGGGGATGCCGATGAGCTCCATGCCCTGCGCGCCGATCTTCAGCACGGCGAAGAAGAGCGAGAGGAGGATGACGGTCACAGGCTTATACTGCGCGATCATGGCGACCATCAGGGCCTCGAAGTAGTAGTCCTTGCTCACGCTGTCGCGGTAAAGATGCTCCACGCCGTAGACGCGGAACATACCGACCAGACCGCACATCGCGCCGGAGACGACCATGGAGAGCAGCACGATCTGATCGGTGCGCAGGCCGGAGAAGAAGGCGAAGCGCGGATTCTCGCCGGTGATGCGCATTTCATAGCCGACGGAGGTGCGCTCCATCACATACCACACAAGAAATGCCATCACCGCCGCGGCAAACACGGCGCTGGTGAGGTTGGAGCGGGGAATGACATTGCCGAACCAGTATTGCGCGCCGAGCTGTTCGGTCGCGGCGACCATGTTCTTATTGGCGTTCTTCCACGGGCCTTTGGCAAGGTACTGGCAGAGGTAGGCGGCGATGGTGTTGAGCATGATGGTGGTGATGACCTCGTTGACCTTGACTTTCACTTTCAAAACGCCGGGGAGGAAAGCGTACAGGCCGCCGACCGCCATCGCGGCGAGCGCCGCGCAGACGATGACAAGGAAGCGGGGCTGTCCGTCCATCCACACGCCGACCTGCGCGGCAAAGATCGCGCCGAGGAGCAGCTGGCCCTCACCGCCGACGTTGAAGATGCCGACGCGCGCGCCGAGCACGCAGGCAAGGCCGCACACGCACAGCACCATCGCGTACTCCAGAAAGTCGCCGATGTGGCGCGCGCTGTCGAACGCGCCGGAGAGCATCGCGCCGTAGGCCTCGAGCGGATGGAAGCCGGAGACGGCGAGGATGCCCGCGCCGATGAGAAAGGCGAAGAGGATCGAGAGCAGCAGCGAGAGCAGATAGCGGCAGTTCACCGCGCCTGCGAGCTTTTTCATGCTTTTGCCGCCTCCTTTCCCTCACGGTGGCCGGTCATGTACCAGCCGATCTCCTCCTTGGTGATGTCACTTGTGCGGAACTCGCCGGTGATGCGCCCCTCGTACATCGTGATGATGCGGTCGGACAGGCGGAACACCTCGTCGAGGTCGGCCGAGCAGAGGAGAATGGCACAGCCGGCGTTGCGCTTTTCGATGATGCGGGTGTGGATGAATTCGATGGCGCCCACGTCCACGCCGCGCGTGGGCTGGGCGATGATGAGCACAGGGGAATCAAACGAAAATTCGCGCGCGACGACGACCTTCTGCATATTGCCGCCGGACATGGAGCCGACGGCGGTGTCGATGCCCGCGCCGCGGATGTCGAACCTCTCATAGACCTCCTCCGCGTAGCGCTCGATGGAGCTGCGCCGCTGATGAAACGCGAAGCCGCTGAAGGCCTTGTCGCGCTGCTTGCCCATGAGAAGATTGTCCGTCACGCTCGCGCTCCGGCTCACGCCGGTGGCGAGACGGTCCTCGGGAATGTGGGAGAGCCCGACCTTGCGGATCTCGCCCGCCGTTTTTCCGGTGACGTTCTGCCCACAGACCTCCACCGTGCCGCGCTCGACGCGGCGCATACCGGTGATGGCCTCCAGAAGCTCGCTCTGGCCGTTGCCCTCGATGGCGGCGATGCCGAGCACCTCGCCCGCGCGGACGGACAGGCTCAGACCGTCCACGGCGACCAGCCCGCGGTCGTCGCAGACGGTGAGGCCGGAGACTCTGATCTGCTCCGCGCCCGCTTCGCCGGTCTTTTCCAGCCGGTCGTAGAGCACCGGGCGGCCGACCATCATCGAGGCGAGCTTTTTTTCGTCCACGTCGCAGGTGTTCTCCACACCGATGAGCCTTCCCTTGCGCATCACGCCCACGCGGTCGCTGATCGCCATGACCTCGTAGAGCTTGTGCGTGATGATGATGACCGTCATGCCCAGCTCGCGCACCACGCGGCGGATGACGGCGAACAGCTCGTCCGTCTCCTGCGGGGTGAGGACGGCGGTCGGCTCGTCCAGAATGAGAATGTCCGCGCCGCGGTAGAGCGTTTTGAGAATTTCCACGCGCTGCTGAAGCCCCACGCCGATCTCGCGCACCACGGCGGCGGGATCGACCACGAGGCCGTACTCCTCCACCAGCTTCTGCGCGGCGGCCTCGGCGGCCTTGTTGTCAAAGAGCACGCCGAGCCTGCGCGGCTCGCGGCTCATAACGATGTTCTGTGCCACGGTGAAGCTGGGCACGAGCATGAAGTGCTGGTGCACCATGCCGACGCCCATAGAGATGGCGGTTTTGGGCGAGAAGCGCTCGACCTTCCTCCCGCGGATATACACCTCGCCGTTCGTCGGCTCGTGGATGCCGTAGAGAATGTTCATCAGCGTGGTCTTGCCCGCGCCGTTCTCGCCGACGAGGGCAAAGACCTCGCCCTTTCGGATGTCGAGCGATACGTCGTCGTTGGCGAGCACGCCGGGGAACTCCATGGAGATATGGCGGAATTCGACTGCATTTTCCTGCAAGGCTCGTTACCTCACTTTCTTTGGAATAGAGGAAGCGGCGCGGCTTTTGCCGCGCCGCAAGGGAAGTGCATGAAATTACGCGCGCGTCGTCTCCACGACGATCTCGCCGGAGGCAATCTTCGCGGCCAGCTCCTCGACGGCGGCCTTGACCTCGTCGGGGACCTGCTGCGTCATGCCGCTGTCGCCGTAGCCGATGCCGACGTAGCCGGTCGCCATGTCGGCGGTCCAGGTTGTGCCGAAGCGGCTGTCGCCCGCGAGATAGGACTTGACGGCGTCATAGATGGAGCTGCCGACTTCCTTCTTCATGGAGCAGATGATGACCTCGGGGTCGATGTACTTCTGGTCGCTGTCCACGCCGATGGCGTAGAAGCCCTTCTCCTTGGCGGCCTCGAACACGCCGTCGCCGCAGGCGGAGGCGATCTGGAAGATGACATCCGCGCCCTGATCGTTCAGCGCGATGGCGCAGTCCTTGCCGACGGCGGGATCGTCGTAGGTGTTGGAGTAGTTCTTCACCACGCTGATCTCCTTGCCGTTCTCGGTGCCGTAATACTCGGCGCCCTGCGTGTAGCCGACGATGAAGTCGTTGATGGTGTCGGCGTCCTCGCCGCCGACCGCGCCGACCACGCCGGTCTCGGAGACCGCGGCGGCGATGTAGCCCGCAAGGAAGCTGCCCTCGTTCTGGGCGTAGGTGATGTTGAGCACGTTGGATACGGGCGCGCTGGTGGCGTTATCGACCCAGATCCAGTTGACCTCGGGATAGTCGGGCGCGATGGTCTCGACGTTGTAGAACTCCCAGCCGACGCAGACCACGATGTTCGCCTTCTCGGCGGCGTTCTTCATCTGAATGTCGTGGTTCTCGTTGTTGCACTCGATGACGATGGGCGTCACGCCGAGGTCGGCGACCATGCGGTCCAGGCCCTCCTTGGAGGAGTCGTAGAAGCTGCGGTCGCCGAGCTTGCCGGCTACGACCAGCGCGACGGTCAGACCGTCGGCGTCGCCGCCGTTGGGGTCGGGGCCGGGGGTTGGAGCATTTTCCTTTTTGCCGCAGGCGGCAAGGCTGAGCACCATCACGGCGCACAGCAGCACAGAGAGTAGCTTTTTCATTCCAATTTACCTCTTCAAAACATTGTAGTCTCTGCGCGGCGGATGCAGGAGAGCCGCGCAGGTATGCTCTATTATAGGCATTCCCGCGCGGCTTTGCAAGACCATATCGCAAAAATCGCGTTGTATTTTGTGCTCAGGAGGGCGTTTTTTCGCCCAACGCTTCGCGCAGCGTGCGCCAGCCGAGCATGGCACACTTCACGCGCGCGGGCATATGGGAGACGTCGCGCAGAGCCGAGGCCTCCTCAAGGCTGTCGATCTCCTCCTCGCTCGCCTCGCCGCGGATCATGCGCAGAAAGAGGTCGCCAAGCCGCAGAGCCTCCTCGCGGCTCTTGCCGACGATCATACCGAGCATGATGTCTGTGGAGGCCTGCGAGATGGCGCAGCCGTCGCCGACAAAGGCCCCGTCGGCGATGGTATCGCCATCGAGCTTGAGCTTGAGCTGAATTTCGTCGCCGCAGCTCGGGTTCACGCCGTCGAGCACGAGGTCGGCGTCCGGCAGATCGTGCTTGAACTCCGGGCGGACGTTGTGCTCGGTAAGGATCTCGTTGTAGAAAGGATTAGTCGTCATAGCCCATGCGCCCCCTGACGGTGGATAGGCTGCTGACCAGCCGGTCCACATCGGTTTTGTCATTATAGAATGCGAAGCTCGCGCGCACCGTGGCGTGATAGCCGAGGAAGCGGTGGAGCGGCTCGGCGCAGTGATGCCCCGCGCGGACGGCTACGCCGTCGGCGGCAAGCAGCTCGCTCACGTCGTGCGGGTGGACGTTGTCCACCGCAAAGGTCAGGATGCCGTTGTGCTCCTCCGCCTTGTCCGAGCCGAGGACGCGGACGTGCGGCAGCACGCGCATTCGTGCGAGGGCGTCGGCGGTGACGGCCAGCTCGCGCGCGTGGATGGTATCGAAGCCGACGCGCTCCACATAGTCGATGGCGGCGTGCAGGCCCGCCGCACCCGCGGCGTTGACGGTGCCGGCCTCAAATTTGTGCGGCACCTCGGCGAACACCGCGCCCTCGCGCGTGACGGACTCGATCATCTCGCCGCCCGTGAGAAACGGCGGCATCTCCTCCAGAAGCTCGCGCCGCCCGTACAGCGCCCCGATGCCCATAGGCCCGTAGAGCTTGTGGCCGGAGAAGGCGAGGAAGTCCGCGCCCAGCTCCTGTACGTTGACCGGCAGGTGCGGCGTGCTCTGCGCGCCGTCCACCACCAGCACCGCGCCCACGCGGTGCGCCAGCTCCGCGACCGCGCGGATGGGGTATTCGCGTCCGAGCACGTTCGAGACCTGCTGCAGCGCGACGACCCTTGTCCTTGCCGTGATGAGCGCTTCGACCTTGTTGAGGTCCAGACTGCCGTCCGGCTCACATTCCATGAACTTGAGCTGCGCGCCGGTCTGACGGCAGACCATCTGCCATGGAAGGATGTTGCTGTGGTGCTCCATCGTGGAGATCAGGATCTCATCGCCCGCCTTGACATGGCTGAGCCCGTAGCTGTAGGCCACAAGGTTCAGCCCCTCGGTCGTGTTGCGGGTGAAGACGATCTCCTCGCTCTGCGCTGCGCCGAGAAAGCGGGCGACGGCGGCGCGGGCGCTTTCAAGCGCTTCGGTCACCTCGATGCTCAGCGGGTAGAGCCCGCGCAGGGGATTGGCGTTGTGGCGCGTATAGAACTCCCGCTCCGCGTCCAGCACGCACTGCGGGCGCTGGGCGGTGGCGGCGCTGTCGAGATAGGCGACGTCACGCTGCGCGAGCAGCGGGAAATCGGCTTTATAATTCGTGCTCATTCGCGTTCCTCCTTCGTACACAGGACCTGCGCGAGCGCGCCGAGGGCGCGCGTGGAAAAGGCTTCGTCCTCCGCCATGCGCGCGAGCCGCTCCACGGCGGCGCGGGCGAGGATGGCTTCGGCGGCGGCGCGGTCGATGCCGCGGCTGGCAAAGTAAAAGAGCGTGTCCGCGTCCAGCTCGCCGATGGTCGCGCCGTGGCTGCCCTCGACATTCTCCTCGGCGCAGAGGATGACGGGGACGGTCTTGTTTTCCGCGTCCTCGCCGAGGAGCAGGACGATCTCGTTTTCGCTGCCGACCGAGCCGGCGGAGCCGCGCTTGAAGTCAATGGTGCCGCGGAAGACCTTTTTCGCGCGCTCCATCAGCGCACCGGAAGCGTGGATCTCGCTCACGGTGCTTTTGCCGAGCTGCTCAACGGTCAGATCAATGTCCGCCGTGTCGCTCCGGCGGGCGAGGTAGCCGAGGTCGACGCGCAGCGCCGCGCCATCGCCCGCAAGGGCGATCTGGTGGTCGGCGTAAACAGCGCCGTCGCCGAGCTGGAGGGAGATAAGGTCGAGCTTCGCGTGTTCGGCGAGCTGCGCGCTCAACTCGTGGCGCAGCACCGCGCCCCGCGCGGGATTCAGAAGCTGCACGACGCGAAGGTGCGCGCCCTCCGCCACGGTGAGCCTTAGCTCCGCGGCAAGGGGCTGCGCGGCGGTGCAGACCTCAAAGACGGTCAGCTCCGCGCCCGCCTCGGCGGTCACGGTATAGACGCGGCGGCCGTAGGCTGCGCCGCCGTCCGCAGCCTCGATGCGGAGAGGGGCGTTTTTTCCGGAAACGGCGGTGAAGCGTTCGTTCGAGAGCAGCGCCTCCGCGTCCGTGTCCCAACGGACGGCGGCCTCGTTCACGCCGAGACGGTTCCAGGTGCGCGAAGCGGGACGGTTGACATAAATCATTTTTTCCATATCGTTCGCTCCTTTCGCTCAGCCGATGCTGCCCTTCATCTCAAGGCGGATGAGGTTGTTCATTTCCACGGCGTATTCCAGCGGCAGCTCCTTGGATACGTTGTCCGCGAAGCCGCTGACGATCAGCGCGCGGGCGTCCTCCTCGCTCATGCCGCGGCTCATCAGGTAAAAGACCGCGTCGTTGCTGATCGCGCCGATTCTGGCCTCGTGACCCACGGCGGCATCGCGCGTCTTGATATCCATGGCGGGGATGGTGTCCGAGCGCGATTCAGAGTCGAGCATCAGCGACTGGCAGGAAACCGCGCTTTTCGCGCCCTTTGCGCTCTTTTCCACCACGACGCTCGAGCGGAAGGTGCTCACGCCGCCGCTTTTGCTGATCGAGCGCGTGTTCATATAGCTGCTGGTGTTTTTGCCGACATGGACGACCTTTGCGCCCGTGTCGAGGTCCTGCCCCGCGCCGGCAAAGGTCACGCCGGTGAACTCCATGCGGGAATCGTCGCCCTTGAGGATGCTCATGGGGTACAGGCAGCCGACGTGCGAGCCGAACGAGCCGGACACCCACTCGATCGTGCCGCCCTCCTCCACCAGCGCCCGCTTGGTGTTGAGGTTATACATATTCTTCGACCAGTTCTCGATGGTCGAGTAGCGCAGCTTGGCATTCTTTTTGACGTAAAGCTCCACGCAGCCCGCGTGGAGGTTCGCCACGTTGTACTTGGGAGCGGAGCAGCCCTCGATGAAGTGCAGGCTCGCGCCCTCGTCCACGATGATGAGCGTGTGCTCAAACTGACCCGCGCCCTTGGCGTTGAGCCGGAAGTAGGACTGGAGCGGAATGGAGAGGTGTACGCCCTTGGGGACATACACGAACGAGCCGCCGGACCACACCGCCCCGTGGAGCGCGGCAAACTTGTGGTCGCGCGGCGTGACGAGCTTCATGAAATACTTGCGCACCATGTCGGCGTACTCGCCCTTGAGGGCGCTTTCCATATCGGTGTAGACTACGCCCTCGGCGGCGATCTCGTCGCGGACATTATGGTAAACCAGCTCGGAGTCGTACTGCGCGCCCACGCCGGCGAGCGACTTGCGCTCCGCCTGCGGGATGCCCAGACGCTCAAAGGTGTCCTTGATGTCCTGCGGCACGTTCGCCCAGTCGTTCTGCATCTTCGTGTTCGGGCGGACATAGGTGGCGATGTGGTCAATGTCCAGCCCCTCGAGCGAGGGGCCCCAGTCGGGCAGGCGCAGCTCGTTGTAGATCTGGAGCGATTGCAGCCGGAACTGCTGCATCCACACGGGGTCGCCCTTTTCCTTGGACAGCTTGTCCACGATCTCCGGCGTCAGACCGGACTCCATGCGGTAGGCGTCGTGCTCTGCGTCGCGTATGTCGTAAATGCTGCGGTCTACGTCCGCAACGTAGGTTTTTTCTCTGTTCTCTGTCATGCCGATGTCACCGCCTTACTCGGTCTTCAGGCTGCCGAAGCCCTTTTCGTTGATGGCCTCGACCAGCTCGGCTCCGCCGTTTTTCACGATGACGCCGTTTTCCATGACATGCGCGGCGTCGACGTGCAGCGCCTCCAGAATGCGCGTGGAGTGCGTGATGATGAGGAGCGAGCCGTGCGTGCGCTCACGAAAGAGCCGCACGCCCTCGGACACCGTGCGCACGGCGTCCACGTCCAGACCGGAGTCGGTCTCGTCAAGGATGGCGAGCTTTGGCTCGAGCATAAGCATCTGCAAAATTTCGGCTTTCTTTTTCTCGCCGCCGGAAAAGCCCACGTTCAGGTCGCGTTCGGCGTAGCTCTCGTCCATGTTCAGCAGCTTCATGGTCTCCCTCAGGCGCTTTTTGAAGTCCCAAAGCCGCAGGCGGTCGCCGGTCTTCTGCTCCAGTGCGCTGCGGATGAAGGCGCTGAGCGTCACGCCCGGAACCTCCAGCGGGTTCTGGAAGGAGAGAAAGATGCCGCGCTTGGCGCGCTCATTGACCGGCAGGGCGGTGATGTCCTCGCCGTCAAATACGATGCTGCCGCTCGTCACGGTGTAGACCGGATTGCCGGTGACGGCGTAGCCGAGCGTGGATTTTCCCGTGCCGTTCGGCCCCATGAGAACGTGCGTCTCGTCGCGCCCGACCGTGAGGTCAACGCCGTGAAGGATCTCCTTTTCCCCCGCGCTGACGTGCAGGCGATTGACCTCTAAAAGTGCTTCGTTTTTCATGCTGCTTGCCCTCGTTTCTGCGTCTGTCCGATCGGACAGCTCTATAATCCTATCAAGTTGATAGGATTATAAGACGATAAACATATAATGTCAATAGGGATTATAAAAATTTTCGGGCCGTCCGCACCTATTTGAACACTTGCACAGACTGCGCCGCGCTGGTATCATAAGGGCGAGGTGAGAATATGGCAACAACAAAGGATTACATTGAATACGTCTGCGAGCGTCTGCACGGCGCGGGCGGGCTGCGTTACCGCAAGATGTTCGGGGAATACATGGTCTATATCAACGATAAGCCCGTGCTGCTCGTGTGCGACAACACGGTGTTCGTGAAGATCGTGCCGGAGCTTGCCGCACTCATGGCGGGCGCGGAGCGCGGCCTGCCCTATGAGGGCGCGAAGGAGCACTATATCCTCGATATCGACGATACCGACCTCGCACGGCAGGTCGTCGCGGTGCTGGAGACGGTCACGCCGCTGCCGAAGCCGAAAAAGAAGAAGGCCAAGTAGCTTGCCAGCGCTGCGCCGGTGTGCTACAATAGGCAGGAAAATAAAGGGCAGCGCCGCGCAGACACAATTGCGCGGTGCTGCCCGGGAAAAGCGAGGAAGCGAACCATGGAATACGATCTGCCCGTCGCGCAGATGGCGCGCGGCGACGATATCGAGGGCTTTTACGTCCTCAAATCCGCCTTTTCCAAGGTGGCGAACAACGGCAAGCCCTTTTTGAACCTGACCCTTTCGGACCGGACCGGCGCGGTCGACGCGAAGGTGTGGGACTACCCCGGCCCCATCGGCGCGGCGGACGAGGGCAAGGTCGTGAAGATCCGCGGCAGTGTGTCGGAGTTCCGCGGGGCCTTACAGGTGACGGTGGAGCGCATCCGCCTCGCGGGCGAGGACGACCGTTACGACGTGACCGCGCTCGTACCCACCGCGCCCATCGACGGGGAGGCGATGTACGCCTCGGTCGAAGCGCTGCTCGACTCCATCACGGACGCCGATTATAAGGCGGTCTGCCGTGAGCTGCTGCGCCGTCACAGCGAGAGCTTCCGCACCATCCCCGCCGCCAAGAGCGTCCACCACGGCTTTCTGCATGGCCTTCTGATGCACACGGGCAATATGATGCAGCTCGCCGACTTCCTCGCCGGTATGTATGCCGACACGGTGGACCGCAGCCTGCTGCTCGCGGGCACGTTCGCGCACGATCTGCAAAAGGAGCGCGAGTTCCGCTTCTCCGCCCTCGGCCTGGTGACGGACTATTCCGTGCCGGGCCAGCTGCTCGGCCACCTTGTCATGGGCGCACAGGAGATCGCGGAGATCGCGAAGGAGTTGGACGTTCCGGAGGAGAAGTCTGTTCTGCTCCGGCACCTCGTTCTCTCCCACCACGGCGAGCCGGAGTTCGGTGCGGCGGTGCGCCCGGTCTGCGCCGAGAGCGAGCTTTTGAGCTACATCGACATGATCGACAGCCGCATGGAGATCTACCGCGAGGTGCTCGGCGCCACGCCGCTCGGCGGCTTCAGCGACCGCGTATTCGCGCTCGACGGCAAGAAGCTCTATCACCACGAATGAGGAGGAAAAAGGGATGCATCCATACTTTTCGGTCATGGACGAGCGCTGGTTCCACCGCGCCTTCGTCTACACCGGCTCGGTGACCGACCGCGAAAAAAACCTCGACTTCCGCTACCGCTATGAGCAGGTCAAGGGTGACGACGGCGACGCGCTCAAGGCCTCGACCTACTCCGACCTCTGCTACGAGCTGGCACAGGACGTGGAGGAGGAGACCTTCCCCTGGACGGACGAGGGCGTGGAGGCGCTGAAAGCGTGGTATCAGTCGCAGTACGAAAAATTCCTCGCCGCGCATGAGGCATGAAGCATGATAAAAAAGGGGAGACGCTTTCCGTCGGAAAGCGTCTCCCCTTTTCGGTCATTGCAGGCGGACCTCTGCGCCGGTGAGGGCATCGTCCTCGTGCGAGACGAGCAGGACGATCTTCTCCCGTGCGGCCCGCGCGACGCAGCGCTGCGCCGCGGCGCGGTTGTCCGCGTCGAGTCCGGTGAACGGCTCATCGAGTGCGAGCGCGTCCGAGGGCGCGAGCAGGGCGCGCGCGAGGGCCAGACGGCGCTTCATGCCGCCGGACCAGTCCCGCACCCGCTTGCCTCCCGCATCGCCGAGCCCCAGCTCCGCGAGCAGGGCGCGCGAGGCGGCCTCGTCGTAAGCCGCGCCGAGCGCGAAGCGCAGGTTGCCCGCAGCGTCGAGCTGTTCGAGCAGGCGGTCCTCCTGAAAGACCGCCGCCCAGCGGAAACAATCGGCGTTGGTCGCGCCGCCGTCAGGACTCTCCAGCCCCAGCAGGATGCGCAGCAGCGTCGTTTTGCCGATGCCGGAGCTGCCCGTGACGCGCGTGAGGCCGATTTCGGCGGTAAAGCTCACGCCTTGCAGCACCGCTGCGCCGCCGTAGCTTTTGCGGAGATCTTCCACCCGAAGCTCCATCAGGCGCACCACCTTTCCGTCAGCGCGTCCACGCCGCGCAGGAACAGCCCTTCAAACAGAACGGAGAGCAGCACGATCACCGCCGTCCACGCGAAGAGGTCAGCGGTCTGAAAGTAGACCTTGGCGGTGTAGAGCCGTTCGCCGATGGTGCCGGAGCACAGGCCGATGACCTCCGCCGCCGTGCCGGCCTTCCACGAAAGGCCCAGCGCCGTATCGGCCGCCGCGCGGAAATAGGGCAGCACCTGCGGCAGATCAACGCCGCGCAGCCGCCGTGAAAGCGGTATGCGGAACACCCGCGCCATCTCAAGAAGCTCGCGGCTCGTGCCGCGGATGCCCTCAAGCACGTTGCGGTATACGACGGGGAAAGCCATCAGCGCGGCGATGAAAAGCGGCAGCCGGCGGCTATCGAGCCACACGAGCGCGAGGATGATGAACGACGCGACCGGCACGGCCTTGACAACGGACACAAGCGGTGCGAGCAGCTCCTCGGCACGGCGGTACCGCGCGGCAAGCGCGGCAAGCACGACCGCCAGCGCGCAGGCGAGCAGAAAGCCGCCGAGGATGCGCGCGGCCGAGGTGAGCGCCGTCCGCCAGAACGCGGCGGTGACTGCCAGCTCCCCGAGCCGCGCGAGCGCCGAAAGGGGAGAGGCGAGCAGCAGCGCGCCGTGCGGGTAGAGGACGGCGAGCGCCATGCTCGCGCCCTGCCACACGAGCAGCCAGAACACGACCGCCCAAAGGCGGACGCTTTTTTTCTTCGGCTTCACGGCGGTCATCTCCTTTCTTATGGGGTGTCGGCCTTACTGCGTGACGGTGGTGGGACAGCGCCCGCCGAAAAGATCACGCAAAATAGAAGCTGTTATCCGGCATCGCGCCGCCGACGGCGGCGGGGTCGGCGTTGTAGAGCACAGAGAGATAGCCGGGCAGCTTTTCAAGAAGTTCTGCTCCTGTGATGCAGACAATATTGCAGTAAGGCAGGGCCTTTTCCGCTACGGCGGCATCCACGATGCCGTATTCGCCGATGAGCGCGGCGGCGTCGGCGGTGTTGGCGTTGACCCAGTCCACGCTTGCGGCGTAGGCGGTGAGGAAGCTGCCGACGGCGGCGGGGTGCGCCTCGACAAAGTCACTGCGGGCGACGATCACGCCGGTGATGAGCGCGGAGCCATTGTCCAGCTTATCCCACTCCTCGGTGAGATCGAGCGCCATGCGCAGACCGTCAATTTTGCTCTGCGCGACGGTGACAAAGGGCTGGGGCAGCAGGGCGATGCTCGCCTGACCGCTTGCCAGCGCCGCGACGCATTCGCTGTGCTCGCTCTTCCAGTCGAGCGTCACGTCGGCGTCGGGGTCGATGCCGTTTTCGCTCAGAAGATAGCGCAGGGCGTACTCGGGTGTGCTGCCCTTGCCCGCGGCCACGACGGTCTTGCCCTTGAGGTCGGCGAGGGACTGCACGCTCTCGCCGTTTTCCACAATGTAGAGAACGCCCAGTGTGTTGACCGCCAGCACCTGCACCGCGCCCTCGGTTTTATTGTAGAGCACGGCGGCAAGGTTCGCGGGCACGCAGGCCATGTCCAGCTCGCCCTTGATGAGCGCGGGCGTCACCTCGTCGGCGGAGCCGGCGAGCGTGAAGTCATAGAGCGGTCCGTTCGCGGAGGAGGGCGCGTCGCTCATGAGCTTGACAAGTCCCATCGCCGTGGGACCCTTGAGCGCGGCGATGCGGGCGGTGACAGGGGCCTCGGTCTCCTGCGCGGGCGTATCCGGTGTTTCGGCCGGGTCGGTGGTCTCCGCGGGCTTCTGCGCGCAGGCAGCGAGCGAGAGGACGAGGGCCAGCGTCAGGCACAGGGCAAAAAACTTTTTGAGTGATTTCATTTGGCAACTTCCTTTCTGATGGCGGCGTCGGGGGCGTAGACGGTCTTGGCGGTGATGCCGTCGAGTCGGCCCAGCTTGCCCGACAGGGCGGAGATGACGTCGTTCGGCGCGTCGAGCGCCACACTGATGATGTTCACGCCGCGCTCCCGGTAGGGAACTCCCATCCGTCCGATGATGTACGGCCCGTATTGGTGCAGCAGCTCGTTGAGCGCCTGCACGGAGCTTCCCTCCTGCACGATGACGGCCAGCACGGCGACGCGCGTTTCCATAGACATGACCTCCCGAAAAATAAGAGTATCCCTCCCGCCGCACGGCAGGAGGGATGGAAAAACCGGTACCGGACACAGCCGCCGGCTGTGCCTTGCTTTTCCTCCTCTTTCGGCTCGGGCTTGCCCTCGCCGGCAGAACGGCAGAATAAATGATACGGTCCGCCGGTCAGAGCATACTTCCCGGGGACGAAGCGATGATAGCACAGAGCGTTCGCGCTGTCAAGCGCAGCGCTCAGAACACCACGACGAGCAGCATCTTGAATGGCTCCTGCCCATACACCGCGTGCGGATGCCTGGCGGGCATGACGATACTCTCGCCCTCGCGGAGCAGATACTCCTTGCCGTCGATGGTGATGCGGCCCATGCCATCGAGACAGGTCACGAAGGCGTCGCCGCCGGACTCGTGCGTGCTGATCTCCTCACCCTTATCGAAGGAGAAAAGCGTTACGCTCAGCGCGGCGTTCTGCGCGAGCGTCTTGCTCACGACCTGCCCCTTCTGATAGGCGACCTCGTCCTTGAGCGTCAGGACCTCTGCCTTGGAAATGTTCTTCAAACCGGTCATGGAAACAAACCTCCTTGTCATGCCGTGCCTTAGTTTATGGAGAATTATAGCAGAAAAATGGAAAAGCGTCTGTTGCGGACGCAACACCGCGAATCAAAAATTTTGCCGCATCCCGGCGAAGACTGCGGCTTGACATTTGGAAACGATACCTATATTATAAAAGCCACACTTATCATGCGGAAGTGTTGCCAAAAATATACCGGAAAGCGAGGGGAGCAGAGCATGGAGCACATTACCAGCCGCCAGAACGCGCTGATGACGCACATCCGAAAGCTGAACGCCTCCCGCGCCTATCGCCGCGCGAGCGGCGAATACCTCTGCGACGGCGTGAAGCTGCTCGAGGAGGCGCTTCGGTGGAACGCGCCGCTCAAAACGGTCGTGCTTTCCGAGGGCGTGGACGCTCCCGCGCTTCCCTCCGGCGTGCGCGCCGTGCAGGTGCCCGCCGATGTGATGCGCTCGATCAGCCCGATGGAAACGCCGCAGGGCGCGCTCTTTACCGTGCGCCTGCCGGACACCGCGCTGCCCGAAATGCTGACCGGCGCGCACTACCTTGTGCTCGACGGCGTGCAGGACCCCGGCAACGTGGGCACCATCCTGCGCACGGCGGACGCCTTTGACTGCGACGGTGTGTTTCTCGTCAACGCCTGCGCTGACCCCTACAGCCCCAAAACGGCGCGCGCCACGATGGGCGCGGTCTTTCGCCGCGATGTGTACCAATGCACGGCGGACGAGCTGTGCGCGCTGCTTCAAAAGTGCGGCTTGCCGCTTTACGGCACGGCGCTGCGGAACGACACCGTGAGCCTGCGCGATGCGGAGCTTTCCCGCGCGGCGGTCGCCATCGGCAGCGAGGGGCGCGGGCTGAGCGCGGAGCTCCTTTCAAAATGTGAGAAAACCATCAAGATCCCCATGTCGCCGCGCTGCGAATCGCTCAACGCGGCGGTCGCCGCGAGCGTGGTGCTGTGGGAAATGTACCGATAGAGAGGAGGGAGCGGACATGGCGGGACTCAAATACTGGGTCTGGCTGAACGAATGCCGGGGGCTGACGAATCGCTCCCGCGCGCTGCTGCTCGACCACTTCGGCTCGCCCGAGGATGTCTACTACGCCGACGAGGCGGAGTATGCGCTGGTCGAGGGCTTATCCAAAAAGCAGATCGAGCTGCTCGCCGACAAATCGGCGGACGGCGCGGACAAAATTCTCGGCGATTGCCAGCGTCTCGGCCTGCGCATCCTGACGATGCAGGACGCGGACTATCCCGCGCGGCTGCGCGGCATCTTCGAGCCGCCCTGCCTTCTGTACGTCAAGGGCACGCTGCCGGCGTTCGATGAAGAGGTCGCCGTGGCGATGGTCGGCACGCGCTCGTGTACGCCCTACGGCACGAGCAGCGCGGAGAAGATCGCCTACGGCTTGGCCAAGCAGGGGGCGCTCGTCGTCTCCGGTGCGGCGCGGGGCATCGACTCGGCGGCCCACCGCGGCGCACTCCGCGCGGGCGGCGTGACCATCGCCGTGCTCGGCAACGGTCTGGACGTGGTGTATCCCGAGGAGAACGCGGGCCTTTACCGCGACATTGCCGCCACGGGCGCGCTGCTGTCCGAATACCCGCCGGGAACGGCGGCGGAGGGCTGGCATTTTCCCATCCGCAACCGCATCATCAGCGGCTTGTGTCTTGCGACCGTGGTGGTCGAAGCGCCGCTCGAGCGTTCGGGCGCGCTCATCACCGCCAATACGGCGCTCGAGCAGGGACGCGACGTGTTCGCGGTCCCCGGCCCCATCGACGCGAGCGCGAGCCGCGGCTGCAACCGCCTCATCGCCGACGGCGCGGGTCTTGTGAGCGAGAGCTGGGACATTCTGCGCGAGTATCAGGCGATGTATCCGCATAAAATTCTCGGTGAGCGCGTCGAGCTGCCCCACGCGCTCGGCTATCAGGCGCGGACGGAGCAGGCGGAGGCAAAGGCGGCGGAGACGCCCGCGGAAGCGGAAGCGCTGCCGGCGCTCGACCTGACCGGCGACCACGGCCTGACGGACGATCAGATGAAGCTCCTGCGCGAGCTCGCGCAGGGAGAGAAGCAGGTGGACGATCTGATCGAGCTGACGCAGATCCCCGCGCGGCGCGTGCTTTCGGCGCTCACCATGCTCGAGCTCGACGGCTATGTGGCCCAGAGCGGCGGCAAGCGCTTTTCCATTCAGGTGGAACTAAAGGAATGAAGGAGTCAAATACATGGCAGAAAAAAATCTGGTGATCGTCGAGTCTCCGGCCAAGGCGAAAACCATCGGGAAATATCTCGGCAGGAGCTACACGGTCAAGGCCAGCATGGGCCATCTGCGCGACCTGCCCAAGAGCAAGCTGGGCATCGACATCGAGCACGATTTCGAGCCCGATTATAAGCCCATCCGCGGCAAGGAGGCTCTGATCCGCGAGCTGAAGGAGGCCGCGAAGGAGAGCGACACCGTCTATCTCGCAACCGACCCGGACCGCGAGGGCGAGGCCATCTCGTGGCATCTCAAGTATCTGCTCGACCTGAACGATCAGAAGGCCAGGCGCGTGACCTTCAACGAGATCACGAAGAACGTCGTGCAGGAGAGCATCGCGCGCCCGCGCGAGATCGACCAGAACCTCGTGGACGCGCAGCAGGCGCGCCGCGTGCTCGACCGCATCGTGGGCTACGAGCTGTCCCCGCTCCTTTGGAAGAAGGTGCGCCGCGGCCTTTCTGCGGGCCGTGTGCAGTCCGTCGCCACGCGCATGGTGGACGAGCGCGAAAAGGAGATCGAGAGCTTCAAGCCCGAGGAATACTGGACGCTCGACGCGCAGCTTCTCGACGAGCGGAGCCATAAGACCTTCACCGCGCACTATTACGGCAAAAACGGCAAGAAGTTCGAGCCCTCCTCCCGCGAGGAGATCGACGCGGTCATCGCTGACACGAAGAGCGCGGTGTTCGCGGTCAAGAGCGTCAAGCGCGCAGATAAGCAGCGCTCGCCCTCCCCGCCGTTCACCACCTCCACGCTCCAGCAGGAGGCCAGCCGCAAGCTCAACATGACCCCGCGCCGCACCATGGCGATCGCCCAGCAGCTCTACGAGGGCGTGGACGTCGCCGGCGAGGGTACCGTGGGCCTGATCACCTATATGCGTACCGACTCGCTGCGCATCAGCGAGGAGGCGCTTGCCGCCGCGAAGAGCTTCATCCTCGGCCGCTACGGCAAGGACTATTATCCCGCTACGACCCGCCGCTTCAAGGCCAAGGCCGGCGCGCAGGACGCGCACGAGGCCATCCGTCCTTCGAATGTGGACTTCACGCCCGAGCGCCTCAAGGGTGACCTTACGGGCGAGCAGTATCGCCTCTACCGGCTCATCTGGAGCCGCTTCCTCGCCAGCCAGATGGCGAACGCCGTCTACGACAGCGTCGCCGTCGAGATCGCCTCGGGCGTGCATGAATTCCGCGCGAGCGCGAGCAGCCTGAAGTTCTCCGGCTACACCGCCGTGTATGAGGAAGCCCGCGACGACGACAAGGAGGAAAAAACCTCCCCGCTGCCGCCGCTGACCGAGGGGCAGACGCTGGAGCTGCAGGGCTTCGACGAGGAGCAGCACTTCACCCAGCCCCCCACGCGCTACACCGACGCGACGCTCATCCGCGCGCTTGAGCAGAACGGTATCGGCCGACCCTCGACCTACGCGCCCACGGTCTCGACCATCATCGACCGTGAGTACGTCGTCAAGGAGGGCAAATTCCTGCGCATCACGCCGCTCGGCAGCGTCGTGACGAAGCTGATGGAGGATAAATTCCCCGACATCGTGGACACGAAGTTCACGGCCCGCATGGAAAAGGAACTCGACACCGTCGAGGAGGGCAAGATCGCGTGGAAGGACGTTCTGCGTGAATTTTACGGCGGCTTTGAATCCAATCTCCAAAAGGCGGAAAAGGAGCTCGAGGGCGTCCATCTCAAGGTGCCCGACGAGGAGACGGAGGAGGTCTGCCCCGAATGCGGGCGCAAGCTCGTCATCAAGTCCGGCCGCTTCGGCCGCTTCCTCGCCTGCCCCGGCTATCCCGAGTGCAGCTTCACCATGCCGCTCGTGGTCGAGATGCCGGGCCGCTGCCCGAAGTGCGGCGGACGGCTGATGAAGCGCACGGGCAAGAGCCAGAAGACCGGCAAGCAGTACACCTACTACTGCTGCGAGTTCGGCACGAGCCGCGACGAGGAGAAGAAGTGCGACTTCATGACGTGGGACGTGCCCACCAAGGACGATTGCCCCGTCTGCGGACAGACGATGTTCAAGAAGGCGGGCAAGGGCTTCAAGAAGCCGTTCTGCATCAACCCCGCGTGTGAGAACTTCCTGCCCGAGGACAAGCGCGGCTTTGTGCGCAAAAAGGCCGCAGACGCGGAAGCGGCGGAGGAGAGCGCGGCGGAGGAAACGCCGGCGAAGAAGTCCGCCGCGAAGAAAACGACCGCAAAAACCGCCGCGAAGAAGACTGCCGTGAAAAAGACGGCGGCGAAGCCCGCCGCCAAGTCCGCGAAAGCGGCCGCAGCAAAAAAGACCGCCGCCAAAAAGACGGCAAAGAAGGAAGAGAACTGATGCAGGTATCCGTCATCGGAGCGGGCCTTGCCGGCTGCGAGGCTGCGTGGCAGCTCGCGCGGCGCGGCATTGCGGTCACGCTCTATGAAATGAAGCCGGCGAAGAGAACGCCGGCGCACCACAGCGACGATTTTGCCGAGCTGTGCTGCTCGAACTCCCTGCGCTCCGACCAGCTGGAAAACGCGGTGGGACTGCTCAAGGAGGAGCTGCGCCGCCTCGGCTCGCTGATCCTCGCCTGCGCGGACGAGACGCGCGTGGAGGCGGGCGGCGCGCTCGCCGTCGACCGCCACGGCTTTGCCCGTCTCGTCACCGAGCGCGTGCGGAGCCATCCGAACATCACGGTGATCGAGAGCGAGGTCACGTCGATCCCCGCCGAGGGGACGGTCATCGTCGCCTCGGGCCCCTTGACCTCCGACGCGCTCTCCGCCGCCATCGCGGAGAAGCTCGGCGACGGCCACACGCTGAATTTCTACGATGCCGCTGCCCCGCTCGTGACCTACGAGAGCGTGGATATGTCGAGCGCATGGTTCGCCTCGCGCTACGATAAGGGCACGGCGGACTACATCAACTGCCCCCTCACGGCGGAGGAGTACGACGCCTTCTGGCACGCGCTCACCACGGCGGAGGAGGCTCCCGTCCACGGCTTTGAGGATAAGCACGTCTTTGAGGGCTGTATGCCCGTTGAGGTCATGGCGCGGCGCGGACACGATACGCTCTGCTACGGTCCCCTCAAGCCCCGCGGACTCAAGGATCCCAAGACCGGACACGAGCCGTATGCCGTCGTGCAGCTCCGGCGCGACAATGCCGAGGGCAGCATCTACAACCTCGTCGGCTTCCAGACGCATCTGCGTTTTCCGGAGCAGAAGCGCGTCTTTTCCATGATCCCCGCGCTCGCGAACGCGGAGTTCGTGCGCTACGGTGTCATGCACCGCAACACCTATCTGAATTCCCCCGGTCTGCTCGACCGCTATTACCGCCTCATCACGGACGACCGTATTTCCTTTGCCGGGCAGATGACCGGCGTGGAGGGCTACGTCGAGTCTGCCGCGTCCGGCTTCCTTGCGGGCGTGGAGACCGCGCGGCGGCTGCTGGGGCAGGCTCCCATCGACTTCCCGCGCGAGACCGCCATCGGCGCGCTGGGGCTGTATGTGAGCGACACGACGGTCGCCAATTTCCAGCCGATGAACGTCAACTTCGGCATCATGCCGCCGCTCGGCTGCCGCATCAAGGGAAAGCGCAACAAGAACGCGGAGCTCTCCCGCCGCTCGCTGGAGATCATCGACAGCCTGCGCGAGAGCGTCCTCGACGGCGTAAAGGAGGAAAACCATGAAGATCATCATTGACGCGATGGGCGGCGATTTCGCCCCCGAGGCTCCCGTCCGCGGCGCGCTGCTCGCCCGCGAGAAATACGGCGCGGACATCATTCTCACCGGCCGCACGGCGGACATCCTGCGCGAGCTGGAGAAGGCCGGCTGCAAGGAGGTCCCGCAGGGCATCGAGATCGCCAACGCCGAGGAGGTCGTGGAGATCTGCGACGATCCCGCGACGGCCTTCAAGCAGAAGAAGGATTCCTCGCTCACCGTGGGGCTGAACCTCCTGCGCGACGGACAGGCGGACGGCTTTATTTCCGCCGGCTCCACCGGCGCGCTGCTCGCGGGCGCGACGCTCGTGGTCAAGCGCATCCGCGGGCTTCGCCGCGCGGCGCTCGCGCCGACCATCCCGACCATGACCGGCAAGGCCGTTCTGATCGACTGCGGCGCAAACGCCGAATGCACGAGCGAATATCTGCTGCAATTTGCCTACTTAGGCAGCTATTATGCTGAAAAGGTGCTCGGCGTCGTGCAACCGCGCGTCGGACTTTTGAACATTGGCGCCGAGCCGAGCAAGGGCGACACCCTCCGTCATGAGACCTACGCCCGCCTTAAGGAGGCCGGCGAGCAGGGCCACCTCAACTTCATCGGCAACATCGAGGCCAACACCGCGCTCGCGGGCGGCTGCGATGTGATCGTCGCCGACGGCTACAGCGGCAACATCATGCTCAAAAGCGTCGAGGGCGCGGCCAGGCTCATGAGCGGCGAGCTGAAGAAAATGCTGACAAAGAGCGCCAAGACGAAGCTCGCGTATCTGCTGCTCAAGGACGGCCTTGCAGACTTCAAGAAAATGCTCAACCCCAACGAGGTCGGCGGCACGGCGCTGCTCGGCATCTCCCGACCCGTCGTCAAGGCGCACGGCTCGTCGAACGCCGCGGCCTTCTGCAACGCGGTGCGTCAGACCATCGCCGTCGCGGAGAGCGGCATCATCGCCGACATCACGCAAAACGTGGATAAGATGAAGGTCACGCCCGAAAAGGACTGATTTTACAAAAAAGCCTATTGACAGACCGGCTATCTTGCCGTATCATTTTGCCAAACGTTTCCTGAGGAGGATTGGATGAGATGACTTCGGAAGAAATTTTCAAAACAATGCAGGACCTGATCGCGGAGCAGTTCGCTGTGAATGCGGACGATGTGACGATGAACAGCTCCTTTGAGGATGATCTGAGCGCCGACTCCGTGGACCTGGTCGAGCTGGTCATGGCGATGGAGGAGGAATTTGAGATCGACGAGATCCCCGAGGAGGATCTGCTGACGCTCAAGACCGTCGGCGACTGCGTGCGCTACCTGACGGCCAAGCTCAACTGAAATAACGGATAACGCCCCGCTTCCGGCGGGGCGGACTTATGAAAAAGGAGGCGAAACGCCTTGCAGGAATTGGAACGTAAGCTGGGCTACCGCTTCCGCAGCGGAGCCCTGCTCGCCGAGGCTCTGCGCCACAGCTCCTATGCCAACGAGCACCGCGGCGCGGAGAGCGTGAGCAACGAGCGGCTGGAGTTTTTGGGCGACAGCGTGCTCGGCTTCGTCACGGCGGAGTATCTTTTTGCGCGGCATCCCGACTCGCCCGAGGGCGAGCTGACGCGCATCCGCGCGGCGCTCGTTTGCGAGGAGAGCCTGCACGAGGTTGCGCAGAAGCTGGAGCTGGGCCGCTACCTCAAGCTCGGCAACGGTGAGGAGGCCGGCGGCGGACGCACCCGTCCGTCCATCCTCGCGGACGCGACCGAGGCGGTCATCGCCGCGGTCTATCTCGACGGCGGGCTTGCCGCCGCGAGCAGCCTGATCCACCGCGTGCTGCTCGACTGTGAGCGCGAGGAGGTCGTGGAGGAGCGCCGCCGCGATTATAAGACCGTGCTGCAGGAGCTGGTGCAGCGCGAGCCGAACCGCACGCTCGTCTACCGCATGGCGGAGGAGTCTGGCCCTGACCACGACAAGACCTTCACCTTTGAGGTCCTGCTCAACGGCACGGTCGTCGGGCGCGGCGAAGGACACAGCAAAAAGGAAGCCGAGCAGATGGCCGCCCGCGCGGCGCTGGAGCGGTTGGAATAAGAAAACGACCGTCGGGCTTCGCCCGGCGGTTTTCCTTTACATAACGTCAAATTCCTACTGGAATTTTCTGCCCGTCCGTGCTATACTTATACTGTATCTGTATTTTTGCGTAAAGGAGCGTGAATGCTATGACCTGGCTTTCCGCCATCATCATGGGACTGGTGCAGGGCATCGCCGAATTTCTGCCCATCTCGTCCTCGGGTCATCTGGCCATTGCCGAGCATCTGCTGAATATGCAGGGGGCCTCGGAGATCCCGCAGTTTTACGACGTGCTGCTGCACCTCGGCACGCTGGTGGCTGTGTTCATCGCCTACTGGGATGAGATCTACGATATGATCGTGGAATTTTTTGCGGGCGTCGGCGATCTCGTCCACCACACGACGCCCAGGGTCGTGCCGCCCGCGCGGCGCATGATATTGCTCGTCATCGTCGGCACACTGCCGCTTTTCGTCATGGTGCCGTTCCGCCATTTTTTTGAAGGCCTGAGCGATAATATGTATTTCATCGGCGGCGCGCTCCTCTTCACCGGCGTTCTCCTTTTCGTGAGCGACCGCGTGCGCCGCGGCGGCAAGACGGAAAAGACCGCCAGGCTGAGCGACGCGCTCGTGGTCGGCATCGGGCAGGCCATCGCGCTCTGCCCGGGCGTCTCCCGCTCCGGCATGACTATTACCACCGGCTGCTTTGTGGGCTTTGAGCGGAAATTCGCCGTGCGTTTTTCCTTCATCCTCTCCATTCCCGCCATCCTCGGCGCGAATATCCTGAGCATCAAGGACGCTGTCGACGCGGGGATCAATTGGTCGGAAATGCCGATGTATCTCATCGGCGTAGCCGTTGCCGCGGTCACGGGCTATCTCTGCATCCGGCTGCTGAAAATGATCGCCGACCGCGGCCGCTTCGGCGCGTTCGCCTACTACTGCTGGACCGTCGGCGCGCTGGTGCTCATCTTTACGATCGTATAAAGGGGTAAGCTATGGCAACGCAGAAAAGATCCTCGTCCGGCAAGCGGACGACGACAGGCAAAAAGACGACGGCGGGCGGCAGGCGCGCCACCGCGCCGAAGAAGCGTCCCATCCGCCGCGAGGTCGGCGGTGTGGTGTGCCTTGTGCTGGCGCTGTGCATCGCGTTCAGCTACTTCCAGCAGGGCGGCTGGCTGCTCGACCAGCCCGCGGCGCTGTGCCGCGGACTCGTCGGCTACGGCTATTATACGGTCGCGCCCGTGCTGCTGCTCGTGAGCTATATCCTGCTCTTCCACCGCGGGCGGAACGTCACCGCCTGCGTGGTGGGCGCGGTGCTGCTGCCGGTGCTGCTCGGCGCGATGCTCCACCTCGTACTGTGCCCGACGGAGTACAACAGCATGACAGGTGTAGCAAAGCTCCTTTGGAAGAGCGGGCTTGCAATGCAATCTGGCGGTGTACTTGCTGGTTCTCTCGAAATATTGCTTGAAATTTTGGTGAAGAAGACGCTCGCGATGATCCTGCTCGCGGTGCTGCTTGTTACCTGCCTGATGCTGGCGTTCCGCCTGACGCCCGCCGCCGTGCTCGAGGCGGTGCGCTCGCATGAGCGCGTGCCCTATGAGCCGGAGGACGACGAGGAGGAAGCACCGCCCACTCGCGCCACTGCGACGAAGAGCGCGGAGAAGTCCAAGGCGTGCATCGACATTCCGCTCGACGGCGAGACGCGCGAGCCGCCGAAAAAGGAGGGAAAGCTCTCCGGCTTCTTCACCCATAAATCCGACGCCGTCCGCACGCCGGACGAGCTGCTGACCGCCAAGGCTCCGGCGGGCGGGAGCGCTCCCGCTCCCGCGCCGGAGCCGACCTACACGGTGGTCGCCGGCGCGCCTCTCACCGAGACGGTTCCCGCGCCCGCTCGCACATCTGCCGCGCCGGTCGTGTCCGCCGCGCCGGTCGTATCCGCCGCGCCCGCGGTCAATGCGCCCGCAAAGTCCTCCGCGCCGGAGGAGGTCGCCGCCGAGGCCGAGAAGGTCGCCGGTGAGATCGAATCCGAGCTGGAGCAGGACATTCCCGAGTACACCTTCCCGCCCATCACGCTGCTCGACGAGGGCGGCGCGGGCAACGCCGTGGAGGCGGGCGCGGAGCTGCGCAACAACTCCCGCCGCCTTGCCGAAACGCTCAAGAGCTTCGGCGTGGACGCCCGCGCGGGCGACGTGGTGCGCGGCCCCAGTGTCACACGCTACGAATTTACGCTCGATCAAGGCGTGAAGCTCTCCAAGATCACGAACCTTGCCGACGACATCGCCCTTGCGCTCGGCGCGTCGGGCGTGCGCATCGCGCCCATCCCCGATAAGATCTCCGTCGTCGGCATCGAGGTGCCGAACAAGCTCGTCTCCGCCGTCCACATCCGCGACGTGCTGGAGTCCCGCGAGTTTACACAGCACAAATCGAGTGTCGCCTTTGCCGTCGGCAAGGACATTGCGGGCAACAACATCATCGGCAACATTGCCAAGCTCCCGCACGTCCTCATCGCCGGCACGACCGGCTCCGGCAAATCCGTCTGCACCAACTCGCTCATCGTTTCGCTTCTTTATAAGTCCACGCCGGACGAGGTGCGCTTCATCATGGTCGACCCGAAGATGGTCGAGCTTGCGCCCTACAACGGCATCCCGCACCTGCTCATTCCGGTCGTCACCGACCCGAAGAAGGCGGCGGGCGCCTTGCAGTGGGCGGTCTACGAGATGATGAAGCGCTACAAGCTCTTCTCGGAGCACAACGTCAAGGACCTTGCGGGCTATAACGCCCTTGCCGCAGCGGACGAAACGCTCAAGAAGCTGCCGAGCGTCGTGGTCGTCATTGACGAGCTGGCTGACCTCATGCTCGTCGCGGCGAAGGAGGTCGAGGAGTCCATCTGCCGCGTGGCGCAGATGGGCCGCGCCGCCGGAATGCACCTGGTCATTGCAACGCAGCGACCGTCGGCGGACGTCATCACGGGCCTGATGAAGGCTAACATCCCGAGCCGCATCGCCTTCGCGGTCGCGTCCTCGCTCGAATCCCGCATCATTCTCGATACCACCGGCGCGGAAAAGCTCGTCGGCCGCGGCGATATGCTCTACGCCCCGCTCGGCGAGGGCAAGCCACGCCGCGTGCAGGGCTGCTTCATCTCCGCCGAGGAGATCGACCGCGTGGTCGGCTTCGTCAAGGCGAACGGCGCCGCGCAGTACGATGAGAGCGTGATCGACAAGATTGAGCAGGCGGTCGCCGAGAAGGAAAAGGGCGGCAAGGGCGCACCCTCCGGCGCGGCTCCCGAGCCGGTCGCCGACGAGGGCGATGAGCTGCTCCCCGCCGCCATCGACGTGGTGATGGAGACCGGACAGGCGTCCGTTTCCATGCTCCAGCGGCGCTTGAAGCTCGGCTATTCCCGCGCTGCGCGCATTGTCGACGAGATGGAGCAGCGCGGCATCGTGGGGCCGTTCGAGGGCTCGAAGCCGCGGCAGCTCCTCATCACCCGCGAAAAGTGGGAGGAGATCAAGCTGCGCGGTGGTCTCGGCGCGATGAGCTCTGCGGCGATGGCCGCGCAGGACGCGGCGGCGGAAAACCCGCCGGTCGAGGAAGAGATCCCATAAAACAAAAAACAGCGCCTCACGGAGCTTCCGTGGGGCGCTGTCGTTCTCGGCCGGGGGCTTTTTTCGTCCTCGCACAATAAGATTTGACGAAAAGCGCGGAAAAAAGTTCCCGCATTTTCAAAAAAATTTTCACGCGGACGTGCGCCGGCGCATAGGCTGAGATGAACAAAACAGCAGGCAAGGAGGCGAGGCGATGGCCTACTCCGACCGCGAGCTGCTGGCGCGGCTCATCGAGTGCGAGGCGGGCGGCGAGGGGGAGAACGGCATGAAGGCGGTGGCGAGCGTCGTGATGAACCGCGTGACCGCCTCGGGCGGCGAATACGCCCGCGTGGGGCAGGGCAGCATCCGAAAGATCATCATGCAACCGGGGCAGTTCGTCTGTGCGAGCGAGACGGAGCGGGGGGCCTACAATCCGCAGAACATCTACAATATGCGCCCGACGGACGTCCACTACTCCATCGCGGATTGGGCGATGGCGGGCAACCGTCTGACGGGGCTCGGGGATGCGCTGTGGTTTTTCAATCCCTTTTCGGATACCTGCCGCCAGAATTTTCCCTCGCAGGTCGGGGTGTTCCGCGTGCGCATCGGCGACCACTGCTTCTACGACCCCACGGAAGCCTACTACGATACATAGGAGACGAAATCCAAGGCTCTGAAAGGAATGGACGCTATGATCGAGCTCACGCGCTGCGGCGCGCCGGACAACGACCGCTATCTTCCCGCCGTGATGACGCAGGGAGACGCGAGCACATACCAGACCATGATCGACAACAGCACCATGCAGACAAGGTCGCAGCAGATGGTGGACCGCGCCTTCGGCTCCGCGCAGGGCGGCACAACGCAGAACGGCCAGCAGCAGGGCATGGCGCCCAGCGCGGCGCAGAGGGGAGCGCCGCCGGCTACGCCCGACGCTGTGATGGGGACGCAGCAGATCGTACCCGGTCTTGGCCCGCTGCCTGCCACTCCGAACGGCATGAGCGTGGCGGAGCAGATCCTCCACAGCTCGTGGAAGAGCCTGATGGCGCGCAATGTGGGGCGCAGCGTCATCGTGAGCTTTTTGATTGGCACGCAGAACACCATCGTCACCCACGGCATCCTCTACGAGGTCGGCAACGACTACATCGCGCTTTACCAGCCCGACGAGCAGAGCTACATCAGCGCGGACCTCTACTCCATCCGCTTCATGGAATTTCTGCCCGAGATCAGTCAGACCAATTCCCAGCAGCAACAGCAGCCGTAAGGAAAAGCGGGAGAAGCGCGGCGCGCTTCTCCCGCTTTCCTTATTGCCTGCACTCAGATGCGCGTGGCGAGGGCGCGGAGCGTGCCCGTGAGCCGTACCTCACCGCTGCCGGCGGGGAGAAAGAGGCTGTCGCCCTTCCTCGCTCTGACGGTCTCACCGCCGCAGCGGACCTCACCCTCGCCGTCGAAGATCAAAAGCGAGAGGAAGGACTCCGTACCGCACAGCGTCGCCTGCGGCGCGGCGAGCAGATCGACAGTGAAATAGCCGCAGCGGGCAAGGTGTCCGCCGAAGTCCGGCGTGGGAACGCCGGCGGTCCGGCGCGTCACGTCCAGCGCCTGCGCGATGTGCAGGGCGCGGGGCTTTCCGTCGGGACCGAGGCGGCCGTAGTCGCACACGCGGTAGGTCACGTTGCTGCTCTGCTGCACCTCTGCCACCACGATGCCGCGGCAGATGGCGTGGATGGTGCCCGCGGGGATGAACACTGTGTCGCCCGCCTTGACGTTCACGCGGCGCAGGACCTCGGGAAGCGCGTTGTCCGCGATGCGGCGCTTTAGCTCGTCCCGGGAAATATCGCGCGAAAAGCCGCAGTAGAGACAGGCGTCCGGCTCGGCGGAGAGGACATACCACATCTCCGTTTTGCCGTTCTGTCCCTCGTGCGCGCGGGCGTAGGCGTCGTCGGGATGGACCTGAATGGAGAGATCTTTCGCCGCGTCGATGAGCTTGATGAGCACCGGAAGCTCCGCAAATTTCCGTCCGTGCTCCCCCAGCGCCCCGGGGTGCGCGGCGAGATAGTCCGCGAGCGATTTGCCCGCGTCGGGACCGGACGCGAGCACGGACGGACCGTCGGGATGACCGCTCAGCTCCCACGTTTCCGCGAGACGCGCGCCGTCATACCGCTTGCCGTAATCGGTGATGAGCTTTGTTCCACCCCAGAGATAGTCCTTACAGGCGGGGGTGAGCTTGAGAATGGACATGGAAACGGTCTCCTTTCAAGGCGAACGCGCGGGATCAGAGGATCCCGCGCGCTTTGAGTTCTTCGCGCAGCTGACCGGCGTCGTGGAACACGATGCCCTGCATACCGGCGTTTTCCGCCGCCTCGATGTTCGGCGGGAAATCGTCGACGAACAGGCAGCTCGCCGCCGTGAGGTCAAATTTATCGAACAGCGCCTGATAGATAGCGGCCTCGGGCTTGAGCAGGTGAACGTCCGCCGAGATCAGCGTGCCGGAAAAGCACTCGCTGCCCGGAATGTCGTGCCAGTAGGTGTGCTGGCGGCGGGCGGCGTTGGAGAGCAGATAAAGCGTATAGCCCCTTGCCTTCAGCTCGCGCACCACGTCCGCCGTGCCCGTGATGGGCACGATCGGCTCGTTCCAATGGTAGATGATGTGCTCCGCCGCGGCGTGCAGCTCCGCGGGGAGCCTGGCGCAGGCGTGGGCATAGACCTCCTCCTCGGTGATGGTGCCGCGGTCGAGCCGCACCCAGTCGATCGTGCACAGCAGGTGCTGCCTGAGGAGCGCTTCGCCCTCCGCGCCGACGTGCAGGCGGCGGGAAAACAGCTCCGCGCCGAAGTCCAGCAGCACGCCGCCCATATCAAAAACAATGGTATTGATCTTCATTACAGCTTTTCTCCCGGCTCGTCGGGGACAGCGGCGGCGACCGCCGCTTCCTCCGCTTCCGCCGCCACGGCGGCGGGCTCCTTTTTGAACAGCCCCGTCAGCTTTGCCACACGTCTGCGGCGGCGCTCCCTGGCCTCCAGCCGCTCGCCGAGGTCGCGCGCGCCCACGCCGTAGACCAGATAGAGGATCACGCCGGACACCAGCATGATGAACACGGTCGAAGCGCAGCGGCGGCCCGAGGCGTTGACGTTGTAGCCGTACAGTCCCTCCTCCGCGCACATGGCCTGAATGACCATGGCGTAGCTCGTGCCGTAGGAGCTGGCGAAGGTGGCGGACATATCGTACTCGGTAAAGAGCGCGTTGAAGTTCAGCGCGAACACCGCCAGCACGCTCGGCAGGATGATGGGCAGCTTGACCCTGAGGAAGGTCGTCAGGCCGCTCGCGCCCATGTTGCGCGCGGCGTCCTCCAGCTCCTCGTCGATGGCGTAAAACGCCGCCTTGATCATGCGCAGCGAGAACGGCAGCTTGACCACCGTGTACGCCAGCACGAGCAGGATGCGGACGTGCTCGGCGAAGTAGAGGTTCACATTGCCGACGTACCAGATGTTCTCGGCGTTGAAGTAGGTGCGGTAGGAATAGCAGATGAGAATGGTCGGCAGCAGCCACGGGAAAAGCAGGCAATATTCCAGCACCACGCCGGACTTCTTGTTACGGTTTTTGAAGATGTAGTTGCAGGCGATCACGACGATCAGGCACGCGAGCGCCGCGGCGAGGATGGAGAGCACGAAGCTCATCTTGATGCCGCCGAGGGTCGCCTCGTTGGCGAACAGACCGGAGATGGAGCCCTTGCGCACCTTGTAGGTGCCGCGCGAGGTGAGGTACTGGTAATCCTGCGTGCCGAAGAAGTTGATGAGCGTCCAGTTGGAAAGGTCGAGCTTCTTCATGCGGATGGCGCCGTAGGTCTGGAACGAGAAAATGACGATCATCACCACGGGGATCATGTAGATGATGAAGAGGACATAGGCATAGATGTGCGCGAGGGTATTCCAGACGGGATTTGAAATCTTCTGTTTTTGCAGCCGCGCCTTGGTCTTGGAGACGGAGAGGTAGTGGCCCTTGCGCTCGTAGGCGGAGAGCACGGTGAGCAGCACGATGGTGAACATCGCGAGAATGATGGACAGCAGCGCGGCGCGCGCCTGCGGGAAGGCCTCGTCCGCTGTGGACGAGCCGGCGAGACGCACGATCTCGGGGTTGATGGAGTCGTAGCCGAGCAGCGTGGGGGCGGACATGGCGCACAGACCCGTGATGAAGGTCATGACCGTCAGCGAGAACATGGTGGGCACGAGCGTCGGGAAAACGACCTTCCAAAGCACCTTGAAGGGCTTCGCGCCCATGTTGCGCGCGGCCTCGACGGTGTTGTAGTCGATGCCGCGGATGGCGTTGCGCAGGAAGAGCGCGTGGTTGCTCGTGCAGGCGAAGGTCATGGTGAAGAGCACCGCGTTGAAGCCCGAGAACCAGTTTGGATCAAAGCTCGGGAAGGCGTTGACGAGCGCGGTGGTGAGAATGCCGTCGGAGGCGTAGAGGAACAGATAGCCCGTGACCAGCGCGACGCCGGAGTAGATCATCGTGGTCATGTAGCCGAGGCGCAGGATGTTCGCGCCCTTGATGTCGAAATATTCCGTCAGCAGCACGATGGACACGCCCACCACATTGACCGTGACGACCAGGCAGATGGCGAGCTTGAGGGAGTTCCAGACGTAGCGGCCCATGCTGCCCGCGAAGAAGAAGCGGATGACCGCGAAGGGATCGCGCACGCCCTCGGCGTTCGTGGTGGTGAAAATGCTCGTGAGCGTATTGAGGCACGGCAGGAGCATGAAGCCGAAGAAGAAGTAGGCAAAGAGCACGATGCCGATCATGCGCACCACAAACGCCGCGTCGAGGCGGGACTTAGCAAGAGAGCCGCCCATCACTCCACCTCCTCCGCGGAGGGCGCGTAGGCCATGATGTCGTTCGGATTCAGAATGACCTTGACGCGCTGGCCCGGGTCGTAGATGTTCACGCCGTCGTTCTTCTCAATGACCTTGAGGCTCTGCGTGCCGACGTGGATGTAATACTTGATGTAGAGCCCGTAGTATTCGCAGCTCTCCACCGTGCCGTCGAGCGCGATCTCGCCGCCGCGCGGGGCGACGTTGACGTGCAGGCGCTCGAGACGGATGTAGTTGTGCTTGCTTGCGTCCACCTCCGCACCGGCAGCGCGGAGGGCGGACACGGTATCGTCATTCAGTCGGTTGATGTCACCGATGAAATTGCAGACAAATTCGGTTTGCGAGTGGTTGTAGACCTCATTGGGCGTGCCGATCTGCTCGATGAAGCCCTTGTTGAACACCGCGATGCGGTCGGAGAGCGTCAGCGCCTCCTCCTGATCGTGGGTGACGTAGATGGTGGTGATGCCGAAGTCCTTCTGCATCTTCTTCAGCTCGTTGCGCAGCTGCACGCGCAGCTTGGCGTCGAGGTTGCTCAGCGGCTCGTCCATGCAGATGATGGCGGGGCCGGTGACGAGGGCGCGGGCGATGGCCACGCGCTGCTGCTGACCGCCGGAGAGCTGCGAGACCGCCTTTTTGAGCTGCTCGTCGGAAAGGTCGACCTTGCGCGCGATCTCGCGCACCTTGCGGTCGATCTCGTCCTTCTTTGCCTTCTTGACCCTGAGGCCGAAGGCGATGTTGTCGTATACGGTCATCGTCGGGAAGAGCGCGTAGCTCTGGAACACGATGCCGATGTTGCGGTCCTCGATGGGGACGCGCGTGATGTCGCGGCCCTTGACCACGACGGAGCCCTCCGCCGGCTCGATGAAGCCCGTGATGGTGCGGAGCGTGGTGGTCTTGCCGCAGCCGGAGGGGCCGAGGAAGGTAAAGAATTCGCCCTCCTTCACATGGACGTTGATGCTGTGCAGGGCGGTGAAGTCGCCGAACTTCACAACGATGTCATTGAGCCGGATCATAATGGATTCTCCTCTTTTTGTATTCGGAATAAAGAAATCAGGCGAGCCGGAGAGATCCCGGCTCGCCTGAAAACACACAACAGTCGGTATCCCGCTGAGCCTCTCCGCGGGACGCGGTGCGCGGGGCTTGCCTTACGCGGCCTTCTGGGTCAGGGTCGCCCAGTCGAGGTTGGCCCAGTCGGGCTCCGCCACGGCGGCGGAGGCGTCGGCCCAGTAGAAGCCGAGGTTGGTCATGATGTTGGTCCACTCGCTGGAGTGCTCGGCAACGTACTCGGCATAAGTCATGTCGGTGCCGTCGACCTTGGTCAGAGCGAAATTCTTGAGGGTGTAGATGGCGGGGATGCCGTCGGGATAGAGGATGTCAGCCGCGGCGGTGTTGCAGGGATAGGAGTCGAACTCCTCGCCCCAGGCCGCCTGCGTCTCGGCAGAGCCGAACCACTCGGCGAACGCCTTGACAGCCTCGGTCTCTTCCTCGGTGCGGCCGGCCTTATCAAGGATGCCGATGTACTCGGCGATGTAATAGGTGCCGTCGTCGATCTCAACGAGGTCCCAGTTCTCGGGAGTCATAGCGCCCTTGAGGGGATGCTCGGAGCTCTCGGCTGCGGCGTCGATCTTGCCGTAGAGAGAAGAGGAGTAGAAGGTGGAAACAGCGACGTCGCCCTTGTTCAGAGGATCGAAGCCGTACTTATAGGTGTCGTCGGAGGAGTACTTGCCCTCGGCGCAGTACTTCCACAGCGTCTCCCAGCCCTCGGTGGAGATGCCGCCGGCGGGGGAGGAGGGATCGACGAAGGCGTAGAGCATCGCGGAGTTGATGTTGGCGTTGGTGGTGCCGCCGACCTTGTTCTGACGGTACCAGGTGTAGCCGGAGTTCACCACGTCGGCCCAGTGGTCGAAGTGCAGCTCGGTGCCGTTGGTGCCCAGTTCGTCGTTGCGGTAGAGCATCAGCACGTTCTGGATAACCAGACCGTAGGCCTTGCCGTCATACTTGTACTCGCCCACTTCTTCGGCCCAGTCGGGGTTCCAGTCCATGATGGACAGGTTCTCGTAGGTGCCGTTGATGACCTGAGACCAGCGGGTCTCGTTCAGGCCGAACAGGATGTCGCCGTCCTTGTTCTCATTGGCGGCCTGAATGGCGGCGGTGTCGCCGGAGATGACGGAGTTGTCGTCAATGCTGATGGTGAAGCCGGCGTTCTTGGCCTCGTTGATCAGCCAGTTGGTGCGCTCGGTGGAGTTGGAGTTGGAGTAGATGCGGATGGTATAGCCGGAGTAGTCTTCCGCAGAAGCAAAGCTGCACAGGCTCAGCACCATGACCAACGCCAGAACGATAGACAAAGTCTTTTTCATGGTATGGATGTTCCTCCTTTATTTTTCCAGGGAACTTTTTCTCGGTTCCGAATGGTGCCCCTATTATACCACATTGTAAAATCGGTGTAAAGTGACCCAAAAAGAATAAGACAAACGTTTGCGATAAATTTTCTTTTTCGCCCCGGACAGAAAAAGAATGGATAAACCGGCGGAGAAAAATCCGCCGCATCCTCCGGGCTTGCAAGCCCCCGGAGGATGCTTTATAATATATGATACGGGACTTTGTGTCCCGATCCCCCCCTGAGCCGCTTCGGCTTTTGGAAGCGGCTTCCAAGGCAAGGAAGGATGGCTGCCTGATGCAAAAAAACCAAAACGTATTTCTGTTTTATGTGCGCGTGCTGCTGTATTGCCTCGTCGCTCTGCTGATCCGGGCGGCGGCGCTGGCTCCGCTGGCGGCGCTGTTTGTTTTCCCGGCGGATTCCCTCTGGCGGTGGCTGTGGGTGGTCTCCCCGCTGATGGTGGTGTTTCTGGTGCTTCCGCTGCGGTTTTCCTTCGCGGACGCGCTGGTGCAGCGGCCCCGCACCCGGGATTTTTCCATTGACCGGGCGCTGAGCCTTCGCCAGTACGGCGAAAAGCTGGCGGAAAGCCTGCGACATGCGCTGAGCGTGCTCAAATGGGCCATCCCGCTGGCCGGGCTGGGCGCCTGGGGTTATTATTTGAAGGAACAGTACACCGTCAAGGGCCTGCTGGACGGTCTGCGTGAGCTGGGCAAGAACGTCTCCGGCACGTGGTACGCGGTGGTGAATTTCTTCCGGGGACTGTTCGGCCATCTGCCGCTGGAAACGGTGGAGGGCTCCTATATGCAGGGCGTGTATACCGTATTGACGCTGGTGGGGCTGGGGCTGCTGATCCTGCTGTACGGCGCGGTGCGCAACAGCGCCACCCGCTATATTTGGGCCGTGGCCAACCATGAAGACCGCCCGGTGCGCCGGGAGATTCGCCGCCGCCTGCGGGGCCGCCGCATGGCGCAGCTGGGCACGGCGCTGTGCAATCTACTGCTGTGTGTTCCCTTCCTGTGGCTCGCCGCTCTCCAGTTGAAGGATACGTTCCTGGAGCTGTGCCAGCAGCTGGTGCTGGCCATGTCGTGGAACGGCCGGCCGCAGATCAGCCCCGATGTGGTCAAAACCCTGCTGCCGCTGATGCTGACCTTCTTTTTGACCTATATGCCCCTGCTTCCGGCGCGGCGCATCCTGACCGCCGCCTTTGCCGTCCGGGAACCCCGTCACACTGCCCCTCGCAATGGACGGCCGGTGGAGGAAGACCCTACCCTGCCCAAAGCCATCGTGCCGGACTGGGTGCGGGCGGAAAATGAGGAAAACGGCGCTTCCGACCGAAGCGCGGACGCGTAAGCCATGCGGCTGGATCGTTATCTGGCCCAGAGCGGGGAACGAACCCGCAGCGAAGCAGCGCGGCTGCTGCGTTCCGGCGCGGTCCGGGTCAACGGCGAGCCGGTTCGGGACGGCGGCTTTCATCTGAAGCCCGACGACCGGGTGGAGCTGATGGGACAGGCCGTGGAGGAGAAGCGTTACCAATACCTGATGCTGCACAAGCCCGCCGGGCTGTTGACCGCCGCTCGGGACAGCCGGGCCCCCACGGTGATGCAGCTGTTGCCCGAAAGCTGCGCCCGGCGCAAGGTGCTGCCCGTGGGGCGGCTGGACAAGGACACCACGGGGCTGCTGCTTTTTACCAACGACGGCGAGCTGGCTCACCGGCTGCTGAGCCCAAAGCGTCACGTGTGGAAAACCTACGAGGCCACGGTGACGGGGCGGCTGACCGCTGCCGATGAAGAGGCCTTCGCCCGAGGTATTACCCTGTCGGACTTCACCGCCCTGCCCGCCCGGATGGAGATCCTCTCTGCCGGGGAGGACGAAAGCCGCGCCCGCGTGCAGGTGCGGGAGGGCAAGTTTCACCAGATCAAGCGGATGTTCGGGGCGCTGGGACACGAAGTGACGGCCTTGAGCCGCCTGACCTTCGGTGCGCTTCGGCTGCCTGCGGAGCTGCCGCCGGGGCAGTACCGGGAGCTGACCGAGGAAGAACTGTCCGCCCTGCGGGAAGAAGCGGGGCTGACCGAGCCGGAAAGGAACGAAGATGCCTGACCATTATTATACCCAAACGCCCACCAGCGCCCACAAGCCGGGGCAGGTGGACTTCCTCTGGCGGGGGGCGAAGCTCGTCTTTGAAACGGACAGCGGCGTTTTTTCCCGCACGGAGATCGACAAGGGGACGGAAATTTTGCTAAACGCCCTGCCGGAAGAGCTGACCGGCAGTCTGCTGGACATGGGCTGCGGCTACGGCGTGATCGGCGTGACGCTGGGCAAGCGCTATCCGGGCCTGTCGGTCGTGATGAGCGACGTAAACGAGCGGGCGGTGGAATTGAGCCGCCGCAACGCCCAGCGCAACGGCGTACCGGCTCGGGTGATGCAGAGCGACGGCTACGCGGACGTTCCCTTTCAGCGGATGGACTGGATCGTGCAGAATCCCCCTATCCGGGCGGGCAAAAGCGTGATCTACGCTATGTTCGCCGAGGGAGCCCGCCGTCTGGAACCAAGTGGCGAGCTGTGGCTGGTGATCCGCAAGCAGCAGGGCGCGGAGTCCGCCGTCCACTATCTGAAGACACTGTTTGGCCGGGTGGAGGCCGCGACCAAAAAAGGCGGCTTCTGGGTGCTGCGCTGCACGCAGCCCGCGGAACGGCCCGACGAGGAATAGTATCCATTAGAAAAACAAAGGAGAAACTGGGACATGAAGTACGATCATTCTTTTTTTGACACGCCGGTGGATCGGATGGGAACCAACTGCGAAAAGTGGGACGCGCTGCGCCGCCGGGAGGGGAGCGATCTTCTGCCCATGTGGGTGGCGGATATGGACTTCCGCTGCGCAGACGAGATCGTTCAGGCGCTGACCGCCCGGGTGGCTCACCCGGTGTACGGCTACACCGAGCAGAGCGACGCGGCCATCGAGGCCATGCTGGGCTTCTTTCAGCGCCGCCACGGCCTGACGGTGACGGCGGAGCAGCAGCTCATGCTGCCCTGCGTGGTCTCGGGAATGCGGGCGTCGGTGCTGGCCCTGACCGAACCCGGCGACAAGGTGATCGTGCAGTCGCCGGTCTACGGCCCCTTCTACGCCAGCATCCGGGACGGCGGCCGCCAGCTGGCGGACTGCCCGCTGATCCGTCAGCCGGACGGCGGCTACCGCATGGATCTGGACGCGATTGAGTCCGCCTGCAAGGCCGGGGCCAAGGTGATGCTGCTGTGCAACCCCCACAACCCCGTGGGGTACGCGTGGTCGGAGGACGAGCTCCGCGCCCTGTGGAACGTGCTGGAACGCTACGGCGTGTGGCTGGTCTCCGATGAAATTCATGAGGACTTTGAGCTGAAAGGCAAGGTCACGCCCTTCCTGCGCATCGTGCAGGATAAAAACGCCCGGCTGCTGTCCATGACCAGCGCCAGCAAGACCTTCAATCTGGCCGGATTGCAGCAGGCGGTGCTGCTGACCCGCAATCAGGAGCTGAAAAAGCGGGTCGAAGAGCAGATGCACAGCACGGGCGTGACGCAGGGCAATATTTTCGCCATGACCGCCACGGAGGTGGCCTACGGCCAGTGCGACCCGTGGCTGGACGGAATGCTGGATTACCTGCGGGAGGCGGAGAACCTGCTGCGGCGGGAACTGAACGCCCGGCTGCCCGAAGCGGTGCTGGCCCCCATGAATGCCACCTATCTGGGCTGGCTGGATCTGCGGGCCTACGGCTTTACCACGGCGCAGCTGACGGAGCGCACCCACAAGGCGGGCGTTGCCTTCAGCGAGGGCACCCGCTTCGGCGGCGAAGCGGGCGAGGGCTTCCTGCGCTTCAACTTCGCCTGCCCCCACAGCCAGACGCTGGAAGCCGTCAAGCGGCTGGAAAAAGCGCTGAAAGCCTGATTTTTGGATCACTGCGGAAACGGAGGAAGATTTTTATGAAGGACCTGAACCCCATCATTGACCAACTGCAGGACAAAATGAACGAACTGCTGGATCGCTGGCTGCGCATTCCCAGCGTCCGGGCGGAGGAAATCCCCGGCGCGCCTTTCGGCGAGGAGACCCGCAAAATGCTGACCGTGGCCCTGAACGACGCGAAGGCCATGGGCTTTGATGTGCGGGACTTCGACGGCTATGCCGGCGACGTGCGCATGGGCCCGGAGGGGCAGGATCCGCTGGGCATTCTGGCCCATCTGGACGTGGTGCCCGCCGGGGACGGCTGGGACACCGATCCCTTTGAGCCGGTGGTGAAGGACGGCCGCCTGTACGCCCGCGGCTCCGGGGACGACAAGGGCCCCGCCGTGGCGGCGCTGCTGGCCATGCTGGCCGTGAAGGAAGCGGGCATTCCCCTGAACCGGGAAGTCCGGCTGATCCTGGGCTGCAGCGAGGAAACCTCGTGGGACGACATGGCCTACTACAAGGCCCACTGCGATATGCCCCGCACGGGCTTTAGCCCCGACGCCAGCTATCCCATCATCAACACCGAAAAGGGAATGCTGCTGGTGAGCCTGCGGTCTCCCTATGAAAAGAACGGGCTGGTGCGCTCCATTCGAGTGGGCGAACGGCACAACGTGGTGCCCGGCGAAGCCAGCGCCGAGCTGAACGGCGGCGAAGAACTGGCCGCTAAGGCGCTGGAAGCGGCGAAGAAGCTGGGCTTCGAGGCGGACGCGGCTGTGAATGGCGATACCGTCCGGCTGCACACGCTGGGCGCGACGGGCCACGCGGCCTACCCCGAAGCGGCGAAGAACGCGCTGGGCGAGCTGCTGCTGATTTTGAAGGAGCTGGGCGTGACCGGCGGTCTGCGCACGCTGGCGGACACCGTGGGCATGGAATACGACGGTCTGAGCCTGGGCATCCGCTGTCAGGACGAGACCAGCGGCCCCCTGACCTGCAACCTGGGCATTCTGCATTACGATGAGGAAAACGGACTGTACGCCACGCTGGACATCCGCTACCCCATCCTGTGCGACCACAAGGCCCTGAGCACCGCCCTGACCGCCGCCGTGTCGGACGGCCTGACCGCCACCATCGACAGCCAGAAGGAGCCCCATCATGTGGCCCCCAATTCTAAGCTGATCCAGTGCCTGCTGGACGCTTATCACGAGGTGACGGGTCTGCCCCGTGAGTGCCTGTCCACCGGCGGAGGCACCTATGCCAAGTGTCTGGACGAGGGCGTGGCCTTCGGCTGCGTGTTCCCCGGCGAGGAAGAACTGGCCCATCAGGCCAACGAGTACATCACGCTGGACAGCATGATGAAGAACGTGCGCATCATCGCCCATGCCATCGAAAAACTGGCGGGCGAATAAGAGGACGAACAGTCATAAAATACAATCTGCCGGTTATTTTTGCAGGTAGATTGTATTTTTATTTTTTTCGGCAGGATTCCTACGGAAGGGGGGACGCAAGTTGAATTTCATATATCGATATGGTATAATTTTTGATAAGATATCGCTAAGACTTTGTCAGGTCTCATCCCTGACAGGCGAGGAAATGTTCAGGTAAGCAAGCGATGAAGCTTGCTTTGCAGGTGGAAAGAGAGCGAACGGTTCCATGGGGAAGAAGCGTAAGTGTCAGAAAAATCTTTTTATGAAGATGATTCTGGCCTTTATTTTTTGCATGGTGATGTTATTCGGCGCGGTGCAGGCGCTTGCGGACGATGCGGCTCCTGCGGCGAATACTGCGACTGTGGAGTGCTATGCGCTGGTCAGTGGCGAATGGAAGCTGGTCACGGTGGAAGAAACCGCCCAGCAGATGGCCTCCGACAGCATAATGCGCTATTATATCACCGCGGATGAGTTGGAACAGATTTACGGTGAGTTCGGTTTCTCCGCCGCAAGCTACGCCGGGGAGCGCATCTTCCCCCATACGGACATGAACGATGCCAGCCTGATCTGGGCGGACGCGGCGCCGGTCATCGTGGACGGCCAGTGGCGCATTCCGCTGAGCTTCCTCAATCGCATTCTGCTGTTCTATCTGCCCGGAAACGTGCCCGGAAGCACCTCGTACTTCACCACATCGGTCAAATCGGACAACGCGGCGATGATTCAGGATAATAATTTCTACAGCGTGACCGTTTCCGACCCCTCCGGCATTGCGCCGGAGGAAAGCCGCGAATGGTATCAGCGCACGGGCACCGAGGTGAACGTTTCTCTGCCCCTTTCCGATACGGCCAGCTGGCATACGCTCAATAATCAGCGGCAGCAGGAGGTTACGCCGGATGAGACCCGCGAGGAGGACGGCAGGGTCTATTATCATTTTAACGCGATCAGCTATCCTATCAAGTTTACCAACGCCAGGGGGCAAATGGGCTATACAATCCAATACAACGCCAATACCGTGAAGGATTCCCTGTGTACGCTGGGCAACTTGACCCAAAGTCAGCAGAAGGTGGAGGCAGAAGGCTCTATCCTTGGCGGAGAAAGCTGGCAGGACGTGTGGAAACCCGGCGATCAGCTCATTCTGCGGGACGTGGACGAGAAAGACGCGCTGGTTTCGATCCCCGGCTCCACCAAAAATCAAAAATACTATTACCGCTTTGCGGGTTGGCGGGTAGGCACTTCCCCGTTGGTAGTGAATGCCGGGGAAGAACTGGTCCGCAGCGCCATTCTGTGCAACGAGCGCGACGGCGTGGTGAATCTTTATGCTCAGTGGGTGGCACTGGATAAAAACGAGCGAATCAATTCCGCAAATTTCTACATCAATTTGGCTTGCGAGATCGCCGACAACATCTCCAGCGGTTTCCAGCCCCAGCCGGAGAAAAATTTTACCCGCTGCATTTATACAGCTCCGGTATTGGGGGCGGATGATCTCCCCATCGTGGCGGGGCAGAAAAAGAATTACGTCCTGCTTGCTCCGCCGGATTCGGCAGCCACGGCTCACGATACGGACAAAACCATCCGCGCCATGAAGACCACGCCCTACAGCGGTGTGACCATCGGCCATTTTCCCTCAGACGAGGATGTGCTGGCGCATATCCGGGAAGGCGGCTATACTATTACGCTGGACGGCCAAACGCTCCCGTCGGAAATCATCACGTCGGATCACTTTACCGTCCGCTGGTACGTGGTCAAATATGAATCGTCGGACGGCTGGCATGTGGACGGCATTCTGGTGGCGAAGGAGGCCAAACTTCGCGTGACCAAAACCTTCTCCGGCGATAAGACGGCTGTGGAAGCGGTCAAAAACGGCGGCTATTCCATCCTTGTGACCCACGACCCGGAGCAGGAAAACGGAACCGTTACCGACTTTGAGCTGTGTCTGCAGCCCGCCGGACAGGAGACTCGGTCGGGACAGACCGGCTATACGGAATATGACCCCTCCACGGATACATACACGTGGATCCTGAATGGGCACCCGCTGCGGGAGTATACCCTGTCGGAAAGGAATTACCTGCCGGAGGGCGAATGGCACAACATCAACCGTTACCGCGTCACCAGCGCCGCCGGTACGCCGTCCCGCTGGGAAGCTTACGACGCTGCGGAAAAGGTGAAGGTGGTGGCGGAGTCCTACGCCAACGACCTGCCCACCTCGGCCTACCAGACGGTAGCGTTCCAGAATATCTATACGCAAAGGCACATTCTGACGCTGTTCAAGATCGACGCGTTCACCCACGCACCCCTGCAGGGCGTGGAATTCACCCTGACCCGGACGGACGCAGCCCTGCAGCTGACCCGCAAGCCCGACACCAGCGAATACTGCGGCAACGGGGACTTTACGGAAGTGGTAGCGGATAACCGGGTGACGACCGACGCTGACGGCCATGTGTACCTGCATCTGGAATCGGGCGATTACACTTTGACCGAAGTTCCCCCCGAGGGCTACATCAGCGCTTCTGCCATCTGCTTCACAGTAGAGGACGGCGGCGCAGTCAAGGCCCTGACCGATACCAATGGTCAGCCTGTCTCCGACGAATACGCCAGCCTGAGCGATACCTCGCTGATTACCCTTCGCAATACTTCCGAGCAGCTGTTCACCGTGACGGTAGAGGCGGATTGGGACGCGTCCACGCCTACCGGCCAGCAGGTGCCGGTAGAGGTAGAACTGTGGTGCGACGGCAGACCGCTGTATGCCGCCACTGGCGAAAGCTACAAGTGTGTGCTGGGGGAAAACGGCGGGACGTATACGTGGCAGGATCTTCCCCTGTACGTCAACGGCCATGTGGCCGCCTACACCCTGCGGGAAACCAGGATCGGCAGCACTGCCTACGACGCGGCCATTCAGCCTAACGGCTATAACGACTACCTCGTTACCTTCGACGATGCGCTGTACCGCGAGACCGAGAACGACGAATATCAGAAGGACGCCGTCTGGACCGGTTCGGACGGAACGCTCCACTACGCGCGCCACGCGCTGCTGCGGGTGCATAACAGGCTGAAGCAGGTTCCCGACGAGGAAAAGATTGATATCAACGGCGTGAAGCGCTGGGTCGGCGACAATGAAGCCCAGCGGCCTGAATCCATCACCGTTTTCCTGTGTGAGGAGGGCAAGGAGGGCTTCATCGCCAGCACGGTCGTGAAGCCCAACGACGAGGGCCTCTGGCTGTATTCCTTCAACGACCTCCCGGAAATGCGGGACGGCCAGAAGATCCAGTACGTCATTCGGGAAGCGCCTGTGGAGAAGTATGAGACCAAGGTGGAAGGCTATCACCTGGTGAACCAGTACATTACGCCGTCCCCGTCGCCCAGCACGACCCCGAGTCCCACGCCCGAACCGAGTGTAACCCCCAGTCCTACGCCTGAACCGAGCGTGACTCCAAGTCCTACGCCTACGGCCACGCCGAGTCCGACCCCGAGTCCCACGCCTACAGCGCCTTATACACCCCCGAAAACCGGGGATGAATCGCCGATGGCCCTGTGGCTGGCCTTGCTGGCCGCAAGCGCCGTCCTGCTGGGCTGGAGCCTGCGGAAGCGTAAGCACGGATAAGAAATTTCATTTTCAAAAAATCAAAGCCCGGACGGTTCTTCTGCCGTCCGGGTTTTCTGCTGCAAAAATGAAGAAGAATGGCGGGAGAGGCGCAGGTCTTTTCCATCTGCGCGGGCAGTGCTATTCCCCACCCTGCTGCCAGCAGGAGCAGCCCGGCCCGTAGTCCGGGCGGGAATGGGTCGTGACCAGAATCACATCGTCTCCGATGCGGCGTACATCCTCCCAAGGAATGACCAGCCCGCATTTTTCGCCGCGCAGGGATTGCAGAAAGGAAGTCTCGGACGGCACCACCAGCGCGGTAATGCGGCTGTCCTCCACGCTGAATTCCAGATCCATCACCTTACCCAGCCGCCGGCCGTCCTGCACGTCGATCACCTCTTTGGTGCGAAGCTCTGACAGCGTCAACCGTCTGCCTCCTTTCTTACCCTGCGTTTATGGGGGAGTACTAACAGCCTATGCGCCGAAAAACGGAAATGTGCGCTCTATGCCAAAAGACCCCGTCCTGCCCGGAGAAGAACGGACAGGACGGGGTTCGTCAGCAGCGATTATGCGGCGTTTTTGGATTTTGAAATGTGACTTTTACGGCTTTTTCCGCTCCCGCAGGGCTTTCCAGTCCACCCGACCGTCGGGCAGAAAGGGGACGCCTTCCCCTTCCAACAGGGCGCGGCGTAGCTCGGATTGCCCGCCGCCTGCAATGGAGCCGTCCGCCTTGACGACCCGATGCCAAGGCAGCTCCTCGGGGCAGCGGCGCATGGCCCAGCCCACCATCCGCGCCGCCCGGGGACGGCCCAGCATTTGGGCGATCTGGCCGTAGGACAGCGCCTGCCCCTTTGGGATTTGCGCCACAATGGCGTAAACCTGCTGAAAAAATCCGTTTTTCGGTTCGGAATTTGCTTTGCTTGCCATATTTTTACAATTCTAACTTTTTTATTTTGTCAGCCCATCCAGATAGGCCCGCAGCCGGGCAACGTCGCCGTCGGCAAAGCAGTAGCCCGTCATGCCGGTGCTTTCCGCGCCCTGAACGTTGGCGGCGCTGTCGTCGATGAACAGGCATTCCTCCGGCTTCAGGCTGAATTTGTCGCACAGGCGCAGGAAAATGCGCGGGTCGGGCTTGATCATCCGTTCCTCAGCGGAAACCAGAATGCCGCTCAAGTATTCCGGGTGAGGCAGCTTGTACTCGTAGGTGCGGAAACGATGCCCCGCGTTGGACAGAATGTAGAGCCGATAGCCCCGGTCGTGCAGGTCTGCTACCAGCTGCTCCATGCCCGCCAGCGGGTAGAGCGTGTCCAAATGCCAGTCAGACAGAAGCTTCGGCACCAGCGCCCGCTCGGCTTCGTCCTCCAGGCGGGCCTGTGCCAGCGGAGCCAGTCCTTCCTCGGTCAGGTCGCCGCTGTCCAGCTTGATCCAGTCGGGGGAATCAAAAATGGCTGCCTTCAGCCGCAGCGCCTTTTCCCGGTCGCCCTGCGCGTAGCGCAGACAGGCGATCAGCGGCTCGTAGCGCAGCAGCACCATGCCCATATCAAAAACGATATTGCGAATCATTCCAATGCACTCCTTTCCCAGCAAATGATACCATATTTCCGGCGGATTGGGAAGGAATTTGACTTTCCCTGCCCGTGCATTATAATAAAGGCGCAGCCTTCCGAAAAAAAGAGGGCTGCGGAAAGGATGGAAGCGATGAACGCGAACAACGATTGGGAAAAGGCCAAACAGGCTGTAGACGACGCGATGGGCGCGGTGTATGACGCGCTGCACCATCTGAATGAAAAAGTGGATGAACTGATGCAGACCCCCGTGGTGGACGAAAAGAAGGACGAAGTTTGCCGCAAGGCCGAGGAGACCGTCCAGAACGTCAGCGCCGCTGTGGAGCAATTCGGCCAGAAGCTGAACGACACTCTGTCCAGCCCGGAATTTGCGGAACGGACGGAAAATCTGAAAAAACAGGCGGGTCAGGCGGTCAGCCAGACGGCGGACTATCTGGCTAAGGGCGCGGCACTGGTGGCGACCGGGCTGGACAAGGCCGTGCAGGCCTTGAAGGGCGCGCTGACCTCCAAGGAAGAAACGCCCAAGGAAGATGCGCCGGAGGAATCCCACGATGCGGACGAGACCGGCGATTCGTCCTCCGAAAACTGACCCGAAAAGAGGAACCGAAGATGAAAATGAAAAAAATCTGTCTGGTGCTGGCGCTGCTTTGCTGCCTGTGCCTGATGAGCGCCTGCACGATGCATGTGGATCGCGATCCGTGGCCCTCTAACGAGCAGACCGCCGCGACGGCGCAGCCCACTGCCGACACGGCGCAGGATGCGGTCACGACAGACGCGCCGCAGACCGCCACGCCCGATCCCGCCGTTACGCCTCTGCCCACGGTCGACCCGAACGCCGATCCGGGCATGAACGGCTGACGAATCAAGGAGAAAGAACCTTGCTGAAGACCATCACCCCAGACGAAATGAAGCGTCTGGAAGAAAATTACATGAACCGCACCGGGACGAGCGCTTTCCAGTTGATGGAGAGCGCCGCCCGGCATGTGGCCGATGCGGTGGCAGAGCTGGCGGGCGAAGCCGGCGGAACGGTGCTGTGCCTGTGCGGCCCCGGCAGCAACGGCGGGGACGGTCTGGCGGCGATGCGTCTGCTGACCGCCAGCCATCCGGAACTGCGGGCCATGTGCTGGCTTTTGCCTGGCACGCTAAACGACGCGGCGGAGCATCAGCTGCGCCGTCTGCAGGCGGAAGCCCCCGCCGTGGAGGTCGTCCGCCTGACGGACGATCCGCTGCCGTCCCTGCCGGAAAATGTCTGCTGCTTTGTGGACAGTCTGTTCGGCACGGGTTTGAGCCGCCCGCTGACCGGAACGGCGCTGGCGCTATGCGCCCTGATGAACGAGCACGAGCGCGTCCCCACGCTGGCAGTGGACATTCCCTCCGGGCTGGACGGGACCACGGGCGTGATTCTGGGCTGTGCCGTCCGTGCCGACCGCACGGTGACGTTCCATCGCCCCAAGCCCGGCCTTTATCGGGGGTACGGGCTGGATTTTGCCGGGCAGGTGGACGTGGTCTCTATCGGCATTCCTTCGGACGAGGGGACTTCCGCCGGGTTTGACGTGCTGGAGCCATCAGACCTGCGCCGTCTGCTGCCGCCACGCCGCCATCTGAGCCACAAGGGAACCTATGGCCGGGTGGTGCTATTGGCCGGGAGCAAAGGCATGGCGGGAGCCGCCGCCATCAGCGCCGGCGCCGCCCTGCGGGCCGGAGCCGGGCTGGTCACGGTGGCCTGTCCCGACAACATCTGGCAGATCATTCAGACCTTATGCCCCTGCGCCACCTGTCTGCCCCTGCCGGAGGACGACCCAACGTCGGCGTTTCTGCTGCTGGAAAAGGCCCTGAATCAGGCGGACTGTCTGGGCATGGGCTGCGGGCTGGGGCAAGGCCCATGGGCGCAGGAGATGGTGAGACGTGTGCTGGGGTCTCTGCGCCGCCGGCAGGACAGCCGTCCCCTGCCTACCGTGGTGGACGCGGACGCGCTGAATCTGCTTTCTCATTCGGACGAGGGCTATGACCTATCTTCCTGCGTACTAACGCCCCATCCTGCCGAAGCGGCGCGGCTTCTGCGCTGCGAGGTATCGCAGGTCTTAGCCGATCAGGAAGCAGCGGCGCGCCAGCTGCGGCGGCAATACGGCGCGGCCATTGTTTTGAAAAATGCCGTCAGTCATCTGATCGCCAAGGAGGGCGAGGCCCTGAACGTGTTGGGCACGCCAGCCATGGCCAAGGGCGGCAGCGGCGACGCGCTGACCGGCGTTCTTTGTGCCCTACTGGCGGGCCGTCAGGCCGGGGCCTACAGCATGACCGATCTGGAAGTCCTACAAGCCGCCTGCGGCCTTCACGGTTTAGCCGGTCTTGCCGCCGAAGCCCGTTACGGCCAGCTCTCCGTCCTCGCCACCGACTTGGGCAGGGGGTGACCCCCTGCACCCCACACCGCGCCCATAGGGCGCGGGGGTACTCG
>ERZ824978.163-NODE-163-length-103271-cov-21.855265_pt1 | contig 103271 bp, 99 predicted proteins | sample MGYA00519860_ERZ824978 | MGnify/ENA primary metagenome ERZ824978 (study PRJEB31778, sample SAMEA3449184) | human gut metagenome | biome: human gut; feature: human-associated habitat; material: faeces | place: United Kingdom | collected 2010/2012 ... | reverse complement strand
GGGCAAACGTGAAGAAAAGCACACAGAAACAACGGGAACAACTCATGCGGTTATTAAAAGAGGACAAGTTAGGTGCTAGGAGCATTGACACAATCAAGCTCTCTGACGCTAAGGAATGGGCGTTACGCATGAAAGACAAAGGCTTTTCCTACAATACCATTAACAATTATAAACGCTCATTAAAAGCGTCATTCTATATCGCTATACAAGACGATTGTGTAAGGAAAAATCCCTTTGATTTCAAGTTGAGTGAAGTCCTAGAAAATGATACCAAAGAGAAAGTCGCATTGACAGAAGAACAGGAACAAGCCTTACTGTCATTCATCAAGACGGACAACGTGTATCATAAGTATTACGATGATGTACTGATACTGTTAAAGACAGGACTTCGTATTTCGGAACTGTGCGGACTGACAGTAGCCGATATTGATTTCAAGAATGAGGTTGTGATTATCGACCACCAGTTACTAAAGAGCAAGGAACAGGGCTATTACATTGAAACGCCTAAGACAAAGAGCGGAACTAGGCAAGTGCCATTAAGCAAAGAAACGATACAGGCATTTCAACGGGTTATGAAGAAACGCCCAAAGACAGACCCATTTGTGATAGACGGACGGGGCAACTTCTTATTTGTCAATCCCAAAGGCAAGCCTAAAGTTGCGATTGATTACAGCACTTTATTTGTCCGTATGGTAAAGAAATACAACAAGCACCACATGGACAACCCTTTGCCACATATCACACCGCATACGCTACGCCATACGTTCTGCACAAGACTGGCAAGCAAGAACATGAACCCGAAAGATTTACAGTATATCATGGGGCATTCAAATATCAGTATCACAATGAACTGGTACGCTCATGCGTCCATAGATACCGCAAAATCAGAGGTTCAGCGTCTAATTGCATAGAAGTATTTACCACGATTTTAACCACGATTGACAGGGAAAATATAAGAAGATAAGCCTAGATATGTGAGGTTTACCACAAAGGCAAAATGCCCGTAGAGCCGATAAAATAAGGCTTTGCGGACATTTGAGAAGATATAAAAAGATAGTTAAAAAGACATATATAATTTAACTCTGAAACATATAATACCGGTATTTTAAACTCATACAATTTGTTTTTTCTTTCCTTGTAACAAATAGCACTTTCTAACTCGACATTATCTTCATAATTATCGTAAAAATCAATATTTATTTTTGACCTTTTTTTTAACAGCTCCTTCTGATAACTATGCATTTGCAAAAAGGACATAACTTTTTTGCCCTTCTTAACTGCACACTCTAGAGCATCATAGGCAAAATTATATAATGCCACATCTTCTACATTAATATTTGAAACAAGAACATCATCTGCAATTTCAATACTCCCCTTAATTGAATTGCAAAACTTAAATCCTAATGGTTCTAGGTTTTGCATCATAGCAATGTCTTCTTTATCTGTCCCTATTCCCTTAGGAGAAAGAAAAATAACATTATCATAGCTAGACATTAAATGTGGCAATAAGGGAAACTCTTTACTTGTAAATGGCACAATACATAGTGTTTTCATGTTTTACTTTTCCTTCTCTTTTTGGCATGTATTTCATTTTCATACACTAATATTTTATTCATAATTTTATTGTATGCTATATTTTTTGCTTCTTTGCATACTTCCATTTTTCTTTCACGAGAAAGTTTTCCATCTACTTCTATACGCTTCGCACATATTGTACATAGAGAAAATGCCCAACACTTTCGACATGAATTTGAGGTCAATTGACCTATATTTAAAAGTTGCTCAGCTTTCTCAACATTAATTCCTGACTCTATAGTGCCGATTTGCATACAGTGGTCTTCATTAACACGTTCACAAGGGTATAACTCTCCAAAACAGTTTACAAACATTCTTACTTTACCCGGAATGCATGGTCCACTTGGAGCTGCTACAATACCTAATACATTAGGCTTAAATCTCTCATTTCCGTCATTAAAAGCCAATATATCTCTTTCAACTATTTTACTTGGATATGAAGAAGTCCCATTTTTACGAAATAAAGATAACATTCCTAAAAACAAATCATAGTTATATTCTTCAATATATTTTTCATTTGGACGAACATATTGAGCATCTTCTTCGACATAGGTATACAATAACTCCGCTGTTTTTAAATCTGGATCATCAAAAAGCTTAATAAGTTCGCTATATAAAGTTTTACTATCGATAACCATGCTAATTGATATCTCTTTATCAGTTTCAGCCATTCTTCTGCTCAATTTTCTTATATTACTAATCGCAATATCAAAGGAGCCTTGCCCGCTCGGAAATTTTCGATTTCTGTTTTGAATTTCTTTTGGACCATCTAAACTAACAAGTACATTAAACCTATTTTCAACTAAATATTCAATTATTGTATCTGTTAATAATGTCGCATTAGTTGTAACTGAATAAATAATTTTTCTTCCCTCAAAAATCGACTCCGAATATCGTACAATCTTCTTGATTAGTTCAAATTCCATTAGTGGTTCTCCACCATAAAAGCCTATAGAAATTTGCTCAGAATCTATTGAATGATTTCGATAAAAATCAAGTGATTTTTGAGCTGTCTCAAAAGACATTACATTTTGTGAGTGTGATCTTTGTCCCAAATTTAAGTTTTCAGAGTAAATACAATATGTGCATCGCAAATTACAATTCTGAGTTATCTGAAGCGTTATTTTATCCATCTTCCGTGCAAGTAGATTTCCTACTTGTTTTGTTAACGGATGTTCAATTTCTTTTATTCTATACGCTTGTAGATAACCGCATTCTTCTAAATACTCATAGTCCTTTTTAATCTCTTTTGAAGCAATTCTAATCATATCCATATTACCATTTATAACAGCACAGATATAATCATATAGTTCCTCATTAATAGCTACGATTTCATTTCGGTTAGTTTCGTAAAAATAGAATCCCAAAGGTGTTTTTATTGGCAATACAGCTAAGCTTTTTCCCATACTCATTTCTTTTCCAAACCTCCATCCTGCATTTTGTAAACGACGTCCGCCTGCGCTGCGATGCCCGGGTCGTGCGTGACGACAATCACGCAGTAATTTTCGTCTTTCACGAGCTTTTTCAGCAGATCAATGACGACCTTTCCGTTCTCCGTATCGAGGTTTCCCGTCGGCTCATCCGCGAGGATAACTTTCGCGTCGGACGCCAGCGCCCGTGCGATGGCGACGCGCTGCTGCTGACCGCCGGAGAGCATCGCCGGCAGCTTTCTTGGGTCAACGTCTCCAAGGCCGACCGAACTTAAAAGCTCTTTGGCTTTGATTTTTGCCTCTTTCGTCGGCTTTTTTGAAATTTGCATCGGGTACATGACGTTTTCGAGTATGTTCAAAGTGGGAAATAGGTTGAAAGATTGGTAGATCACCGTCACATTTTCGCGCCGGTGCCGTTCGCTTCCAATCTCTTTCAGCGTTTTTCCGTTCGCGATAATCTCGCCATCGCTCGGCGTACCGAGACCCGCGAGCATCGAAAGCAGCGTCGTTTTGCCGCTGCCGGACTGCCCGATGATCGCGTAGAATTTTCCCGCATCAAACGTGCAGGAGACATTTTTCAACGCCTGCACCTTCTGGTATTTGCTCTGGTAGGTATAGCTCACATTTTCTGCCGCTAAAACAGCCATATTCACGCCGCCTTTCGTTAATCGATTTTTGTCAAAAGCTCCAGTGCGTCAAAACGCAGGAGCAAAATGAGCGCCAGCAAAACGCCCACGCACGAGGACGCAAGGTACAGCCCGCAGATCGTCAGAATCTGCCCGAGCGCAAGCCCCGCCGTGCAAAGCAATATGGGCACCGCCACCGCGCAGCCGCACACATTTGCGATGAGCATACCGAAAAAGCACGCGCATCCGCTTAAAATCTTCGGCCGCCCAAGCGAAAGCGAGATCGCCATGTCCCGCCGCGTGCTGCGCAATAAAAGGAACGTCACCAGCGTGACAAGCACAATGACGAGCGCGAAAAACGGCGCTAAAAACCACCGCAGCACCTTCAAATTCTGCTCCAACTTCTCCGCCGTCTCAATAAAAAGCTGGTCGTCCACCACAAGCGTGTCGCCGTGGCGCTCATCAAGCGCGTTCGGGTCGGGCTTTGCAAAGCCTGCGCCGCGCATGGCATCTTTAAAATCGTTCAGTTTCATCGGGTCGCGCAGCGCACAGCGGAACGAGCTGTAATAGAACCGCAGGTTATTATCCTTAACGACCGTTTGCAGCCACGGCACAGAGACGATCATGCTGCACGGCACCGCGCTGCCCGAGGCGCTGTCCGCGTACACGCCGATGATTTTCACGCCCTGCATGCCGAGGTGCTCGTACCGCAGCGAAAAGCCGTCGTCGTTGTAGCGCGTCACGTAAAACGGCATCGAGAGCGTGTCGCCCGAATTCAACCCGTACTGCGCCGCGTAGCTTTGGCTCACCACGCACAGCGGCTCCGCGCGCTCCAAAAACGAGAGGTCGTACCCGTTTTCAAACGCGATGTTCTCCTCCGTCACGCCGACGAGCGCCGAAAGCCCGCTCACCGCCGTCACGGACGTGTCCGCGCCCTGCACGTCCTCCGCGCGGTACTGCTCCTGAAAATTCGCGCACGCCGAGGCCGTGTACACCGCGTCTTTGATGTCCGCCTTCATGAGGTTCGCAAAGTGATTTTCGTCGATCTCGAACCCCACAGTGCGCGCACCATTGCGGCTGACCACCTGCGCCGTCACCGGGATGACCTGCGCCAGATTTTCCTCCGCGCTCTCCGCCGTCTGGATGCTGCCGAGGTAAAACGACATGCAGCACACAAGCAGCGCCGCAATACAAGCAGAAAGCGCTGTCCGCCCGCGGCTGCGCAAAACAATGTAGTTCATTTCTTTCAAAATCACCATATATATTTCTCCATATCATAAACAAGATACCGTAATTCCATCACAAACCGCGTTACCTTTAAAGTCAAATGACACTCTGGCCAAACCTCAAATTTCAAAATTTCTCATATGGTTAACTTGCTGTTAAAATATCTTATTAACGGAAACAAGTCAATACATTTATCCCGAAACGACAAAAAACGCTTATTTTGGTTGATTTATTGGCGAATTTGATTTTTAGGTTTGGATAAATACCGATAAACATGGAAATCCATTGCTTCATCGAGATAATCGGGGAATGAAGTGATAATCATGATCTTAACATACACGTTTTTTTGCATCAATTCCGCACCGACGTAAATCCCACTTCGCCCCGGCATTTCGACATCCAAAAAAGCAATATCAGGCGTGATCCCCGAATAGATCAGCTCCTTAAAAACTAATGATAATATAGTTATTGTTTCGCTTTCTTAACCGATTTATTTCTTACCAATCTTTCTATCAGAATAAATATAACGCCTAAAAATATACCGAACCCAACAATTACAAGAGTCATCGCTTGCATTTTTCCCGCATATTGAAGTAGCTCTGTTGATTCCCTACTCGATTTTGCCAGTATGTTCAATGCGGAAAAAATCTCTCCAAACTCCCGCATATAATAGGCGGCGTCCGTAATGCGGCATTGCGGCAGGAGAGAAGACGGCAGGGCGATGTGCAGCAGGATCAGCGGCACGGCGAGCAGGGCGAGAACACCTAAAACACCGTGGAAAATGAGCTTTGCACGGTTCTTTTTCGCTTTGCGCGAGAGAACGAAAGAATAAACCCACAAAATCAGCACGAAAAGCGAGAGGGCAAGCAATGCGGCTAAAAGCGGCAGCTGCGAAAGAAAGCTTTTAACGTCTGAAAGGCTGTAAAAGCTGCCGGCGTTTTCATTTGCGAGTTCCGTCACGGGTAAAATTGTGCTTTTCGCGCGGTCTGCCATAAACGGCTGCGGGGTGTCCGTCACGTTAAACAGCAATGCGTTTTCGGCTTCTGCGGTCGGTGTGAGGGCGCCTGAAAGCTGCGGGATGCCCTCCGGGAATATGGCAAGCCATGTGTCGTCCCGGTTCTCCAAATCGGATTTGATTGAAATTTCGTCGCCGCTGCGCAGGGGCTTTGAAGCGTAACGGACATAGCTGCCGAAAAACTTCAAATCAAGCTGATTTTCGCCCACGGAATAATTATTGATTTCTTCTTCATAAATGCGCGTGCCGGTCTCCCAGCCGGTGCCTTCTCTCGGGCGGTAGAGGTGCATGCCCGTATCATCAAAGAAAAGGGAGTCGAGCGCGATGTGCGGGGAGGGTTCGCTTTCGTCCGCTTGCGTGAGCACCACTTCCGGGATCATGAGCTGCTCAATGCGCACGGAAAGCATCGTGCAGAAAACGAGGCCCCATGAGATCAAAACAAAAATGCAGAGAACGCGGCGTTTCATATCACTTCACCTCCGCTAAAACGATGCCTTCCACAAGCTCGCGGTTGAAGAAGGTGAAGAGGAACAGCGCGGGCAGCACGACCAGAATGCAGCAGACGAGCTGCACGGAGGTCTCGCTCGGCGGTGTATAGGCGAGCGCCACCGAGATGGGGTACTGCTCGGCTTCTTTCAAAAACGCGATGGGCTGCTCCACCATGTTCCATGCGTCGAGGAAGGAGAGCAGCAAAACGCACACAAGGCCGCTTTTGTTCATCGGCGAGACGACGTAAAACAACATGCGCAGCACGCCGCAGCCGTCCAGCATGGCGGCATCCAGAACGGTGTCCGGCACCGATTTAAAGCTTTGCGTTAAAATAAACGTGCCGAGCGGCACGATAATAGACGGTAAGATCAGCGCTGCGTAGGTATTCAGCAGGTTCATGTAGCCCAGCATGATGAAATCGGGCACGAGCGTGACCTGCACAGGCAGCGTCATGAGGATCATTAAAAGGAAGAAAAGGAAGTTGCGGCCCGGGAACTTATACTTTGCAAACCCGAACCCGGCAAAAACGGAGATCAAAAGCTGCCCCGCGGCGATGCACACGGCCATGCCGATACTTTTCCAAAAGCGGAAAAGGTATTTTGGAGAAGCCAGAAAAACGTCGTAATAATACTGGAACGTAACGCCGCCAGGCGACAGAAAACTGCGCACGAACACGTACAAAAACGGCGCAGCGGATAACACCACGACCAAAGCGGCAAACAGCCCGGAGAAAAACCGTTTCACTCGCGGAACGCCTCCTTTCGGCTGACAAACGCATAGAATAAGCCAAAGAATACGATAATGACGATCAACAATAAGACCGAAGCCACGGAGAGCTTCTGGTAATTGAGGTTGCTGAAGCAGTTGTTGATGAAATGCTGGAGCATGTAGAGCTCATCCACGGGGTGCTCGCCGCCGATAAGAAAGATCTCGCGGAAGCACTTAAATGCGTTGATGACGGAGAAAATCAGGGCGAAAAACACGGAATACCACATTTGCGGCGTGGTGATGTAGCGGAACTTCTGAAACGCCGAAGCGCCGTCGAGATCGGCGGATTCGTACTGCTCTGCGGGGACGGTGACGAGCCCTGCGAGCAGCAGAATAACGCTGTACCCCGTGTTTTTCCAGAGGTACATGAGGATCATGACCCAGAACGCGTATTTGCCGTTCAGCCACTCGACGATGGGCAGGTTTAACGCGGCAAACAAGCCGTTTACGGCGCCTTTTTCGCCGAAAAGCAGATCGATGAGCAGAACGGTTCCGGCGACGGGCATGATATACGGAAACAAAAAGACAGATTTAAGGAGCTTATGCTTGCCCGCCTGCTTTTGCATGAGGAGCGCCAAAAGGTAGGAAAGCAGCATGATGAGCGGCAGCCCGACGGCTAAAAATTTCATCGTGTTGAAAAACGCCAGACGGAAAAGGTCGTTTTGGAACATCTTCGTATAATGCTCCATGCCGACGAACATGCCGGCAGCGCCGTATCCCTGCGTAAACGAATAGCGCAGCACAATGCCGAACGGGATGAGCGTGAACACAAGGCAGCCGATCATCACCGGGGCGATCAGGATATATCCGTGAAATGCTTTTCTCATAAGGCACCGCCTTTTATTTTATTCCTGCACCCACTGCTCCATGGTTTTGTACCATTCGGCAATGATGGGCGCGAGGTCGGCATTACTATACTTTTCTAATCTTATAAACGAGTTTTGCATAAATTTTGTAAAACGCATTATTCAGAGAGTCTGGTTTGCAGCGCTTCTATCACGCTGTGCGCAGCGGCAGCGCAATCCGGGTTTTCTTCCCACGTCAGGGTCGTGGCGGTATCGTAAATGGTGTAGTCCATCACGGAGTAGAACCGCACAGCGTTGACGCGGCTTTGCACGCTTTCAAGCAGCTCGGGCTGCAGATAGGCGTTTTTGTGCGTCAAGAAACTGTTTAGGCTGCCGAGCATCAAAAGCGTACCGCGCGCATCGTTCACGGTTTCCGTGTCGATTTGCGCTTCGTCGCTGAACAGCAGCTCGAAGAAGCGGAACACCTCATCGGCCTTTGGGCTGTTGCGATTGATGGCTGCGTAGGAGGTAATAAACGCGGTCACGCCGCCTTCGGTGTTCGGGATGGCAAGGGCGTTCACGGTGTCTTTATTCTGTGCGTAATACGCCATGCCTTCATCAGTCTGCGCATAGGATCCGCTTTGGATCAGTGCGGTCTCCTCGTCAAAGCTTTCCGACGCAGGCATGGCAAGAAGATTTTCAAACTGCGCGGTGAGGTTTTCCTCGGTGAGAATTGTTTTTTCGGTGGTGTAATCTGCGATGCGGGGAATTCCGGCGCCGCACCAAGTGTAGAGATTGTTGCGCACAACTTTCAGAACGGCCGTGTCCTCACAGTTTACAAGCTCGTCCCATGTTTTTGGGGTGAAATCGGGGTCGGCAAGCTGTGCTTTATCGAGGAGAAAAACGCTTGCGTAGTACGTGATAGGCAGCACGACCTGTCCTTCGTCGGTTTTTCCGGTATCGAAAACAGGGGCAAAGTGGTCTTCGGAGCGGAGGTATTCGCTTTCTTTTATATAATCGTCAAGCGGCAGAAAAGCGCCGGCCTGCATGGTGCGCTGCACATCCGGGAACAACGTGGCCGGGTGACCTTCACCATTGAAAGTCATGTTTGAGGTCGGGGAAGAAAGCAGATAGCCGTCCGGCCCGCCACCTGCCATGATCTCCACGCGCAGGGAGGAGATCTGCGTTTCGCGCTCCTGCGTATCCTCGGAGAGGACGAAAAACTCAACGTTCAAATCGCCGTAGATTTCTTTTGCAAGCCTCGTTATGCCGTTTTCGTGCGTAAATTCCTGCTCATCCGTCACGATCACCGCTTTTTCGCTCGATTTGCTTGCGATGCTGCCCGTTGAAGCCGAAGCGGAAGACGTGCCCGAAGAAGCCGCGCCGCCGCAGCCGCAGACCGCCTGCGTGAGCAGCATGGCAGACAAAAGAATGGCAAATTTGCGTTTCATAGATTTTCCTCCTTTAAATTGGTGAAGTATAATTATATGCTATATATGAACTCACCTTTCAGCTACAAAGGCAAATTCATAGAGGGTTATACAGCGATCACTGTTCTTTTGCCAGACATGATTTCTAAACGTTTAGTTAACTTAATAATAATAGAATTTCAAATTAAGTCAAGCAAAATCGCACTAAATGACAAAAGAGCATCATGAAGTAGCATTTATCAATCCGAACACTCTACAAATATCTATTGAATTTTCCTTTAACAGCCAGCTCTCGTTTTAAAAAATTTGCAAGGCAAAAGGTCAAGCAGCTTTATATTTCAAATTCTGAATTTCCACCCCATAAGCGTGTCAAATGTAAACAACCTGTAAACAAATACCTTTCCCCCGTTTATAAATCGCCGAAAAATGTCGTGTATAAGCAACGGCTGCAAGCCCGTTTAGGCAGACTGCCGTATTCCTATATTCAGAAAATCGATAAAGCCCTCGCCGTCAGTATCGGGTTATGGGATAAATGCTGAAAACATAACGACTTTGTTTTTATTTGTTATCCGGTACAAGTAAGCCCCCATATACTTGCACCACGAGGTGGTAATTTGGCGCACAGAGAATTTATCTATATCGGTGAACCGCTTCCAAAATTGGATGAAAAGGAGCATGCAGCTTTCTTTATGAACTTGCAGAAAGGCATCCTCCGCTCCCTAAAGCAGCGAAATCTGCTGACACCCGCTCAATACCAAGAGTGTTTAGCCGAACTGGAAAAAAGAGAAAGCAAAAATCAAATCTGTAATACCATAAAACAGAAACATTCCTTGTGAAAGAAAATTCCACCGATTTTTACACGAATATTTAACTGCCAACAGCATTCTCTAATGTGATCGAGAAAATTAACAACTTCTGGGGGCGGTATTGTGGAAAGCCATCCGAAACAAACTGTAAAAACAAATTTACACATTCGACAAACCAATTTTCGCTTTCTATAATAATAGGCACAGAAACATTCACTGTAAAAGGGGGATTTATATGAACCGATATGAACGCATGAATCAAGAGCGAAAAATAGTTGATATGCGAAAGCGTGTGGCTGCCTATTGCCGCGTTTCCACCGACCACGAAGATCAGGCAAATTCCTTTGAGAGCCAGCAGCGCTATTTCAGACAGTATATTGAGCGCAACCCCGATTGGGAGCTTTACGAGATTTTCGCGGACGAAGGCATCTCCGGCACCAACACCAAAAAGCGCAGCGAATTCAAGCGCATGATCGCCTGCGCCAAAGAGGGCGATTTCGATTTGATCATCACAAAAGAAATTTCACGTTTCGCAAGAAATACGCTCGACAGCATCTATTACACGCGTGACCTCAAAAAACACGGCGTCGGCGTGATTTTTATGAACGACAACATCAATACCTTAGACGGCGATGCAGAGCTTCGCTTGGCGATCATGTCTTCTATTGCGCAGGAAGAAAGCCGTAAGACGTCCGAACGTGTGAAGTGGGGGCAAAAACGCCAGATGGAACAAGGCGTTGTGTTCGGCAGGAGCATGTTAGGCTACGATGTTAAAGACGGCAAAATGACGGTAAATGAAGACGGCGCCAAAATCGTGCGGCTTATCTTCCATAAGTTTGCAAACGAAAACAAAGGCACACACGTCATCGCGCGCGAGCTTCGCGAAGCAGGCATCACGCCTATGCGCGTCAAAGAGTGGAGCAACACCGTCATTTTGCGCGCGATCCGCAACGAAAAGTATTGCGGCGACCTCGTGCAAAAGAAAACTTTCACGCCGGATTTTCTCTCTCACGAAAAGAAATATAACCGCGGCGAAGAAGAATTTGTCATTATCAAAGACCATCACGAACCCATCGTTTCCCGAGAGCTTTTTGAGAAAGCCAACCGCATTTTAGATGAAAAATCTTTAACGCAGGAAGGCAAGGCAAAGCACTCTAACCGTTATCCGTTCTCCGGCAAAATCAAGTGCGGCTGCTGCGGTTCAAGCTATGTGGCAAGATATAAAAATCGAAATAACGGAACCCGCTACAAAGCATGGCGATGCTACAAGTCCGCTACACAAGGCAGCCCGCACACCGATAAAGCCGGAAATCCGCTTGGCTGCTCAAATCCAAGCATCCGCAATGAAGATGCCGTTCATATCATGTACCTCGTGACCCGTAGCCTGCAATTAGAAGAAAAGAAGATCACCGCTAATTTGCTTTCGGTCATTCAATCCGTGCTTTCCGTAAACACCAACTATTCGCACATTGAAAAACTCAAAGAGCAAATTCAAACTGTCGAGGATAAGCGCACGCAGCTGATCGACCTGTGCATATCCGGCGCGATCACCAAGCAGGAATTCATCACTAAACGCGAAGCCTGCGATAAGGAGATTTCCGAGCTGCAAGATACGATCAGCGGCATAGACCAGCAGCACCTCCTCGCCGACCAGCAGGAAAGCGTGATGAAAGAAATCACCGCTGCCATTCATGAAATCGTCAGCGGTGTCGAATATGAAGATGCGTTTTATTCACAGATTTTAGACAAAATGGTCGTCCAAAGCAAGGATACCGTCGATGTTTACCTGAATTTGCTCCCCATTAAGTGGAGTTACGCCGTCGCAAAGGCCTTAAAAGGCGTTTTAGACCCCAAAAGCGGCATTTCTGAAACAGAGATACCGATATCCGTCAATATCGCCCGAAGCTCCGGGTAGGGCATGGAGTAACGCTGGCTGAGGTAGCGCAGGGAAGCGCCTAATTCTCCGTGAGGGCCGCCGTATTGGCTTATGATGAGCTTTGCGAGCGCGGGGTTCGGGTTTTTGATGCGTACGGGGTACTGCAGCTTCTTCTCATAAATCCACATTACTCGTTCGCCTCCGTTTCCCACGGCCACGGGTCGCTGATCCACGCCCAGCGGCTCGTTGAGCGCGAAGTCTCGTTTAAGGGGCCGTACGCTTTTTCGTACTCGGCCGTAAGCTTATCGTATTCCTCGCGGTAAGCAGCAAGCTTTTTCGCCGCTTCCTTGCAATACGGATGCGAATCAAGATACAAATGCAGCTCCCACATCGCGAACTGCACGGCGGAAATGTGCCGCCTTAAACGCTGCTGTTCATTCACCGCGGCTCACCCCGCCTTCCGTAAAACGGTTTATTCAAAACCGGGAACAGTGTGCCGTCATCGAGCGCGCGCGCCGGCTCGTAGGTTTCGCTCCACTGCTGAAACGGCACGTAGGCCATGCCGGGCACAGGGTCCTCGGGCAGCGGCGTACAGGTGGTGCGGCAGCCGCGCAGCATGGTGTTTTCATCTGCCATGTGCTGTGTCTCCTTTCAAACTATACTTGCAAGACAAGCTCGCAGTTCATAGTATGAAAACGGAGCGCAGCGTGTGCATCATGCGCCGTGGCGCGGACCGGACTTTTCCCCCTTCTTTTCGGAAACACGCTGCCACAAAACGGCGAGCATAAAGCCAAACGCCACCGCAAGCAGCACGATGGCGGCCGTAACAAGACGGTCTGTCTGTGCCGCACGGGCGTTTTTCTCCGCGTCCGTCCGGGTCAGATCCGCGTCGCGCGCTTCTCCTGTCACAACGGTTGTTTCGGCCGGTGCTTCTTCTACATTGGCTTCGGCGGCTTCGCTTTCCGCAGACTTTTCACTGCTTGCCGCGTCTTTTCCCTTTGCGGCGGACGACGTGCCCGTCTTTCCTGTCACCGCCGTCACGGGTTTTGTCTCACGCGTGACGGCCACGGTGTACTCTGCCGTTTCGCCACTTTCGGACGTAACGGTGAATTCAAAATCGACCGTACTGCCGCCTGCGCCGAGATTTTTGCGGTTCACGCGCACAGAGCAGTCCTCTGCCGGCTGGGCGTCGAAAACGAGTGACGTGACGGAAAACGGCACCGAGAGCGAATATTGGAACCTCTCCGGGTCAAAGCTCGGGGAAAGCGTGCCCGTCGGTGGGATGAGCGAAAGCAGTGCCGCGCCGATCTCCGGCTCTTTCACGTAAGTGAACGTCTTTTCCGTCGTCTGCACCGTATCTATCAGTTCATGCCCCACAGCGTTCGCCGCATCGGTCACGGAAAAGCTGACCGTCACCGCATCGAACTCCGCGCCGCGCTCCGTGCGGAACACCAGCGTGAACGGCTCCGTGAGTACGCCGCCGTCCTTCGCCGTGTAAACGAGCGCAAAACGTCCGTCCTGCTGCGAGGTATACACGTGACGCGATTTCACACTTTCCGGCAACTCGGCCCTCGCGTCGGCTATGACTTCCGCGTCAAAATCCGCAAACAGCACGAACGCGCCGATGTCCCCGCGCGCCGGCGTGCAGGTCACGGCGAACGATCCGCCGGGACGCACCTCTTCTTCCTGTGCTGCGAATGCGAACAGCGGCTCCGTCTCTTCTGCCATGGCTGAAACACCCGGTGTAAAAAGAAACAGGAGTCCACACAGAAGAAACCACGCGCCAAAGTCGTGCTTCTTCATAGTGCACCTCCCGCAAATCATTTTTATATTGCTTTCAGTATAGAAACCATCGAACACACTGTCAATAAGTTGTGAATTTTAATCACTTTTCCTGTTCAAAAGCTCTATCGAGCCCTGTTTGAGGTTATCTATTTCCCGACAACCCCCTTTTTCCACCAAATAGTAAAAATCACTTTAAAATTTTGCATTATCCGGATCCGATCCCGTACGGCCCACACAGGCCAGACCATCAATCAAATCGGAGTCTTCCTTTGATATCTGAAAATCAAACAGACGCAGATTTTCTTCGATGCGGGAAGGTGTTGTCGATTTTGGAAGTGGCAATTTCCCTTTCTGAAGACACCAGCGCAGACAGATCTGTGCAGTTGACCGGTTATACTTTTCGGCAAGAGCCACAAGAGCCGGATCAGACAGCAGTTTTCCAGAGCCCAAAGGACTCCAGGCCTCCACTAAAATCCCATGTTCTTCACAAAATGATACTGTCTCAGGCTGCATCCAGCCAGGATGAAATTCAATCTGATCGATCATCGGAACGACCTCTGCGCTCTTTAACAATGCTTTTAAATGTTTCGGAAGGAAATTGCTGACACCGATTGCCCGCACATATCCTTCGTTTAACAGATGCTCAAAGGCTCTCCATGTCTCCCTGTTTACCTCCTCATAATTGTCCCGAAAAGCAATGGGACGAGGCCAATGAATCAGGAACAGATCCAGATAATCCATATTCAGCCTTTTTAAAGAGTTTCCAAATTCCTTCAAAGTCTCATCATATCCCCGGACATCATTCCAGAGCTTGCTTGTAACAAACAGCTTTTCACGCGCTGCCCCCGACATCCGGATTCCTGCACCGACTCCGATTTCATTGTGATATACTACAGCTGTATCAATATGGGTATAGCCTGCCTCAATGGCATGCATCACAGCATTAGCCGCCGTCTCTCCATCCGGTACCTGCCAGGTGCCAAAGCCTACACAGGGGATCTCCACCTGATTATGCAGTGTATACGTATTTTCTGAGATTTTTTCATTCATCACACTCTCTCCTTTTCTGAGTTTAAACCAAACCATGCTCTACCCGTTTTAAATGTACCTTCTGTGATTCTTTATAGTGCACCTCCCGTAAATCGTTTTTTATACCGCTTTCAGTATAGAAACCATCGAACACACTGTCAATAAGTCGTGAACTTTAATCACTTTTTCTGTTCAAAAGCTCTATCGACTCCTGCTTGAACTTTCGGTTGACTAAAATCACAGATAATCCCGTTGCCAGTAAAATCATCGCTGCCGTGATGACGACTTCCAAAACGCCCATGTTCGCGCCCTGCACGTCCTCCGCGTTCTCCGCCGTCTGAATACTGCCAAAGTAAAACGACATACCGCACACAAAATGTACGTATCCTGCCAAATCGGCGCCCGGTTTCGTCTTTTCTGAACCAGATGTCGCGGCGCAGGTGCGCTTCGCGTTTGAAGCCGAGGCGCTCCAGTAAGTGCCAGGAATTCACATTATCCGGGTGGCAGTACGCCTCCACACGGTGCAGCTTTTTCTGCGCAAAGGCATCCCGTTTTTTTCAGTATAGCACAGCGTTATTTTCCATGCAATGTTTTTTCTAAAGAAAAAAGTGCAGGTTTAACAATTTCGTAAAAAACGCATAACACAAAAAGCGAAAAGTACCACTATACTGATAATCGAAAAGAAAAGATGAATACAAAGAGGTGGTTCCCTTGGAACATAAAGTGAACACGATAAACGTGAAAACATGCAGCTTTTAAGACGAAAACATCACAACAAAGAGGAGAATGACTTATGTTTGACATGAGACCGTATCGTAACAATAATGATAGAAGAAACAACCTGAGTGCTTACAACCCGTTCCGTGAAATGGACGCGTTTGAGCGTAATTTCTTTAACGATCCGTTCGGCAGCTGGTTCGACCACAGCGCGCTCGCATCGTTCAAGACCGACATCAAGGATAACGGCGACAGCTACACGCTGGAGGCCGACCTGCCGGGCTTTGACAAGAAGGACATCCATCTCGATGTCAACGGTGACACGCTGACCATTCACGCCGAGCGCAAGGCAGAGCAGGAAGAAAAGGACGACAAGAACAACTACGTCCGCTGTGAGCGCTCCTTTGGCTCGTACAGCCGTCAGTTTGACCTGAGCAGCGTAGACGCCGACCACATGAAGGCGACCTACGACAACGGCGTTTTGAAGCTTGAAATGCCGAAGAAGGCCCTGCCGGACAGCGCGCGCCACATTGAAATCGAATAAGCCTACCGTCCTTTGACGCAGAATAATATAGAATGAAACGGGGAGCCGTGCGTGTACCTTGCGCGGCTCCCCGTTTCTGTTTTATTTCAGCGTTTCCACTGCGGATTTTTCCACCGGCAGTGTTGCCTTATAGCGCTCCAGGAACTTCTCAAAGCCCTGCATGTCGGTTTCATCCGGCTCTGCGGTCTCGCTCTTTGCCTCGGCGAAAATGTTCTTATCGAGGTAATCCTCCAGCGTTTCGCCGTCCTCTGCGTTCACAAGGTAAGAAGCCAGCAGCGCCATGCCCCACGGGCCGCCCTCGCCTGCCGTTTCCATCACGGAGACCGGCGTATGCAGCGCACCCGCCATCAGCTTCTGGCCCACGCCCTTCGCCTTGAAGAACCCGCCGTGGCCAAGCAGCGAATCAACCTCCGCGTGCTCCTTTTCGATCAGAATATCCATGCCGATTTTCAATGTCGCCATCGCGGAGTAAAGCTGCGTGCGCGCAAAGTTCTGGAACGTGAACGCGCTGTCCGGCAGGCGCATAAACAGCGGTCTGCCCTCCTCCATGCCGGTGATCGGCTCGCCGGAGAAGTAGTTGCACGAAACGAGCCCGCCGCAATCGGCGTCGCCCTTTAAAGCCTCAAAGAACATCGTATCAAGCGCCTGCGGCATGGAGCACTTCGCGCCGATGAGCTCCGCAAACGACTTAAACAACCCCGCCCACGCGTTGATGTCGGACGTGCAGTTGTTGCAATGCACCATCGCAACGGGCTTGCCGGTCGGCGTCGTCACCATGTCGATCTCCGTGTGTACTTTAGAAAGTGCCTTTTCGAGCACGATCATCGCAAAAACAGACGTGCCTGCGGAGATATTGCCCGTGCGCACACGGACGCTGTTTGTTGCCGTCATGCCCGTGCCGGCGTCACCTTCCGGCGGGCACAGCGGCGCACCGGGCTTTAAGGTGCCGGTGGGGTCAAGCAAAAGCGCACCCGCGTCGGTCAGCTCGCCCGCGTCCTCGCCCGCAAGGCGAATCTGTGGCAGAATGTCGCGCAGCCGCCACGGCAGGTTGTGCTCCTTGTGCAGAATATCAAACGTGTCCATCATGCCGGAATCGTACACGTTGTGCTCGCTGTCAATGGGGAACATGCCGGAGGCATCGCCGATGCCGAGCACCTTCTCACCCGTCAGCTTCCAGTGCACATAGCCCGCAAGCGTCGTGATGAACGCAATGTCCTTCACATGCGGCTCGTTGTTTAAAATCGCCTGATGCAGATGCGCAATGCTCCAGCGCTGCGGAATGTTAAAGCCAAAGCGCGACGTAAGGTCGGCGGCAGCCTCCTCCGTCATGGTATTGCGCCATGTGCGGAACGGCACAAGCAGCTCGCCCTCGCGGTCAAACGCCAAATAGCCGTGCATCATCGCGGAAAACCCCAGCGCCTTCAAATGCGTAATCTTCTCGCCGTATTTCTCCTCTACCGATGCCGCAAGGTTCTTGTAGCTCTCCTGAATGCCGTGCCAAACGTCGTCCATGTGGTACGTCCACACACCTTGCTCCAAGCGGTTTTCCCAGTCATAGCTGCCGGAAGCCAGCACCTCGCCGTGCGGCCCGATGAGCACCGCCTTAATGCGCGTAGAGCCAAGCTCCAAACCGAATACCGCTTCGCCCCCGCGGATCAGCGCGGCAGTCTCGTTGCGTTCCATATATACCCGTCCTTTCACGGCAAACCCGCCGTTTGTGTGATTTTCTCATTCCGTCACTCGTATCACTTGTACGAACAACTCTATATAATCATACCGAAAATCATCGCATTTTTCAAGAGAAAACTTTGCCGAAATTCCTCTGCGGAATTTGTATCGTGTGTGAAACCGTTTGCTTCAAAACAAAAAATGCCCCAAAACGAACTTCCCTCTTGATTTTTTCCTCAATTTATATTAGAATAGATAATGCAGCAAAATGAATACGCGGGCGTAGTTTAATGGTAGAACATCAGCTTCCCAAGCTGAATACGAGGGTTCGATTCCCTTCGCCCGCTCCAAAAATCACGAGTCTTTTTGATTCGTGGTTTTTTCTTTTGAAAAAAGCTTTTGCACATTTCAAAGCTTCTTCTTTTCCAAAATCGTTAGTGAATGCCGTTTCGTTTCTAAAACTATTCATCAAAATATTTTTTGCAGAAAATGCAGCGAAAGTTTCCTTTTTCAGGGAAACTTTTGCCGTGTTTTCCTCTATAGGTAGAAAGACTTCATTTTACTTATAGAGGAGATGTAAAAATGACTGAAGAGAATCGAGAATATCGCACAAGTCAAATCATGCTAAGAAACCAGTTTCATGGCAAAGACAAATTTAAGATTCCTATTATTCCCAAAGGAAATTTCGGGGATAAAGACTTTCAAAATCTGCTGTTAATCGGCTTTGACCGCACCAACATCAGAGATGAGCATCACTTAAACCGCATGGTTCATTTCTTTTTATATGATTATAAATTTGAACGGATATGGAAAAAACCGGACTATGATATAGAAAAACTGAAACGCTACAGAGCCGTTCTATCTCCAGATTTCAGTATCTATAGAGAGATGAACCCTTCAATGCAGCTTTATAACACTTTTAGAAACCGCTGGTGCGGCGCATATTTTGCTTCAAAAGGAATTCGGGTTATTCCAACCGTAAGTTGGGGAGACGAAAATACCTTTGATTTCTGTTTCAAGGGCATTCCAAAGGGGAGTGTTGTGGCGGTATCCACTTACATGGTTTCTGAGCATGGCAATCACGCCGATCAAAAAGACTTTTTCCTAAAAGGTTATCGCGAAATGCTTCGGCAAATCGAACCCGAACGGATTATTTGTTACAATACCCCATTTCCTGAAATGGAAGGCAACATCATTTTTGTAGATTATGAACTTTCTTCTTGGAAATATCAAAACCATAGCAAGTCTTCAAAATATGCAAAATATCTCACAGGACAGTTGTCTCCTGTCAAAAGCCGTGCTATACTGATAAAAAGAGGTTATGTATTCCCCCAGCAAGAAGAAAAAGGCATGGGCAGTGCTTATGGCGGCGAATGGAAACCTAAGAAACCGGACGATGAAAGATTTATAGGTAAACCGGGAGAAATTAAAACTACCAAAGACAAAAATGGAAATCTTCGACTTACCAAAATCGGTGAAGATGGCAAAGCGGTTTCAGAACGACATTTTTCGGATCACGGTTACCCACGCCACCATTCCATACCGCACGACCACGAACTAGTCTGGGAACACAACCATTTTCATTGGGGCGACACTAAAAATTATTGGGACGGAAATGTCCCCGAATTCAAACAATATGGAGGTAACGATATGGACACTATTTTTCCTGCTTGCAACACTCTGGAAGACGATCGTTTTGAATCTATTGAGGAATTCAAGGACTGCATAGGGCGCGGAGATGAAATTGAATTCGAATGGAAAGGCGTTCATTTCGGAATGAGCGGCTGCCAACCGAAACCGGAGCATCGGATCATGGCCTATCTCTGGAACCAGCCGGATACCGAACAATACTTTGATACGCCGGACGACGCGCTGGAATACATCGTTGCCGGAGACCGCCTGCGCGATATCATCACACAGATAGACGTTCTCTCGCGTGCTTTTTGATTAACCAAGCGAAATATTCCGAAGCTCAACCCAAAACCAATCATACAAAAAGCTCCCGCAAGTTTTCTCCGCGGGAGCTTTTGCTATTATCACTTATTCTCTTTTTTCCGCTGCAAAACGGTCTCGCGCAGCGCGCAATATTTATCGGCAAGGCACAAAACAGCCGTTTCTTTGAACCGCGGCGGGGCGGGATTTAACGGGAACATGTGCTTTTTGATCATGTCCCGCTCCGTGTCATTCAGCTCAAAGTCGCGGTCGGCATTGCGCAGGGCCGTTCCGGCGTGCCGAAACCCGTGCAGCCTGTGCGCGGGGTCGGGCGTGTGCCAATCGTAGAGGAAATAATCGTGCAGCAAAGCGCCGCGCACAAGAGCGCGCTGGTTCACTTTGAGGTGCAGCCGATGCACAAGCCACAGGCACACAAGCGCCACGCACACGGAGTGCTCAAACACGCTCACAGACCCGTGCTGCATGTTCTCTTTTGCAATCTGCATACCCGGAGATTTCAAAATATCACCGCCGTGCAAAAACAGCGTGCGCAAAGTGGGGCGCATCAGTTTGCTCCCCCGGCAGGAAACTCCGCCTTGATCTTCGCGAGCACATCCACATCTGCGGGGCAGAACACAACGTCGTCGATCTCCCCGGGCGTGATCCAGCGAAAATCCTGATGCTCAAGCCGCTGCGGCTCGCCCTCTGTAATCTTCGCGTTATAGACAAACAGGTGCACGAACAGATCCGGGTAATCATGCAGCACGTCCGTAAAAAGCGTGCCCACTTCTACCGTAACGCCGATCTCTTCCCTGCACTCGCGGATGAGGGCTTCCTCGTTCGTTTCATTCGGCTCCGTTTTGCCGCCGATGAATTCCCACATGCCTGCGCGGGCTTTGCCTTCCGGCCGCTGCCCGATGAGAAATTTATTCCCCTCACGCACAAGCGCCGCCACCACGGTGACGCTTCTTTTATTCTCCACTAAAAAGACCTCCCGTCTTTTGTAAAACAAACCGAATGCAGTGTGTATCTCTGCATTTTCATTATAGCACGCAAAACCGGGAATTCAACTGAAAAGTTTCTTACAATACGCAAAACGGGCACAACCTGTTTCCAAGCTGTGCCCGCCTTTCAGGAGGTAGAGGCAACACCGAACAAAGAACGCCTATCGGTGCTGCCTCCATGTTTATGGTTAACGGAGGCCTCGCGGTCTTTACTTCTGTGCGTGCATACAGCCGCCGCGGCAGGCCGCGCAGTTGCCGCCGCAGGAGGACTTGCCGTTTTTCTTATCCCGCCTCATCGATTTTACGATCGCAGCGACGATGAGAACAACGACCAGTAACACGATTATCGTTCCTATGTTTTGCGAAAGCCAAGTCAGCATAACGATCTCTCCTTTCGGCTTGGATAATTCCTGAATTGCGAATTTAAATTACGGAGTAAGATTACTTAACCTGAACGGCTCTGTTGGACAGCGTGGTGCTCTCCTTGTACGGGCGAACCAGCAGGAAGATAAAGAGCACGATGAGCACGATGGAAACGATGATGCCGAAGACATTCGCCGTGCCGAGTGCAATGCTGCCGAGCTGGTTGATGACGAACGCTACAAGATAAGCAAAGCCGCACTGATAACCGATTGCGAACCAGGTCCACTTTGCGTTGTTCATCTCACGCTTGATTGCACCGATTGCCGCAAAGCAAGGTGCGCACAGGAGGTTGAACGCAAGGAACGCATAGCCGCTGACCACCGTGAAGTGGGAAGCCATGTTGCTGTAAACCGTGCCGTCACCACCGCCATAGAGGATACCAAGCGTACCGACAATGTTCTCCTTCGCAACAAGACCGGTGATGGAAGCCACAGCGGCCTGCCAGTTGCCCCAGCCAAGCGGTGCAAAGATCCAAGCAATCGCGTTGCCGATGGTAGCAAGAATGCTGTTGCTGATCTCGTCTTCGGTGAGCATTCTGAACGCGCCGTCGACAACACCGAAATAGGTGGTGAACCAAACAATGATGGTAGACAGAAGGATGATGGTGCCTGCCTTCTTAATGAAGGACCAGCCGCGCTCCCACATAGAGCGGAGCACATTGCTGACGGTCGGCCAGTGGTAAGCCGGCAGCTCCATAACGAACGGAGCCGGATCGCCCGCAAACATCTTCGTCTTCTTCAGAATGATACCGGAGCAGATAATCGCTGCAATGCCGAGGAAATATGCGCTCGGAGCAACCCACGGTGCGCCGCCGAAGATAGCGCCCGCGATCATTGCGATGAACGGAAGCTTAGCGCCGCAGGGGATGAACGTGGTCGTCATGATGGTCATACGGCGGTCACGCTCGTTTTCAATCGTACGGGAAGCCATGATGCCCGGCACGCCGCAGCCTGTACCGATGAGGATCGGAATGAAGGACTTGCCGGAAAGGCCGAACTTACGGAAGATACGGTCCATAACGAACGCGATACGCGCCATGTAACCGCAAGACTCGAGGAATGCAAGGAAGATGAACAGAACGAGCATCTGCGGAACGAAGCCGAGAACTGCACCAACACCGGCTACGATACCGTCAAGGATGAGGCCCTTCAGCCAGTCTGCGCAATTTACAGCGTCCAGACCGCTTTCGATGATGCCCGGCAGACCCGGAACCCAAACGCCGTAATCGGCCGGATCCGGCTCTTCGCAGCCGTAGGACGTATAGGTCGCAACCGCTTCCTTGAGCTCTGCGCCTGTGTAAGTGACATCCTCTTCCGCCAGCGTTTCTTCATCAACGAGGGTGTAATCCGCTGTTGCGTCGTCAGAAACGGAAGCTGCAAACGTATCCAGCGCAGAAGCCGCCGCTGCCGCGTCAAACGTGTCGCTCTCGGTGTCGATGGCGTCTGCAACGTCGTCCGCACCTTCAGCCGTTACGAATGCGTCGATGACATTTGCCGCATCGCCGAACTCGCCGGAAACGTCTTCATATTCGCCTGCGCCGATGCCGAACAGATGCCAACCGTCGCCGAACACACCGTCGTTCGCCCAGTCTGTCGCAACCGTACCGACCGTCGTAACGGAGATGTAATAAACAATAAACATAACAACTGCAAAGATCGGCAGAGCCAGAATACGGTTCGTTACGACCTTATCGATCTTATCGGAAACGGTAAGACCGCCGTTGTTCTTTTTCTTGTAGCACTGCTTGATGATGGAAGCAATGTAAACATAGCGCTCGTTCGTGATGATGCTTTCTGCGTCGTCATCAAGCTCTTTTTCAGCCGCTTCAATGTCCGCTTCAATGTGCTTGCGATTGTCCTGCGTAAGACCCAGCTGCTCAATGATTTTCTCGTCGCGCTCAAAGATCTTAATCGCGAAGAAGCGCTGCTGCTCCTCGGGGAGGGTATGTACGGCAACCTCTTCAATGTGTGCAATCGCGTGCTCAACCACACCGCTGAAGCTGTGCTGCGGGACCGTCTTCGTGTTCTGGGCTGCATGGATAGCGGCTTCTGCTGCTTCCTCAATGCCGGTGCCCTTCAAAGCGGAAATCTCAACGACCTTGCAGCCGAGCGCCTTGCCCAGTGCGTTGGTGTCGATTTTGTCGCCGTTCTTATTTACGACGTCCATCATATTGACCGCAACAACGACCGGAATACCGAGCTCAACGAGCTGGGTGGTCAGGTAGAGGTTGCGCTCAAGGTTCGTACCATCGATAATATTAAGGATGGCTTCAGGTCTCTCCTGAATGAGGTAGTTACGTGCAACAACTTCTTCCAGCGTGTACGGAGAAAGGGAGTAGATACCCGGCAAGTCCGTGATCACAACGTCGTCGTGCTTCTTCAGCTTGCCTTCCTTCTTCTCGACCGTAACGCCCGGCCAGTTGCCGACGAACTGGTTGGAGCCGGTCAGCGCGTTGAACAGCGTTGTTTTACCGCAGTTCGGGTTGCCGGCAAGGGCAATTTTGATCTTCATTTGTTACTCATATCCTTCCGATAAGATTAAACCCAAAGGTTAGAATTTACTAACCTTCGAGCAAAAATTAACACATTAAACTGACAAAGGCAGCAGCAAACGGGGATGGTGCGCGAGATGCGCCGTCAGATTTTTCGTCAGGCTGTACGGAAAGCCCGCAGGCAGGCTGACGCCTGTCAAGGGATTTACGTCCGGCATGGCGGAAAATATGCAAGCAGATCGAGTACCAAGCCGTCAGGCGTGCCCTGTTTGGTGGTGCCTTACTCGACCTCGATCATCTCGGCATCCGCTTTGCGCAGGGAAAGCTCATAGCCGCGAACCGTTACTTCCACCGGGTCGCCGAGCGGCGCAACCTTGCGGACGAAAACGTCCACACCCTTCGTGATGCCCATGTCCATGATGCGGCGCTTTACGGCACCCTCGCCATGCAGACGAACAACCTTGCAGGTCTCGCCGATCTTGACTTCTTTCAGTGTCTTCATTGGTTCTTCCTCCTTATATCATGATCTTAGCGGCCATCTCGCGGCTGATTGCCACACGAGAGTCCTTAATGTTAACAATGATATTTCCGCCCATGGAGGTGATGACCTTCACGGCGGCGCCGGCTACAAAGCCGAGGTTTTCGAGGTGAGCACGGACTTCCGCTTTTCCGCCTACCTGCTTGATGATGTTTTCTTCACCCTCTGTGGCAAATGACAACGGCATCACAGTTTTTCCCTCTTTCCTGAAAATTCTCCGCACCGAAACGGCACGGTTAGGCTACACAAATTAGTTTTTGCTAACCCAGATGCTGTAAAATAGGTTAGATTGCTCTAACCGTCATTAATCATACCGCCCCATTCAAAATTTGTCAACACTTTTTGCCCCAAAAAGACGCGCTCAGCCCCATTTTCGGCGTTTAGTCAAACACAAAGTTAGTTGTAGCAAACGCCTTTGTGCAGACTGCGCAATTTTTTCGGTTCAAAGCCGCATAACGCGTCTGTTCGGGGCCAAACTATATTATTGTACATGAAAATGTCGCCTTTTGCCCCTTTGGCATAAACCGTGCCGCGGCAGAAAATTTGCATACCTGCCGGCCCAAATAAGCAAGAAGCAGCGATGCAACTTGTAAATTCAAAGTACTTTTTGATGAAATCCACAAATAAATGCATTTTCGGTTTAAACATCTTTCAAATTATGATGCTTGTTTTTTTGCCGGAAGACGTATAGAATAATAGGCACAAAGTGTTGATGGAGACAAGCGCACGGCATCTTCCTCAAAGCGAGCGGCGGGTGGTGAAAGCGCCGCAGGCAACCCCGTGTGATCATCCCTCCGGAGCGGCAGCTTCCAAAGAGGACGAGTAGAGGCTGACGGGTTCTTCCCGTTACAGAAGAAGGAATTGCTGGATTCCGTTAAGTGCAGGGCAAACGCCCTGAATTCAGGTGGTACCGCGTGATTTACACGTCCTGAAGGTCTTAAAGAGACTTTCAGGACTTTTTTATTTTGAAGCAGTACCGCGCAAAGAACGCCTGACGGCTCAGCACACAATATGCTTGCATATTTTCCGCCATTCCGCACATAAATCCCTTGACAGGCGCCAGCCTGCCTGCGGAATTTCTGTACGCCCTGACGAAAAATCTGTTTACGCATCTTGTGCACTGTCTTCGCGTGGTACTGCTTCTTTACTCCACTGTTCCACACCCTAACTTCCAGTAAAGCGTTTTTTTCATTTTCTTATTTCAATTTATTTAAGCGATCTCAAAAGGAGATCCAAAGGAGCGTTTATCATGGAAAACTACAATGTCAATTACAGCGTACATCTGCCGAGCTATTCCATCGGCCCGGATTGCTACAACGAAGTGCCGTATGTCACGCGTTTCTTCGGCAAAACGGCTGTTGTCCTCGGCGGCGAGACCGCTATGGAAAAAGCAAAACCGGCTCTGCTTAAAGGCGTAGAAGGCTCCGACGTCGAGCTTTTGGGCTTCCTCCCCTACGGCGGCGATTCCACCTACGAAAACGGCGATGCCCTTATCGCAAACCCGCTCGTGCAGAAAGCCGACATGATCTTTGCCATGGGCGGCGGCCGCGCCTGCGATACCGGCAAGTATGTCGCCGATAAGCTTGATAAGCCGCTCTTTACCTTCCCGACCGTTGCGTCGAACTGCGCTTCCGTCACCGCCATCTCCGTGATCTATAATGCAGACGGCTCTTTCCGCGAGTATTATTACCCGAAGCTCACAAACCACTGCTTCATCAACTCCGCCGTCATTGCAGATTCCCCGGAGCAGCTCCTTTGGGCCGGCATCGGCGACGCGCTGAGCAAGGAGTGCGAAGCCATCTTCTCATCGAAAGACGACACGCTCGCCCACACCCCGCTCATGGGCCGTCAGGTCAGCCGCGTCTGCACCGATCCGCTCGTGCAGTACGGCAAAGAGGCGCTCACTTCCATCCGCAACAAAACGGCATCCTTCGCGCTCGACCAGGTCACGCTGGATATCATCGTTTCCACCGGCATCGTCTCCAACATGATGACCACCGTAAATGATTATTATTACAACTCTACGCTCGCCCACTGCGTCTACTACGGCTCCACCGTCACAGAGCACGGCCACCATCACCTGCACGGCGAGGTCGTTTCGCTCGGCGTGCTGTGCCTCTTAGAGCATGCCGGCCAGTTCGAGGAAGAAGACCGCCTGATGCAGTTTAACGATTCCATCGGCCTCCCGGTCTGCTTCGACGACGTGGAAATCCAGGAATCCGAGTTCGACAAAATGGCGGATAAATTCATGCAGACGACCGAGTGGGCGCACATGCCGCAGGGCGTTACGCGCGAGAACTTCCTCGAGTCCATGCGCCGCGAAAACGCCAAGGGTCGTGCTTTCAAAGCCGCAAAGAAATGATTTAAGAATCCTATAAAAGGTAAGAAAAAACGAAACAGGGCGGCACGAGTTCGTCTCTGCCGCCTGTTTTACGCTCAAAAAGGGGTAATTTCCTATGTCCGCATTACAGAAATTCAAAACTTTCTTCTCCAAAAATGTGCTCCTGTGTTTGACGGTCCCCATGGTCGTCTTCTCCCTGCTTGTTCCGCAGCCGTTTGTGTGGATGGGCCAGAACATCTCGATTGACCTTTCCGGCATCCCGTTCCTGAAAGAAAACTTCCCGAGCTTCGGCTTTGTCAACATGCTCCTGTGCGTCATCATGTTCGGCATGGGCATGACGCTTAAAGCCGACGACTTCAAGTACATCCTCAAAAAGCCGACCGATGTGCTTATCGGCATTTGCAGCCAGTACGTCTTCATGGCAGGCTTCGGCTGGCTTGTCGCATCGCTGCTGTCCCTCACGGGTGTGGGTGACCCCACCGTCCGCGCACAGATTGCCGTCGGCCTCGTTCTGCTCGGCTGCGTACCCGGCGGCACCGCGTCAAACGTCATGACGTTCCTTGCAAAAGGTGACGTGGCGCTCTCCATCACCATCACCATGTGCACCACATTGCTTGCGCCGGTGCTCACCCCGTCCCTCACGCTCGTGCTCGCCGGCCAGTGGATTGACGTCAACTTCTGGAACATGTTCATCAGCATCGTGCTCGTCGTCCTGCTGCCGATCCTCCTCGGTATCGCAGTACACACCGCGCTCGGCGACCGCGTAAACGGCCTTAAAGATTTCCTTGTCAAGGCTTCCACCGCCTGCATCATCCTCGTGGAAGGTCTGTGCGTCGGCCCGAACCGAGACCAGTTCACAACCCACGGCGTCACCGTCGTGCTCGTTACCGTGCTCGCCGTTGCGCTGCACCATGTGCTCGGCCTGCTCGCGGGCTACGTCACCGCCAAGGTGTTCCGCTTTAACGAAAAGAAGGTCCGCACGCTGTCGCTTGAGGTTGGTCTGCAGAACTCCGGCCTTTCCTGCACGCTCGCAAAGACCGCGTTCCCGGATACCATGGCCATCCTGCCCTGCGTCATCGCAACGGTCGTCCACCAGATCATCGGGCCTATCGTTGCCAGCATGTTCGCCGCAAAGCCGCTGCCTGAAGAGGCCGAGCCTGTTTCTGAAAAGAAAAAAGCAAAGGAGGCCGTCACCGCGTGAAGCACTTTTCCGAAATTTCCCTGATCGCAACGGTCTCGTTTATCGGTGAACTGCTGCACTACCTCATTCCCCTGCCCGTGCCGAGCAGCATCTACGGTCTTTTGCTCATGCTGCTCCTGCTCGTCACACATATCATAATGCTTGACCACGTAAAAGCCACGGCCGATTGGCTCATCACCCTCATGCCCGTCATGTTCGTCGGTCCCACTGTCGGTCTCATTGCGAGCTACGACAGCTACAAAGACATTCTCATTCCCATCGTTGTCATCTCCCTCGCGACCACCGTCCTCACCATGGCGGTCTCCGGCCTGACCACACAGGGACTCATCCGTTTACAGACCAAAGAAGAAAAGGAAGAGCGCGCAGAAGCGCTTGAAGCATGCGAAAAGGAGGAACAAACCGATGTTAAATGATATTGCGTCGAATACCTCGTTTTTCGGCATCTTCATCACCGGCGTCGCCTATGTGTTCGCCTGCGCCATTCAAAAGCGCTTTAAGGCGTCCATTTTGAACCCGCTGCTCGTCTCCTGTGTGATTCTCATCATCTTCATGCTCGTCAGCGGCATCGATTACAACGTCTACCTGTATGGCAAGCCGAAAGCCGACGGCACATACGACGGCACGGGTGCCATTTTCTTCCAGAACATGCTCACCCCCACCACCGTTTGCCTTGCCATCCCGTTGTATGAAAAGCTCGTGTACCTCAAAAAGTACCCGGTCGCCATCATCGGCGGCATTTTGGCCGGCATGTTTGCGTGCCTCGGCGGCGTACTTGTTTTGAGCATGGCATTCGGGCTTGACCACACCCAGTACGTCACACTGCTGCCGAAGTCCATCACCACCGCCATCGGCATGGGTCTTTCGGAAGAGCTCGGCGGCATGGTGTCTGTCACCGTCGCGTCCATCATCGTGACGGGTCTCTTCGGCAACGTCGCGGCGGCCGCCATCTTCAAGCTGTTCCGCATCAAGCACCCGGTCGCCATCGGCGTGTCCTGCGGCACCGGTGCGCACGCCATGGGCACCTCCCGTGCGCGTGAGTTCGGCGAGATTGAAGAAGCCATGAGCGGCCTCTCCATCGCCGTGTGCGGCCTTTTAACCGTCGTCGGCGCATCCATATTTGCGATGATCCGTTTTTAACCAATCCATCCAATTACGAGTAAATCCGCACCGGCCCCTGTTAAACGCTCAGGCCGTGCGGATTTTTTATAAGCAAAGCCGCGCTCCCGGAAAACTCCCGAGGGCGCGGTTTTGTCTATTCTTTTATTTTCTTACCGATTCCATAAACACCATGTACGCGGTTTTATACGTGGAGATAAATGCCGGCTCGCCGAAATTCATCGGGAACGGCTTCGCTTCGATTTTCTTTTCCAAAATGAGGTCGCACAGCGTCAGCATGTCGTCAATCTTCTCATAGCTGTTCGGCACATATTTGTCCTGCGGATCCTCGCCGCCCTCCTGCCGCCTGTGGCCGCCGAGGAACGCAAGCTCCGTATAGCCGGACTTCTGCAATTTTTCTTTCAGACGCAGCACCGCGGCTTTATACTCCGAAATCGGTCGTGCAAGCGGCACCTGCATCCAAAGGCCGAATGCGTCTCCGGTAAACATGCACTTATGCGCGCGGTCGATGAACACGACGCTGCCCGGCGTGTGCCCCTCCACCTCGGCAACTTCAATTTTCACATCGCCGCCAAGGTCGATGACATCGCCGTCTTTGATGTCGATAACGTCCTTTTCCGTAAAATTCTTGCCCGTACCGTCGTTCAAACGCGGCAGCAGCGGCACGTCTTTTTTGCTCATGTAGTATTTTTCGAACACATCGCCGCTCAGGAGATGGTCAATATGCGCGTGCGTCACGGCAAGCTCCACGGGCAGTGATGTCAGGCTCTCCGCCATTTTCCTCACGTTGCCGCCGCCAAGGCCGGTATCGATAAGCAGCGCCTTTTCTTTGCCCTCCACAAGGTACATGGAGTCGTTGTTGTAGTCCTCGATATAGAACACGCCCGGGCAGATGAACTCGATTTCATAGCGGTCAAAGCGCGTTTTGCCGAACATCCACTCCAGCGCTTCTTTGTTTTGGTACGCCGCCGTCCAAGAACCGTGCGGGTGCGTGTGGTACACGTTTTCCATTTCGCCCGCGGGATACTCCGTGTAGTGCGCGTCACGGTTGCCGGAGGAGCGCAGCGAGGACATCGCCATACGCGAGCCCACACCCACCGCGCCGTGCGGCGAGTGGTAATAGCCCGTCACCGGCACCACGGGGTCGTCTTCGGCATGGAACGCCCACACAGGCACATCTTTTGCCGCGCGCAGCTTAAACGGCTCCGCATAGCCGCAAATCGGCATGGCCGCCGCAATCTTATGCGGGTAGCGCGTGAGCAGCTCCCACGTGCCCGCGCCGCCCATGGAAACACCCGTCACGTACAAGCGGCAGATGTCCACCGGGTACTGCGCCGCCATCTCGAGCAGCGATTGCGCCAGTAAATCAACATACGGCACCCAGCACTGTTCTTCCGGGCACTGCGGCGCGAGGACAAAGCACGGGTGCTCCGCCTGCCACGCGTCCGTCATAAATGTGTCCGCGCCCGGCGTGAAATCGAGCACCAAATTTAAATCGTCCCCGCGCTCGCCTGCGCCGTGCAAAAACAGCACCAGCGGGTACGTTTTGCCGGGCTCCGTCTTCGGCGTGTACAGCGCGGCGTTTAAGTACCGCCCGTCTTTTTTCAGTTCTTTTACGGAAATGTTCTTCTTTTCAATACCGTTGATCATACAAAACAACCTCCTCTAAAGGGTTCATTCCTCCAACAGATACGGCATCAGCTTTTCGAGCACCACCGCATAGCCGTTTGCGTACATGTGCATACCCTCAATGGTGTACTCCGCTTTCAAATTGCCCTTTTCATCCAGCAGACAGTCGAACACATTGATGTATGTGCAGCCGAGCTCCTCTGCCATTTTTTCCACTTCGGCGTTCACTTCTTTCAGCTCCGCATTCGTGCGTGCGCCGAACTGTGCCTTCACCGCTTCCGGGTCTGCGCCGGGCAGCTCGCGGTTCACGGGGTAATAGCTCATCACATAAATTTTCGTCTCGGGCAGACGCGCCTGAATTTGCATCAAAATTTTTCTGTACTGGCTCATCAGGCGCTCGCGCTTATATTCCGGGCGGCTGATGTCATTTGTGCCGATGTTGATGAACACCTTTTTCGGCTCGAGGTCAAAAATCGATTCATCCATGCGCTCCAAAATTCCGTCCGTCACGTCGCCGCCGATGCCGCGGTTGTACACGCGGATGCGCGGCTCCACGTTTTGCAGCATCTCGCTGATCGGGAACAGCTCGCACAGCGAGGAGCCCGTAAATACGATCTCGCCCTTTTTCACGAATTTATTGAGGCACATAAAATTATGCACTTTCATTTCCCAGTCCGTCATATAAAGCACCTGACTTCACTCGTTTCATTTCACAGTCATTTTAGCACAAAATCCGCACAGATACAACCTGTATTCTAAACATTTTCCCCTCTTGACGTGAAAAACCGCAGCATATATAATAATCACATAGTAACACACTAACACACGAAAATTCGCACTAAAGCGCTGTGGTGTAAGCACTTCAACGCGCAAAAGCAGACGTTGCAAACCGCTTGCGCATTACCGAAAAGAGGAATATAAAAATGAAAATTGCCGCTTATGAAGTCCGCCGGGACGAACAGAAAGACTTTGCCTTCATCGCCGAAAAGCGCGGCGTGGAGCTCACCGAAACAGAGGATAACCTGACGCTCGAAAACATCGATACGGTAAACGGGGCCGAGGGCGTCACAACACTCGGTCGCACACGTTTTGACCGCGCCCTGCTCACCGCCGTCCGGGAGCGCGGCGTAAAATACATCTCCACGCGCACCATCGGTGCCGACCACATCGACCTCACCGCCGCAAAAGAGCTCGGCCTCAAGGTGTGCAACTCCAACTACGCGCCGAACGGCGTGGCAGATTACACCGTCATGCTCATGCTTCTTAGCCTGCGCAAGTATAAGCCCGCCCTGTGGCGCGCACAGGTCAACGACTACTCCCTTGCGGGTCTTCAGGGCCGCGAGCTGCGCAACCTCACCGTCGGCATTCTCGGCACCGGCAAAATCGGCGCGGCGGTCATCAAAAATTTGAGCGGCTTCGGCTGCCGCATTTTAGCAAGCGACATCCGCGAAAACCCGTCGCTCAAGGGACTTTGCACCTATGTGGATAACGAAACGCTCTACAAAGCGTGCGACATCATCTCGCTGCACATGCCGCTTTTAGAGAGCACCCGCCACTTTGTGAACGCCGAGACCATCGCCAAAATGAAGGACGGCGTCACCATCATCAACTGCGCCCGCGGCGAGCTGATGAATATTCCGGATATGATCCGCGGCATTGAAACGCAGAAGATCGGCGCGCTCGCGCTGGACGTTTTCGATAAAGAAGACGGCATCTACCACGAGAACCGCCGCGACGACATCCTCTCAAACCGCGATATGGCCTACCTGCGCCAGTTCCCGAACGTCATCATGACGCAGCACATGGCGTTTTACACCGACGCCGCCGTGCAGAGTATGGTGTTCTGCGGCATAGAAGGTCTGTGCGATTTCGCCAAGACCGGTCACACCGCGACTGAGCTCGTATAACACCGCTTTAGCATAAGCGGCAAAAAAGGAGATTTTATGAACATTACACTTCAGTCAATCACAGAGGAGAATTTTCTCGACGCGTTCAATTTAAAGCTCAAAAAAGAGCAGGAATCGTTCGTCTCTCACCCCGTCCGCAGCTTGGCGCAAGCGTATGTCTACCGCGATCAGTGCCAGCCCTTCGGCATTTATCACGAGGACATCATGGTCGGCTATGTCATGGTCATTTATGATTACGACATCCCGGAATACGACATCTGGCACATGATGATCGACGAAGCACAGCAGGACAAGGGCTACGGCAAAGCCGCTATGCAAAAGGTGCTCGAGTACATCAAAACAAAGCCGTTCGGCATCTCGAACCGCATCGCGCTCACCTGCAATACGGAAAATGCCCCCGCTCTGCACCTCTATACCTCCCTCGGCTTTGCGCCCACAGGTGCAAAGTATGACGATGAAATCGAGCTCGTGCTCAACCTCTAAAATCAAATACTGTGTACAGAAAAAGAGAAAACGTGTACCGAGCTTGCCCCGGCGCACGCTTTCTCTTTTCTTTTTACCTTTTCTGGTTATACGTGCGGACTAAGCGGTCCACGTCGTTTTCGCTGTGAATTTCGTACTCGTGCTGCGTGAGGTATTCTTTCACTTCCTCGGGCAGGTCGTCGAAATCCTTGTGCCAGTCGAAAAGCGCCGCGCCCAAAACGTAGTTTTCCGGCCCCCAGTAGCCGTTCATGCCAAAACCGTTCGGAAACATAAAATCACCCCCGGCGCTTAGTATGCGCCAAGGGGTGACTTCAAATTCATTTTCCTACAATTTCACTTTTTTCGTCTTACACATACTTCATCTAGAGACCGTAATGTGTAAAGAAAGTGCGCAAGATGCGCAGCCAGATTTTTTGCCAGTTCGCACAGAAAGCCCGCAGGCAGGCTGGCGCCTGTCAAGGGATTTATGGTCGGAATGGCGAAAAAGATGCAAGCAGATTGTGTGCGGGCTTTACACGTTATGGTCTCATTGCCCGATCTGCTCAAAGAACTTCGCGTGGATGGCGGCAACCGCCTTGTTCGCGTCTTCCTTCTTGATGAGCACGGAAATTTTAATCTCGCTCGTCGAGATCATCTGAATGTTCACGTTCGCCTCAAACAGCGCCTCGAACATATCGGAAGCAACGCCCGGGTGAGACTCCATGCCCGCGCCGACAATGGAAACCTTTGCCACGTCGTCGTCAAACACAACGCTGCTCGCGCCGATGGTCTCTACGTAAGACTGCATGAGCTCGATGGTTGCGTCCATCTTGTCCTTTTCCACGGTGAAGCTGATGTCCTTCGTGCCGTTTCTGCCGATGGACTGCAAAATAATATCGACGTTTACGTTCTTCTGTGCAAGTTTAGAGAAAATGCGGAACGCAAGGCCCGGCTTATCCGGCACGCCGATGACAGAGATTCTGGCGACGTTTTCGTCCTTTGCAACACCGCTGATGAGCATTTTTTCCACGTTGGTAGCCTCCTTAACGATCGTTCCCTTAGCCCGTGTCAGGCTGGAAAGAACCTCTAATTCAATATGATATTTTTTAGCCATTTCAACCGAGCGGTTATTCAGCACCTGCGCGCCCAGCGTCGCAAGCTCCAGCATCTCGTCGTAGGAGATGACGTCGAGCTTCCTCGCCGCCGGAATTTTGCGCGGGTCTGCCGTGTAAACGCCGTCCACATCCGTATAGATCTGGCACAGGTCGGCGTGCATGGAAGCCGCAATGGCCACCGCGCTCGTATCGCTGCCGCCGCGGCCCAGCGTCGTCATGTCGTCATACTTGTTGACGCCCTGAAAGCCCGTTACAACAACGATGTTGCGCTTTGAAAGCTCCGCCTTAATACGTTCCGGATTCACACGCTTAATGCGCGCACTGCCGTAAGCCGTAGAGGTGGAAAAACCCGCCTGCCAGCCAAGCAAAGAGACTACCGGGTAGCCCAAATCTTCAATCGTCATAGCAAGCAGCGAAGCAGAGATCTGCTCGCCCGCCGTCAAAAGCTGGTCCATTTCGCGCTTAGACGGGTTTCGGTTGATCTCTTTTGCTTTATCAATGAGGTCGTCCGTTGTATCGCCCTGCGCAGAAACCACAACGACCACGTCGTTGCCGTTCTTATATGTGCCGGTCACGATATCGGCGACATTTCTCAAATGCTCGGCGTCCTTAACGGAGGAACCGCCGAACTTCTGAACGATCAATGCCATAGAAACACTTCCCTTTCCATAACCCCTGTGGGATAATTCTCGTTATTCAATGATGATGCGCGCGCCCTGCGGGTCGGTATGCAGAAGCTCCACACGCCAGCCGTTGATGCCGCGGTCCTGTAAATGTGAATCGCACGCGCTCATAAACTCCTCCGCGCCCTCTGTGGGGATCATGGAGATGATGGTCGGGCCTGCGCCGCTCACATACGTGCCGAGCGAGCCAAGCTCGTAGCTCATGCGGAACACCTGGTCGTAATTTTCGATGAGGCCCGAGCGATACGGCTGATGGATTCTGTCCTGCACCGCCACGCGCAGGTTCTGCAGATCGCCGGAGAACAGCGATGCCGTCATTAAAGCGGAGCGCGAAAGGTTAAACACCGTGTCTTCGCGGGAATACTCCGTCGGCAGCACGCCGCGGGCTTTCTCCGTTTTGAGCTCGAACGGCGGGATCATCACCGCAAAGCTGATCTTGCCGGAAACCGGCACGGAAACGCTGTACACGCGCTTGCCCTCCATGGCAGAAGCGACAAGACCGCCGGAGATTGCCGGGCTCGTGTTATCCGGGTGCCCTTCAATCTGCGCCGCAAGGTTAATGAGGTCGCTCTGCGACATCGGCGAGCCAAGCATGCGGTTCGCGCCCAAAATACCGGCCACGATGCACGCCGAAGAACTGCCGAGGCCACGCGCCATCGGAATGTTGTTTTCCTGAATGATATGCAGACCCGGCAGCGTTTTGCCGCAGATCTGGTACAAATGCCGCGCCGCCCAGTAAATGAGGTTCGTCTCATCGGTCGGCACTTTGATCTTGTCCGTCGTCGTAATCTTCAGCTCGTCCGCTTCTTCCATCCACACGCGGTTGCACATGGTCAGCGCAATGCCGAGCGAGTCAAAACCGGAGCCAAGGTTGGCACTGGTTGCCGGAATATCGATTCGGATCATAATGCTTTCCCCTTTCCGCTTTTATCAATAATCGGAGATGCGAATACGGCCTTCAACCTTTACGCCGCGCGCTTCCAGCGCTGCCAGCTTATCGCTGAGTTCCTTCTCCGTAAGGTTTTCCACCGTAAAGCCCGCCTCACCCTGTACCGGTCTTTTCGCGAGCAGCGGCGTGATCTTGCCAAAGACGTCCGCCGCCGTGTTCAGCGCCGTATCGCTGTCCTTGGCGGAAACGCGCACAAATGCAGACGTTTCCATGCTGCCGAAATCGGCCACGTAGTTCGGCTTCGCATCCTCCCAGAAGAGGTACTTGCGCGCCTTAAAGTGCTTCACACAGTCGATGACGTCCGCCACAACGGCACTCGCCGTGGGCAGCTTGCCCGCGCCTTTGCCGTAGAACACCACGTCGCCCGTCGCGTCGCCGCGCACCATAATGCCGTTGAATACATCGTCCACGCTCGCAAGCTGGCTGCCGCGGTGCACGAACATCGGGCAAACCATAATATGCACCTGTCCGTTTTCAAGCTTCTTCACAGAGCCGATGAGCTTAATGACACCGCCCCAGACGTCTGCAAAATCGACGTCCTGCAGCGTGATCTTCGTAATGCCCTCTGTGTAAACGGAATCCGGGTACACGTGCGTGCCGAACGCCAAAGACGCCAAAATGCAGATCTTGCGGCAGGCGTCCAGGCCCTCCACATCGGCGCTCGGGTTGCGCTCCGCGTAACCAAGCTGCTGTGCAAGCTTCAAAGCGTCTTCAAAGTTCATCTGCTCGCGGATCATCTTCGTCAAAATGAAGTTCGTCGTGCCGTTCAAAATACCGGCAATCTCCGTCACGTCGTTTGCGGCAAGGCACTGGCTGATGGGGCGGATGATCGGAATGCCGCCGCCGACGCTCGCCTCAAACAGGAAGTTGAGGTTATTCGCCTGCGCGATTGCAAGGAGCTCCGCGCCCTTTTGTGCCACAAGCTCTTTATTGGAGGTCACAACGCTCTTGCCGTTTTCCAGACACGCCTTCACAAAGTCATACGCCGGGTGCAGGCCGCCCATCACTTCCACGACGATTTGCACCTCGGGGTCATTTAAAATGACGTTGAAATCCTTCGTAAAGCGGTCGCTGTACGGCAGGCCCGGGAACTCCTTTAAGTCCAGAATATACTTAACATGAATCTCTTCCTTCGCGCGCTTCGCGATGCTCGCCGCATGAGAGGTAAGCACCTCCAAAACGCCGGAGCCGACCACGCCGTGGCCGAGAACTGCTATGTTTGCCATTTCCATTTTCCTTTCCACGCGGATTTAACCGACGATGCTGTCAATCTTAATAACGCCCTGCACCTCAAAAAGGCGCTTCAAAAGCTCATCAATCTCAATGCTCATGTTTTCGCTTCGCGCCGAGACCGAAACGAACGCTTTGCCCTTTACCGGAATATTCTGGTTAATGGTCAGAATGTTCGCGTTCGCCTTATAGAATACCGTCAAAAGGTTCACAAGCACGCCGGGCTTGTCGTTTAACACGACCTGCACCGTCATAATGGAGCCCGTTTCCTTTTTTGTATACGGAAAAACGGCGTTTTTATACTTATAATATACACTGCGGGAGATGCCCGCCATCTTGACCGCCTCTGAGGTGTTTGAGGCTTCGCCGGTCTCCAGAAGCTGGTTCACGCGGATGACCTTCTGGTATACCTCCGGCAGAACGGATTCGTCGATCAAAAGAAACGATGTGTTTTCCATTGTCCACCACCTAAGTACGTTTGTATTGCGTCGATAAACAGTGTAGCATACTTTTCGGCAAAATTCAACCCAAATTTCTTTCCTTTCCCCCTTTTTCTTATTTTGATCTATCTCGTACAAAAAGCAACAGGACCCACTCTTAAAATGAGTGAGTCCTGCATAATACACGTTAAATTTTTATCATGGTTTGCATTCTGCAAACCGCTTTACGCCGCCGGTGTTTCCGGCTCTGTCGGCGGTTCCGGGGTAGGCTCTACCGGCGGTTCCGGGGTAGGCTCCGGCGTCGGTTCCGGGGTAGGCTCCGGCGTCGGGGCCGGCGTTGCGGTCGGGGCCAAGGTCGGCGTGGCCTCCGCCGTCGGCGATGCCGTAGGCTCCACGCTCGGGGACGGGCTCGGCTCCATGCTCGGCTCTATGCTCGGCGACGGCGTTGCCGTGGCGCTCGTCCTTGAAATGTGGTCGGATCCTCCGTCACACGTCCTCGGAATGTTGTTCTGCGAATACCAGCCGTTTGCAATGTGCACGCAGTTCGGGCCGGGGCGCAGGCCGCTGTCGCGGCAGTAGGAAAGCTGCACCACGTTGTCGCTCAGCACATAGCTGCCGCTGTGGAGGAAGTCGTAGTAGTTCGCTTCCATCCAGTCGATGATGCCGTTATACATCTTCTTTGCGCTGTTCGTGTCGTAAATCTCTTCCTTATATTCGTGGCCGTTCCAGATGCCGCACACGAAAGCGGTTGTGCCGCCCATGTACCACACGTCGTTGCTGTCTTCGGTCGTACCGGTCTTGCCGATCTGGTCAAGGTCATCGCGGCGCACCATATTTGCCGTGGGGTATGCATCCGTATCCGTACCGTTGATCGGCAGGTGCAGCAGCTTATTCATAATGGTCGCCGTATCAAACGAGATTGCCTGCTCCTCGCTGTGATTCTGCTGGTAATCGTAGATCACATTGCCGTCGTTATCCTCAATGCGGTACACGGTGTACGGGGTGTAATACTTGCCGCCGTTGCCGAAAATCTGGTACGCGCCGGTCATCTCGCGCACGGAAATACCGTTCGTCAAACCGCCGATGGCCACGCCGCCGACGTTGTAGGAGTCTTCCTCCGAAAGCGACGTGATGTGCAGGTTCTGCGTGAGGAACTGGTAGCTCACAAGCGGCGACATCTGGTTGATGAGCTGCGCCACCGGGGCGTTCAGAGATTCCGTAATGGCCTGATCCACATTCACCGTACCGGCGAACGTACCGTCAAAGTTGTTCGGGCCCTCGCTGCCGTCATCAAAGTAGTTCGGCAGCGGCTCATCCTTCAGCACGGAGCCGTACGTGATGAGATTGTTCTCCAACGCCGGCGCATACACGCTGATGGGCTTAATGGAAGAACCCGGCTGGTTCGTGGAGTACGAAACGTTGTTCTGCACGCGGTTGCCGGTCTTTTTCAAAAGCTCATTGTCATCGTTGGCCTGGTTCGTGTTCACGCAGAGGATTCTGCCGTCATATTCCATCAAGCACACGCCGCTCCAAATGCCGTTGTCGCTCGTAAACTCCTGCCAGTTGTTTTTCAGGTAGTTTTCAAACGCCTCCTGCATCGGCACATATTCGGCGGAGTAGATCTTGAGACCGCCGTTATAAATGAGGTCGATTGCCATGTCGCGGTCGAGGTTTGCATACTGCATAAGCAGGTCAACGGTGTCGTTGAACACCTCTTCCTCGTACCAGTTCCACACCTCGGTGGAAACGCTCTGGGTATCGGTCTCCTCTTCTTCGTCGTCCATTTCAAAGTCCACGCCGCGCAGCTTCAGGTTTGCGGATTGCTCCATCGCCTCGTCGTACTCCGCGCGCGTGATACGCCCTTGGTCGTACATTTCGGAGATGACAAGCTCGCGGCGCTTGCGGTTCGCCTCCGGGTGGTAGAACACACACAGCGCGGCCGGGTTTTGCGTCGTCGCGGCAATGGTCGCACACTCCGCAATGTTGCAGTCCCAAATGTCCTTGCCGAAGTAGCCCTTTGCCGCGGCCTCCACGCCGTAATAGCCGTTGCCGTAGTTGACAAGGTTCAGGTATGCTTCGAGAATTTCATCCTTAGTATACTTCTTTTCAAGGTTCAGCGCCATGAAGATTTCCTTCACCTTACGCATGACGCTCACCTGATTTTCGCCCGTCAGGTTCTTGATAAGCTGCTGCGTGATGGTGGAGCCGCCGGCGGTATCGTTGCCGGTCGCCATACCGTATACAGCGCCTAACGTACGCTTCCAGTCTACGCCGTGGTGCTCGTAAAAGCGCTTATCTTCGATTGAGATCATCGCTTCCTTCATAATGTCCGGAATCTGCGTGAAATCAACGCGCGTGCGGATCTCTTCGGCGTTATAGCGCAGGCGCTGCGTCCATTCCGCATTGTCCACGCCGTCTATGTGCAGGGAATCCGTCACATACATAAAGCTCGATTCCTTCAGTTTAAAGGAAGCAAGGCTTGCGTTCATCTCCACACCGTGGTAGCTCCAAATGACGGCCGCCACGCTCAAGCCCACAAGGCAGCCGGTGATGATGCAGATGCAAAGCACCGTCTTGATGAGCTTGCCGAACATGGTAAGCACCGCATGTGCCGTGCCGCCGGCCGCGCGGGCCGTTTCGCCGTCTGTACGGCCCATGGGTCTTCCGCTCGGCTGCGCCGTGTTGTACTTATTGATGTCTTTTTTCAGCACGTTTGACCTCCTGAAAAATCAAATTGCGCGGCAAAAGCGCACTTTGTCTGCATAAATTGGCAAACCTTGGCGATACTAAAGCCGCAGGGCAAATCCTACTTAGAAAGGATGTATAGTCATGAAAATGCGTCTTGAGTCCCTTGTGCATTCCGCTCGGCAGCGGTACGGCGCATGGGCGGCGATCTTTATCCTTTTCGCCGCGCTGTGCACGCTCTCCGTGTTTTCCGCACGCGATGCCCGGGAAGCTGCGGCAGACCCCGCAAAAGCAGAAAGCGACTCTTCCGTTTATTATAGCCCAAACGATGCGGCAAGTCAAGAAACCGACCGGGAGAGCGCCGCAAATTCAGCAAATTTTAAGGAATACGAAACATTCTTCACCGTGCGCGCCTATAACGACAGCGTGGCTGTTTTCAAAGACGGAAACGATGTGCCCCTTTACTGCATTGAAACGCCGCTTAGCAGCCTTACGGAGGAAGACCGCCGCCTGCTCGCCCGCGGCATTCGTGCCGAAACGCTCTCGGAAGCCTGCAAGCTGATTGAAGACTATGAATAAAACCGCAAAAAGAGGACGCCCGCTGCCGGACGCCCCCGATTTGCCTAAATGTCTTTTACTTCATGCTTTCTTCGTAGGACTTGATCATCTTTTTGACCATCTGGCCGCCGACGGAGCCCGCCTGGCGGGAGGTGAGGTCGCCGTTATAGCCCTGCTTGAGGTTGACGCCGACTTCGTTTGCGGCTTCCATCTTAAAGCGGTTCATCGCGTCCTGTGCTTCCGGTACCATCGTCTTATTGCTGCTGTTCATGTTTCATTCTCCTTTTTTCGGCGGCGCTTAACGCTGCGCCGCACTGCTTTTTTCGCGTTTGTTGTTCTTATTGTGCATGATGAAAGGAGCATTATGCGTGTCAATTTTTGCAAGAATGCGCAGTTTTTTGCGCCGCGCGGGAGAGAATATTCTCTCCCTTGTCCTTCTCCCGCTTCTCATTTTCGCGCTGAAAAATGAAAATTAAGCATTGCAGGCAAAATCATGCCGCAGCTGCCGCTCAAGGTCAAGCTCCATCGTCGCAGGGGCGTTATAAAGCACGGTCAGCGCATACGCGCGCATGTTTTTCACGTTTGCCGTGCCGCTTTCCAGCTTATCCATCACGTACTCGATATGCGCGTCATCCAGGCTCAAAAAGCGCTCTGTAACGTCCTGCCTGCGGTATTCGCTGCCGCCGATGCGCACCATGGGCGCTGTGCCGCAGCAAACATCCGTCATCAGCCGGATGAGCTCATCAAGCTTCGCTTTGTCTACTTTGTATTCCGAGAGAATGTCATAATCGATATTTCCCTTAATACGATTAGAAAAGAAAGTCGCATCATATCCATCCGCAGATAGATCGTTCTCTCTTATCTCTGTCTTTTTATACTCAGTCTTACTTGCTGCGAAATCGTCGCACGGGTCGTCGCTGATTTCCCGCAAAGGGGGCTGCTGCAAAGCCGAACTGCCCGGTGCGGAAAACCCGCTCACCTCGGGCAGCGGCAGCACATAAATCGAATCCGGCCCGCCGATCTTATCCTTGCGGCGGCGGATGAGCCCGGCGCGTTCCAGCTCTTTATAGCGTCCCGTCACCTTATCGTGTCCCCAGCCGAAAAGCTCGCGCAGCTTTCGGTTTGTATAGTAGATATACACCTTGCCGTTTTCGTCGCGCCATTCGTTCTTTTTGGAAAGCCCCATGCGGTTTAAAAGCACACAGTACAAAAGCTTACCGCCATCCGAAAGCTTTTTATACGCCGGGTCTTCAAAAAGCACTTTAGGCATTTTGTAAAACAAATACGCGTTATCTTCCCACTTGTCTTCCCTGTTTATACGCCTGCACCTCCGTTTGCGTTCCTTTTCACGTGTCCATCCCCTTTTCGCTATCAAAAAGCCGCCGGTCAGAAAAGCAAAAGCTCCTCTGCCGACGGCATACAGCGATATTTTACGAATACGACCCGGTGCGGCAGGTCGTCCTCTTACTTTTTATTATAAGGATTCCGCCGCAAATGTCAAGTCAATTTAGAACATTTGTTTGCAGTTTTAGCGAATATCTTTTCAAAAAAAGACCGCGCAGGGCGTTTTCGGCGCTGCGCGGTTCTTGAAATCCTGTTTGATCGATGTGTATTGAAATAGAAATCACTTGCCCCAGACTTCCTCGGCGATCTCCTTTACAAGCGCGAGTTTTGCCCACTGCTGCTCTTCCGTGAGCTTGTTACCGACCTCGCAGGAAGCAAAGCCGCACTGCGGGCTGAGGCAGAGGTTCTCGAGCGGCACATACTTTGCAGCTTCGTGAATGCGTGCGATGACGGCGTCTTTATCCTCAAGCTCCGGGCGCTTGGACGTAATCAGTCCCAAAACGACTTTTTTGCCCGGTGTGACGAAGCGCAGCGGCTCAAAACCGCCGGAACGCGCGTCATCGAACTCCAGATAATAGGCATCGACATTTTCATGCGCAAACAGGCGCTCTGCGACCGGCTCATAGCCGCCCTGGCTGGCCCAGGAGGAATTGTAGTTGCCGCGGCAAATGTGGGTTGCAACGGTGAGATCATCCGGTTTGCCCTCAAGCGCGAGGTTGTTGACCTTCAAAAGCTGATCCATGATGTCGCCCATCTTTTCCGGCTCCACGCCGAACACAAACGGCGCGGCGGGGTCTACGCAAACGCCCCAAGAGCAGTCATCAAGCTGCAGGTTGCGGCAGCCTGCGTCGTAGAGCTGCTTGATGAACGCCCGATAGATCTTTGCAACGTCCTCGAGCAGTTCTTCGCGGTTCGGGTAGATTTTATTCGTCGTCTCCGCGTTCATCGGGAAGATCATCTGCTCGTAGAACTGTGCCGGAGACGGAATGGTCTGCTTTGCGACGGTGTTTTCGTCCTCAAGTGCCTGCACAAACTGGAAGTGCTCCACAAAAGGGTGCGTACCCGTCAGCTTTAATTTGCCCGTAAGGTACGTGTCATCGACGACCGCAAGGACATCGTGGAACGGGATGCCGCCCCTCGGCGCAGCGTGGCTGACGCCCTCAAAGCCCCACATAAAGTCGAGATACCATGTCTTGCGGCGGAATTCGCCGTCGGTGAGCAGCTTATAACCCGCCGCCTTCTGTTTTGCGACAAGGTCGCGAATGGCGGTGTCTTCGGCTTCCTTCAGTGCTTCGTAAGTGGTTTTGCCGGCTTCATAATCGGCGCGAATTTTCTTCAAATCATCCGGGCGCAGAAAGCTGCCGACATAATCGTAACGGTACGGAAGTTTGATATTTTTCATGTTAATCACCTGCTGTTTGAGTTTGTGCTTACAGTATACAGGCAAATTTTCGCCTTGTAAAATACAAGAAAAAAGCGGTTTGCCATAGGTTTTTGCTATGGCAAGCCACTTTCGGTTTGCATTATTGCATTGTGAACTTCTTTAAAGCGTCGATATAATATTGCGCAAACAAGCTCGGCTCCACGTTTTCGCGCGTGAGATAGCCGATTTCCATGTAATCGTCGAGATTGAGCGGCACAGCGACGATATTTTTGCCGTTTAGACTCTCGTTGATGACGCCGCTGCAAATGGTGTAGCCGTTCAGCCCGATGAGCAGATTGAACAGCGTTGCGCGGTCACAGACGTGGATGTCTTTGGCGCACTCAAGCGTGCTCTGAATTTCCTCGGAAAAATAAAACGCATTGTGGTCGCCCTGTTCATAGGAAAGGCGCGGGTAAGGCGCTAAGTCCTCCAGTGTGACGCTTTTTCGCTTTGCGAGGGGATTTTCCGCACCCAAAAACACGTGCGGCCCCGCTTTGAACAGCGGGTGAAATCCCAGCCCGTGCGCCTTAATCGTCTTTTTTAAGACCGTCTCGTTGAACGGGTTTAAATACAAAACGCCGACTTCGCTTTTTAATAACGCCACGTCCTCGATGATCTCATACGTCTGCGTTTCGCGCAGGTGAAAATCGTACGTTTCGCCGCCGTGCTCCTTTAAAAGCGCCACGAAGGCCTCCACTGCAAACGAATAGTGCTGCGTGGAAACGCAAAAACGTCTGCGCACGGGCGCGCCGCCGAAATACCGCTCACGCATGAGGTCTAATTGGCTGTTCACCTGCCGCGCGTAGCCGAGAAATTCCTCGCCCTCCGGCGTTAAGGTCACGCCCTTGTTCGTGCGGCGGAAAAGCGTGACCTGCAATTCGTTTTCGAGCTCCTTAATCGACGCGGTGAGGCTGGGCTGCGCGATGAAAAGCCGCTTTGCCGCCGCGCTGATGGTGCCCGTTTCCGCCACGGCAAGCACATATTGAATTTGCGTAAGCGTCATGCGTTCTCCCCGCTTTCGGTTTTGTTTTCCGCTTCCAGCCGTTTTAATACGCCCAGAATGTCCTTGTAGCGCGCGATAACCCTTTGGTAGTTTTCGCGTCGGTGCGGAAAAAGGCAGTTCGTGCAGTCCTTGATGCCGTTTTCTTTATATTGAAACGCGCCGCCGCAGTTGCGGCCCAAAGCGTAAAGCGGGCAGTAGCAGAAAAGACAATTGAAATTTTCCGGGTCCGCGCCCTTGTGGCAGGGAAAATACTCGCATTCTTTATGCGCAAAATAGCTGTAATTTTGAGACATATTGGCTCCTTTTAAGCGTGCAGGGTACGCGTTTACGTGAACGTGAAGCTCGGGTTATGGTCACGTTTATCGCTTCTTATGCTTTGTCTTCCATGGTTTTCACCATGTTTTTGATGCGCTTTGGGTCGAGACGCGGGCTGCCGTAGGGGCGCAAGGCCAAAGCCATCAGCTTCATGGGGTTATCGTCCGCCGCAATGCGGTTAGAGCCCATTTTGCCGCACACCGTACAGCGGTGAATGACAGCCCACTCCCCATTTTTGCGCACCCACACGCTGATGGGCTCCATGACGCCGTGACACTCGGATGCGCGGTCGCCGGGCTCGTTATCCACATGGACGCTCGAAAGGCAGTACGGGCAATGGTTGCGGTGGTCGCTGCCTGCGCCCTCGGGCAGAATTTCGCGCCCGCAGACCTTGCACGTGAACGGGTCTAAGCACGCATGCTTTTTGTAGTAGCCTTTTTCGTATTTTCTGCGCTTATTTTCACGGTTCACGGTCATATCCTCCTTTGTCGCCCGCGCCGCCCATCATGCGGGTAAGCTCCTCTATTTTTTCCAGTGGGAACGGCGGCATGGAAAGCGGCCGCCCGGCAATGGAAAGCAGCAAAACGGGGTCGTCCTCGTCCGAAACGGGCGTAGAGGCAATCTCGCCGCAAAGGCTGCACCGGCCTAAAATCTCCCAGCTGTCATCGGGCTTCACCCAAATGGAAATGGGCTGTAGCTTACCGCCGCATTCATAGCCCTCGCTGTCCGCTTCATGGATGGCGGTAAGGCAGCGCGGGCAGTGGGCATATTCTTTTTCGGGCACGTTTTCCGCCGGCTCAAAGCCACAGGCAGGGCAGTGAAAACGCTTGGGGGTATATTCCATAGGGTCGTTTCCTCCTTGTTTTTCGGGAAAATATCTATAAAAATAAGTATAATATGAATCGCCGCATTCGTCAATTCCGTAAAGGGAAAAACGCCTTGCATTCCCGATAAAAAGGGACAATACCGCACATAAAACTTTCGACAGTGCGCGGTATTGCCCTTGACAGATTGATCAAATTGGAATAGATGAGATCAGAATAGCCGCTTACGTTTCCATAGAAATTCCTGCCGGTTTCATAGTTTTTTTAAAATTGTATTGATTTTAGCAGGGTATTGCAATATAATTTATAAATACAACTTGTTTTTCGACAAATAAGACGTTTTTTGCGAGGTGTGCTATGACTACACAAGCTTTGCTGCAGCTTTCCGCCGACATTATAACGCGGTATTACAATAATGAGATCGAGCCGTTTCTGGCGGCCTGCCACCCGGACGTGCTGTGGATCGGCCCGGCAAATACACAGATTATCCGCACGCGCGAAACGCTCATCGAGACGTTTGCCGAAGAGCACCACAACCTGCGCTTTGAGATGCACGACCTTGTGACCGTGCCGCTCATGACGCCCAGCAGCAAGGTACTTGAGGTGCTGCTGTTTTATGACGTAGACACCATTTGGCCGGACAACAGCATGCAGCGTGTAAAGCAGCGCGTTCAGCTTTCGTGGGTGGTGGAAGGCGGGCAGCCGTTCATCCGCGTGTGTCACGTTTCCAATGCACTCGATTACGATGACCGCGATGTGATCTACCCCGTGCACTATGGAGAAGATCGTGTGCGCGTGGCGGTGCTTTCCGGCGAGGACCGCGCGCCGCGCATCGTTTTAAAGGGCGCGAACAAGGCCATGCTGTACCTGCGCCCCGCGTATATCGATTACTTAGAAACAAGCGGCATGCACACCTATATTCACACACAAAACGACATACGGGAATCGACCGAGCGACTGACGGCGATCGATAAGCGCTACCCGGGACTGTTTCTGCGCTGCCACGAAAGCTACCTTGTGAACCCCGACCGCGTGACGGAAATCACCCGCTTTCATTTGACGCTTATAAACGGCACCACTTTGCCCATCCCCGAAAAGAAGTACACGGCCGTGAAAAAGCGGCTCTCGGAGATGCTGGCGAAAGAGAAATAAATTTCCTCACCGTTCATGTGGTTTCCCTCACCCCCTATGGGCTCCCGGCAACACCGGGTTATTCTTAACCTCTCGCACATAGGCAAAGCCTTATAAACCGTCCATGTGTTCGACCTCCTTTACCGCACTTTCATACAAAATACAGCACTTTACGAATTTTTAAATTTTTTTTAAAAAAACACTTGCTTTTTTCGTTTAGCTGTTGTATAATAATTGAGCACTTGAGAAGTGAATATATCGCGGGGTGGAGCAGTTCGGTAGCTCGTCGGGCTCATAACCCGAAGGTCGTAGGTTCAAATCCTGCCCCCGCAACCATATTGAGTGGATGTAACTGATTTCAGTTACATCCACTTTTTTATTATCGTGTCCGGAGCAGGTTTACGCCTGCTCCATTTCTTCTTCCTCAAAAGAATCATCATCCGCGTTGTATCCCTCCGGGAACAGCTCCTTCAGATTCTCCGGCGGCTCGCAGGAAACATACTCAATGGCGACACCCTCACGGATGTCGGCAGTGTAGTTCGGATGGCACTGCGTGGGATCAATGTCCAGATACCCGACGAACTTGTAGTAGATGACAAGTCGTTGGGTTTTGTTTTTGCCCGTCCCCTGCGTTTCGTACACATCGATGTGGTCAATCAGCTCGTTCAACACCTGTTTGGTCAGCGTCCGCATTTCCATGAACTTGCGTATCGCATGGATGAACTCTTCCCGCTCGTTTTCCTTTTCGCCCATTTCGGTCAGCTTCCTGCGCAGCTTCAGAATCTTCTTTTGCAGCTGCTCACGCTCATCGGAATATTCCTGCGAAAGAACACAGTAGTTATCCTCTGAGGTCTTGCCGCTGAGTTTGTCCTCATAAAGCGTTTTCAGTAGCTTGGGAATGATCTCAATACGCATTTCTGACTTGCGCAGCTCGGACTGAACTGTTTTCTTTTCACTCTCTACCTGCTTAATGCTTCTGCGGGCAAGAATTTCGGCAAATCGGTTTTCATCGGCTACGAGGTATTCCGCAAGCCTCCTTAGCTCCATTTCCACCACCGCTTCCACCGCATCCGCACGGATATAGTGGCGGGTGAGGCAGGTACCGCGGTAGTCCTTCACATAGTTGGAGCATGAAAAGTAATGAATGTCCCTGTTCTGCGTGTTGGTGTGGTACCAGAGCTTGCTGCCGCAATCCGCACAGCGGAGAATGTCGCAGAATATGCTCTTCGGACCGTTTATCTCCTTCGGCGCGCGCTGGTGCGTGCTTTTCAGCCTTTTCTGCACCTTTTGGTAGGTGTCGCGCTCGATGATTGCCTCGTGCCTGTCTTCAAACACCATCCAGTCCTCTTTGGGGTTGTCAATACGGCGGTGGTTTTTGAATGACTTGGAGCGCGTTTTGAAATTCAGCACATCGCCGCAGTATTCTTGCCGCATCAGGATACCGTGGATGGTGCTCGATTTCCATTTGTACGGATTCGGCTGGCTTTTCTTGCCGCCGCGATTGATGCCTTTGGACGCCCAGTACGCCGTACAGTTCAGGTGCTGCTCCTCCTGCATGATCCTTGCAATGGTGTCCTCGCCGTTGCCGTCCAAATACAGCTTAAAAATCTCCCTGACGACCGACGCGGCCTCCGGGTCGATGATCCAGCGCTTCTTGTCCTGCGGGTCTTTCACATATCCGTATGGGGGTTGAGAGAGCGGCTCGCCGGCCCTCCCTCGTGTATTGTGCGCAGACCGTACCTTGCGGCTGATATCCTTGGCATACAGCTCGTTCATGATATTCTTGATGGGGATAAAATCGTCCATATCCGTTGCCCCGTCAACGCAGTCCACATTATCGTTGATGGCGATAAAGCGGACGTTGTGGTCGGGAAAATAGTTTTCGGTGTAATACCCTACCTGCAGATATTCACGCCCGAAACGGGACATATCCTTAACGATGATCGTGCCGACATATCCCATTTCAATATCATCGAGCAGCTCCTGAAAGCCCGGTCGATTGAAGTTTGTGCCGGTGTAGCCGTCATCCACATAGAAACGGGTATTACCGAGGCTATTTTCTTTGGCGTATTTCTGCAATAAACGCTTTTGATTGGCTACGGAGTTACTGTCGCCTTCCGCTCCATCATCACGGGACAGGCGGCAGTACAGCGCTGTTAATCCCAATTGTTCTTTTTTCTTTTTCGACTGCATAAGTCCTCCTTCCCGGCAGCCGAACACACATATTCCGCTGCTATTGTATCGGATGCTTGACCGGGCGTCAAAGGTATGAGATTGCTGACCACTGTTCTTTGTACACGGTCACGCAGATTGGTTTGAGAGCTGCGCTCAAATTCTGCAGAAACAAAATAGGTCACATCCCCAATTTTGTATTCGTGGACTTTTCCGTCGGATACGCCGACGATCCAATTCGTTTGCCGCTTCATTTTCTATCACTCCTTATCGTTCCTCCCGCCCACGCTGGCGGATGAGGTATTTGCGGTAATGCTCGCAGGCTTTGAGAACGAAGTCCTCAAGCTGCCGTGGGTTGGCATCTGGCGCAAATTCTCGCAGCTTTTCGGTGGGTATCTTCACTGTCTCCCGCTGGTTCGGTTTTTCTTCGCTCATAAGGAACTGGATCACATCCTTCGTCAGCAGCCCTTCACGGTCGGCCTTGTGCATTCGCCATGCCTGCGAATAAGATGGCGTGCAGTCGTTGATCTCACATTGCTCCAGCACATCCCGCTGGCTGTATTCATCGAGATAGGACAACTCCACGCCGACAGAGAACGCAATTTCCTCCTTGTCCATCTTTTCCAGCAATTCCGGGATGAGGTAGGTCAGGCGAATATAGCGCTGAACCTGCCTGCCGCTGTCTGTATCGGAAATATCATCCCGGGACTTGTGGCCAACTTGTCCACAAGCGATTCCCTGATGGGACAGTGCTTCCATTTTCAACTTGTAAGCATACGCCTTTTCACTGGGCAGGATATGCTCCCGGTGCAGATTGCTGTCCACCAAGGCAATGGCGGCGGCATCCCGGTCAAGGGTGCAAATCAGCACGGGAACTTCTGTCAGACCTGCCTTCCGGGCAGCATACAGGCGGCGGTGGCCGCTGATGACTTCATATTCATCGCTGTTTTCAACGGAACGGACGATCAACGGGGAAAGAACACCATTCTCCCGGATACTTTCGAAAGAGCAGCCATCTCCTCGTTGTCCTGTACCTTGTAGGGATGGCTTTCAAACGGGCGTAGCTGTTCAATTCTTAAGAGCGCTGGTTTCATTGGCACTGTGTTTTTGTTATTCATTGTTGACCTTCTTTCTCTTTTTCGGGTAGTAAATATCACTCTCTAAGTCTTATTTCCTTCCGATTCCCGGGCTTCTGGAATTCCGATAATCGGACTTTTGGGTAAACTCCTTTAAGTAGATGCGGTTGGCCTTGCCCTGCCCCTGACGGCGGCGCTCGATAAGGTCGGCTGCATCCAGCTCTGCAAACAGGCGGCAGACCTTTTCGTGTCCGAAATGCAGCAGCTCCTGCGCCTGATGGATGGTGAAATATTGGTAGACCCGACCATGCTCGTCTTTCCAGTCGTTCTTCTCGGATAGGGACAGCCGATCCAACAGCAGGCCGTAGAGCATCTTAGCATCGGTGGAAACAGTTTGGTAAATCTCATCTGTGAACAGCAGCTTTGGGATACGGTAAAAGGTGAAATGTTCGGAGTCGTTGACTGTAAAATATGGGTTCATTGAATTCCTCCTCTCGCTTGAATTTGTCACGCTTTTCAAAGCGGATTTTTGCGGTTAAGGTGTTTCTGTATTGCTTGGGTTGATTTGGGTTCAAAAAAGCCTTGTGTTTCAGGGCTGTCCGCACCTTAAAAGCGTGACGCCGATGCCCGCTTTCGGCGCTGCCGTTCGGCTGCCTTCAGCCGTTTCTGCTTAGCGGCGCAGGCCGGACAATAACGCTGATTCTTCGCCCTCGGTGCAAAAGACTGACGACACAGCACACAGCGCTTGCCGCCGGTCGGCTTCATTATCTCGGCGTGCATCCTTTCATCTGCCGGAAGCACGGCATTCTTGAAGTAGTTGCAGTAGATGCCGTACTTGCTGATGCTCTGGACGCAGACACAGGGCTCGCCGTCGTCCAGCAGCAGGCAGTTGCCACCGTCGTAGTTGGCGCACAGCTTCTGCAGCAGGGCGTTGACTTTTTTCGCCTGCTGCGGTGTGATTTTGATGACCATTGGAAAAAACCTCCTCTCACTTGTTACTAAAATGGGTAGGTGTTTGGTAACCCTCTTCTCCAAAATTTCCGCTATTTAATTTTCAAGGTGCACACGGAAAACCACAGAGCGGCGGACTACGCTAGAATCTTCTATCGCCTTTCACTTTCTCTTTGCCGAATTTTTCTGCGAAATTCCCGCACTTTTTCAAAAATTTTCCTCTTTCAAGGCACAAGAGAAGAATCCCCTCAATAGGTAGGCAGCGAGAAGGGCTGTTTATTAACCCCCTGTGAAAAAATTCTCCCTATTAGGTAGCCAGCGAGAAGATCCATTTATAGATCCCCTCACTAATCAACTGGGAACTTTTTCACAGAAAAAACAAAGAAAATTTTGTAAACTTTTTGTGAACAGCTCGATGGCTTTGAGTTCCGCAAAGACCTCCTCACTTACTTTGAATTTGGGTGTCCTTTTGTGGGGGTGTTTTTGGACGGTTCTCATAATTCTTCTCTCTACTTACTTTGAATTGAGCCGCAGATTTTGAGGGTGTTCTTGAAAATTTTCTTCCGAAACGCAAACAGAGGCGCAGCCAACGGATCACTCCGAAGGCTGCGCCTCTGTATTTTGGTATTCAGTTTTTCCAAACGGTGTTGAGAAAATGATAGGTTTATGGTATAATGCTGTTAATCTTCTGGAAGGAGAACTGTTTGATGACGCCTTTAAGTGAGTTAATACGGATCATGCGCAAGAAAGCCCTGCTGTCGCAGGAGGACTTTGCAAAAGCGCTGAATGTATCCGTTGGAACGATAAACCGTTGGGAAAACGCCAAAACCAAGCCAAATATCACGGCAATGAAGAAGATCAAGGCTTTTTGCGAGGGAAACAACATCCCCTTTGACGAGATCGAAGCGGCGTGGATCGCCCAGAAGGAGTAAATACGATGGCTGATGTAAAGAAAGATCAGGAACGGGACGAGTTGTTCCGTAGAATATATAAAATTGCCACCGACCTTGTTCACGCAGGTCATGTGGCAGAGTGGGACTTCAAATCTTATGTGCTGGGCACGATGTTCTACCGCTACATTTCGGAGAACTTCACTGCCTATATCAACGAGGGCGAACACGCCGCCGGGAACAAGGCCTTTGATTACGCCAAAATGCCGGACGCCGAGGCGGAGCCTGCCCGTGAAGACCTTGTGCAGGAAAAGGGCTTTTTCATCCTACCCTCGGAGCTGTTCTGCAATGTTCTCGCCCGTGCGGATAAGGACGACAACCTGAACGAAACGCTGGAGCGGGTATTCAACCACATTGAAAGCAGTGCCGCAAGCGGCGATGCGGAAAACGACTTTGCGGGTCTGTTTGACGATTTCGATGTGAACAGCAAGGCAATTGGCGAAACTGTTGCCAAGCGCAACAAGGTGCTGGTGGAGCTGCTGAACGGCGTAGCGCAGATGCCGCTGTTCTCTACTGATGGCATCAATCCCGACCTGTTTGGCGATGCCTACGAATATCTGATGGGAATGTATGCCGCCAACGCAGGTAAAAAGGGCGGCCAGTATTTTACGCCTGCCGATGTTTCAGAGCTGCTGGCTCGCCTCGGCACCATCGGCAAAACAAAGATTAACAAGGTCTATGACCCTGCCTGCGGCTCCGGTTCTCTGCTGCTGAAGGTGGAAAAAGTGCTGGGCAAGGATAATATCGAGCGAGGCTTCTACGGTCAGGAGATCGACCTGACCACTTATAACCTCTGCCGCATCAATATGTTCCTGCATAACATCGAGTTTGACAAATTCAGCATCGTGCGGGAAGATACTCTGCTCAGCCCGCAGCATTGGGACGACCAGCCCTTTGAGCTGATCGTATCCAATCCGCCGTTTTCCGTGCCGTGGGAGGGCGATAAGAACCCGCTGCTTATCAATGACCCGCGCTTTTCGCCTGCCGGAGTGCTGGCTCCTGCCTCCAAGGGCGATATGGCGTTTATTATGCACAGCCTTTCGTGGCTGGCTTCCAACGGTGCAGCAGCCATCGTCTGCTTCCCCGGCATTATGTACCGTGGCGGAGCCGAGCAGAAGATCCGCAAGTATCTGGTGGATAACAACTTTGTGGATGCCATCATCCAGCTGCCCTCTAATCTGTTCCTGAATGTTACGATCTCCGTGGACATTATGCTGCTGAAAAAGAACAAGACGGACAACGCCATTCTGTTCGTGGATGCCTCCAAGGAGTTTGTGAAGGTCACGAAGAACAACCGACTCTCCGAGGACAACATCCGGCGCATCGTATCCGCCGTGGCGGAGCGTAAGGACGAGCAGCATTTTGCCCACCTTGTGCCAAACGACGAGGTCGGCGGCAAACAGAACAATTATAATCTCTCTGTTTCTACCTATGTGGAGCAGGAGGACACCCGTGAAAAGATCGACATTGTGAAGCTGAATGCAGAAATTGCGGAAATTGTCGCACGGGAACAGAAATTGAGAGAGGAAATTGATCGAATTATTGGGGAGATTGAGGGATGAATTATTCGGAAATAGCCAATATTGCCGTTTCAATAGTTTCTGTTGGTATTGCATTAGTCGCATTATTTCAAACAAAACGGCAGATTGCCTTGAGCAACAAACAGCAGCTATTTGATAGACGGCTGTCGTGTTTTCTTGAGTTTAATACGATTTACAATTTATATGTGGCAAACAAGTTGTATTTGAAAGATGACAGCACATTTTATCACACGAATGACCTGATCTTTTCGTGGCTGACAAACTGTGCTGATTTAGAAAAAATGGTACTTGCAGTTGCTAATCCTTTGCACCAGAATGAGCAGAAAACCCTGCTCACAAAATATGAGCAGTTAAAAAATGACGCAATCGAAATCTCGATGGTATTTGACGGTAATGCCGCCGAAATAGCCGGAGAATTTGTTTCGTCATTTGCGAATTTACTCAAAGCGATGTATCAGCAGCAGGTGTATATTTCAAAGTTGAGAGAACAAGAGGACAAAGACAAACTTCCGCTATATCTTGAGGACTATGAAGAAAAGTGTAGGGAAATGGCTGTAAGCCTTGATCTTTTTGAATTACGGGATAAGCTTGAAAATCTGGATGGCGAGATTGTGCGCCAAAAAGTGCTTGATAAAATGAAAAATAGCTTGCGTCTAACGAGGGTGAAAAGATGACTAAACTTGATAAACTAATTCAAGAACTTTGCCCGGATGGTGTCATCTATAGAAATGTTTCTGATGTAGCAGGAGTTTCAATAGGCGAGTTCGTTCATAAAAGTAAACAAAATCCAGACGGAAAGTATCCTGTTTATAACGGAGGGACAAGTAATACTGGGTATTATGATGACTACAATAGAACAGCTAACAAAATTATTATCAGTGCGCGTGGTGCGAATGCTGGGTTTGTAAATCGAGTGTTTACAAATTATTGGTCAGGGAATAGTTGCTATACAGTCGATATAACCGACAAAAATCTTGATTGGAACTTTGCATTTTATTGGTTTAAATCTAATGAACTTTCGCTTTTGGGCGAACAACAAAAAGGCGGTATCCCAGCTGTCTCGAAAAAACAGGTGGAGCGTTTCCGCATCCCCGTCCCGCCGCTGCCGGTACAGCGTGAAATTGTCCGTATACTGGACAATTTTGCAGAGCTTACCGCAGAGCTTACCGCGAGGAAGAAACAGTATGCGTATTATCGGGATAAACTGTTGACACATTCTTCTGAAACAAAGATTTGCAAATTGGCAGATGTTTGTGAGTCAATTGCTGATGGGGACCACATGCCCCCACCAAAAGCAGATGACGGAATTCCGTTTATCACGATTTCAAATATCACAGAGCAAAACAAAATCGATTTTTCAAACACGATGTTTGTACCCAGCTCTTATTATGACGCTCTTGCGGATAAGCGGAAACCGCATAGCGGGGATATTCTATATACTGTTGTAGGTTCTTATGGAATCCCCGTGTGTATTGAACAAGACACTAAGTTCGTGTTTCAAAGACATATTGCAATTCTCCGCCCAAGGTCAGAAGTAATTAAGGCTCGGTATATGTTCCACGCAATGCAAAGCGGCGCTTTTAAAGCGCAGGCGGACAAAGCTGCAAAGGGAGCAGCGCAAAAGACAATTGGCTTATCCTCACTGGCAGAAATGACCTTGCCCGTTCCCAATATGTGTATACAAGAACGCCTTATCCGTGTTCTCGACAACTTTGATGCCATCTGCACCGACCTGAATATCGGCTTGCCTGCGGAGATTGAAGCACGGCAGAAACAATATGAATATTACAGGGACAAGCTGTTGACTTTTAAGACAATGAGCAATTAGCAATGAGGAATGAGCAATGAAGGAAAATGTGATTTTGGATAAAAGCAAGGCTTTTGCTTTGCGGATCATCAGACTTTATCAATTCCTTTGCGAAACAAAGAAAGAATACGTTCTCTCAAAACAGGTTTTGAGAAGCGGCACAAGCATTGGCGCGAATGCAAAAGAAGCCGCTCATGCGCAAAGCAAGGCAGATTTTTACGCAAAGATGTACATTGCTTACAAAGAAGCAAACGAGACGGAATATTGGCTTGAATTGTTGGCTGAAAGCGGCTACATCGAAAAAGAGGCGTTTAACAGCATCTATGCAGATTGCAAAGAATTGATTAAAATACTTGCTTCCATCACCAAAACGCAGAAGAAATAAGCAACTTGCGTTTTACCGAGGCAATACAGAGAGGAGGAGCAATCGGCAATTGCTCATTGCTACTTGCTAATTGCAAATTGACTTATGTATTTCAATATAGTTGCTCAAAGCAGCGAAAGCACGGTTGTAACAGAATACAAGCCGCAGGCGAAACGCTCGGAAGCGTACCAGAGTGAAGCGGACTTGGAAAAGGAGTTCATCCGTCTGCTTTGCGAGCTGGGTTATGAGCGCCTGACCATCCATAAAGAGGCTGACCTGATTGCCAATCTGCGGACGCAGCTGGAAAAGCTGAATAACTATCGCTTTACGGACGGCGAATGGAAGCGTTTCTGGGACGAGGTGCTGGCAAACACCAACTCCGGCATTCTCGAAAAGACCCGGCTGATTCAGGAGGACTATGTGCAGGTGCTCCGCCGGGATAACGGGGAAAGCAAAAATATTCAGCTTATTGACAAAAAATGCATCCATAATAACAGTTTGCAGGTCATCAATCAGTATGCCATCTCCACAGAGGAGGGGGCAGCTCATGACAATCGCTATGATGTGACGGTGTTGGTCAACGGCCTGCCGCTGATCCATATCGAGCTGAAGCGCCGGGGCGTTCCCATTCGGGAGGCCTTCAATCAAATCGACCGCTATCAGCGGGATAGCTTCTGGGCATCCAGCGGGCTGTATGAATTCGTGCAGATCTTCGTGATCTCCAACGGCACGAATACGAAATACTATTCCAATACCACCCGCTTCAACCATATCAAGGACGCTAAAGCGCAGAAAGCCAAGAAAGCCAAAACCAGCAATAGCTTTGAGTTCACTTCGTTCTGGGCGGATGCGAACAACCGCATTATCCCGGACCTTGTAGACTTTACCAAGACCTTTTTCTGCAAGCACACCATTCTGAATATCCTTACCCGTTACTGTGTATTTACGGCGGAAAATATGCTGCTGGTGATGCGGCCATATCAAATCGTCGCCACCGAGCGCATTTTGAACCGCATTGAGATCGCCAACAATTATAAGAAATACGGCACCGTAGCAGGCGGCGGGTACATCTGGCACACCACCGGCAGCGGCAAAACGCTGACTTCCTTCAAAACGGCGCAGCTTGCCACGAAACTGGATTACATCGACAAGGTGCTTTTTGTCGTGGGCCGCAAGGATCTGGACTATCAGACGATGAAGGAATATGACCGCTTTGAAAAGGGTGCTGTCAACAGCAACACCTCCACGGCGGTTTTGAAGCGCCAGTTGGAGGATGACAATGCAAGAATCATTATCACCACCATTCAGAAGCTCGCCACCTTTATCAAGAAGAACGCCGGACATAGCGTTTTTGATAAGCGAGTTGTTATCATTTTTGATGAGTGCCACCGGAGTCAGTTCGGGGATATGCATCAAGCCATCACCAAATACTTTAAGAAGTACCATCTGTTCGGCTTTACCGGCACGCCCATCTTTGCAGTCAATGCAGGCGTGAGCAAGAATCCCACACTCCGCACGACAGAGCAGGCTTTTGGCGATCAGCTTCACGCCTACACCATCGTGGATGCCATTAACGACAAAAACGTACTGCCCTTCCGGGTGGACTACATCAAAACGATGGACGCCGAGCCGGATATTGACGACAAAGAGGTTTGGGACATCAACCGGGAAAAGGCGTTTCTTGCCCCGGAACGCATCCGGCTGGTCACAGAGTACATTCTGACCCACTTTGACCAGAAAACCTACCGGGGTGATAAAACCTATACATACAGCGTATTGCAGAATATCGCCGAGGTTGCCTCTGCCGGCAGCAAGCAGCAGATCGAGGAAATCAAGCAGAAGCAGCGGGTCAGCGGGTTCAACTCCATCTTTGCCGTGTCCAGCGTGGATGCTGCAAAGCTCTACTACGCCGAGTTTCAGAGGCAAATGGCGGAAAATCCACAGAAGCGGCTGAAGGTTGCCGTCATTTACAGCTATGGAGCGAATGAGGAAGAAACGGATGGTATTCTTGATGAGGAGAATCCGGAGGATACCTCCGCACTTGACCAAAGTTCCCGTGATTTTCTGGATGCGGCCATCCGTGACTACAACGGGATGTTCCACACCAACTATTCCACAGACGGGGACAAATTCCAGAATTACTATAAGGATGTTTCCCTGCGGATGAAGAACAAGGAACTTGACCTGCTGATCGTGGTCAATATGTTCCTGACCGGCTTCGACGCCACGACGCTGAATACGCTGTGGGTGGATAAAAACCTGAAAATGCACGGGCTGATTCAAGCATATTCCCGCACCAACCGGATTCTCAATTCCATCAAGGTGTTCGGCAACATCGTTTGCTTCCGCAATCTGCAAAAGCGTACCGACGATGCAATTTCTCTGTTTGGCGATAAGGAAGCGGGCGGTATCGTCCTGATGCGTGGCTATAAGGATTACTACTTTGGCTACGAGGATGCCGACGGAAAATATCACCCAGGCTACCAAGATATGATTGAGGAATTGACAACGAAATTCCCGCTGACAGAGGAACGCATTACCGGCGAACAGCGGCAGAAGGAGTTTATCGTTTTGTTCGGTGCGATTCTGCGTATGCGCAACCTGCTGACTTCGTTCGACGAGTTTGCCGGAAGCGAAATTTTGAGCGAGCGGGATTTTCAGGATTATCTTGGCCGCTATCAGGACTTACGGGATGAGTGGAAAAACCGCAAGCCCGGTGGCGAAAAAGAGGACATCACCGATGACATCGTTTTTGAAATCGAGCTAATCAAGCAGATTGAGATCAATATTGACTACATCCTGCTTCTGGTACAGAAATACCACGATTCACACTGCGACGATAAAGAAATTCTCATTACGATCCAGAAGGCAGTAGATGCAAGCCCAGAACTACGTAGCAAGAAGGCACTGATCGAAACCTTTATTGCAGGTATCAACGATGTGTCAGATGTGATGCTGGAATGGCGCACCTTTGTCGCCGAAGAAAAAGAACGGCAGCTTGTTGCAATCATTCAGGAGGAAAACCTGAAAGACGATGAGACTCGCCGCTTTATGGAGAGCTCTTTCCGTGACGGCTCTGTCAAAACGACAGGCACGGATATTGACCGGCTGATGCCGCCGATCTCCCGCTTCGGCGGTGGAAACCGTGCAGAGAAGAAGCAGACCATCATTGAAAAGTTGAAGGGTTTCTTCGACCGATTCTTCGGCATCGGGTAAGCAGGTCTTAGGGTGTCCCTAACGAGGCCTTTTGCGTAGCTCGACAGAACGGAGTAAAAAGGCACTGCTCGCTAAGATGACGCAGGCATCGCAAGCGGATACACTGTTTGGCTCCGACAGGAGTAAAAACAGTCTGCTCGCTAAGATAATGCAGACCTATTTCAGAGCAACGAAAAAGGGGCGCAGCCGGTGCTTACCTGCATCTGACTGCGCCTCTGATTTCTATCAAATTTTGTTGCTGCTCACACGAAAATGACCTCTGCATTTACGATTTCTGTAGCTCGATTGCGGATGTTATTGCTCCGCCTGACCCATTCCAGCGGGTCACTTGCCTTGAGTTTTTCGTTCAAGTTTTCTTTTTCGGACAGTTCCTTCACAAGCGTATCAAACATCGCCTGTGCCAGGGATTCCACCTCAGCAAGATAATCGTTCAGCGTCCCGGTGGTCAACAGATTGTAGTATCTCACCCGGTGGTTCTCCTTCAAAAATCGCCGGTGTCGCTGTCCCCAAACACCAATTTGCACCTCAATTTGATTATCAATCTCGAGATTCGGCAGATAATAATCACCCGCCTGTCGGTATGTGCCACCCAGCTTTTCAAACTCCGTCATTACGCTTTCCTCCATTCACCCCGTGTAGACGACCTTGAACTTCTTGCGCTTTGCACCGATGATTTTCAGCAGCACTTCGTCAACAGCGTCGGTATATCTGCCCTCTGTGAAGAGCCTGCTGCGCAGATCATTCAGACTTCCAATGAGAAGCCGCCGCTCTGCATCATCCATTGCAAGATGATATTTCTGTTTCATATTCTGCCCTCCTTGTGTTATCATTGTATCGGATAGGCCAGTAAAAATCGAATGTGCGAATAAAATTCTAAAGAAACTGTTCGTGTGCGAGATGAAATATATGTGTTTCCGCCGGTTAATTCATTGTTTTATGAAATCCGTTATCAGCACTCGCACCAAAGGAAAAACCTCATTCAAACGAATGAGGTTTTTTCTTTGGAGTGAAATAAATCTCTTCGAGATTTGTGAAATGTGCTTCGCACGTAAAAGAACAACCTTCGGTTGTTGTGAAATGCCTGCGGGTGTGAGGAGATTTATTTCATTTCATATTGCGGCGAAGACGCAATATATCACAATGCACAGCACACTTGTGTGCGAAGCGTTATTTCACATTTTGCGTCAGCAAAATATTTCACTAAAAACAAACCGATGACGACTGCCCAACTCCGACCGAGCCGGCAGGTGAGAACGTAGGAAGATTATGGTGAAATTTGCCTTACGGCAAGTGAATTGTTCGCTCCGTGAACGTTAAAACCCCGATTCCGCACATGAAACGGATCGGGGTTTTGTTCTGTACTTACAAATCTCTGTATTTCTTTACGCGGCGGACTTTTTTGTTTTTACGGTTCATCAGGATGGCAAGGATAGCATACGCGGCAGCCAAGACCAGCAAAATGGTGGCCGTAACGATAAACCACGTGGAGGTGAGCACCTCCTGCCCCTGCTGCAAAACCTGCACGATCTCGCTGCGCTCCACGCTTTCCGCGGCGACGAGCGCAACGGTGGAAAGCTCCGCGCCGTTATAATAGAACGTGGCGGTACCGACGTAATCGCCCTTTTTGATGGGCGCTTTCACGCTTTCGGGCAGATCGAGCTTTGTGGTGATGGCGCCGCTTTCCAGACTGCTCGGCAGTGTTGCGGTGAGATTGCCCTGCGCCAGCACCTGCAGGCGGTCTTTGTCCCACGCGTATTTGAGGTTCACCTCGCCGAGAAGCTCGCCGTCCGTAACGAGCGTTTTGTTTTCGATATTCAAAAATGCCCAGCGGAACAGCGTCGCGGCATCGTACATTTCGCCGTGATAATCGATATGGTTGCCCTCGCTGTCGATATACGGGCTGCCCATGCAAACGACAAGATAGCTGTACCCGTCATACGTAGCCGTGGCGGAAATGCAGTAGCCAGATTCATTCAAGGAGCCGGTCTTTACGCCGGTGGCATAGGTGTAATACTCATCGTCATAGCTCAAAAGCATGCGGTTCGTCGTGGTGACGGTGCGTTCCTCACTTGTCATGTTCGTCGGCGGCTGCGTGTAATACGTCTGCGAGGTGACGTCCGTAAAATACGGCATTGTCAGCGCATACTCCGTAATGGTCGCCATCTCGCGCGCGGTGGTGTAGTGGTTTTCATCATACAGGCCGTGCGGGTTCACAAAATGCGTGTTCGTGCAGCCGAGCTCCGCGGCCTTCTTGTTCATCAGCTCCACACAGCTCATTTTGCCGTCACCGTCTTCGTCATACTGCGGGTCGTCGGCCGTGATATTCAAAGAATCCACATATTTTGCAAGCGTCAGCGCGGCATCATTGCCGGAGGGCACCATCATCAGGTTCAAAAGCTCATAGATGGTAAAGCTTTCGCCCGTTTGAATTTCCGCCAAAGACGAGCCCGTGCCCTCAAGCTCCTCGGCAACGCTTTCCGGCACCGTAGTGCGCGTGTTTTGCAGGTCGCTGACCGTTTCCGCCGTGACGATATACGTCATGATCTTCGTCATGGAAGCCATGGGGCGGCGCTCGTCCGGATTATATGTATAGACAACGGTATCGGTGTCGAGGCTCACCATATAGATAGAAGCGCTGTTCGGGTCTGTGAGCTTATCGCACGGAAAGCCCATTTCGCTGCTTTTGGCCACGACCGTGTTTGTCGTTGTGTCGGTTTCCGAAGTCGAGGTATCGGAAGCTGTGGAATTTTCGCTCGCGGTGCTTTCGGCTGTATCGGCCAAAACGCCGGTCGTCAAAACGGAAAGCGACAGCAAAACGCTTGCGCATATCGATAAAAATTTATGTTTTCTCACTGTTTATCCTCCAACGGACATGATATAATACTGTTAACTATTTTATTATTATAGCACGGTTTGGCACCCCTGAAAAGGTGCTCGCCGGCAAATTCAGAAAAAAGTCAGATTAAAAATTTAAAAGGAGACGCTATGCAGCTTTTACATATTGCAGACCTGCACTTCGGCAGGCTTTTGTACGGCCGCAGCTTAATGGATGACCAGCGGCATTTTGTGCGGCAGTCGCTTTTGCCTGCGCTGGATGAATATAAGCCCGATGCGCTGCTCATTGCGGGCGATCTGTACGACCGGCAGATTGCCTCGGTCGACGCGATTCATTTATTCGACGAGCTCATCGATGCGCTGTGCGAACGGAACATCCCCGCCGTCATCATTTCCGGCAACCATGACAGCCCGGACCGCATTGCGGTGGGCAAAAGCCTGCTTGCGCGGCACGGCATCCATATCATCACGGAGCTTAAAGACGCGTTTACGCCGGTCGAGATCGGCAACATACAGATTTTCCCGCTGCCGTACTTTGAAAACGCCCAGATGCGCGATTTTTTAGGCGATGAAACGCTGCGCGGCGCGGGGGCCTGCATGCGCGCGGCGGTGGAAAAAATGGAAAAAGCGTTTGACCCCGCGAAAAAGCACGTTTTGGTCGCGCACTGCTTTGCGGCGGGGGCCTCCACCTCCGATTCCGAAAGCCGCCTTTTCGTCGGCGGCGCGGGCGATGTGCCGACGGATGTCTTCTCCCCGTTTGACTACGCGGCGCTCGGGCACCTGCACGCGGCGCAAAGGGCAGGCGACACGGCGCGCTACGCAGGCTCCCCGCTCAAATATTCCGTAGACGAAGCGCACCAGAAAAAGAGCATGACGCTCGTCACGCTCGGCGACACGGTGGAAACAACGTGCATCCCCGTAACCCCTCTGCACGACGTAAAGCGCATAGAGGGTACGTTTGCGGCGCTGCTCGAAAACGGGCAGGCGGCGCCCAATGAAGACTATGTGGAAATTCTGCTCACCGACGACGAGCCGGTTTTCCGCCCGGCCGACCGACTGCGCCCCTATTACCCGAATGTACTCGGCGTGCGCAGCACGTGGTTTTTAAAGCAGCACGCAGGCACGCAGGCGGAAGCCGATCTGCACAGCCGCAGCCACGCGGAGCTTTTCCGCGGCTTTTTAAAGGAGATCTGCGGTGAGGAAGCGCAGCCGGAGGACGAAGCGCTGCTTGCGGAAATTCTAAAGGAACTGGAGGGCGATGCAACGTGAGACCGATCCGTTTGGAGCTTTCGGCGTTTGGGCCGTATCTGGAGCACACCGTCATCGATTTTGAAAAGCTGAACGAAGCGGGGCTGTTCCTCATCACCGGACAGACGGGCGGCGGCAAAACGACGCTGCTCGACGCCATGAGCATCGCGCTCTTTTATAAATCGACGGGCGGGCGGCGCACGTTTCAAGATATGCGCTGCCTTGCCGCCGCAGACAGCGACCGCACCGAGGTCGTCTATCATTTTGCGCTCGGCGAAGACGAATATTGCTTCCGCCGCGCGCTGTACCGCCGCAAAAAGCGCGGCAGCGACAATTTTATCACCGAGGAAGAAAACGAGTGCAAGCGCCGCACGGCAGACGGCTGGGCGCTTGCCGCTTCGGGTGCGGCGCGCAATGTGACAGGCTACGCGGAAAACCTGCTTTCCCTCACCGCCGAGCAATTTTCGCAGGTCATCGTGCTGCCGCAGGGCAAATTCATGCAGCTTCTGCGCGCGAATTCCACCGAAAAAGCAGCCATTTTGAAAACGCTTTTCTCCTGCGAGCTATGGGAACGCATCGCGATGAAATTCACGGAGCGGCAAAAAAAGCTGTACGCAAAGCGCGAAACGTGCGAGACGAAACTGAAATCGCTGCTCGAAAAGCATGGCGCGGAGACCGCCGAGGCGCTCGCCGTGCAAACGGAAGCGCTTCGATCAGAATGCGCACGGACCGAAAAAGCGCTCGCCGCCGCGAAAGAAGCACTGACGCTCGCACAAAAGCAATACACCCGCGCACTGCAATTTGAGCAGTGCCAAAAAGCCGAGACCGATGCCGAAGCGCAGCTGAAAACCGCCGAAACGCGGGCAGCTTCCGCCAAAGCGCAGTATACGCGCGCCGAGCAGAACCGCGCGGGACTTACAAAGCTGACCGCCGAAAAAGACACACTTTTAAAACGAAGCGAACAGCTGCGCGCGGAGCAGGAACGCAGCCTGCAAAAGGAGCAGCTTTTAAAAGAACTGCGCGCCGAGGAGGAGCACGAGCGCGCCGTGCAGAAGCAGGCTGAGGACGACCGCCAAAAGCTGCCGGAGGTGCTGCGGCGCATCGCGGTAGGCGAAGCATTCACCGAAAAGGCCGATGCCGCAAAAGACCGGCTCGCGTCGCTCTTACAGACGCAGACCATCTTAAGCGAACAGCTTGCCGCGCTGAAAACGCGCAGTGACGCCGCCAAAGCCGAAGCGCAGTGCAAAAAATTGTGGGGAGCTGCCGAAGACGCGGCGCGCACCGCGCGTCTGACCGTCGTGGGGCAGGATAAGCTGCTCTCGGCGGCAGAAGCCAAATGGAACCAAAACAGCGCCGCCGCGCTCGCCACAGGGCTCACGGACGGCACGCCCTGCCCCGTTTGCGGCGCGGTGCACCACCCCGTGCTCGCCGTGCCGTGCGCAGGTGAGACGACAAAAGAAGAACTTGATGCGCTGCGCAAAAAGCTCGAAGACCTGCGGCAGGAGCAAAGCCGCGCCGAGCAGACGGCCGCCGCCGCAAAAGCGCGGCACGAGGTCGCTTTCGCACAATTAAACGCCGCAAACGATGCCGCAAAAAGCATCACAGAAAGCGAAGAAGTGCTCACAGCGGCCTACATTGCGGCGCAAACGGCGCTCAACGAAGCACAAAAGCTTGCAGCGCAGGCACCGGCCGCACACAAGAAACTTGAGACACTCAAAACGGAACGCGAAGCGCTTATGCAGGTCGAGAGCCGCCACAACGCCGCGCTTGCCGCCTGCCGCGCCGCTTTAGAAGAAAAGCGCCGCCAATTAAGCGCCATGGACACCGTGCGCGATGCGGCGCAAATCACCTTGGAGATGACCGAAACACAAAAGCGCATTCGCGTGCTCGAGCAGGAGACCGCAGCGCTTGAGGAAGCGTTCCACGCCGCGGAAAACGCGCTTTCTGCCGCAAACGAGGCCGTAAAAGCTGCCGCACAGCAGATGTTCGCCGCAAAGGAAGCGAAAAATGCCCTCGGCGCAGCGCCGGAAAAGGACCTCCCGCAAAGCAAAGCGGAGCTGGACGCAAAAAGCACCGAAACGCAGACGCTTTCCGTGCAGCTTGGGCGCTTTGGCTCCGACCTGCGCACCATTACGGAAAGCGCCGCCGCCGTGCAGCAATACACGGAGGAAGCCGCCGCGCTCGACGTACAGTACAGCCGCGCAGCAAAGCTTGCGGGGTACGTGACCGGCCGCAGCAACGCCTTGCGCGTGCCGCTTTTGCAGTACGTGCTCGGCATGATGCTCGACGAGACCATTCAGAGCGCAAACCGCTTTTTCTCCGTTTTAAGCCGCGGGCGCTACGCCTTGCAGCACAAGCAGGGCAAAAGCGGCGCGGGCTACGGCGGGCTTGACATTGAGGTTTTGGACGGCATGAGCGGCACATGCCGCTCCGTAGAAACACTTTCGGGCGGCGAGCAGTTTTTGGCATCCCTTTCCCTCGCGTTCGGGCTTTCGGACGTCGTGCAGAGCTACTCGGGCGCGGTGCGGCTTGATTCCATTTTCATCGACGAGGGCTTCGGCTCGCTCGATACCGACACGCTCGATACCGCCATGCGTGCGCTCGAGAGCATCCGCCAAAGCGGGCGCGTCGTCGGTATCATCTCTCACGTTTCGGAACTGCAAAGCCGCATCCCGACGATGATCCGCATTTGGAAGACCGCTTCGGGCTCCGCCGCAGCAAAAGTCATCGCGGAAGACTGAACCGTTTTTGAACAAAATGAAAAAGCAGAAATGCAAATTGCAAATCCGCCTTTATTATGCTATACTGAAAGCAACTAAGCGCAGGATTTTCTGCGCGGCCATGCAATGCTAAAAGAAAGGATCGCTTCCGGGCTCCTTCGGAAGCTTCGGTGAATGAATATGGTAAAGCTTTATGACGGCGGCGTTTACCTTGTGAACGGCACAGAGATCGTGCCGGAAGCCGCTGCACCCGAGACCTATCAAAAAGACACGGCAAAACAGGGTACCATTGCCTATTCCATTTTAAAAGCGCACAACACCGCAGAGGATATGCAGAACCTGCGCTTAAAATTTGATGCGCTCGCCTCGCACGACATCACGTTCGTCGGCATCATTCAGACGGCGCGCGCCTCCGGCATGGAGAAGTTCCCCATCCCCTACGTGCTCACAAACTGCCACAACAGCTTGTGCGCCGTGGGCGGCACCATCAACGAGGACGACCACGTGTTCGGCCTTTCCGCCGCGCGCAAATACGGCGGCATTTATGTGCCGCCCCACATGGCGGTCATTCACCAGTACATGCGCGAAGCCATGGCGGGCTGCGGCAAAATGATTCTCGGCTCCGATTCCCACACGCGCTACGGTGCGCTCGGCACCATGGCCATCGGCGAAGGCGGCGGCGAGCTCGTCAAGCAGCTGCTCGAAAACACGTACGATGTCGCGTACCCCGGCGTTGTGGCGGTGTACCTCACCGGCAAGCCGCGCCCGGGCGTGGGCCCGCAGGACATCGCGCTTGCCATCATCGGCGCGGTGTTTAAAAACGGCTACGTAAAAAACAAGGTCATGGAGTTCGTCGGCCCCGGCATCAAGAGCATGACGACCGATTACCGCAACGGCGTGGACGTCATGACGACCGAGACCACATGTCTCACCTCCGTCTGGTGCACAGACGACGACACGAAGGCGTACCTTGCAAAGCACGGCCGCGCGGACGATTACCGCGCGTTAAAGCCGGCCGACGTGACATACTACGACGGCTTGGTCTATGTAGACCTTTCCAGCGTAAAGCCGATGATCGCGCTGCCATTCCACCCGAGCAACGCGTTTGAGATTGACGAGCTGAACGCGAATCTCGGCGACATCCTGCGCGAAGTAGAAAAGGAAGCCGCGCGCTTGACGGAAGGCAAGGATATCGAATTCAGTCTGACGGATAAGATCACCCCAAAGGGTTTGCAGGTGCAGCAGGGCATCATTGCGGGCTGCGCGGGCGGCACATATACGAACGTCATGGCGGCGGCGCACATCTTAAAGGGCGCGCAGTGCGGTCAGGGCGAATTCACACTGGACGTCTACCCGTCCTCACAGCCGGTGTTTATGGACCTGCTCGCAAAGGGCGCCATTTCCGACCTCATGGCGACGGGCGCCATCGTGAAGACCGCATTCTGCGGCCCGTGCTTCGGCGCAGGCGACACACCGGCAAATAACGCGCTGAGCATCCGCCACGCCACACGCAACTTCCCGAACCGTGAAGGCTCCAAGCCGGGCGCAGGTCAACTGAGCGCCGTCGCACTCATGGACGCACGCTCTATCGCGGCAACGGCGGCAAACGGCGGCATTTTGACCTCCGCCGAAAAGTATGCGGACAACTATGAGGTACCGGAATACAACTACGATGATTCCTCCTACCGCGCCCGCATTTACAACGGCTTCGGCAAGGCAGAGCCGGAGGATAAGCTCATCTACGGCCCGAACATCAAGGATTGGCCGGAGCAGGAGGCACTTGCGCAGAACATTCTGCTGCGCGTCTGCTCGAAGATCATGGATAAGGTCACAACGACCGACGAATTGATCCCGTCCGGCGAAACGTCTTCGTACCGCTCCAACCCACTGGGGCTTGCGGAGTTCACACTCTCCCGCCGCGACCCCGGTTACGTACAGCGTGCAAAGGATGTCCGTGCACTCGAAAAAGCGAGACTTGCGGGCGAAGCACAAAGTGATGAAGCTCTGAAAAACGCACTCGGGAAAGTGAAAAACATCCTGCCCGACGTCGATGAAAAGACAATCGAAATCGGCAGTGTCATTTACTGCGTGAAGCCCGGTGACGGCTCTGCGCGCGAGCAGGCGGCAAGCTGCCAGCGCGTCTTGGGCGGCCTTGCGAATATCTGCTCCGAGTACGCCACCAAGCGCTACCGCTCCAACGTGATGAACTGGGGCATGCTGCCGTTCCAGATGAAGAATGAACCCGCCTTCGAGATCGGTGATTATATCCTCGTCCCGAACGTTTTGGACGCCATGGACGGCGATATGCAGAGCATTAAAGCGTATGTGCTCGGCGATGAAGTAAAGGAGATCGAGCTTTACATTGCCCCGATGACGGAAGACGAAAAGAAGATCGTCAAAGCCGGCTGCCTCATCAATTTCAACCGCAAGAATTAAAGTAAAGCATAAGAAAACGGCGAGTCCTGTTCAGGATTTCGCCGTTTTTGTATGCATTTTTCGTCTTCATAGAGAAGCGACGCAAAAAGTTTTTGATCGACCTTTTTTCAAAAAGGTCGCGGGTTCTTAGGGCAGCGCCCTAAGTCGTCGTCCGCAGACGACGAAATCTATTTGCCTTCCAAAAAATCAGGACGGGAGAGGGAACATTCCAGTGGACTATTCCCTCGTGGGAGACCCAATTAGGGGGTCTCCCAAAGGACGGCAATACGCCGCCCTTCTTATTATAACCGCTCGGCTTTTCTCGCCTTATTGCTTGCTCTTAAAAAACGCAATAAACCGATTCCAGTCCTCGCGGCTGAAATAGTGCAGACCGGGGCGGCGGTGATAGCCGATGCGGCCCGCGTGCAGGTTAAAATCGTAGTCTTCCGACGTTTCTTCATAGGGAAACGCCTCCTTGTCCCCCGCTGCCGCCGCATAGCAGCTCAAAAGCTCGGACGCGGGGTCTGCCCAGTCGTCGCCCGTCGCAGACGCCACGTATACATAGCGCGGCGCAATGCTCGCGAGCAGGTAGTGCTGGTCAAACGGCAGCGCGTCCGTTTTGCCGACATACTGCCCGAACGATTCGCTGAACCAGAACGGAAACTGCCTATAAATATCGTCAAGCTGCTCGCCTTTTTTGCCGCGGAACAGCGCCGCACCGGCACAGCCGGAATCGTTCGAGTAGCCAAACGCGAAGCGGGTATCCAGCGCAGCAGTGAGCAGTGCCGTTTTGCCGAGGCGCGAATGCCCGCACACAACGGACTTTGCGCAGTCCAACCGCTCGTCGTGCTCGGCGTAATCCATGCAGCGCATCGCCGCCCACGCCCACAGTGCGATTTTACCCGCGTCATGCGGCGCGCGTTTGCCGTTTTCATACAGAACACCCGCAAGGCCGGAGGTGAAGTCGCCGTCGTCGCGCGTCACATCCTCATAGCCGAACGAAAGCACCGCAAAGCCGTTGTCGATGAGTTCCTCCGTCGGCATGTAGCGGTCCGGCACATCGCTTCTGAAGTTGATGTGGACAAAAAACGGGTGCGGCCCCTCTGCGGTCGGCACAGCCAAATACACCGAGAATGCGAAATCTTTGCCGTTTACCACAACGCGAAACGTCAGCTTTTCCAGCGTCGCCTTGCCCGCGCAGAAATTATCCGCAACGCCGGGCTCCGCTTCCCAAACGAACGATTCCGGCGCCTTCGGCAAGCAGCCGTATTCCTCCCGCTGCAAAAGCTCCAGCATCTCCGCGCGCGATTTTAAACGCGGCACATTCCTCTTTTTCAGTTCATTCAAAAACATACAAACGCCCCCTTTATGCGGTTATTGTAGCCGTCCTTTTAGGCGTTTGTCAATCTTCAAAACCACCAAAAAAGCTGCCCTCTCTTTGTCAGAGAAGACAGCTTCGTTTTGTTTTACAGGCGTTTTACGCGCTTTCCTCTGCGTGCTCGAACTGGCTGTTGTAGAGGTTGGCGTAGAAGTCGTTTTTTGCGAGCAATTCTTCATGCGTGCCCTGCTCCACGATGTCGCCGTCCTTCATGCAGAGGATGAGGTCAGCGTTACGGATTGTCGAGAGGCGGTGCGCGATGATGAAGCTTGTGCGGCCGCGCATCAGGTTATCCATCGCCGTCTGGATGGAAAGCTCGGTGCGCGTATCGACGGAGCTTGTCGCTTCGTCAAGGATCATGATGCGGCTGTCAGACAAAATCGCACGGGCGATGGTGAGCAGCTGCTTTTGTCCCTGCGAGACATTCGTCGCTTCTTCATTGAGGATCGTGTTGTAGCCGTCCGGCAGTGTGCGCACAAAGTGGTCAACCTGCGCCGCTTTTGCCGCCTGAATGACCTCCTCGTCCGTCGCGTCCAAGCGGCCGTAACGGATGTTCTCCATGATGGTGCCGCTGTAAAGCCACGTGTCCTGCAGAACCATACCGAATTCTTTTCTGAGGTCGCCGCGGGCAAACTCCGTGATGTCCTTGCCGTCAAGGCAGATCCTGCCGGATTTAAGGTCGTGGAAGCGCATGAGAAGCTTTACCATAGTCGTTTTGCCTGCACCCGTCGGGCCGACAATAGCGATCTTCTGGCCCGCTTTCACATCGGCGGAGAAATCGTGGATGACAGTCTCGTCGGTGTCTTCGTAGCCGAAGCAAACGTGGTCAAAGTGAATGTCGCCGCGGATATTGCTGTTTTCCACGGTGTATTTCGGTGTTTTTTCGACGATCTCGGGTTCATCAAGGAAGTTGAAAATGCGCTCTGCCGCCGCCATGGTGCGCTGTACCTGACTTGAGATGCTTGCCATCTGGGTGATGGGCTGCGTGAAACTGCGCAGATACTGGATGAACGCCTGAATGCCGCCGATGGTCATGCTGCCGCCTGCCGCCATAGATGCGCCCAAAATGCACACCACAACGTAGCCGAGATTGCCCACAAAGCCCATGATCGGCTGCATCAGGCCGGAGAGGAACTCCGACTTCCAGCCCGCGTTATAGAGCTTTTCGTTTTCGCACTCGAATTTCTCCATGGAGCGCGCTTCGCCGTTAAACGCTTTCACGACGACGTGCCCGCCGTACATTTCCTCCACGTGGCCGTTCACCGCGCCGAGGTATTCCTGCTGGCCGACGAAATATTTCTGCGAGGATTTCACAATGCGTCCGACAAGCAGCAACGAAATCGGCACGATGCACAGTGCGACAAGCGTCAACTGCCAGCTGATGGAAAGCATCATAATAAGCACGCCGATGATGGAGCACACAGACGTGATAAGCTGCGTGATACTCTGGTTAAGACTCTGGCTGAGCGTATCAACATCGTTCGTGATGCGGGAAAGCACGTCACCCTGACTCGTTTTGTGAAAATACGAGACGGGCAGGCGGTCGATCTTCTCCATAATGGCACGGCGCATGTTGTACGAGACCTTCGCCGAAACGCCGGACATCGTAAATCCCTGAATGTAGGAGAACAGCGCGCTCAACGCATACAGCCCCACAAGGAACAGTAAAACTTTCGCGATATAGCCAAAGTCAATGCCCTCCGCAGCGCCGGTGATGATGCGCATCAAGCCGGCTGTCAGCTCATCGGTCGCTTTTGCGAGGATCTTCGGGCCGACGATCGTGAACACGGTGGAAAGCGCCGCGAAAATGACGACGATGAGTATTTTAAACTTAAACGGGGAAAGATACGAAATAAGCTTTTTAAAGCTGCCTTTGAAGTCCTTGGCTTTTTCGGTGGGCATCATGCCTCTGCCGGGTCCGTGCGGACGCGGTGCGTTTCTTTTCGGTTCGCTCATGCCAATTCCTCCTTTGAAAGCTGACTTTCCGCAATCTCGCGGTATTCCGGGCACGTTTTCAAAAGCTCTTTGTGCGTGCCCTTGCCGACGATTTTGCCTTCATCCAGCACTATGATCTGCTCGGCGTTCATGATGGTGGAAACGCGCTGCGCGACAATGAGCACGACAGCGTTTTCCGTGTATTTTGTCAGCGCACGGCGCAGCTTTGCATCCGTTTTGAAATCGAGCGCGGAGAAGCTATCATCGAAAATATACACCGGCGCTTTTTTCACGAGCGCACGGGCAATGGCAAGGCGCTGCTTCTGGCCGCCGGAAACGTTGCTGCCGCCCTGCGCGATGGAGCTTTCCACGCCGTTCGGCAATTCGCTGACAAATTCCGTAGCCTGTGCGCAATCGAGCGCTGCCAGCACCTCGTTCACATCGGCGTCTTCCTTGCCGTACTTGATGTTGGAATCGATTGTGCCGGAGAACAGCATGGCCTTCTGCGGCACGTAGCCGATGTTATCGCGCAGTTCCTTTTGCGAAAGCGTGCGGATATCCTTGCCGTTCAGGTAAACTGCGCCGCCGGTGACATCGTAAAAACGCGGGATGAGGTTGATGAGCGTCGATTTTCCCGCACCCGTCGCGCCGATAAACGCCGTCGTTTGGCCGGGCTTTGCGGTAAACGAAATGTGGCTCAAGGTATCTTCCTCGGCGTTGCCGTAGCGGAAGGAAACGTCGTCAAAACGCAGCTCACCGCTTTCATTACCGAGTGTAACCGGGTTTTCCGGCTCCTTAATGGAAAGCTCCGTCGTCAGCACCTCCTGCACACGGTCTGCGGAAACCATGGCGCGCGGCACCATAATGAAGATCATCGAAATCATCAGGAACGACATGATGATCTGCATCGTGTACTGGATATACGCCATCATGTCGCCTACCTGCATGGTGGATTCCGCAATGGCATGCCCACCCACCCACATGATGAGCAGCGTGACAAGATTCATGATGAGCATCATGATCGGCATTGTAATGCTCATCACGCGCTGGGTAAAGCGGTTTGTGCGGGTGAGGTCTTCATTCGCCTTATCAAAGCGCGCCTCCTCGAATTTCTCATTCGTAAACGCGCGTACCACGAGCATGCCGCTCAAATTCTCGCGGCTGACGAGGTTTAATCTGTCCGTCAAACGCTGCAAGCTCTTGAATTTCGGCATTGCAACGTTTAAAAGTACGACGACAAGCCCCAGCAAAACGATGACTGCGAGCGCGATGATCCAGCTTAGCGAAACGCTTTTTTGCAGCGCGAAAATAATGCCGCCCACGCCCATGATCGGCGCGTAGCACATCAAACGCAGACCCATGGAAATAAGCATCTGCACCTGCGTCACGTCGTTCGTCGTGCGCGTGATGAGCGATGCGGTGGAAAATTTATCGAACTCCGTGTTGGAAAAGCTTTCCACCTTGCGGAACACATCGCTGCGCATCTGCTTTGCCACGCCGGACGAAATGCGCGACGCGAAGAAGCCGACGAGCATCGCCGCCAGCACGCCGAGCAGCGCGATGCCGAGCATCTCGAGGCCCTTCATCACAATGTAGCGCACCTGCTTTGCGTCCAAATCGACGCCGAGTTCCTTATAGAACAGCTTTGTAAACGTTGCGCCCACCTGCGAGCCGATCATCGACTGCGCGTTTTCGGCAGAATCGATCGCTTCGCTGAACGTCTCTTTCGGCATCTGCTGTAACATGGGGATAACAGCATAAAGCTGACGCATATCCATGTCCTGCACGCCGCTTTCGGTGTCCACCGCCTGGCCGGTCTGCGCGCCGTAATCCTTCAGAAACGTCATGAACGCATACGCCGCTTTACCGTAGGCATCGTCCACCGCCTGCACGTCTGCATCTTCGCTTAAAGCGACCGCATCCATGTCCTTGATATTCTCGTAGGTTTTCGCAAGCTTCGTCTCTTCATCGCTGCCGTGCTCCACGGGCGTGTAGGCGTTTTTGAACGTCCCCGCCTCCGCGTCGTTCATAAACAGCGTCAATAAGTCAACGGCCTGTTGGTTCAAAACCGCAGGTGCAGCCTCATCCACGCCGCCAAGCTGAATGCCGGTGTTCACAATGTCGCTCATCAGGTTCGGTAATGTCAAGTCACACATCGCCTGCCCGAAAAGCAGCAGAATGCACGCCAGCATCAGCGCCGCAAACGGCTTTAGGTACGTTTTCAGCAATTTCATTCGGTTTTCTCCTTTCTCATCTCCGGGTATCCGCCCGTCTCGGTAAAGTTTTCAAGGTTTCGCCGCATTTGCTCTATGACGCGGTGGAAGACCTGCATGTCTTCCGGGCTGACACCGGCGCACATTTTTTCATAATATTCATGCTTCAGTTCTCTGCACCGCTTAACAGCCGGCTCGGCCTTCGGCAACAAAACCAAATGTACCATGCGACGGTCGTTTTGGTCCTGTTTTGTTTCAATCCATCCGCCGCGCACAAGGTGGTCTACCGCCTTACTCATCAACGAGCGTGAAACACCCATGCGCCGCGCAATGCGCCCGGCCGTATCGACTTTTGTTGTGGAAAGGCACATGATCACACCGGATTCCACCGCGGAAAGGTCTTCATCCGCCAGCACCTTGCGCAGCTCCGTATTGATGATGCGCGCGATCTGCGTTAAGTGCTCCGCAAGCCCGTCGTGAAACGGCACAGCCGTACACGCTTGCTCGTCTCGCTTCATTCCTCGCACCTCCTGTTGCTTACTGCTGAACATCGCCAAAAGTTCTTAACGATGTCCATTTCCGAAAACAGTTTAAAACTGAATTGTTCATTTTTGAACTGTTAAGGAATGAACATATTATAGACCGATAAAAACAAAAAAGCAATGACTATTTTGTGAATAAAGATGCCAAATTATATTTCAGAAAACCATATAAACGAAAAGAAAAAAGACCCGCAAACACAGCGAACTGCATTTGCGGATCTTGAATCAGGCAATTATAAGGTAAAGTAAAAAATTACTTCAGTTCGACCTCAGCGCCAGCCTCGGTGAGCTTCGTCTTAAGAGCCTCAGCGTCGTCCTTGGAAACGCCTTCCTTAATGGTCTTCGGAGCCTCGTCAACCATAGCCTTAGCTTCCTTCAGGCCCAGGCCGGTAGCTTCCTTAACAACCTTGATAACGTTGATCTTGTTTGCGCCAGCAGACTTCAGAACAACGTCGAACTCGGTCTTCTCTTCAGCAGCCGGAGCAGCAGCGCCAGCGCCAGCGACCATAACCGGAGCAGCAGCGGAAACGCCGAACTCCTCTTCGATAGCCTTGACCAGCTCGTTGAGCTCGAGAACGGTCATGGACTTGATTTCTTCAACAAACTTTGCGATATCAGCCATTGTAATATCCTCCTAAAATTTTAAATTGAAAATTATCCTGCAAACTTATGCAGTTTCCTGAGCCTTTGCAACTTCACTAAGTGCAATAGCAAGACCACGCGGGCCGGATACGAGAACGCTAAGCAGCATCTGAACAAGACCTTCCTTGCTCGGGAGATCTGCGATTGCAGCGATCTCTGCCGGAGACATGACCTTACCGTCCATGTAGCCGGACTTAATCACGAACTTACCGTCGGAATCCTTTGCAAACTTGTTCAGGATTCTTGCCGGAGCGATCTGATCCTCGTGGGAAACAGCCAGAGCGGTTGTGCCTTCGAGAACCTCGGACATACCCTCGATCTCGGTGCCTTCGATAGCACGCTTGAGAAGAGTATTCTTAACGACAGTGTACTCAACGCCGGCTTCACGCAGTTCCTTACGGAGCTTTGTGTCGGCCTCTGCAGTGATACCCTTGTAGTCTACGACAACACCGGATACGCTGTTAGCGACCTTATCCTTCAGCTGAGCAACAATTGCCTGCTTTGTTTCCAAAACGCTTTTACTGGGCAAAATATTCACCTCGCCTTTCAGTTATGATTTGGAAAAGCGCCAAAATGAACGATTTTCCTCGGTGCGAAAACTAAAAATGCCTTCCCACTTACCGCAGGAAGGCATAAAAAGTACAAAGTAACTTTTCCGCTCCCTCGGCAGGCGGTAAAACCTTTCAGCCCGGAAAACCGGTGCACCTGCTGTCTTAGGTAAACAGCTTTGTAATTATAGCATGGCAGAAGAACTCTGTCAAGCCTTAAATTTAAGATTCAGACGAATCTTAACCAACCTTGTTCGGGTTGATCTTCACGCCCGGGCCCATCGTTGCAGCAACAACGCAGGAACGGATGTACTGGCCCTTAGCAGCAGCCGGCTTTGCCTTGTTGATGGCTTCCAGCAGCGTGTTGAAGTTTTCCGTCAGCTTCTCTGTGCCGAAGGAAATCTTGCCGATCGGGCAGTGGATGATGTTGGTCTTGTCGAGACGATACTCGATCTTACCGGCCTTCGCTTCGGTGATTGCACGTGCAATGTCCGGAGCAACGGTGCCGGCCTTCGGGTTCGGCATGAGGCCGCGCGGGCCAAGGATCTTACCGAGACGGCCAACCATACCCATCATATCCGGGGTTGTGATGAGGACGTCAAAATCCATCCAGCCTTCGGACTGGATCTTCTGGATCATATCATTGCCGCCGACGAATTCAGCACCGGCTGCACGAGCCTCGTCTTCCTTCTCCGGCTTGCAGATTGCGAGCACGCGGACGGTCTTGCCCGTGCCGTGCGGCAGGACGATAGCACCGCGAACCTGCTGGTCTGCATGACGGCCGTCAACGCCCAGCTTTACGTGGACTTCAACGGTTTCGTCGAACTTTGCTGTACCAGTCTTGACACAGAGGTCAAGCGCTTCCTGCGTATCATAAAGGCGGCTGCGCTCGATGAGCTTTGCGCCATCGACATACTTTTTACCGTGTTTCATTCATGTTCCTCCTAAAGTGGTAGATATCGGATTCTCAGAGAGTTTCCTCCCACCCGGGTAAAATCAAATCAATCGACTACTTCGATGCCCATGCTGCGTGCAGTACCGGCGATCATGCTCATAGCACTCTCGATGGATGCAGCGTTGAGATCAGGCATTTTCTGCTCGGCGATCTTCTTTACCTGCTCGCGGGTAATCTTTGCGACCTTTGTCTTGTTCGGTGTGCCCGAAGCTGTTTCGATGCCGCAAGCCTTCTTAATAAGAACTGCTGCAGGCGGCGTCTTTGTTACAAAGGTAAAGGAACGGTCTGCGTATACTGTGATGACGACCGGGATGATAAGACCAGCGTCGCCCTTGGTGCGCTCGTTAAATTCCTTTGTAAATGCCATGATGTTAACACCGTGCTGACCGAGAGCCGGACCAACCGGTGGTGCCGGGGTAGCTTTACCGGCAGGTATCTGGAGCTTAATAAAGCCCGTAACCTTCTGAGCCATTTGTTTGCACCTCCAAAATTCGTGGTTGATGGCGGAACGTCCGTGAAAATTCAGGCGTTCCTCCCACAGGGGGACGTATCCCCCTCAATAAAAAGCGGATTACCGCAATTTACCGTGTGTTATTCCACCGGTTCCGCCTGGTCAAGTTCCAGGTCAACCGGGGTTTCACGTCCGAACATCGAAACCATGACGCGAATGTGGTTCTTGTCCACATCAATCTCTTCCACTGTTCCGATAAAGCCCTCAAGCGGGCCGTCGGTAATCTGGACGCTGTCACCGACATTGTAGGAGACTTCGACATTCCTCGTCTCCACACCGAGTCGCTCCACTTCTTCATCCGTGAGCGGAATCGGCTTGGAAGACGGGCCGACGAAGCCCGTGCAGCCGCGGATATTGCGAACCGCGTACCACGATTCATCCGTGAGGATCATCTTTACAATGACGTAACCCGGAAAAATCTTGCGTTCCACTTCCTTGGTCTTGCCGTTTGCGGCAACTTCTGTGACCTTTTCGGTGGGTACGCGAATCTCAAAAATCAAATTCTGTAAAGAGTGGTTTTCCACCGTCTTCTCCAGATTTGACGCAACCTTGTTCTCATACCCGGAATAGGTATGAACCACATACCATTTTGCTTCGTCCGACATTTCGATTCCTCCGCTTCTCAAATAAACGCGCGATCATTTCGCGCTGCTTATTTCGCCACTTGCATGACGAGACCCAGCAAATTCATGAAGACGGTATCCAGCAGGAAAATGAAGAGACCAAGCAGGATGATCGTCGCAAGAACGACACCCACATTTTTGAAAACGTTCTTCGGCGTAGGCCAAACGATCTTTTTGATCTCGCCCTTGCAGTCGCGGAAAAACTTTCCCGCTTTCTTCGTAAAGCGAACAAAGCCGTTTTCTTTTTTTGCTTTTTCGGCCATAACTTCGTTCCTCGCTTTACTTCGTCTCTCTGTGGAGCGTGTGCTTCTTGCAGAATCTGCAGTACTTGTTCATCTCAAGTCTGTCGGGATCATTCTTCTTGTTCTTCTTTGTGTTGTAGTTGCGCTGTTTGCATTCAGTGCAAGCTAAAACGACCTTTACTCTCATGACGGCACCTCCCGTTTTACGGAAAAAATTTGGGATGTTCTCCCAGCCTCCCTCAAAATTTGGGCGCAAAAAAATAGCCCCCAACTTGAGGTATACCTATAATAGCATAGGATATACGCCGCTGTCAAGAGCTATTTTGAGATTTTATGCGGTTTTTCAGTCGCTCAGGCGTGCCTCCACCTTTTTGCCCTTCTTCTTTTCCTTTTCGGGCTTGATGTTCTTGCCGATGAGTTTTCTGGAGTGCTTATACACCTTCTGCAGGTCGCAGCCGTCCGTAAAGTTCGCGATGATATTGTTGATGGCCGCCTCGTCCTTAATATTATTCAGAACGCCGAACTGAATGACTGAACGGGTGTCCATATCACCCGCGGCGTACATGTCGCAGAAAATGGTGCACATGCGCTTCATGGGCTCGCTGTCCTTATAGTTCTTCGCAAGATTCTCGCACTTCGGCGCAACCTTCTCAGCAGCAAACAGTGCCGTGCGCACCTGACCGTACACGATGCGTTCCTCGTTCATTTCGTCGCGCAGCTCCGGGAACACCGGCACCAAGCGGTTGAGAAAGAACTGCGGATCCGCGTTGTTCTCTTCGTCCTTCTTGCGGCGCTTCTTCGCGGTCTGCACGAGCTCGCGGCGCTTAGAGCCCTGCACGAGCTCAAGAAAGTCGTTCGCGATGCTCTCCGCGTCCTGCATGGTGTTTTCACCTTCATCGAACAGCCACATGGAAAGCTGACGCCAGTCGCCCGGCTCCTTCGGGGTCTTCATCGTCGCGCTGCGCAGCACAAAGCGCCGCTGCTTCGTCTCATAGAAAAGGCCGTAGGCCACTTCGCCCGTCGTAAACATTACGCCGCGGCCGTTGTCGGTCTCCAGCGCCACAGCTTCGCCAAAGCCCTGCTCATTTAACGCTGCCTGCAATTTTTCCTGTATCAGTTCAAAAGCTTTCTGCTCCAAGTTATGATCACTCCGTTACATTAGTAATTTAGAGTATAACACAGTTTTCGCGCATTGTCTATGAAAAATCCATGAATTCCCGGAACTTATTTTTATCGGAACATAAATCCATTGCCATCATGCATTTTATATGCTAATATAGGCTCGTATTGAAAATATGCGGGCTCGGCCCGAAACAGAAATGAAGGAAATCGATTATGACAGAACACGGCGGCGCTGCCGCTTTAAAACAGAATAACCTCGCCGCTCTGCGCAGCGCGCTGTACCACACGGATTTCGCCACAAAAAAAGAGCTTGCCGAGCAATGCAGGTTAAGCCTTGCGGCCTGTACGGCGCTCCTCGGCGAGATGATCGACGACGGACAGGTGCTGGAGCTCGCCTTTGCCGCATCGAACGGCGGCCGTCCCGCGCGCCGCTTTTCCATCAACCCGAACTACGCGCACATTTTGTGCCTGTATACCGCTAATAACGACGTGGAAAGGAGCGGCATCGCCCTGCGCGTGTGCGATTTAAAGGGAAACAGCTTGCAGGAAAAATTCTGCCCGCTCAACGACATTCTGCCGGAGGACCTCACGCTGTTCATCACACAGATGGTGCAGGCAGATCCGCTCATCCGCGCAGTCGGCATCGGCATTTCCGGCGTCACCGACCGCGAAGGCGCCATTGAATCCCTTGCGTTCCCGGCGTTAAACGGCTTCAACCCGAAGAAGGTACTCGAAGAACAACTCGGCATCACGGTCATCACGGAAAACGACATGCACTTCACGTCCTACGGCTTTTACGTGCGCAATCCCTGCGACCACCCGTACTCCCTTTCCGTTCTCTACTGGCCGAGCCACCGCAGCGCCGGTGCGGGCACCGTGGTGGACGGACATATCATCGTCGGCAGTACAAAATATGCAGGCGAGCTCATCAGTCTGCCGCTCATCAACTCCACCGCTACAAAAGTCGAGACCGTCTCGCGCATGATTCACGGCGAGAATATCGTGCCGCTGATGCAGACCGCCGCCGTGTGCACCATCGCGCTTTTGAACCCGGACATCCTCTTCCTCACCGGCTCTGCCACCTTGAACGTGCGCGAAAAAGACATCATCGATTACTGCAAGCAGAGCATCCCGGAAAACCACATGCCCGTTTTCCGTATGCAGGCGGACATCCACGAGGAATACATGACCGGTATCTTCTCTCTGACGCGTCAGGCTTTGAAATTCAAACATTGAGCCTCTTTTTGAAATGTACAGACAACGCTCTTTAAAATTTCCTAAATCTCATAAAAACTTTTCTGCTGCTTTTTTACAAAATGTTTAAAAAGGGGCTTTACAAACGGAAGCGAATGTGATAAGATACCTTTTGTCAGAAAGTGACGAAAGTGTCCGATCCAAAAGGGATGAAGGACAACGGGGAGTTTATACGGGCGCGACACGCTGGGGATTTGCCCACACCGCACCCATAAATGAAGAAAACAGGACAAAGCGTTTTCAGATGCGCTTTGTCCTGTTTTTCGTTTTACAAAATCATTTCTTTACAATCTGCGCCGCTTCGCGTGCCAGCGCCTCAATGGCGTCAAAATCTCCGGCGTCCAGGAGCCCCCCCGGCACCATCCAACTGCCGCCGCAGCACAGCACGTTCGGCAGCGCAAGGTACTCCGCCGCGTTCTGCGCGCTGATACCGCCGGTGGGCATGAATTTCATATTGCCGTAAGGACCGCCGAGGGCCTTCAGCATTTTCACGCCGCCCACAACCTCCGCCGGGAACAGCTTCACAAAATCGAGTCCCATGCGCATGCAGGCTTCCACCTCCGTCGGTGTCGCGCAGCCAGGGATGACCGGCACACGGTGCGCAATGCACCAGCGTACCACCTCCGGGTTCGTGCCCGGACTGATAATCGCGGAAGCGCCCGCCTTCACGGCGCGCTCTGCGGTCTTTACGTTCAAAACCGTACCGGCGCACACGCACACGTCCGGCACCTCTATCTTAATACGGCGAATGGCTTCCTCCGCCGCGTCTGTGCGGAACGTCACCTCCGCCGCGGGCAGCCCGCCTTTTTTCAGCGCCAGCGCCAGCGGCACTGCTTTTTCCGCATCGTTGATCTGAATAACGGGGATGATCCCGATCGATTTTAACGTTTCCCGAAAATTCATAGAACACCCTCCCGGTGATTTTCTTTAGTTTATTGTATCATGCGCCGCAAAACTTTGCAATATATCCCCATTTCAAATAAATTCCGTTTTATTTCAAATTTGCGCTTGACAAATGAAATAACATTCGATATTTTATCCTCATCAGCTGAACCGCACCCGGGAGGAAACTATGGCAAGAACACCGCGCATCACGGCGGAAATGCTGCTTGAGGCAGGCGCCGCCATCACACTGGAAAAAGGCGCAGATGCACTCAATGTCCGCAGTGTCGCCGCTAAACTCAATTGCTCCGTGCAGCCCGTTTTCCGCAACTTCGGCAGCATGGAAACATTCCGCCGCGCCGTCATCGAATATTTAGACGGCACATATCAATCCTTCGTCGCGCAGTACCTCGATAAATCGGACTACCTGTTCACGATCAGCCTTGCGCACATTCTGCTCGCCCGCGACAGGCGCAATCTGTTCGGCGTCCTGTTTTTATCGAACGAATACGGCAGCCGCACCGTGCCGCAGATCATCTCGAGCCCGTGGAACCGCGAGGCCATCGACTGCACGGCGGTGCAGTACGGGCTCACCGTAAAGGAAGCCGAAGCCGTTTATCGCGACGTGCGATTTTATACATTCGGCATCGCCGAAGCGCTGTACGCGGGTTCACTTATTGCGGAGGAAAATGAGCTGCGGCAGTTGCTGCGCGGCGCCATCCGCAAATTCTGCGCAAAATAACGCAGTGTTCTCATTTAAAGAATTTGGAGAAAAAAACATGGACATCAATGCACAAAACAAAGAAAAATATTTGGAAGACTTAAAAAATTGGCTTTGCGAGATCGAAAGCGCCCCGCTTGAAGAAATGGGCGCGTTTTTCCGCAAGCGCCTGCCGGACTACGAAGCGCGCATGACGAAATTCTGGGGCGAAGACTACAAGCAGTTCGCACGCGCCGTGCCGCAAAGCGCCAAGCGTATTTTAGACCTCGGCTGCGGCACAGGATTGGAGCTCGACGCGCTCTACAATTTGCGCACGGATATTTCCGTCACCGGCATTGACCTTTCGCCCGATATGCTCGACGCCCTCATGAAAAAGCATGGGGATAAGAACCTCACACTGCTGTGCGGCAGCTACTTTGCCGTGCCGTTCCCCGGTGCGTTCGACGCCGTCATCTCGTTTGAATCGCTGCACCACTTTCTGTCGGAGAAAAAGCGCCGGCTCTTCAAACGCATCTATGACTGTCTCACGCCCGGCGGCATGTTTGTAAACGGCGATTACTTCGCCTGCTGTGACGAAGAAGAAAACCTGCTGCGCGAAACGTGGAGCCGCAAGCGCCGCGAAGAAAACATTCCCGACGACACATTCGTCCACTTCGACATTCCGCTCACAAAAGAACACGAAGCTGCACTGTTAAAAGAAGTCGGCTTCACCGTCACGGTGGAAAACGGTAACGATTGTTTGATTATAAAAGCGGTGAAATAACGCACAGCGAAGCGACGAATAAAGTTTTTGATCCAACTTTTTTCAAAAAGTTGGTGGGGTCTCGGGGCAAAGCCCTGAGGCGCGCTCCGCAGAGCGCGAAACCCATTTGCCTAACCTAAAACTAAGAAGGTAGGAGCGAACTTCCGGTGGATGTTCGCTCCGCAGGAAACCCCGTTGCATGGGTTTCCTGATAGGCGGTCAAAAGACCGCCTATTTAAAGCGCCGCACCCACGTTTTCCTGCGTGAGTGCGGCGTTGCTATTCGTTTTACTTTTCCGCGCTCGGTGCACTGACGCTGAAGATCGCACCTCTAACGCCGTCCAGCTTCACAGTTGTGCCGGAGCGCAGCAGGTCGGTCGCGTGCGCCGCGCCGACGATGGCCGGTTTATCCAACGCCATGGCGGCGATGGCCGCGTGAGAGTTCACACCGTCCATTTCCGTCACAATACCCGAAGCCTGACGGATCAGCGGCATCGTTGCGTTTGTGGTCTTCGGCAGCACCAGAATATCGCCCCTGCGGAACTTCTGCAGCGCTTCCTCCTCCGTTTTGCACACGCACAGCGGGCCGCAGGTACTCAGCTCGTTCACAACAGTGCCGGAGACGAGCACGTCGCCCACAAGGTGTACCTTCAGCATGTTCGTCGTGCCGGAAATGCCCAGCGGGATACCCGCCGTGATAACGGCAATGTCACCCGCCTGCACAAGTCCGTGTTCCTCCGCAACTGCAACAATGTGCTCAAACAGCTCGTCGGTGCTGGTCTTTTCCTCCAGCATCACGGGGATTACGCCCCAGGAAAGGCCCATCTGGTTCAATACCTTGCGGTCGGTCGTGCCGCTGATGATTGGGCACGCCGGGCGGAATTTCGAAATCATGCGCGCCGTAAAGCCTGTTTTCGATACGGTCATGATGGCCACCGCACCGAGGTCGTGCGCCGTCGTGCACGTTGCGTGCGAAATGGCAGAGGTCACGTCCTTTTGCACCGGCACATCCCACTGCTCCAGCTGACGCACGTAGTCGATGTCGTTTTCGGTGCGCTCCGCAATGCGGACCATCGTGCGCACGGCTTCCACCGGGTACGCGCCTGCGGCCGTCTCGCCACTCAGCATAATGGCGCTTGTGCCGTCGTAGATCGCGTTCGCCACGTCGGTCGCCTCCGCACGCGTCGGGCGCGGATTCTTGATCATGGAATCGAGCATCTGCGTCGCCGTAATGACCTGCTTGCCGGCGACATACGCTTTGTGAATGAGCTGCTTTTGCAGCACCGGGATCTCCTCCATCGGGATCTCGACGCCAAGGTCGCCGCGCGCCACCATAATGCCGTCCGAAACGCGGATAATGTCGTCGATGTTCTCCACGCCGTCCGTGTTCTCAATCTTCGCGATGATGCGAATGTCGCGGCAGTTGTTCTTTTCAAGCTCGTTGCGGATCATCACAATATCCTCTGCCGAGCGCGTGAACGAGGCGGCGATAAACTCAAAATCTTCCTTCACGCAGAATTCAAGATCTGCGCGGTCTTTTTCGCTGATATACGGCATGGAAAGCGTCACGCCCGGCACATTGATGCCCTTATAAGACGTGATGGGGCCGTCATTCAAAAGGCGGCACTCAATGTCTGTGTCTGTCACCTTTTCCACGACCATTTCAATGAGGCCGTCGTCGATGAGGATATGTGAGCCGCGGTGTACGTCCTTCGGCAGGTCCTTAAACGTGATAGAGCAGCCTTCCGCGTCGCCGGGGCGCTCGTTCGTCGTCAGTGTGTACTTCTGCCCGTGGGTCAGCATCACCTTTTCGGCAAACTTCCCCGTGCGGATCTCCGGGCCCTTCGTGTCGAGCAGAATGGCGACCGGCACGTCAAGCTCTTTTCGCAGCTTTTTCACCATATCGGCGCGGCGCTTGTGCTCCTCATGCGTGCCGTGCGACATATTCAGGCGCGCCACGTTCATGCCGCTCAAAATCAGCTCGCGCAGCACAGCCTCGTCATCGGTAGAAGGACCCAGCGTACATACGATCTTGGTTTTTCTCATCTATATCGACCCCTTTCATTTTCGCAGACCCCATGGCCTGCACATCAGTGTGGGCTATTTTTTCTTATTATAGCTGAAAAAAGAAAGGGAAGTCAATATGACGGCTAATAATTAAAAAAGTAACAGGCTATTTGTTGAAAATGACTCGCTTTTTCACACCGGAAGTCATATTTTTCACTTTTGCCGTGCGAGAAAGTATCCTTTTCTGCATTTCGCAGATCGGCAGAGGCAACAAAGCAAGGATTGCCACGATGCCCCACTGTGTCAAGGTCAGCGGTACGGAGCCAAACAGCGCCGCCGCTTGCGGAAACACGACCACGCCCGCCATCAATGCCGAGCAAATCAAAAACGATACGTTCAGGCCCCGGTTTTTAAACATGCCGCGTCCCAAAACCGGTCCCGTACTGCGCATATTATAGCTGTGCACGAGCTGCGAAAGGCTTAGGACCGCAAACGCCATCGTGCGCCCCACGGCGGGCTGCATGGGATCGGCGTCAAAAAACACGCGTCCCACCGTGAACGCCAAAAGCGCCAGTGCGCCGATCATCATACCCTCCGCCGCCATTGCAAAACCGAGCCCGTTTGAAAACGCACTGCTGTCCCGCGCGGTAGGCGGGCGGCGCATCACGTCGCCCTGCGGCGGGTCACTGCCCAGTGCCAGCGCAGGCAAAGAGTCCGTCACAAGGTTCACCCATAATAATTGCGCCGGCAAAAGCGGCGTCGGCGTGCGCAGCAAAAACGACACAAGCACCACCAAAATCTCGCCGATGTTGCACGACATCAAAAAATGGATGGTCTTGCGGATGTTGCCGTATACTGTCCGCCCCTCCCGCACGGCGGAAACAATCGTCGCAAAGTTGTCGTCCGTCAATACCATGTCGGCGGCGTTTTTCGCGACCTCCGTGCCGTTTTTGCCCATCGCGCAGCCGATGTCCGCCGCTTTCAGGGCAGGCGCGTCGTTCACACCGTCGCCCGTCATCGCCGTGACGAGCTTCAGCCTGCGAAACGCCTTGATAATGCGCATTTTGTGCGCCGGAGAGACCCGCGCGTACACGGAACACGTCTGCACCGTCTGCAAAAGCGCGTCGTCCGAAAGGCTTTCCAGCTCCGTACCCGTCATCACAGCTTTATTTTCAATGCCGAGCCGCCCGGCAATGGCTGAGGCCGTAGCGGGTTGGTCGCCGGTGATCATCACCGGGCGAATGCCCGCACGCTTGCACTCGGAAACCGCCTCCGCTGCTTCCGGGCGCGGGGGATCCTCCAGCCCGATAAGTCCCAAAAAGCACAGCCCGCTTTCCGCCGCATCGTCCGTCTCGGGGCAAGCTTCCGCGCGCTTTTCCGCTGCCGCCAGAACACGCAGCGCGTCGTTTGCCATGTCGCGGTTTTTTGCGCTCAGTGCCGCCCGCATCTCGGGTGTTAACGTAACGTTCCTCCCGTTTAAAAGCACATACGTGCAGCGCGGTAAAATCGCCTCCGGCGCGCCCTTTGTGATAACCCTGTATCCGCCCTCCGTTCGCAGTACGACTGTCATACGGCGGCGTTCTGCCGTAAACGGCACCTCAGCCGCTTTCACACGCTGTTTTTGCAGACGCTCCCAGTCCGATACCGCCGCGACAATCGCCGTTTCGGTCGGGTCACCGAGCAGCTTCTCGTCGCTGCCCTCCACGCTCGTACACAGCGCCGCCGCAGATAACAAAGCGTCTCTATCCTGTCCGTTCAGCTCGCCCGCCGCACCCGCGCAGCGCACTACCGTCATTTTGTTCTGCGTCAGCGTGCCGGTTTTGTCGGAGCAAATGACCGCGCAGCTGCCAAGCGTCTCCACGGCAGGCAAATGCCGAATGATGGCTCGCTTTGCCGCCATGCGCCGCACGCCGAGCGCCAAGACGATCGTCACCACGGCAGGCAGGCCCTCGGGTATCGCCGCCACCGCAAGGCTGATGGAGATCATGAACATTTCAAGCGGTTCTGCCTTTTGGATAAGCCCGATCAAAAAAATCACCGCACATATCCCAAGCACCAAAAGCCCGATGAGCTTGCCCGTGCGCCGCAGCCGCAACTTTAACGGCGTGTCGGGTGTTTCTTCGTCGCCAAGCATCGCCGCAATGCGACCCATTTCGGTTTGCATGCCCGTTGCGGTCACAATGCCCACGCCCTGCCCGGCAGAGATGCCCGTGCCGGAAAACAGCATGTTTTTACGCTCCGCCGCGCCGCATGTTTCGTCACATACCGCATTCGCACTCTTGCCGCTTGGCACGGATTCCCCCGTCAGCGCGCTTTCCTCGGCCTGCAAATGCATGCTCTCCAAAAGCCGCAGGTCGGCGGGCACCACGTCTCCCGCGCGGATATATACGACGTCCCCCGGCACGAGTGCTTCGGCGGAAATGACCGCGCGTTTGCCGTCCCGCAGCACATCGGCGTGCGGCGCAGAAAGCGTGCGCAACGCTTCCAACGCCCGTTCTGCCTTCGCCTCCTGCACCGTGCCGACGAACGCGTTTGCAATGACGATGCCCAAAATCAGCAGCGGGTCGGCCAGATTCGCTTCCCCCTGCATGCACGAGACGGCAAATGACACTGCCGACGCGATGAGCAGAATGAGCACCATAAAATCGCCGAACTGCAGCATAAATTTCTTTGCAAAGCTCGTTTTCTTCCCCTTTTGCAGCCGATTCTCACCGTAAACGCCGAGCCGCTTTTTCGCTTCGGATCCGCTCAGTCCACGCCCCGCGTCGCTTTGAAGGATTTTCACAGCTGCCTCCGCCGTCATGGCATAGAATTTTGCTTCCGCTATGGGTTTTGACATTTTCCTGCCCCCTTTTCCGGTAATTCTATGCGCGGGCGCGTCCGTTTAGAATTTTGAAAGAATTCTTTCATAGAAATCCACTGGCATTTTTAGAAAAATTGCAGTATACTATAACTCAATCAAAGCATTGGAGGTTTACTAAGATGAGTTTTCCCGGCATCCCGTCGCTTGACGCCGCCGTCATGGCCTTTATACAAACGCACTTTCATAACACCGTGACCGATACGGTCTTCCCCATCATCACATCGCTCGGCGAAGCGGGCATTGGGTGGATCGTCCTTTCGCTCGTTTTGCTCTGCTTTAAAAAAACGCGCCGCACCGGTGGTTTGGTGCTTATCGCCATGACGGTCACGCTGCTTTTCGGCGAGCTGACGCTGAAAAACATCATCTGCCGCCTACGCCCGTGCAACGTGTTCACGAATTTTCCGATGCTCATCGCGCGCCCCACGTCCTATTCGTTCCCCTCGGGCCACACATCGTCAAGCTTCGCCGCAGCGCTTATTTTGACGCTCCGCCACAAAAAAGTCGGCTGGCTCGCGTACATTCCGGCAGTGCTCATCGCGTTCTCCCGCATTTTTCTTTTTGTCCACTACCCTACCGATGTCCTCGCCGGCATCCTCCTCGGCACCCTCGCCGCCCTCCTCACCTACTTCGCCGCCAAGGCGATTCAAAAACGACAGGCAGAGAAGCGCACGGCACAAATTTGAACCGTTTATTTCGACAGATAAAAGCAGCGCGCAGGTTTCACAGCCTACGCGCTTTTTCTATCTCTGTTCAGTTCTTTCTTGTCAATTCTTCCAACACTTTCCGTACATTATGCGCGGCGTCTTCCTGAATCTCAATGACCTTTGCACCGGCGTGCTTTGCTACGTCCCGCAGGTCGCACGCGATGGCGGTGTGGTACGAACAGCCGATGACAAGGAACACGTCGCCGGGCTTTAATTCAGCCGCCCTTTCGTATGCTTTCACATAGTTCGGCGCGGGGTCACCGTACAGCACGGGCTTATTATGAAGCGCCCACGCCTTGTCCATTTCGTCGTCCTCCGGCAGGCCGCCGTGCAGCTCCAGTGCGTCGCTGCCCGCTTTTTTATGCAGCCCGTCAATGTTCATCGTGATGACCGGCACCTTGTATTCCGCCAGCGCAAAATGCGCGTCGTTCGGCTCCGCGCCGTTCATATTCGCTTTCAATTCGCGAATGACCTCGTTATACTCCTCGTGGTGATGCTCCGCGAACGTGCGGAACAGCTTTTCGCGCACGTCGGGTCGCTCCATAAATGTCGGAATGTTGCTCTGCTTGCTGATGCCCGCGCCCGTAAACGCCAGAATTTTCATAAAGACCGCCTCCTTGGCTCTCCATTTAAAGGAACGGCGCAGATTTTAAGCCTGCGCCGTTCTTTTTATATAAATTCAATTTTACTGCGCTTTGCCGATCTCCAAGGCTTTTCTATTGAAACCGAGCATATCCGCTTTTCTTGCGGGAATACACTTTTGCAGCGCTTTATCGAGCGTTTCTTCCGTGCAGAACGCAAGCTCCTTGCGCAGCTTACCGACCAAGATGATGTTCGCAAGGCCTTTCAGCCCGTTTTCCTCCGCCAATTTTGATGCCGGGACATAGAAAACGGTCACGTCGTCGCGCTCTACACGCTCGTCGATGAGGCTGCTGTCGAGTAAGATCGTGCCGCCGGGCTCGACCTCGTTCACGAACTTATCGAGTGACGGGCGGTTCATGGCGATGAGCACGTTCGGGTTCGTCACAAGCGGCGAACCGATGGGCTCATCGGAGAGACAAATGCTGCAATTCGCGGTGCCGCCGCGCATCTCCGGGCCGTAGGACGGCAGCCAAGAGAGCTCCCTGCCCTCAATGAGGCCTGCATACGCCACAACTTTACCGGCGAACAAAATGCCCTGACCGCCGAAACCGGCAAAAACGATGTTCAAGTCTTTCATTTCAGCCTATCCCCCTTTGTGCCGTCTTTATACACGCCGAGCGGGTAGTACGGAACCATGTTCTTTTCGAGCCAATCGAGCGCCTCAACCGGCGACATGCCCCAGTTCGTCGGGCAGGTGGAAAGCACCTCTACAATGGAGTAGCCTTTGCCCTCAATCTGGTTCTGGAACGCCTTTTTGATTGCCTTTTTTGCGATATTGACATTCTTCACGTTATCGACGGTCACGCGCTGTGCAAGCGCCACGCCGTCCAGTGTGGAGAGCATTTCGCAGATGCGCACCGGGTAACCTGCCGTGTTGACATCACGGCCGTACGGGGTGGTCTGCGTGACCTGATTCGGCAGGGATGTCGGCGCCATCTGGCCGCCTGTCATGCCGTAAATTGCATTGTTTACAAAGATAACGGTGATGTTTTCGCCGCGCGTTGCCGCGTGGACGGTCTCCGCCGTACCGATGGCCGCAAGGTCGCCGTCGCCCTGATAGGTGAACACAACGTCCTCCGGCTTTGCGCGCTTGATGCCCGTTGCGACCGCTTGGGCTCTGCCGTGCGGCGCCTGCACCATATCGCAGGTGAAATAATCGTAGCACATAACGGAGCAGCCGACCGAGGCCACGCCGACCGTTTTGCCGTCGATGCCGAGCTCTTCTATCGCTTCCGCAACAAGGCGGTGAATGATGCCGTGCGTGCAGCCGGGGCAATAATGCAGCGGCGCGTCTGTTAGCGTAGACGGCTTTTTAAATACAACTGCCATTTGATTCTATCCTTTCGCCTTATTTCAAAAGTTTATCGATCTCGCCCAGAATTTCCTTCGGGGTAGGAATCACACCGCCGGTACGGCCGTAGAAGTGCACCGGCACACGGCACTCTGCCGCAAGACGCACATCGTCTACCATCTGGCCCATGCTCATCTCCACAACGAGCAGCTCTTTGGTGTGGTCTGCCGCGCGCTTGATCGCGTCCTTCGGGAACGGCCACAGCGTGATGGGACGAATTAAACCGACCTTCTTGCCGGCTTCACGCGCCTTATTCACGGCGCTGCGCGCCACACGGCTCGATGCGCCGTAAGCGACGACGATGACATCTGCGTTCTCCGTGCGGTATTCCTCCGCACGCTGCTCTTTTTCTTCGACGATCTTATAGCGCTCGTAGCGGGCACGCACAAGGTCTTCAAGGGCGTTCGGCGTAAGGTAAAGGGAGTTGATGATGTTGTGCTCTCTTTTATTTTCATGGCCGCAGGCTGCCCACGGCTTTTCGGGAAGCTTTCTGTCTTTGTGCTCCGGCAGCTCCACCGGCTCCATCATCTGGCCCAGCATGCCGTCTGCAAGGATCATCGCGGGCATGCGGTATTCGTCGGCTTTATCGAATGCGTCGGAGACGAGGTCGACCATTTCCTGCACCGTGGACGGCGCAAAAACGAGAATCTGGAAGTCACCGTGACCGAGGGCTTTCGTCGCCTGCCAGTAATCGGACTGTGAGGGCTGAATGCCGCCGAGGCCCGGGCCGCCGCGCTGCACGTTGATGATGAGCGCCGGCAAGTCGGAGCCTGCCATATAGGAAATGCCTTCGCCCTTAAGGCTGATGCCGGGCGAGCTTGAAGACGTCATGGCGCGCACGCCGGCCGCAGCCGCACCCAGCACCATATTGACCGCCGCAATTTCCGATTCAGCCTGCAAATATGTACCGCCGATCTTCGGCATACGCTTTGCCATATAAGCCGCAAGCTCTGTTTGCGGTGTGATGGGATAGCCGAAGAAATGATGACATCCCGCCTGAATAGCGGCTTCGGCCAGGGCTTCGTTGCCCTTCATCAAAACTTTTTCTGCCATAGTTTTTAACTCCTCTCTCAGCGTTCCACCGTGATCGCCGAATCCGGGCACATGGTCGCGCATGCCGCACAGCCCACGCACGCTGCCTCATCGGTCAGCTCTGCGGGGTGATAGCCCTTCGCGTTCAAACGATCCTTCGCGAGCGCGATGATCTTTTTCGGACACGCGTGAATGCACATGGAGCAGCCTTTACATACTTTTTCGTCTACAATGATCCTTGCCATTCGGTTTCCTCCTTTATCCTACTCGGTTTCGTCCTCCCAGACGAAACGTACATATCGCTTTACCGCTTTAAATCCCTCGGGCAGCGTGTTTTCCACCGCAAAATCCGGCACGGTGGAATAGAGAAGCGGCAGATGGCATAATTCTGCGGCTTTTTTCGCAAACGGCACAGCATCAAGCACCGTTTGCATATCGGTCTGCACAGCGAGGTTTGAATTGTTCACGACCGCCGTCGCTTTCAGGTGCGATGCCGTTTCGATCTCCCGAAGGAGCGGAAGCGTTTCTTCCGGCTTTGTGGAAAGCACACGGTACCGGTTTACGACGTACAGCATCTCGTACCCGGCAGTCTCGATCTGCCGATGCAGCTGCCCGAGCGCCGTAGCGCCCACGTCGTCGCCGCCCGCATCGATAAAAATATCGGCGTTCTCCATATTAAAGATGGAGAAGATCTCCGGCGGCAGCACAGGGGTATCGAGCGTTGTGTTCGCGAACACCGGCGCGATGAGTTCCACGCCGAGCTTTTTGAGCAGCGCGGAATAATCCGACGAGCGGAAATACGGGTTCACGACGTCCATATCGACAACAACGCTGCGTCTGCCGCGCTGTGCCGCCTCTGCTGCCAAATTCAGCACGAGATTGGTCTTTCCGCAGCCGTAATGCCCGCAAATGACCGTAATGGAGCTTTTCATGCGCTCACCCTTTCTTCTATAAATAAAGCGGTCCGGTACTCATCATCATACCACCGGACCGCCAAAAAATCAACCTTTCCCGCCGACTTCGCCGCTTTATTCATAAATTTTTATAAGTCTTACAAAATGTGGGATTCGTGAAAGTCTTGTTCGCTTCCCGAATATTCGCACCGATGGAAGTTGCGGAGCGCTCAAGCTGATTAACGATAGACCGATGCCCGTGGATCGTTTCCGTTAACTTTAGCGATGAGAAATATATTTAAAGGAAATTAGAAATTTTCAGAAGTTTTTTAGTGAAATATTTTGCTGATGCAAAATGTGAAATAATGCTAACGCATTGTGAAATTTGATGCCAGCATCAAGTGAAATGAAATAAATCCACGCACGCCCGCAGGCATTTCACACGCCGTAGGCGTATTTCACGTGCGAAGCACATTTCACAAATCCGCAAGGATTTATTTCGTTGAAAAAAGACCTTTGTCAATCGACAAAGGTCTTTTTTGGAGCGGACGACGAGGCTCGAACTCGCTACCTCCACCTTGGCAAGGTGGCGCTCTACCAGATGAGCTACGTCCGCATTTCGGATTTCGTGTCACTTGTTTCGCAACGTGACTTATTATAACGGAGATGACCCGATTTGTCAAGCCTATTTTTGAATTTTTTCCGACTTTTTTCGTAAGTGCTTGCAATCCGTGAAAAAACTGCTATACTTTATGCAATGATTTTCGGCAGCACTGTGCGAACACGGAGCTGCTTTCTGTTATTTTAGAAGGAGTTATGTTTATGTATTGTAAAACCTGCCGTCAACCGCTGCCTCACGATGCCCGCCGCTGCCCAAACTGCGGCGCACCTGTTGAAAACACCGTTTTGCAAAGCGGCGCACGGGATTTCACCGCCGACTACGACCCGCGTGACATTCAGGAGAATCGCGGCTGGGGCATTCTTTCCTACCTCGGCTTTTTGGTACTCATCCCCATTTTCGCTGCGCGCAACTCGTATTTTGCGCGTTTCCACGCAAACCAGGGGCTTGTGCTGTTTCTTTTCTACGCGTGCTATTCGGTGCTGACGCGCATCATCACGAACATCTTAAATCTCGCGCTCGGTTTTATACCGTTTGTGCCGGGCATGATCTCCGCCGCGCTGCAATTTATCGGCATCATCTTCTTTGTGCTGATGATCCTCGGCATCGCAAACGCCGCTTCCGGCAAAGTAAAGGAGCTGCCGTTCATCGGCCGTATTCGCCTTTTGAAATAACCGTACATAGCAAAATTGCCCTGCGGAGTTTTCTTTCGCAGGGTATTTTTATACGCGAATTTCGCAAAACCGTTGCGCACAAAGTCGATATATGCTATACTGCGTAAGGAAAAATTCAGCGTTCGGCGGATTTTAATCAAGCGGCAACGCGGGGGAGCGCCCGATTTGCCGTGCCGGACTGCTTTCACATAGCGATGGGACTCCGTGTTTCGGATTGAGAGGAAGCAATTGAGCTTCGACCGCCCGGCCTGAATTTATATTCGGGCGCGCTTCGCTATGTGCATTTGTGCGCCTCTTTTAAATATGGGTCGGAAACGCTTATATTTAGAGAGGTACAAAAAATGAAAAGAGAACACATTCTGAAAATGGTCATGCTTGCAATGCTCGTCGCCATCGGCGTCGTCATTTCACCGATTTTGCGCGTGGAGGGCATGTGCCCCATGGCGCATCTCATCAACATTGTCTGCTCCGTTTTCCTCGGTCCATGGTATTCCCTGCTGTGCGCCACGCTTATCGGCATCATTCGTATGACGCTGATGGGCATTCCGCCGCTTGCCTTAACCGGCGCGGTGTTCGGCGCGTTTCTTTCCGGCGTATTTTACCGTCTTTCGGGCGGCAAGATCCTTTGCGCAGTGCTCGGCGAAGTGTTCGGCACCGGCGTCATCGGCGCGCTGGCTTCTTATCCGGTGATGACGTACATCGTCGGGCGCGAGGGGTTGACATGGGCTTTTTATATTCCGTCGTTCATCGGCGGCACGCTGATCGGCGGCTCCATTGCGTTCGTGTTCCTCATGGCGCTGCGCCGCAACGGACTGCTTGCAAAATTCCAGCATGATTTGGGGGCGAAGGTCTATGACACCACTGCTGCAAAACGCGCTGCTCAAAGCACGAAATGATCTGCGCGAGACGGCGCCGCTCATCCACTGCATCACGAATCCGATTGCGATTAACGACTGCGCGAACGGGATTCTCGCCGTGGGCGGAAAGCCTATCATGGCGGAGCATCCCGACGAGGTGGAGGAAATCACGTGCATAGCGGGAGCGCTCGGCGTAAACATCGGCAACATCACAGATGCGCGCCGCACCTCCGTTTTGACGAGTGCCAAGGCGGCGAAAACGACCGGTGTGCCGATCTCTTTTGACGCGGTGGGCGTGACGTGCAGCGCCCTGCGCCGTGACCTGACGCACACGCTGCTGCGCGAGGCCTGTCCGGAAATTTTGAAGGGCAACGACGCGGAGATTCGCGCCATTGCGGGCGCGCATTTTGAAAGTCGCGGCATCGATGTTTTACGGACGAACACGGCGGAAACGATTGAAATTGCAAAAATGCTCGCCTCTACCCTGCACTGCGTGGTGCTCGTCACCGGCAAAACGGACATTATCACAAACGGCGAAACAACTGAGCTGTGCGAAAACGGCACACCACGCCTGTCGCTCGTCACCGGCACGGGCTGCATGGTACACGCGTTGTGCGCTTCATACAGCGCCGTGACGGATCCGTTTACGGCTGCGGTTTTGGCTGTTTCCACCATGGGCATTTGCGGCGAGCTGGCCGAACGGAAATCCGAGGGGCTCGGGTCGTTCCGCATCGCGCTTTTGGACGCACTTTCGCTGCTTTCGGACGATGATTACACGCGTTTATTAAAGCTGCGCGAAGTTTAAAAGAAGGAGTTTTTCTATGAAATTCGATCCTACCTTATACCTTGTGACCGACAGCACCGGCCGCACGGACGATGACTTTCTTTCCATCCTCGAAAGGGCACTCACGGGCGGTGTAACGCTGGTGCAGCTGCGCGAAAAAGAACGCGGCGGCGGTGAATACCTGCGCCTTGCGCGCCTCACAAAAGCTGTTTGCGACCGCTACCGTGTGCCGCTTATCATCGACGACCGCGCGGACATCGCCATGGCGGCAGATGCGGCGGGCGTACACGTAGGTCAAAGTGATCTGCCCGTCTGTGAAGCGAGAAAGCTTTTAGGTGAAGATAAAATCGTCGGCGCAACGGCAAAAACCGTGGAGCAGGCGCAGAAAGCGTACCGCGAAGGCGCGGACTACCTCGGCACGGGCGCGATCTTCCCGACGACCACGAAGGTGAAAACCGTGCTGACGCCGGTTTCGCGTTTGAACGATGTCTGCCGCAGCGTGCCGATCCCGGTCGTGGCCATAGGCGGTTTAAATGCCGGGAACATGGATGTTTTGAATGGCAGTCCCATTGACGGCATAGCGGTCGTTTCGGCCATCATGAAGAGTGCAGACCCCGAAGCTGCCGCGCGGGAGCTTTTCGCGCGCGTGCGGGTGATTAAAGAGAATAACCGCTGAAAGTCATAGAATGCTACACTTTGTGCTGATTTCACAAACTGAAACGGCATTTGGCGGTGAAATCTTTTCCGAAATGACATACGGTTTTTACGCGCGGTTTATTGACTCTGCGTTTTACCGGTAGTATGATAATGGTAGAAGCAAAATTCCCCATAATTTGCGTACAAGCCCCTTTTCATAAATCCACACCTTAAACGAAAAAATCACCGAGTTTTTCCTCGGTGATTTTTTCGTTATAAAGCGTCGGCAAAAAGATTTTTCGTTCTTTTTGCCGGCGCTCTCTGTTTATTCTTAAAAACTTTTACAGCGTAAACGTATACGTGCCCGCGGTGAGCGTCATTTCTTCCGTGGTACCGTCTTTTTTCGGCAGATAGACTTCCGCTTCGGCGTCAAACGGGATGACGACGGTGTACGTCACTTCGCCGTTATCCTCGTACTGCCAGCCGGTTTCATAGTAGCCTGCGGCGGTATTGACCTTGGCTTTTGCCGCGCCGAGTCTTGCATCGGGCTGCGGGCGGATGACGGCCTTTTTATAACCGGGCACGTCCGGCACGGGGTTCAGGCCGCAGACGTTCTTATATACCCACTCGAACACCGCGCCGTAAGCGTAGTGGTTCATGGAGTTCATGCCGATGCCGCTGATCTTACCGTCCGGATTGACGGAGTTCCAGCGCTCCCAGATCGTTGTGGCACCCATGTTGACCTCATACAGCCAGCCGGGATTTTCCTCGTTCAAAAGCAGCGTATAGGCTTCTGCATTCGCGCCGTTATCGGAGAGCGCGCGGCACAACACAGGCGTGCCGAGGAAGCCGGTCTTCAGCTTGCCTTTATTCATCGCGAGCAGGCCGCGCAGGGTTTCGGTAATCTTCTCGCGCGCGAACTCCGGCGCAAGCCCAAACGAAAGCGAAATGGCGTTGCCGGTCTGCGTTGCGGCCGCGCATCTGCCGCCCGCCGTGTAAAACTCGCGGCGGATGGCGTCGAGAATTTCGTCTGCACGCTTTTTGTAGACGTCGTACTCGGTCGTTTTGCCGAGCGCGCGTGCGGCGTTTGCAACGCACATGGTGCTCTTATAGTAGTAGGCGGAGCACAGGAATGTGATGTCCGTGCCGCCGAGAACAGACTCGGGATTGAAGCCGGATTCCGGGCCGTCCAGTGCGAGCCAATCGGCAAAGTGGAACTCAATGCCCGGCCACAGGCGCGTTGCGCCGTGCGCTTCGTCGTAGCGGTAGATCCAATCTGCCCACAGCTTCATGCTCTCGAAGCCGTTTTTGAGCACGCTGATGTCGCCCGTTGCAATGTAGGTTTCCCAAGGGACGATGGCTGCGGCGTCTGCCCAGCCGCAGTGACCGCCGCCGTTTGCGAGCATTGGGTTTGCTTCGCCCGGCTTGCGGCTGATGAGCAGCGGGGCGACATCCGGCACCTTGCCGTCGAGGCGCTTCTGTTCCTCCAAAAGGTCTCGGATATACTTCGTATAGAACGCGCCGCAATCCATGTTGTAGTTCGCCGTGGGGCAGAACGCCTGCGCGTCGCCCGTCCAGCCCATGCGCTCGTCGCGCTGCGGGCAGTCGGTCGGCACGTCGAGGAAGTTATCGCGCTGGCTCCAGACAGAGTTCAAGTACAGGCGGTTGACCTTCTCGTTTGCGGTCGTGATCTCGCCGGTCTGCTCGAGGTCGGAATAAAGCGCCCACGCCTGAATATCCGTGATGCCGGTGAGGTCTGCCACGCCGGAGAATTTGATGTAGCGGAAGCCGTAGAAGGTCGCAATCGGTCGAATAAAGGCTTTTTTGCCCGTCGAAATATAGCGGTACTCGGAAAGCGCAGTGCGCAGGTTATCGCGGTAGAAGCAGTCATCCTGCAACAGCTCGCCGGTCTGCACGCGCAGCTCGACACCTGCGGGCAGGTCGGCCATGAACGTGAACCAACCCGTAATGTTCTGGCCGAGGTCGAACACAAGCTCGTTTTTCGGCGTGGTGATCTGCTTCGGGGTGATGATATGCTTTGCTTTTACGGGCAGCGAGAGGCGCGCGGAAATTGCGCCGAGGTTCGTCGTGGTGTTTCGCTTCACCGGCTGCCAATTTGCATAGGTGCAGGACGGCGCGCACCAGTTTTCGATTTCGAGGTTCGCGTCGTAGCGCTCGCCGTCGTAGATGTTGCCGAACGTCAGCGGGTTCGGCGCGCACTGCCAGCTTTCGTCCGTGACGATGACGGTCTCGCCCTGCGTGGTGGTGACGTGCAGTTCACCGAAAAGCAGGTATTCCTCTGTGTACATGTTGCAGGGTTTTCCCGGGAAATTCGTTTCGTAATCGCCAACGACGCCGTCAAAACCAAAGCGGCCTTTCGCCCAGCCGTTGCCCAAAATGGCGCCGATGACGTTTTCGCCGGTGTGAATGAGGTCGGTCACGTCGTAGGTCTGGTACTGAATCCAGCTGTCGTAGGCGGTGCAGCCGGGGACAAGATACTCATCGTTCGCCTTTTCGCCGTTCAAATAGAGCTCGTAGATGCCGAGACCCGTGAAGTATGCGCGGGCAGAGAGAACTTCGCCGGTGATCTCAAACGCGCGGCGCATGTACGGGGCGGTGTCCGGCGCAAGGCACGGAGAAATACGCTGTGCCGTGAACGGCTCGTCGAGCTTTGCGGTCTCGAACCACGCAGTGTCGCTTGTGACCAATTCACCGTTATCGCCCATAACGGTAACGCGCCAGAAGTAGCGCGTGCGGGGCTCGAGGGCGATTTCCACCGGTACACCGAGGGACGACGCGGTTTTGCACGCGCCGGTATCAAAGATAACGTCGGCAAAATCCTCCGTTTTGGAAACCTCCACGCGCGCCCAAAGCTGCTTTTTCGCTTCGGTATCCGTGACTGTCCACGAGACGTGCGGCGTTTTCAGATCAAAACCGAGCGGGTTGACGATACGGTTTGTTTTCATTCTCTGAATTTTCATGTTCCGTTCCTTTCTGTGCGTTTGCACGTGCGGCTTTTTCCTTTGCCGCTTCGTATTCCGGCCGCGTAAAGCTGCGGCATTTTGTTCTATTTCACAGAATATCAGATATGAAGATGAAAAACAAGGACTCAATTTCCGCAAAAATACGTCCTTATTTTCAGTAATTGCATGCGAAGATGTTGAACTAAGCCGTTTTCAAAAGTTCTTATAGGTTAGCCGCGACTTTAGCTTGACACAAGTCCATATTTGTGGTTTAATAAGCAAACATGAGTATCGGTGCCGCAAAGCGACACTGCGATAAGGGAGTAGTCGGCGCGAAGCGCTGTATGGTCGACACACTTGAGGAAACTCACGGCTATGCATGAAATGACGAGACTTATCCGAAAGGCATCTCCGGCTTTTCGGGTGAGTCTTTTTTATTGCCCGCGCACGTATACTTTTATGCCAAAACAACGGAAAACGGTGATCAAAATGAGCTTATGGGAACTCTTAATTCTGGCAGTCGGTCTTTCAATGGACGCATTTGCGGTTTCGGTATGTAAGGGGCTTTCGGTGAAAAAGCTGAAAGCGAAGCACATGCTGACTGTGGGTGCCTATTTTGGCGGATTTCAGGCACTGATGCCTCTTTTAGGGTACATTTTAGGCATACAGTTCCAGTCAATGATTCAGCAGTTCGACCACTGGATCGCGTTTGTGCTGCTGGTACTGATCGGCCTGAGCATGATAAAGGAATCGCGCGAGGAAGCGGAGAACCTCAACGATTCGTTCAGCTTTAAGACGATGCTGCCGCTCGCGGTGGCGACGAGCATCGACGCGCTGGCGGTGGGCGTAACGTTCGCGTTTTTGCAGGTCAAAATCGTACCGGCCATCAGCTTTATCGGCGCAACGACGTTCATTCTTTCGGCGATCGGTATTCGCATCGGCAACATTTTCGGCGCGAAGTATAAATCGAAAGCAGAGCTTGTCGGCGGCATCGTGCTGATTTTGATGGGTGTGAAAATTTTGTTAGAGCACCTCGGCGTACTGGATATGATTTTCGGTTAAGAACCGGAAACAAGAAAGCGCCCCGCTTCCTTTTATTGAAAGCGGGGCGCTGTTTTGTTTTAATTTACGAACTAAAGTAACCCGTTAAATTACTTCTGTGCGTCGTAGTAATCCTGATATGCGGTGTAGCCCTGGAGCTCGATGTTCGATGCACGCTTATCGGTGTAGATCTTCTCAATGTCATGAACCTGATTGGACTCAGCAAAGTCTTTCAGATCCTGAACGAGCTTATCGAACGTTGCGTCGTCGGAAGCCATGATGATCTGCGGGATACGCATCTTGCACTCATCGGTGATAGCCTGTCTTGCCATACCGAGGTCATCGTTCGGATCGATCTCAAGAGAGAGGTTGGCGTTTTCGTCGGTCAGGAACTTCTGGCCGGGGACTGCCGGATGGATGGAATCTTCCGGAGTGAAGACGTGAGCCTGAATGGAGATAACCCAGCTTCTGGATTCTTCCGGCTGTGCATCGTTAACTGCATACTTCGTCAAGTCAACGTTATCGGCGTGAGCCGGCTGAGCCCAGAACCAGCAACCTGCTGCGTTCTTTTCGTCAGAGCTAAGCTCTTCTTCCGGCTTCTTGAGGATCGGGTTGCCGTTTTCGTCCTTGCCTTCCCAGAGGCCGCCCTCAGGACCGTACATCATGTTGATGGAGCCGTCCTTCGTGAGCATCCAAGAATAGAGATCGAAGATACGCTGCGGGTTTTCAGCCTTTGTGGTGATGCAGTTGACGTTGCTACCAGGCGTGCCGTTTTCTTCGCCATATACCCAATCTACGCCTTCAGCCGGCGGGAAGATCGGAGAATCCTTAAGCTCCCAACCGAGGAGATCGTAGGTGTTGCCGTCTTTCTCCTGAAGGAGGGTACGGAAGTGGTTGGTATCGTCCTGAGAGAAGTCATAGTACAGAACCGCTCCACGGCCGTTGGAGAGCTTCTCTACGTACTGATCGTTGCTGTCGGTATAAATGGTTTCCGGGAAGAGGCCTTCTCTAAACCACTGGTTAGCAATCTTCAGAGCGGAGACGTAGTTGTCGTCAAAGACAGCAAGCTTAATGTCGTTATCCGCCTGAGACCAGTATGTATCAACAAGGTTCGGGTTGCCGTAGGAACGATAGATAGCGGAAACGGTGTTGAAGCCGTTATCGTCCTGTCTCGGGAGCCACGGGAAGATGCTCTGGCCGTCGGAAGTCTTAACGCCCTTGTCCTTAGCATCCAGCATGAACTGGTGCAGGTCTTCGAGCGTCTTGAGCTCCGGAGAACCGAGCTGCTCATAAACGTCGTGGTTGACCATCCAGCTCGCGTTACCGCCGGTAGCGCCCTTACGAGCCCAGTTCGGGATACCATAGAGACCGCCGTTAACGGACAGCAGCTTCTGGGAGGATTCGAGGATGTCCTCATCAAAGGAGCAGCCTTCATACCTCAAGGTGTTGATATCGACGAGCTTGCCGAGGCTGATGAGCTTCTGCCAGTTCGCGTTACGGTCGAGGATGATAACATCCGGCAGGTCGTCGGAGGAGATCATCAGGTTCAGTCTGGAATCCGCATCGGCTTCCGGGCAGGAATAGTTGACCGTGATGTTGAACTTTTCGTTCATGTACTTCGATGCAGCGTCTTCGCCCCAGGGCTTAACGGAACCCTGATAGCTGTAATATGCATCAAATTCGTAGTGCTCGGTGGTGTCGTCCGGGCCGGAGGAACCGGTTACCTCGGAGCTTGCGTCACCGCCGTCTGTGGATTCCGCTGCGGAAGATTCCGTTTTGGAAGATGTGCTGCTTTCAGCCGTGGAAGAGTTTCCGCCGCCGCCGCAGCCGGCTACTGTCAGAATCATGGATGCTGCCATGACTGCTGCCAGAGCCTTCAAGAGAGAGTTTCTGGACTTCATACTTTGCCTCCTTAAAGAATGCTTCGTCAATACACCTTGCATTGACAATTTATTTTATGATTAGCCCTTAACGGAGCCGATCATAATGCCTTTTACGAAGTAGCGCTGCAGGAACGGGTAAACGATGATGATCGGAATGATCGTAACAAACATCGTAGCCATTGTGATGGAGCGCACGTTGGTCTCCTTGCCCTTCAACATGTTGGCGTCGATGGTGACGCCCATGCCCGCAGAGGCCATCTGTTCTGCGAACTTCGCTTCGTTGACGATTCCGAGAAGGACGTTCTGCATCGGCTTCAGGTAATCCTGTGTAATGTACAGGTTTGCCTGGAACCAGTCGTTCCAATGCTGCACACCGAAGTACAGGGCGATCGTCGCGATGATCGGTGTGGAGAGCGGGAAGTAAATTTTAAAGAAGATGGTTATGTAGTTTGCGCCGTCGATGAGGGCGGATTCTTCAAGCGCTTCCGGCAGAGACTGGAAGTAGCTGCGCATGAGGATCATGTTCCACAGGTTGACGAGTGCCGGGATGATGTACACGAGGAAGTTGTTCTTGAGACCGAGATTGAGGATCAAGAAGTAGGTCGGCATGAGGCCGCCGCCGAAGTACATCGGGATAAGACACAGCATTGCGTAAACTTTTTTGCCTACGAGGTTCGTTCTGGAAATTGCGAACGCCAGCATACCGGTAATGAGCACGCCGCCGACCGTACCGATGACGGTACGTGCGATGGTGATGAAGTACGCCATCCAGATCTTCTGGTTTGTGAAAACCAGCTCGTAGTTTCTCCACGTAAACTTACGCGGATAGATGGTCAAACCACCAAGGGTGGTATCGTTGGAATCGTTCAAGGAAATCGCAAGGGAATTCAGGAACGGGTACAGCGTAAGGACAAGAACCAGAACGATGGTGACGATCATGATGATATCGATCACGTAGTCGCTGGCCACGCGCTTGGCGCGGATTTTGTTTGGATTTTTTGCCATCTCTCTGTTCCCCCCTTAGAAAAGCTGTGCTTCGCCGAATTTACCTGCTACGTAGTTGGAACCAAGGAGCAGTGCGAAGTTGACGATGGACTTAAAGAGACCGGCCGCTGCTGCGAAGGAGAAACGACCCTGGCTGACACCCAAACGATAAATGAAGGTATCGAGCACGTCTGCGTATTCTTTCAACATGGAGTTGCCCATCTGCTTGGTGAGCATCATGATCTGGTCGAAGTTTGCATTCAGGATGCCGCCGACCTGGAAGATAAACATCAGGATGATGGTCGGTTTGATGGACTTAATTGTGATATGCCACATCTTCTGTGCGCGCGTTGCACCGTCGATATCAGCCGCTTCATACATATCCTGGCTGATGCTCGTGATAGCGGAGATGAAGATAATCGCGTTCCAGCCAAGCTCCTTCCAGATATCCGTGCACAATGTAATGCCCCAGAAGTACTTGCCTTCGGTGAAGAAGCCGATCGGTTCTTTAATGACGCCGATCCACATGAGGAACTCATTGATAGCGCCGCCGTCGGTGGACATGAGGTCAAACATCAACGTTGCACATACAACCCAAGAGATGAAGTGCGGCAGGTAGCTGACGGTCTGAACCGTTTTTTTCAGCGGCTGGAAGTTCATTTCGTTCAGCAGCACTGCGAAGAAAATCGGCAGCGGGAAGCCAATGAACATCTTAAGGGCGCTGATGACCAGCGTGTTGCGCATGGCCAGTCCGAAGTACTTATCGGCGAACATGGTCTGGAAGTGTTTGAAGCCTACCCACTGGCTGAAGCCCGGGAAATCACCGAGCTGGAAATCCTGGAAGCCCATAACCACGCCGTACATCGGTACGTAGCTGAACAGGAGGACTAAGAGGATGCCGGGAACTAACAATATCTGCAGATCCCACTGGGCAAGCATTCTGGAAAAGACGTTCTTTTTGCGTAAGACCGTATTTCCACTCGCTTGTGCTTGTTTCAATCTCATCACGCTCCATTTCCACAAAAGATGGAAAAATTTTTACAAAAAGCAGAACTCAAAGCCTGCTTAAAGCCAAATTTTTTGAAACCCGACTGCCTTTTGCAGTTTTACGGTTTTCTCGTCGAAAGCCCTGAACGATGTTCGGATGGTTTCCAAATTTGTCTAAGGCAGCACCGCACAATTGCTGAGGCAAGCGCTGTCGAATCACCCATCAGGCAGGA